>Ga0209698_10000628_pt1 | contig 40310 bp, 42 predicted proteins | sample LitLauG_LLR_2012_FD_187203 | JGI IMG/M metagenome (GOLD analysis project Ga0209698, IMG submission 187203) | Freshwater sediment microbial communities from Pennsylvania, USA - Little Laurel Run_MetaG_LLR_2012 (SPAdes) (version 2) | ecosystem: Environmental > Aquatic > Freshwater > Creek >... | reverse complement strand
CGTGCTTGGCCACCCAACGCGCCGCGTAGGCCGCGGAGCGGTCCACCTTGGAGGGGTCCTTGCCCGAGAACGCCCCGCCGCCGTGGCGCGCCATCCCGCCGTAGGTGTCGACGATGATCTTGCGTCCGGTGAGTCCGGCGTCGGCGTGGGGACCGCCCAGGACGAACTTGCCCGAGGGGTTGACGAACACGCGCATCGACGAGGTGTCGAGTTCGGGGGGCAGCAACGGCAGAATCACGTGTTCGAGGACGTCGTTCTTGATGGTGGTCTGCGAGTCGTACCCCTCTTCGTGCTGGGTCGAGACCAGCACGGTGTCGACCGCGACCGGTCGCCCGTCCTCGTAGGCGATGGTCACCTGGGTCTTGCCGTCGGGACGCAGGTAGGGAACGAGTCCGCTGCGGCGAACCTGGGAGAGGCGCATCGAGAGCCGGTGCGCCAGCCAGATCGGCAGCGGCATGAAGTCGTCGTTGTCGTCGCAGGCGTAGCCGAACATCATCCCCTGGTCGCCGGCCCCTTGTCCGTTGAGCTCATCCTCGCCGCCCGATCCCGAACGATGCTCGTGGCTCACGTCGACGCCGCCCGCGATATCGGGGCTCTGCTTGCCCAGCGAGACCAGTACCGCGCAGGTCGTGCCGTCGAGACCCTTGGCGCCGTCGTCGTAGCCGATGTCGAGGATCGTCTGGCGCGCCACCGTGGTGATGTCGATGACCGCCGAGGTCGTGATCTCTCCGGCCACCACGCACAGTCCGGTCGTCAAGAGCGTCTCACACGCCACCCGCGCGTCGGGGTCCTGGGCCAAGATGGCGTCGAGCACGCTGTCGGAGATCTGGTCAGCGATCTTGTCAGGATGGCCTTCGGTCACCGATTCCGAGGTGAAGAGGGTGCGGTCGCTCATGAAACTCCTTGGGATAACAATGAGGCAACCTTAATCAAGATCTCCTCAGAAACCGCTTCTTTCGAACGTCGTGACAACCTCTCGACGCTCCCGTCGCGACCCATGATCACGACCTCGTTGTCCGCCCCGGCGAATCCGACGCCGGGGACCGACACGTCGTTGGCGACGAGGAGGTCGACGCCCTTGGCGCGCAGCTTGGTCGCCGCGTTCGCCTCCACGTCACGCGTCTCGGCCGCGAAGGCGACGACCACCTGTCCCTTGCGACGCCGGATCGCGAGTTCGCTCACGATGTCGGTGGTGGGGATCGGAGTCAGTACCGGCAGGCCCGCGTCCTTCTTCAGTTTGTGATCGGCCCGCGCGAAGGTGAAGTCCGCCACCGCGGCGGCCATGATGGCGGCGTCGTGGACCGCGAACTCCTCGAACATCACTGACGCGAGTTGCGCGGTGGTCTCGAAGGACACGACGCGCACGCGACGACGAACGTCGAGCGCGAGGTCGTGCGAGCTCGACGTGACCAGGGTGACGTCGGCGCCGAGCCGCGCCGCGACCTCGGCCAGGGCGTGGCCCTGGCGGCCCGTCGAACGATTGGTCACGACCCGCACCGGGTCCAACGCCTCACTGGTGCCGCCGGCGCTGATGAGGAGTCGCCGTCCGCTCAGCACGCCCCGGTACCCCTCGAGGATCCGCTGGGTCAGGGCGACGATGGCCTCGGGCTCCACCAGGCGACCCGCCCCCTCGTCGCCTCCGGCCAGGTGTCCGACCGCGGGCTCGAGCACCATGACCCCACGGCGACGAAGGAGGGCGAGGTTCTCCTGGACCGAGGGCTGTTCCCACATCTCGGTGTGCATCGCCGGGCACAACAGCACCGGCGCGCGCGAGGCGAGCAACGTGGCGCCCAAGAGGTCGTCGGCGAGACCCATCGCGTAGCGCGCGATGAGGTGCGCGGTCGCGGGAGCCACGATGATCAGGTCGGCGTGTTGACCGAGGTACGTGTGGGGAATCGGGGTCGACGCGTCGTTGAAGAGCGAGACGCGCGCGGGCTCGCTGGCCAGGGCCGAGAACGTGACCGCACCCACGAATCGGGTGGCGTCGGGAGTGAGCACCGGCGAGACGAAGTAGCCGGCGTCGCGCAGGCGACGCAGTAGTTCGACGGACTTGTAGGCGGCGATGCCGCCCGCGACCCCTAGGACAATGCGAGGCGACGCTGGATTAGGCGTCGCGGAGGGCATCGGTGAAGGCGTCGAGGTCATTCGCCGCATCCAGTCGAGCCTGCTCGCGAGTCTCCGCCTCGAGGCGCTCCGCTTCGATCTCTTCGACCGTGGGGCGGTGGAACTGGAGCTTGCCCTCGTAGAGCTCCTCCATCGCCAGCGAGAGCGACTTGTTCGAGAGCGAGGAGACCTGCGGCGGGATCAGTGCGCCGTGGCCCGAACCCAGACCGTTGTAGTACTCGTTGATCTCGCGGGCGCGGATCGCCGAGACGGCCACCAGCGTGAACTTGGAATCGCCCACCTTGTGCAACAGGTTCTCAATGGGCGGGTCGACGAGAGTGGGGCGGTCAGCCATGGAAAGTTCGTCCTTTTACGAGGGAATTCGCCGAGACTGGCGAAGCCCTTCCAGTATAGAGAGGATTTCGCGACTGGCCCGCTCGACGTCGTCGTTGACCACTTCGAAATCGGCCACCTCCCGGCCCGCGGCGACTTCCTGGCGAGTCGATTCGAGGCGTCGCGCGATGTGTTCCTCGTGGTCACCGCGCCCGCGCAGGCGATTCTCGAGCAATTGCATGGTCGGCGCCGTCAGCAAGAAGATGACCGCGCTGGCGTCGCGCGCGCGCACCTGACGCGCGCCATCGACCTCGATCTCCAAGAGGACGTCACGGTCCTCGGGAGGCTGGGGGCGCGGCGTACCGTAGAGATTCCCGTGGAACTGGGCCCACTCGTAGAAGTAGTCGCGCGCGATCGCCGCCTCGAACTCCTCGCGGGTCACGAAGAAGTACTCCGTACCGTTCTCCGTGGGACGAGGTGCGCGGGTGGTCCACGACCGGCTCAACCAGAGCCGGTGGTCGAGTTCGAGCAGACGTCGAGCGACGGTCCCCTTGCCGACCCCACCGGGTCCGATCAGGACGACGACGAGCGACTCAGCGCACAAGGGCTTGGAAGAGTTGCTCTCGCTGGCGCGGTCCGAGTCCCCGGATCCGACGAGTTTGAGCGATCTGCGCACTCTTCATGATGCGCGCGGCCTTCACTTCACCGATCGCCGGCAGCGCGCTGATGAGGTCGTAGGCGCGCATCTGCGCCACGCACTCCTCTTTTTCGGCCAGGGCGAACAACTCCTCCAAGGAGAGATCGCCCGATTTGACCAGTTTCTTCACTTCGGCGCGCCGGCGACGGTTCGCCACCGCCGCGCGCGACGCCGCGACGCGCTGTTCGTGGGTCAGGGTAGGAGGCACTGGAGTCACTGGGCCAGATTACCCCCTAGGGGGCCTGAGTTCTAGAGGAAACTACTGAGATTGTCACGCCAACGTTTCACCGCGTCACGCAATGCGGAGCGTTCGGGTCCGCTTTCGAGCACCGCACGAGACACGTTGACCAGGACCGTCCCCTCAGGACACCGGTCGAAGAGACGCCCCACTTGTTCGGGCGTGGCACCCTGGGCGCCCACGCCCGGGACCAAGTAGGGGCCCTGCAGGGCCGCCAGCTCGAAGCGGGGTCGCTCACGCGTGGCGCCCAGGACCACGCCGATACTGCCGAGACCCTCCTCGCGCCGGTTCAACTGCGCCACGGAGCGCAGGATCAGGTCCTCGACCGCCTCGTCCTCGTCGGTGCGCGCGCGCTGCAGCGCACGACCCTCGTCGTTCGAGGTCGCGGCCAGGACGAAGACCCCGCGTCCACGCGTCGCGCGCTCGAAGAACGCGGAGAGCGCGCCTACGCCGGTGTAGGGGCTCACCGTCACGGCGTCGGCGCAGAGCGGTGAGGACTCGTCCAGCCACGCCTGCGCGTAGGCATCATTGGTGGCCCCGATGTCGCCGCGCTTGGCGTCGGCGATGACCAGCACTTCGGCATCGCGCGCGTCGGCGATGAGGCGTTCGAGCACTCGATAGCCCGCGGCGCCGAAGCGCTCGAAGTACGCGACCTGGGGCTTGATCGCGGCGGCGTACCCCTCACTGGCCTCGAGGACGGCGAGCGCCATGAACTCGAGTCCCTCGACGTTGTCGGGTCGCCCCCACGCGCTCAGCAACGCCGAGGACGGATCGACTCCCACGCAGAGGGGGCCGAGCGCCCGGATCCGCTCCTGGAGGCGTTGACCGAAGGACTCAACCATGGGCCGCTCCTCGCAACTCGTCGAGGGTGGCGACCGAATGGTCGCTCATCCACTTCGCCGCCCCGCGCGCCACCACCCACGGCGCGCGCGGATCGGCGAACGTGGCGGTGCCGACCTCCACCGCGCTGGCGCCCGCCATCACCATGGCGATGGCGTCGGCGCCGCTGAAGATCCCGCCCACACCCACCAGGGGTGTCGTTGGCAACGCCGCGTGACACTCGAAGACGGCGCGAAGGGCCACCGGGAAGATCCCCGCGCCACTAAGACCTCCGCCCCCATTGCCCAGAGCGGGACGCCGCCGTTCGATGTCGATGACCATTCCCAGCACCGTGTTGACCAGGACCAGCGCACTGGCTCCCGCGTCGACGGCGGCTCGCGCGACGTCCACCAGTTGCGGGGTGTTGGGCGAGAGCTTGACCCAGAGGGGCAACTGCGCTTCGGCCGCCGCTGCGACAATCGAGGCCGTCTGGTCGGGCGAATGCGCGAAGATTCCCGTGCGACCTTCGAGGTTGGGGCACGACGCGTTCACTTCCAGGGCCACGACGTCGGCGCCGCGCATGGCGTGCGCGGCCTCGGCGAACTCGGCCACGCTGCGACCCCAGATCGAGGCGACCACGCGCGCGCGCCGCGCCACCAGGGCCGGTAGGTACTCGCGACGCCACTCAGCGACCCCGGGACCCGCGAGCCCCACGGCGTTCACCATGTCAGCACCCCACGCCGCCACTCGCGGAGAAGGGTTGCCGTCCCACGCGAATGCGGCCAGCGACTTGGTGACCACGGCACCGAGCTCGGCGAGGTCGCCGTAGCCGGCGAGTTCATCGCCCAAGCCCGACGTCCCCGCGGCGGTCAGGACGAAGGAAGGAAGTGTCACGTCGCCGACGCGCGTGGCCAGGTTCACGGGTGAAGTTCCTGCAGCGAGGCGACGCGCCATCCCTGGGCCCGCGTGTCGCCGATGCCCACCACCGCCGCCTGCGCCGCCCTCAGGGTCGTCATGCACGCCGTCTTGTAGACCGTGCACGCCATGCGGATGGCGGCGCCGTCCGCGCGCGCACTGCGTCCCGAGGGGGTGTTGATCACCATGTGCACCTGACCCGAGGCGATCAACGCCACCGCGTCGACGCCGAGGTCGGCGGTGCCGATCTTGCCCACCAACGTATCCACCTGCACCCCACGCGAGCGCAGGAAGCCGGCCGTGCCGACGGTGGCCGCGATGGTGAAGCCCAGGTCGCGCAGGCTTTCTGCCACCTCCACACCGGCGACCTTGTCGGAGTCGGCCAGGGACAAGAAGACCTGGCCGCGGTCGGGCAGGCGCGTGCCCGCGGCCAACTGGGCCTTGGCGAATGCGATGCCGAAGGACTCGCCGATTCCCATCACCTCGCCGGTCGACCGCATCTCGGGTCCGAGCAGGGTATCGACCCCGGGGAAGCGGTTGAAGGGCAACACCGCCTCCTTGACGCTCACGTAGTCGGGCACCGGCGTCGTCGCCGGCACCACCCCGCGAGCGCGCAGTTGGGCGAGCGTCACGCCCATCATGACCTCGACCGCCACCTGGGCCAAGGGGACGCCGGTCGCCTTGGCCACGAAGGGCACGGTGCGCGACGCGCGAGGGTTGGCCTCGAGCACGAAGACCTCGTCGTCCTTGACGGCGTACTGGACGTTGATCAGCCCGATGACGCCGAGCTCGTTGGCGATGCGCGCGCTGTAGTCGTGCAGGCGCGCCAGGACGCTCGCGCTCAGGCTCTGGGGCGGGAGGGCGCACGCCGAGTCGCCCGAGTGCACGCCCGCCTCCTCGACGTGTTCCATCACGCCGGCGACGAAGATGTCGCCCGCCGCGTCGCGTACGGCGTCGACGTCCACCTCGATGGCGTCTTCGAGGAAGCGGTCGATCAGGATCGGCCGACTCTGTGAGACGCCACCCTCGCGCGCCAGCGAGCCGGTCGCGCTGGTCAGGTCGGACATGACGCGTTCTAAGGCGACGTCGTCGTAGACGATCTCCATGGCCCGTCCGCCCAGCACGTAGCTCGGACGAACGAGGACGGGATAGCCGATGTCCTTGACGATGGCTCGCGCCTGGGTGAGTGACAGCGCGACGTCGCCGGGTGGTTGGCGAAGGCCGATGCTGCCACAGATGTCGGACCACTGTTCGCGGTCCTCGGCGATGTCGATGGCCGCGACCGGCGTGCCCAGCACCAGCGAGGGGTCCACGCTGTGGGCGAGCTTGAGCGGCGTCTGACCGCCGAGCGAGACGATGACGCCGACCACGCGCGCGCCCTCGACGCACGCCGCGCTCTCGGCATCGACGACCTCGGCGACGTCCTCGGCGGTGAGCGGTTCGAAGTAGAGGCGGTCCGAGGTCGAGTAGTCCGTCGAGACCGTCTCGGGGTTGCAGTTGACCATCACCGTCTCGTAGCCCATGTCGCGCAACGCCATCGCCGCGTGCACGCAGCAATAGTCGAACTCGATCCCCTGACCGATCCGATTGGGGCCCGAGCCCAGGATGATGACTCGGTCGCGCGCCGAGGTGCGCACCTCGGTGTCGTCCTCGTAGGTGCTGTAGTGGTAGGGCGTCAGCGCGTCGAACTCGGCGGCGCAGGTGTCGACGGTCTTGAAGGTCGTCACCACCCCGGCCCCCACGCGCGCCGCGCGCACCTGGGCCGCGTCGAGTCCGCTAAGGACGGCGATCTGCGTGTCCGAGAATCCCGCCTGCTTGAAGCGGCGCCACTCGCGTGCGTCGAGCGCGGCCACGTCCACCTCACCGAGTTCGCGTTCTAGTTCCACGAGATGCATGAGCTGCTCGACGAACCACGGGTCGATCTTCGTACGCTCGGCGACCTCGGCCAGGCTGGCCCCGCGCCAGAGGACCTCGTGCAACGCGAAGAGGCGCTCGGGAGTCGCCACCACGCAGCGATGCCACAACGTGTCGTCGTCGAGCGCGGCGAACTCGTTGTCGCTGCCCAGGGCGAATCCCAGTCGACCCTGCTCGAGCGAGCGGATCGCCTTCTGCAGGGATTCGGCGAAGGTGCGACCGATCGCCATGACCTCTCCCACCGACTGCATACGCGTCCCGAGTTCCGGGGTCGCGCCGGGCAACTTCTCGAAGGCCCAGCGCGGGATCTTGGTGACCACGTAATCGATGACCGGCTCGAAACTGGCCGGCGTCAACTTGGTGATGTCGTTCTCGATCTCGTTCAACGTGTAGCCGACGGCCAGCTTGGCGGCGATCTTGGCGATGGGAAAACCCGTCGCCTTCGACGCCAAGGCGCTCGAGCGACTCACCCGCGGATTCATCTCGATCACCAGTCGCTCGCCGGTGGCGGGATTGACGGCGAACTGGACGTTCGATCCCCCCGTCTCCACCCCGACGCGACGCAGCACCGCGAAGGCGTCGTCGCGCATCTCTTGGTACTCGACGTCCGACAGCGTTTGGATCGGGGCGACGGTGATGGAGTCACCGGTGTGCACGCCCATGGGGTCGAAATTCTCGATCCCGCAGATGATGACGCAGTTGTCGGCGGCGTCACGCATGACCTCGAGCTCGTATTCCTTCCAACCCGCGATGGACTTCTCGACCAGGATCTCGCTGATGGGCGACGCGTCGATCCCCTCGGCGGCCAGGCGCACGAAGTCCTCGGCGTTGTGCGCGATGCCCGTGCCCGCGCCCCCGAGGATGAAACTCGGACGGATGATGATCGGCCAGCCGATGCCCTCGGCGATCGCGAGAGCCTCCTGCACGGAGTGCGCGAATCCCGATTCGGGCACGGCCAGGCCGATGTCGGCCATCGCGGCCTTGAAGAGTTCGCGGTTCTCGGCGGTGTCGATGGCCTCGGGGCGTGCACCGATCACCTCGACGCCGAGTCGCTGGGGCACCCCGCGGCGCACCAGTTCCATCGTGAGGTTGAGGGCCGTCTGTCCGCCCAAGGTCGGCAGCAGCGCGTCGGGGCGTTCGCGCTCCAAGATGTCGGTCAACACGTCGGGGTCCAGCGGTTCGACGTAGGTGACGTCGGCGGTACCCGGGTCGGTCATGATCGTCGCCGGGTTCGAGTTGACCAGGATCACCTTGAATCCGTCGGCGCGCAGCACCTGACACGCTTGGGTGCCCGAGTAGTCGAACTCACAGGCCTGACCGATCACGATCGGACCCGAGCCGATCACCAGGATGCTCGAGATATCACGTCGCCGCGGCATCAGTTGCTCTCCACTCGTCCGGTGCGTAACAGCGTGTCGAAGCGCTCGAAGAGGTAGCGAGCGTCGTGGGGGCCGGGACCGGCCTCGGGGTGGTACTGCACGGAGAAGCAGCGGTCCTCGCTCGAGGCGATGCCCTCGATGACCCCGTCGTTGAGGTTCACGTGGCTCACCACGCCGCGCGACAACGAGAGGGGCGCCACCGCGTAGTTGTGATTCTGCGCGGTGATCTCGATGCGGCCCGAGGCGAGGTCCTGGACCGGGTGGTTCGATCCGTGGTGTCCGAAGGGCAACTTGAAGGTGGTGGCACCCAAGGCGGTGGCGAGCAACTGGTGGCCCAGGCAGATCCCGAAGATCGGCACGGTGCCCACCAGCTCACTGATCGTGGCCACCTGCGCGCCGAGGGCCGCGGGGTCGCCGGGCCCGTTGGACAAGAACACGCCGTCGGGCGACAGTGACGACACCTCATCGGCGCTGGTCCACGACGGCACGACCGTCACGCGAAAGCGCGTGGCCAGCTGGGCGACCATCGTCTCTTTGATGCCGTAGTCGTAGGCGACCACGTGCAGGTCACCCTCCCCGCGCGAGAACGCCGCGCGCGTCGTGACCTCGCCGACGTAGTCCTGTCCGTCGGTGCCGACGGCGTGGCGCGCCGCGAGCGCGACCGCCTCGGGGTCCGCGTGACCGAAGGCGCCCGCCAGCGCTCCGTGCGAGCGCAGGTGTCGGGTCAAGCGACGCGTGTCGACGCCCACGATCGCCGGCACGCGGTGACGCACCAGGAACTCCTCGAGCCCCTCCGCCGAGCGCCAGTTCGACGCCAACGCGGCGAGCTCGCGCACCACGACACCGCGGCACCAGGGCCGCACGGCCTCGTCGTCCAAGGGAGTGACACCGTAGTTGCCGATGTGGGGATAGGTGAAGGTGACGATCTGTCCCGCGTAACTCGGATCGGTGATGACCTCCTGGTATCCCGAGAGCGCGGTGTTGAAGACGAACTCCCCCGTCGAAACGCCGTCCTCGGGCAAGAAACCCGCCGCGTACCCCTCGAAGACCGTCGCGTCGGAGAGCACCAGCGTGGCGCGGGGCCGACTCATACCAATGTCCCTTCGTGCACGACGAGGCGACCCTTGGCGATCGTGGTCCGCACTCGTCCGTTCATGGCACGGCCATCGTAGGGGGTATTGCGCGCTCGACTGTGCAGGTCCTCGCGGCTCGCGGTCCAGCGCGCGCTCGGGTCGAAGACCGTGAGATTGGCGTCCTCGCCAGCCACGACGTCGGCCCCGTGCGCGCTGTGGCGGATCCTCGCGTCACCGGCGCGCAACATCGCGACCCGCGCGGGGCCGCGGCTCAGGACCTGAAAGAAGCGCACGGGATCGCAGTGCGCCGTCCCCAACGCCTCGAAGGTCAACGCCGCCGCGTGCTCGAGCCCGAGCATGCCGGCGGGCGCCTCGTCGAAGGCCCGATCCTTCAGTTCCGGCGCGTGCGGCGCGTGGTCCGTCGCGACCGCGTCGACCAGTCCCTCACGCAGGGCCTGGCGCAGTGCCGCCACGTCGGTGGGCGTGCGCAGCGGCGGGTGGACCTTGAACTGGGCGTCGAATCCGGCGCACGCGCTCTCATCGAGAGTCAGGTGATGCGGTGCCACCTCGCACGTGACGTCGAGACCCTCAGCGCGCGCGGCGACGACCATCGCGAGCGAACGGGCCGTCGAGAGGTGCAAGAAGTGCACCGAACCGCCGGTGAGTCGGACCAACTCGATGTCACGGCCGACCATGAGTTCCTCGGCCAGTGCGGGACGTCCCACCAGACCCAGCCGGCTGCTCACCGCGCCCTCGTTCATCGACCCCCCCTGGGCCAGGGACTCGTCCTCGCAGTGCTGGGCGAGACGCACGCCGAGCGGCCGGGCGTACTCGAGGGCCCGGCGCATCAGTGAGGGATCCTGCACACCAGTTCCGTCGTCGGTGAACAGGCGCACCCCCAGGGCGGCCATCTCGGCCAAGGGCGCGAGGTGGCGTCCCTCGCGGCCTCGCGTGATGGCGCCGGCCACGGCCACGTCGAGCGCCGTGCGCGCGCCCTTGTCGAGGACGTACGAGACCAGCGCGACGTTGTCGAGCGCGGGTTCGGTGTTGGGCATGGCGACCATCGCGCAGTATCCCCCCACCGCGGCGGCGAGCGCACCCGACGCGACCGTCTCGGCGGCTTCGCGCCCGGGTTCGCGAAGGTGCGAGTGCAGGTCGACGAAACCGGGTCCGACCCAACAGCCCTGTGCGTCGATCTCGTGGGCACCCGCTGGCAGGTCGACGCGCTCGGCCACCTCGGTGATGAGGCCGTCGCGCACCACGACGTCGGCGACGCGGGTCGACGCCGGCCCCACGACGAGTCCTTGACGAAGCACGAAGTTCACGATGTGGCCTCCTCGGGCGATCCGGTGACGCTCAAGTACAGCGCCGCCATGCGAATGGGGACACCGTTACTCACCTGGCGTTCGACGACCGCCGCCGCCGAATCGGCCACCGCGGAATCGATCTCGACGCCACGATTCATCGGACCGGGGTGCATGATGATCGTCTCGGGGCGCAAGCGGCTCGCGCGCTCGGTGGTGAGGCCGAAGGTCTCGGTGAACTCGCTCAGGCTCGGTACGAACGAACCGCTCCCCCGCTCGCTCTGCAAGCGAAGTACCCCCACCACGTCCGCCCACTCCAGTGCCTCCTCGAAGTCGTCCACCACGCTCACCGGCCAGCCGTCGAGCGACGCGGGTCGCAGCGTCCCGGGCGCCGCCAGGCGGACGTCGGCGCCGAGGGCGCTGTAGGCCGCGATGTCGCTTCGCGCGACGCGCGAGTGGCGGATGTCACCCACGATCAAGACGTGAAGGCCCGCGAACAACTCCTTGCCCGTCTCCGAACCCCTCGCGTGCGCGCGCTCGGCCAGCACTTCGCGCACGGTGAAGACGTCGAGCAGGCCCTGGGTGGGGTGCTGGTGCAGACCGTCACCCGCGTTGATAACCCTGACGTGGGGCACGTAGCCGCCCACCTGGTGCGCGGCGCCACTCGAGGAGTGGCGCATCACCACTGCGTCGATCCCCAGGGCGTCGATCGTCGCGATGGTGTCGCGCAGCGACTCGCCCTTCTTCACGCTGCTCGACGCCACCGCCAGGGACAAGACGTCCGCCGAGAGTCGCTTGGCCGCGGTCTCGAAGCTGAGTCGGGTGCGCGTCGACTCCTCGAAGAACAGCGACGCGACGACGCGACCCTTGAGGGCCGGCACCTTCTTGATCGTTCGCTGGTTGACCTCGACGAACAATTCGGCGGTGTCGAGGACCTCGAGGATCGCGCTGGCGGAGAAGTCGTCGAGTGTCAGGAGGTTGCGGCCGCGTAGGGTGTCGATCACGGCGCACCTCGGGTACCGATCCACACGCCCATGGTCGTGGCGACGATGGCCTCGCTCAGCGACGTGGGCAGGTTCTTGCCGACGTAATCCGGTCGAATGGGCAGTTCGCGGTGACCCCGGTCGACCATGACCGCCAGTTGCACCGACCGGGGCCGACCGAAATCACCCAGCGCGTTGAGGGCCGAGCGAATGGTGCGGCCCGTGAAGAGCACGTCGTCGACCAACAGGACCACTCGATCGTCGAGATCGACGGGCACGCTCGAGGCCGCCGACCTCACGAAGGGGCGCTGACCCACGTCGTCGCGGTAGAAGGAGACGTCGAGCGTCCCCTGAAGGACGCCCTGGGAAGTGATGTCCAAAAGTGACGCGGCGAGCAATTCGCCGAAGGCGACGCCCCCGGTCTGCAGTCCTAGGACGACCAGCGCCTCGGTGTCGCGGACTCGTTCGACGACCTCGTGGGCCATGCGCCGCACGGCGCGTTGCACGTCGTCGCCGGAGAGGAGTTGGGTACGAGGCACGAAATCGTCGCGCCCGCGCGACGACGACGATGCGTGAGCATCCACTCTTGGCCTCCTACCGTACGAGCCTCACGGGACCCTTTTCACGGCACCATCGAATGTAGCAGTTACGCGCCACGGCGACTGCGGTGCACGGCCGTGATCTCGAGGTCCTCGTGGCGCGAGCGAAAGACGCGGTCCACCAGGTCGCTGACCGACCCGTCGGTCTCGATCGCGCGCCGGATCACCACGAAGAGCATCGGCAGGGCCCAGAAGTCGCCGCACACCCACAAGATCGCCGCGCCGATCTGTTGGTCGGTGAAGGGCGTCATGGTCACCCCGCTCACGTGGGCGTAGACGGTGTACCAGCTCGAACTGGTGAGGATGCTCATCGACATCGCCATGATCGTCATGACGACGTTGGTGACGAGGATCGCTCCCGCCTGCCACACCGGTCCCCTGGCGGGTCGCATCGGATGCGACGGGATGATCTGGAGCCAGAACAACACGCCGGCCACCACGAAACTGGTGTGCATGAGCCAGACGTGGACGAGCTGATGCGTCTCGGAGTAGTCGTAGGCCCGTGGTATGTGCCAGAACACCATGACGACGTTGAAGAACCCGACGGCGAAGAGGGGACTGCGAAGCCCTCGCCCCAGTGCTCGCAGGCCCGCCGCCGAAGGCGCCAGGAAGAGGAACCGGCCCAGGGCGCGGCGCGCGCGCACCGGCAGGCAGAACTCCAGGGGGACCCACGGCGCACCGAGGACGATGAGGATCGGCGCCAGGAACGCGAGGAGCAGGTGATCGATCATGTGCACGAAGAAGTAGCTGCCGGACCAGTAGTCGAGCGGCGACATGATCGCCAGCGCCAGCGTGGCGAGGCCCGCGTAGAAGGCCAGCGAGCGCAGACGGCGACGGCGCTGCGAGGAGTGTCGCGAACGCCGTGAGAGCCGCGCCAGTCCGATCTCGTGCGCCAGCACCGTGAGGATCATGACGATCGCCACGGGGTCGAACGACCAGTTCTGGGTGACGTACGACATGCTCAGTAGATTAGCCAGCACTCGGCGTTATGCGAGCCGGCCTTGCGCTGGTCACGACGAGGGAGCGTCGTCCTCGCGGCCGCGTGAGCGCTCCAGTTCCTCTTGGGACTGTTCCCAGCGTTCCAGCATGCCGTTGAAGCTCGGGTCGAGCGACTTGACCTTGCGGTTCACCCGATTGTCGCGACCGGGGTGCAGGAGCTGCCACCACATGTACACGGCGAAGGCGGCCAGGAGCGGCCATTCGAAGACGTAGGCCCAGCTCAGCGCGTTTCCTCCGAGCGCGCGCGCGAGCTCGAACCAGAACGCCGCCACGCACAGCGCGAGTCCGAAGGCGAGGGTCACGTGCAGCCGTAACGCCTCGCGCGGCGGCAGCCGCGGTTCGCGGGGCGAGGGATTCGGCGTTGACGCGGCCATGGTGGCTTCAGCATACCGAGGCGCCGCATCGCGTCTCGATCAGGGGTTCGCGAGCCCATCCCGGTAGACTCGTCTCGCCTATGACCGACCAGACCCCGGGCGACGAGCTCGACGAAGAGGCTCGTCGCGCCGCCTTTCGCGCCGAACTTCGCCTGACCCCCGAGGACGGGGGAGGTCGCATCGTGGGACGCGTCTCCAAGAAGTTCATGTGGACCGCCATCGCCGTCCTGGCGGTCCTGGGACTGGGGGGACAGGCCGTGGAACACTACTTCGGCAACATTGGCTTGCCGACGTCATCGGGACCCACCACCACCTTCACGACGCCCACCACGCTGCGCGTGCACACCACCACGACCGTGGCGAGCGTCGCCGCGGCCGATACGGCCTACATCGGCCTCAAACCCATCGGCACGGCCACCGCCTCCGCGTTCACTTTGACCGACCAGCGCTCGAAGCCCTACGGCACGACGCAGGCGCGTGGACGAGTGACGCTGGTCACCTTCTACAACAAGAACTGCAACGACATCTGCCCGGTCGTGGGCGCGGAACTGCGCGACCTCTTAGGAGACCTCGGTGCCACTGCGGCGAAGATCAACGTGATCATCGTCAATACCGACCCCTTCTCCTTTGGGGCGTCGGCTCAACCCCTCGCTCTCACGACGCCGGGGTTGGCTGGCCACGCGAACGTCCACTTCGTCACCGGCACGGTCGCGAACCTCAATGCGGTGTGGAGGGCGTACGGCATCCAGATCAAGGTAGGAGCCTCGGCCAGTGAGGTCAGCCACAACTCCCTCATCTATTTCCTCGGTCCGGACTCGTCGATCGCCGCGTACGCCACGCCCTTCGCCCGGGTCAACACGCTCGGCCAGTTCTCGCTCCCCGCGGCCGACATCGCGCGTTTCGCCAAGGGGCTCGAGTTCGAGACCATTAGTCTTAACCCATGACTTCGAGCCCCTACGACTCCTCTGACGCCTCCTTCGACCCGGGATCGATGCCGTCGTCGTCGCTCTCCATCGCCAAGGCCGTGTGGTACCGGCGCCCGTGGTTCCTGGTCACCGTCGGTATCGTGATCGTGGCGGGAATCTCGATCATCACCGATCTCCCCCACCCGATCACCAAGGCCGAAGACGCCTCCCAGCAGAACGGCGTCATCAAACAGATCAATGGCGACGCCGCGCCGTGCGTCTACGCGATCAATGAGAGCTTCAACTTCTATCGCCAAGAGGTCGCCCATACCCTGGCCGCCTCGAACTTGAGCGTCGTGAGGAATTATCTCCTCGAGGACCAGACCATCTGCTCCTTCGCCAGCGGACCGGTCTCGGACATGACCAACAACATCGAGATCAGCGACACCAAACCGGGCAAGAAGATCGACGCGGCCCTCGCCTCCACCGTCAAGTGGATCACCTACGACGGCGTGGGCGCCATACTCGACATCCGCAATTACTTCCTCAAGGCCCCGTTCCACGTGGACACGGCGAGCCTGGCGAAGTATCAGAACATGCTCGCCGCTGACCGCGCCGCCGTTGTCGCCGACGTCCAGTCAGCCTCGGCGATGCTGGGCGTCACCCTGACCCCGATCAACATCCCCGTCCTGGCCCGACTTCCCGGCACCTGAGCCGCGTCGGCCACGGCCCACGGGTCAGTCAGCGCTGCCGAAGAAACCGTGTTCGCGCTCCTGACGGAACAACTTGATGATCTCCTCGTTGGGATCTTCCTCGCTCTGCAACCAGTGCATCAGGTTCCAGAACACGATCGGCACGAACACCGACGCGGTGAGCAGCCACACGAAGCCGGTACTGAGTTGCTGGTCGGCCGTCGCCGAGATGCCCGCGCCAGCCACATGATGGAACGCCGTGTACCACGAGTCGCGTGACATGCCCGCGAGGTACGCCACGATCCACGCGCACCACATCACCACGGCCGCGATTCCGAGTCGGTACGGACGCGAGATACCCGGCGCCAACGGCGGCGATTCGACCAACTCGATCATCAAGAACACCGACGGGACGAAGAGCGTCACCGCCTCGACCAGGATCAGCCAGGAGTGATGGACCAGAGCGTTCACCACGGGAGCGACGCGCCAGAAGATCGATGCCGCGATGACCACCGCCGCCGCGCTGAGGGCGCGCACCTGGGCCTTCTCGCGAACGCGACGTGAGTTCCATCGCTGGAACCAGGCCCGCTGGTTCGCCACGACGTTCGCCGTCGCCGACGGACGCACTCCGAGCCAGGGTGCGCCCACGACCAACAAGGCCGGCGCGCCGTAGCCGAAGAGACAGAACTGGATCGCCTGGACGAATCCGTAGCGCAGTGACCAGTTCCACATCGGCGGGATGATCGCCAGCACCATCACCACGAGGCTGAGGACGCACAGTAGCCCCCTAAAGCCCGGAACCCAGGCCTTAGAGGGCTTCGTCACTTCTGGCGACGTCATTCTGAAGGGTTGCGCTGAAAGAAACCCCAGAGGAGGACACCGACCAAGACCGCCAAGAGGACCACCATGGTCTCGACTTGAGCGGCAATATACGAATCAGCTCCGAACATTCCTGTTACCTCTTTCGTTGTTGTCGTTGAATCTTCGTTAGTGCTCGAACTACATCAAGTAGAACATGGCGAACAGCAGCGCGCCAGTCAGGGCCAGGAATACCTGGAAATAGGCCATCGCCGCGACGTCGGCCCGGAACGCGCGAGCGCGCGGGTGACTCGAGAACTCCGGGTTGTCCCCGCTGAGCTCGCGACGGATGCGCATACCGCGCGCGACCGTCGTCTCGAGCCAGTAGACGCTGATCACGAGGGACCCGATGTTCATGACGGCGAAGCCGACGAAGCACGACGCGTAGCCGCTCGAACCCGGGAAGAAGCCCAGGTGGCTGAACTCGAGGATCTGGAACAACAAGGCGAGGAGACCGGTGCCGACTCCCGACCACGCGGCGACGCTGAAGTCCGAGAAGGATCCACCGACGAGGCGCTTACGACCCACGTAGGCCAAGATGCCCGTCACCAAGCTGAAGCCGAAGATCAACAGGCCGAAGGGACGCGGCGCAGTGACGTGGTCCGGACGCCACAGCAATCCGTTGTTGCTCGAGCGCAGGTAGAAGTACGAGAACACCAGTGACGCCAGCATGAAGGTGTAGATCCCGATGAAGAGTCGCCCACCCGTCCAGATGGAACTGATGTGCGCGCGCATCTCATATTCGCGCTCTTCGGGGGTGTCGCTGGGGCCGGTTGACTTAAGAGTATTCGACATATCTGTTTCTCCTTAGACCTAAGCCATCGAGGGGGTTGTTGAATCGGATCCACCCAGACCGAGGTCGGCGTAGTCCGGAGCGTTCTCTTCGCTGTAGCGGTACGGGTCGGTCATGATGACCGGAATCCGCTCGAAGTTGTACGACGGGACCGGCGAGGCCGTCTGCCATTCCAGTCCCAGCGACTCCCACGGGTTCGCCGGCGCGACTTCGGGCTTGATCCACAACGACCAGACGAGGTTGTAGAAGAACACCAGGAACGAGAGGCCCAACAAGAAGGCACTGATCGACGAGAAGTCGTTGAGGCCCTGCAAGTTGGTCGCGTAGGTGAACACACGACGTGGCTGTCCGAGCAGCCCGATGATGAACATCGGGAAGAAGGTGAGGTTGAAGAAGACGAACATCATCCAGAAGTGGACCTTGCCGATCTTCTTGTTCATCATCTTGCCCGTCATCTTGGGCAGCCAGAAGTACAGTCCCGCCATGAAGGCGAAGAGGAGTCCACCCATGATGGTGTAGTGGAAGTGCGACAGGACGAAGAATCCACCGTGCACCGTCACGTTCACCGGGACGTCGGACAAGAACACGCCCGTCACGCCACCGATGAGGAAGTTGAAGAACAACGCCAGCACGAAGAGCATCGGCAGTTCGAGCCTGATCTTGGCTCGATAGAGCGTCCCCATCCCCACGAGGAAGATGAAGCCGGTCGGGATCGAGATGAGCTCCGTCGTCAACATGAACAGCGGCCGCATGTCGGGGTTGATGCCGCTCTGGAAGAGGTGGTGCTGCCACACGAAGAACGACAGCAAAGCGACGCCGATCATGCCCGCGGCGGCGACCTTGTAGGCGAACAGCGGACGTCGGGTGAACACCGGCAAGATCTCGCCAGCGATGCCGAAGCCCGGCAGGGCCATGATGTAGACCTCGGGGTGTCCGAAGAACCAGAAGAGGTTCTGCCAGAGGTACGAACTGCCACCGTGCTCGGTGACGTAGAAGGCCGTCTGGACCGTCTTGTCGAGCAATCCGAACAGTCCGCCCGCGAACAGCACCGGGGTCGCCAACGTCAGCAGCGACGCGGTCGCCAGGATGGACCACACGAAGATCGGCACGCGGCTCCAGGTCATACCGGGCGCGCGGTGGTTGATGATGGTCACGGCCTGGTTGAATCCCGCCAGGATCATTCCAATGCCGATGACGGCGAAGCCGAGCAGGTACGACACCATGCCGGGACCGGCCTGGGTCTGCAGCGGCGCGTACCCGGTCCAACCGGTCGGGAACCCACCGTAGGGCAGTGCCGAGAAGATCACCATGTAGCCCGCGGTGAAGATCCAGAAGCTCAGCGCCTCAATACGCGGGAAGGCCATGCGACGCGACCCGATCATCAAGGGCACGAAGTAGTTGCCCAGGGGGCCGACGATGATCGAGGTCGCCATCATCATCATGATGGTGCCGTGCTCGGAGACGATCTTGATGTAGGTGTCCGGCGAGAACACGTGCGTCGTTGGGTTGAGCAACTCGGTACGGATCGCCATCGCGAGGAGGCCGCCGGTGAACATGAACAGCAAGACGCCCACCACGTACTGCAGTCCCACGATCTTGTGGTCCAGGGTGTAACGGAAGTACTTCGACCAGTGGTCGATCGGCTCTTCCTCCTCAAGCCCGTCCTTACCGATCAACTTGGCCAACGGGTAGTTCAGGGCGCCGATCCCCAGCAACCAGCCCACGACGCCGAAGGCCAAGGCCAACGTGTTGGCGATGGCGTTCTGGCCACTATTGGCGATATAGGTGTAACCGCTCGCGAGGTAGTTGCCGAACCAGTGGCCAATGGCGTAGCCGATGATCGCCGCCACCAGGGCGGTACCCGCGTGCTGGGAGAAGAGACCGGGACGCTGCGTCCACGACAACTTCTTCGAGCCACCGTCGTGACCCGACGTCGCCTCGGCCACCTCCGTACTACGTTCTGCGCTGATCGTCATCGCGACATCTCCATTTCTTGATAATTCGTAATCGTGGTACCGCTGAATATGTAGTGAGTGGTCATCACGACGGCTGCTTCGCTCCGTAGGTCTCCACCGTGGAGTAGGGCGTCAGATTCCCGTCGGGGTAGTACCCGCCCGCGGCGCCATTGGCGTCAGGGGTGTAGGTCCACGCGAAGGCGGGCAACAGGGCGGTATTGGCCGCGTTCGCGGCTTCGGTCGTGGTCGCCCAGTTCTCGAAGTCGGCCTGGGATTCGACCTTGCCACTGTTGTACATCGAACCGTGCCAGATCCCGCACAGTTCACTGCAGCGCACGATGAAGTTGCCAGGGTTCTTGGTCTCGGTGAAGGCCACGTTGTTGACGCCGGGGTTGGCGTCGGCCTTGACACTCAACTGGTAGGCCCAGAAACTGTGGATCACGTCCAGGGAGGTCACGTTGAAGGCGATGGTCGTGTCCGCCGGAATGATCAACTGCGATGACTCGAAGCCACCGAAGGTCGGATAACGATAGGTGAATTTCCACTGCTGACCGATCACCTGGACCGGGAGCACGTTCTTGGACCCGGGCGACCAGGTCGCCTTGCCCAGAAGCGCGGCCGTCTCGGCCTTGAGAGCACCCGACGGGGCGAAAGCCGGGTTGGGTCCTTCGCCACCACCTGAACCATGCTCGGTGATCACCGCGAAACTGCCGTAGCCCGCTAAGAACAACACCGTCACCGACGTGATGACGATCCACGACACCTGCGCCGACTTGTTGGTCCGCGCCGCGTCACCCGAGAACGCTGGGCTCGCATTTCGCTTGTCGCCCCACACGATGAGCGAGTAACTCAAGTAGACCCACACGCCCAAGAGGACGGGGATCGCCATTTCCATCAAGACGTTGAATGTGTCCTGGTTCTTCGCGGCGGTCTCGGTCAGTCGTCCCGGCGGAACATGGGGCGCCACGAAGATTGAGAACAAGACATCGACCACGATGGAAAGGATGATCCAGATGGTCGCCATCTTGCGCAAGTGGTGCGGCTGGTTCGCTGCGTTCGTTGATTGGTTCGACATGATCAGGCAACCACCTTCAAGAATCCGCCCATGTAGTTAAGGGTCGACATCGGACCACCGTTTCCGTAGAGGTAACCAAGACCGCACGGGACGAAGCACTGCCAGTTGTAGCTGCCCGGTGCCCCCGTCTTGAAACTGAAGGTCAGAACGTTGTGAGGCAGACTGCCACAGGGTGCCTGACTGCAAATGTTGGTCAGGTTGCCGTTGACTCCCACCAACGGCACCGAGACGTCGAGGCCGGGCACCGCGAAGGTGTGGCCGACGCCGTTACCGGCGTAGGAGTTGTACACCTTGAAGGACTTCCCGTTCAAGGTGGCGGTGCCCCCGATGGTCCCGGTCACTTGGCCCCACTGCTGGTTGCGCAGCGGGCTGCCCGAGTCGTACTGGTCGATCGTCACGTTCACCACGGTGTTGGCCGGCAGGATCATCGACGTGTCGTGAAGCCACTGTCCGGTCGTGGGGTCCTTCTGCAGGTAGCTCACCCACGTCGTGTGCTCGCCAAAACCGGAGCCGATCGAGCCCACGGTCTGCAGCGTCACGTTGATGGGAGCGCCGGCCGTGTGGCCGACGGTGTAGTCGGTGTAGCCGCCATCGGTCCCGGGATGCAGGAAGGCCAGCAGGCTCCATGCGATCAACGCGACGGCGACTAGGAACAGACCAATGGCTGTACTCAGTCTTCCTGTTAACGACATACGACACTCCTTCTCAAAATCGCGCTCTTACGCGATTCGTCACTTCCCCAAGAAATACATATCCCCAACTGCTGAATTGCAATTTAGACGACTCTTACGTGAAACGTGACACATAAGGATTTTGACGCCCCCCCTTACAATCGTTTTACAGTATCACCGATGGACGCAAAAGCAATGCACGCCTGGCGGACTCATGCGGGACTTTTTCTCGCCGAGTCGATCTGCGTCTCCGCATTCGTCATTGAGATCTCGCGAGCGCTGTCGGGCAACACGTTGAGCTGGGCCTACGTCGTGGAGTGGCCGGTCCTCGGCGTGTACGCCGTCTACATGTGGCGCAAACTATTGAAAGATGACGGATCCACGCAGTCGTCGACTAATCCACTCGAAGACATCGACAATCCCCAACTCGTGGCGTGGAACGACTATCTCGCCGAGGTTCACCGCACCGACCAATCCAACCAAGATCGTCGGCCGGAGCCGACCACGAACCACGACGACGTCGTCGAGCGCTAGTGCAGGCCCGCGTTATGCAGCAACGTGATCAACTCACTCTCGGCGGAGTTCTGACCCGACGATGAGGCGATGGGATCGTCCGGGATGATCCACCTGATACGACCCGCCGGGGAGATGACGAACATCAGGTCCGAGTGCACGCTCATCACCGACGACGACGTCGATTCGACTTGGATCCCGTAGGCGTCCCAGATCGCCGCCTCGTGCTTGAGGGCGCCGGTGATGAAGTAGAAGTTCCTCACCGAACCCAAGGAGTGCTTAGCGACGAAGGAGCGGACATTGGCCAGCGTCTCGTGCAGGGGATTCGCCGCCACCGCGACCAGGTCCAACTTCGCCCGAGGACCGAATTGCGCGCCGACCTGCTTGAGTTGTCCCGCCAACAACGGGCAGTCGGTGTAACACACCGGATCGAGGAACGTGAGCAGGGTGTAGTGACCCGGGTGCTCGCCCAGGGTGAACGTCGCGCCCGTCTGGGACGTCCCACTGAAGCCGGGCGCCGACGTATTGACCGCCGAGGCGGGACCGTTCTGGGCCAAGTACAGGGTGTTCTCGGCCGAGGCGAAGGTGGCGAGGCCCATCGACACCACCGAGAACAGGACCATGCCGGTCGCGAACGATGACAGGACCGCGCCCGAGCTCGAGCGCAACTCCGCCGGTAGACGCCGCGCAAGGGGTGGGCGATTCACCAGTCGTGGCGACGCGCACGCCGTCAGGACCGCCAGAGGGATCAGCGAATTGAGGTCCGTGGCGAGCCCCCCGAAGATCGCGGCGTCCTGGGCCCCTAGCCAAAAGACGACCGCGCCCACCACCATCGACCACACCGGCCACATCCAGCCCCGCTCCGCGGCGAACCACAGCCCCGCCGCCGTGGCCGCGAGCCAGAACACGACGATCAGGTTGAAACCGCCGCCCATGGTTCCGGCCACGACCCCGAACTTGGTGACGATGTAGGCCAACCAGTGCGGCTGGGGGGTCTGGACCATCGACTTGGCCATCGCCGTGAGCGCGTTGGTGTTGCCGCCGTGCCAGAAGCCCCGCGAGGGGAGTACCTGGATGACCAGCGCAACGGCCACGAGCACGCTCAGCAGTCGCAGCGTCACTCGAGAGAACCGCTCGGGGAAATGCTCGGGTGTGAGGGCGAGCCACACGCCGGCCACGACGTAGAAGAAGGTGGCACCCGGCCAGCCGAAGAGGATGTTGCTCGAGGACTGGAATATCCCACCCGCTCCGTTGCCGACCAGCCAGATCATCGAGGCCCAGCCCACCGACACCGCGGCCGCCGCTTGACCGGCCCTCCCGTTGGACACGAGCAGCAACACCCCGATGCCCACCTGGATCCACGCCGTCCCGTCAGCCAGGGCGAGCGGGTGGGAGTTCCAAATGGCGATGCCGTCAAGCATCAGGTGGTGCAGCCACCCCGGGGTCCCGGCCGATGCCGGTGCCACCACGGAATTGGCGAGACCCAGCGGCATCGAGACCTGGAACTGCAAGATGCCGTCGAACAACCAGATCGCGCCGAAGGCCAGGCGCAGGTAGCTGCGATTGCGCGGTTCGGCGAGACCCGCGGGCGAGAGGTTGAAGGTGAGCACTCGTCGCGTGGCGACGGCGTAGACCATGACGCCAAAGGCGATGGCGATGATCCAGAGCATGCTCGAGACGAACACGCTATGGGTGAAGGCATTGGTGACGAGGGGGTTGGTGTAGCTGTAGTGCAGACCACCCATTCCCGGCATCGAAAGACTCTCCCTACTGTGCGGACACGTCGTCGGCGATCGACGACAAGACGCCATTGACGAAGGATGGTGATCCATCGGTCGAGTACGTCTTGGCCAATTCGACGGCCTCGTCCAAGATAACGGCCATCGGTGGCGCCTCGGGCATCAACATCTCCCCCGTCGCCATGGTCAAGATCAGTCGGTCCAACAGAGCCATGCGCTCAACGGGCCAGTCGATGGAGTACCGCGTGATCAATTCGAGGGCGCGGGCCTCGTGCGCGGAGGTCGCCGCCAATAGTTCGCTGGTGTACTGGTCGGGTGGCACCGGCAATTCGGTGACCACCACGGTGATGTCGCGACCCTTCATCGACGCCTCGTAGAGCAATTCCAGCGCCCGCTCACGGGAGCGATGGCGCCGTGCCCCGAGCTCGCTCACTAGGCGCGGGTCATGTACTCGCCGGTGCGAGTATCGACCTTGATGACTTCGCCCGGTCCGACGAACAGAGGTACCTGCACGACGAATCCGGTCTCCAGGGTGGCGGGCTTGCGAGCACCCGACACTCGGTCGCCCTGGATGCCGGGCTCGGTCTCGGCGATGGTGAGTTCCACCGACGCCGGCAGTTCCACGCCGATGACCTCGTCGTCGTGCGAGATGATCATGGCTTTGCCCGTCTCCTTGAGGAAGTTCGCGGCGTCGCCGAGACTCTTGGACGACACGGGCACCTGATCGAAGTTCACCTGGTCCATGAAGATGTAGTCGTCACCGTCGCGGTAGAGGTATTGGGTGTCGCGCTTGTCGATGATCGCCTGTTCGAGACGCTCGTCGGAACGATACGTCCGTTCGATCACCGCCCCGGTACGAGCGTTGCGCAACTTGGTGCGCACGAAGGCGCCGCCCTTGCCCGGCTTGACGTGCTGGAACTCGATGACGGAGAAGAGCCCCCCGTCGATCTTCAACGTGATGCCGTTCTTGATGTCGGATGTGGAAATGGCCGCCATGGGCTCAACTACCTTTCGTGCAACGTGCGTGGACCATTCTACGCACGGGCGATCGAGCACCCGATTCGCTAGCCCGGTCCGCTCGTCGGGATTAGCCGGCTCGCCGCTCGCCGAGCAGTGCCGCGACGGCGTCCACGGCGAGCAGGTAACCGAGGGCGCCCAACCCCGCGAGGGACCCGTCGACCACCGCGGCGAGCGTGGAGACGTGGCGGAAGGGTTCGCGCGCCGCCGGATTCGACAGATGGACCTCGATCTTGGGACCGTCGAAGGTCGCCAACGCGTCGGCCAGGGCCCACGAGGAGTGCGTCAGGGCGCCGGCGTTGATGATGATCGCCACCGAGGTCGCACGCGCACCGTGCACCGCCTCGATCAGGTCACCTTCGAAGTTGGACTGGAGGTGTCGCACGTCCAGTCCCGCCGCGAGGGCGCGCTCGCTCACCGCGGCCACGTGTTCATCGAGGGTCGCGGTGCCGTAGATCTCGGGACTGCGCGTCCCCAGGAGATCGAGGTTGGGCCCCGACAATAGAAGGATCTCTCGCATCACGCCTCCTTGAAGTTCACTAGCGTCTCGCGCACGATTCGCGGATCGATGCCGCCGACCACTTCGCAACCGTTCTCACCGTCGAGGACGAAGGTGAGATCATGGTGCGCTTTCTTGTCGCGCGACATGGCCGCGACCAACTCGTCGACGTCGAAATCACCGCGCAAGCGCGTGGGAAGCCCGAAGAAGCGCAGTACCGCATCCGTCTCGTCGACCACGTCATCGCCCACCCGTCCCAGGGCCCGCGCCAGACGCGCCGCGAAGGCGAGCCCGATGGCGACGGCCTCGCCGTGTCGAAGTTCGTCGACGTCGCGCGAAAGGGCCACCAACTCGATGGCGTGACCCAGCGTGTGGCCGTAGTTGAGGAGGGCGCGTTGTCCGGTCAGCTCGAACTCGTCGGCCGCCACGATCCGCGCCTTGAGCCCGACCGACACCTCGATGAATTCTTCGATCGTCGCGCCTTCGAGCTCGTCGCGCGAACGTCCCTCGATGAGCCAACACTTGGCGACCTCGCCCATGCCCGCGGTCGTCTCGCGCTCGCTCAATGTGAGGAGCGTCTGCGAGTCGCACCACACGCCCGCGGGTTGGTGGAACGCGCCGACCAAGTTCTTGCCGGCACTGATATTGACCGCCGTCTTGCCGCCGATCGCCGCGTCCACCTGACCGACCACGGTGGTGGGCACGTGCACGACGGCGAGCCCACGCAGATAGACCGCCGCCACGAAGCCGGCGACGTCGGTGATGGCTCCCCCGCCGACCCCCACGATCACGTCGTGTCGCGAGACGTGGTGACGCGCCAGTTGCTCGCACACCGAGTCGACTTGCGACAAGGTCTTGGCCGCCTCGCCGTCGGCCACGTCGATGACCAGGGTGGTGAGAGCGAAGTCGAGGTCGAACCAGGGTTGGCGACGGACCTCGGGCGAGGTGATCACCACCGCCACGCGCGCGCGAGGTAGGTGGGTGGCGATGAAGGACGCCACCTCGTGTCGCACCCCCTCGCCGACCACCACCTCGTAGGGGCTGTCGCGCAGGGCGACGTCGATCCTCACGAGGATGCCCGGGCGTTCTCGACGATCGCCAAGAGGCGCTGCACCACCACGTCGAGCGGTTCGCTCGCGTCGACACGGAAGCGGCTGACCTGGCGATAGAGGGCCTCGCGCTGCGCGCGCAAGGTCGACAGCCGTCCCACGGTGTCACCGTCGAGGAGGGGTCGGTCACCACCGACCACGCGCGACGCGAGGACGTCGTCGGGGCAATCCAGCCACAACGTCAACTCGCCGATGAGCAGTTCGCGACCCGCCTGCGTCGTGACGATACCGCCCCCGGTGGCCACCACTCCCGGGGAGGTGAGCGACTGGGTGAGCGCGTCGATCTCGTGGCGGCGAAAATCGGCCTCGTCGTGGGTGCGGAGGTAGTCCTGCACGCTGAGGTGTTCGCGCGCGAGGAACACCTCATCGGTGTCGACGAAGTCACGGCCCATCGCGTGGGCCAGGGCTCGGCCGGCGGTGGACTTTCCCGAACCGGGCAGTCCGACGAGAACCGCGTCGGCCACGGCTACAGGGGCCGGGCGGCCGACGACGTCGAACCCAGGTTCTCCACGTAGGACGCGTGGTTTCGTACGAACTCCTCGATCGAGTCACCGCCGAACTTTCGAAGTGCCTCGTTGGCCAGGACCAGGGCCATCATGGCCTCAGTGACGACGCCGAGGGCCGGGACCGCCGTCACGTCAGTGCGCTCCTTGAACGACACCGTGGACTCGCCCGTCGCCACGTTGACCGTCTCGAGCACCGGACGATTGAGTGTCGACAGCGGCTTCATGGCCACCTTGGCGATGAGCGGTGCTCCCGAGGTCATGCCCCCTTCGAGACCGCCCGCGTGGTCGCTGCGACGCACGTAGCCCCCGCCCAGCGAGAAGTCCTCGTCGACCGCGATGGCGTCGTGGGCCTGACTCCCGCGCTGGGAGGCCTGGGCCATGCCGTCACCGATCTCCACGGCCTTGACCGCCTGGATGCTCATGAGCGCCGCGGCGAGGAGCCCGTCCAACTTGCGGTCCCAGTGGACGTAACTTCCCAGTCCGACCGGCACACCGTACGCGACGACTTCGACGATGCCGCCCAGGGAGTCGCCCTCCTTGGCCGCGGCCTTGATCTCGAGCACCATGGCCTCGGCGGTCGCGACGTCGAAGCAGCGCACCTCACTCTCATCGACCACCGACAGGTCGCCGGGTCCCGGACGCGCGCCCGCGGGGGCCGCGACCGCGCCGATGCGCACCACGTGCGAGACGACGTCGACGCCGATCTCTCGAATGAGCGCCTTGGCGAGGGCTCCGGCGACGACCCGCGCCGCGGTCTCGCGGGCGCTCGCGCGTTCCAACACGTCGCGCGCGTCGTCGAAGGCGTACTTCTGCATTCCGGCGAGGTCGGCGTGACCCGGACGTGGCGTGGTCAACTTATCGCTCGGTTCGCCCGGCGCGGCCGACATCTCCTGCTCCCACTTGGGCCATTCGGAGTTGAGGATCTCGATCGCGACCGGCGAACCCAGGGTGCGACCGTGGCGGATACCGCCGGTCAGTCGAAGGACGTCGCGTTCGAAGCGCATCCGCGGTCCGCGACCGTAGCCGAGGCGACGACGAGCGAGTTCCTCGCCGATCTGTTCAGAGGTGATGGCCAGTCCGGCGGGCAGGCCTTCGACGATGACCGTCAAGGAGGGGCCGTGGCTTTCGCCAGCGGTCAAGAAGCGCAGCATCCCCCAATTCTAGGAGGAGCGCCGGGTACCTAGTGTGCGTCGGCGTAGAAGGGGTTCACGCCCGACGCGTGGTCGGTGACGTCACGCACGTCGGTGAGCTCGGGGATCGCCGACCGCAACGCCGTCTCGATACCTTGGGACAGGGTCATACGACTCATCGAGCAGCCCTGACATCCCCCCGACATCTTGATGTAGGCGACCTTGTGGGCATCGTCCATGGCGACCAAGTCCGCTCGGCCTCCGTGCGAGGCGATCGACGGATTCACGTCACCGTCCAACACGGCGATGGCCAGGCGCGCGAGTTCACTCTCGATCCCCATGGCCAGGATCTCCGCGGGCACGCCGGGATTGAGTTCCTCGCTCGAGGGGTGATTGGGGTTCACCAGCACGAGCCCGCCGCCGCCGTCAGTGGCGAACTCGAGGCGACTGCCGCGCAGACGATCGACGCTGGTGCCGGGGACCACGATCGTGACCTCCCCATCGCGACCGATCGCGGCGCCCTCGGGCGCATCGGCGAGGTCCGAGAAATACAAGTCGTACGAGTAGCCCGACCCCATCGTGCCGGTCACCTCGACCCACAGCGCCAGGGTCGCGTTCATCTCCTCGTTCGCCAGGGCGTCGAGCACGACGTTGCGCGCCTCGTCGGTGAGGGTGAGCACGTCAAAAGAGGTGGCCGAAGTCATGGCGACATTCTACGGGGGGTCCGGGTCGAGTGGAACAGGTAAGTTTTGTCCGTGACCTCAGCTCCGCGTGACGCCCACGAATGGGTCAGTTTCGAAGACGACACCCACGAACGCACGTGGATGGTCGACGCGACGTTCATCGAGAGCAATTGGACCTGCATCTTCGGTCAAGGCTGTCAGGGAGTCCTCACCGGTCCGACGCCCGAGCTCGTCCAGGGATGCTGTAGTTACGGCGCCCATTTCACCGACGAGGACGATCGTCAGCGCGTCGAGCTCGCCGCGAAACGATTGACCAAGGATCAGTGGCAATTCAAGTCCCATGGCGCCAAGGGCACCACGAAGGTGAAGAAGAATGGTGAATCGACGACGCGCCTGGTCGATGACGCCTGCATCTTCTTGAACCGACCCGACTTCCACCGTGGACCGGGTTGCGCCCTGCACGTCATGGCGATGGACAATGGCGAGAGCTACATCCCCCTGAAGCCCGAGGTCTGCTGGCAGTTACCCCTTCGCCGCGAGGACGTGACGCTCGCCAACGGCCACCTGGTGACGCGCATCGCCCAGTGGGACCGACCCGACTGGGGTTCGGGCGGCGCGGACTTCCACTGGTGGTGCACCGAGGACCCTGCCGCGTTCGTCGGCGCGACGCGGGTGGTGGATTCGATGTCCGAGGAGCTGGTGGCCATCATGGGAGACGCCGCCTACCAGAGGCTGCTGGCATTGATCAACGACCGCGCTCGACGCGGCACCCCTCTGCCGCACCCGGTGGTGCGGCGAAAGAATTAATTCTCCGCCGCGAGCGGATCCTCTTCGGTGAACGTGGGTCGGGGCAGCGAACCGAGGATCTCGTCGTAGCGATCCTCTTCGGCGAGGCACCACGTCGCGTGGACGTCTTCGGGTGCCGCTCCGCATTCGACGCACGTCGTCGCTCGTGGACCGGTAGAACGCTTGAGTTCGCGAGCTTCAACAAACCGACGGTGGCGGCCCTTTTTCACGTCAACTCCTCACTGGCCGCGGTCCATAACTGGAGGCGGCCGAGACCCAGCACAACTGAGCCGGACCCTCATTGTACCAACTCCGCCGCGTCGCCGAACCCCTAACATGGCGGCGTGAACGAGTTCAACCCCGATGAGATGATCGCGCGTTTCCGTGAACGGGCTGATGCGGTACGGCGTCGTGGACTCCCCCCGGTCGAGGGACCTGATCGACAGAGGTTCCTGCAGGCCGCCACCGTCGACTTCCAGGACTTCGCCATGTTGGGTGACGCGACCGCCACTCTGGACGACGGAATCCTGCGTCTCGAGATCGACTTGCGCCCGCGCCCGGCGACCGACGAGAACTAGGAACCGCCCACCGCGGCGACGCGGGCCAGTGCCTCGGAGAGTTCACTGCCCGCGCGGTGCAAGTACGCCGCGGCCCGGGCCCGTTTGATCGACGACGCCGCGGCGACGTAACACTCGTTGGCCCCGTCCCCGAGGTCGGTGTACGCCGCCGAGAGCAGTGACGTGGTCTGGGAATCGGGCGTCGGCAGCGCCGAGTTCGCCTGCAGCGTCTCGAGGTCGAGCACCCCGCACACGGTGTGCAGTTGGGCGGGGGTCGTGTTCGCCGTCGCGAGCGCGCTCAAGACGTGTCGTGCGTCGAGGGTCAATTGCGCGGAGTTGCTGGTGAGGTTGCTACTCGTCGCCCAATTGGCCAACGCCGTGCTGGCGCTGACCGAGCCGCACGCGCTCAGCGCGAGCGACCCGCCCACCAGCAGGGCCACCACCCACGTGCGCGGCCTCACGCGATGACGATGAGGTGCAACTCGCGCCGACCTCGACGCAGCACCACGTAGCGACCGTGCAGCGCGCTCTCGAGACCGACGCGCGCGTCGGGTTCCAGGCGCACGTTGTTGACGTAGACCCCGCCCTGTTCGAGGAAGCGACGTGCTTCGCCCTTGGACTTGGCGAGTTCGCAGCGAACGAGCAGGTCGACGGCGTCGACGCCGACTTCGAAGTGGGACCGGGGCAACGTCGAGGAGGGGGCGTCGGCCACCACGGTCAACAGCGTCGTCTCGTCGAGGTCGGCGATCGAGGGCTGGAAGAGGGCCTCACCGGCGCGCTCGGCGCTGCGCTGGGCGTCCTCACCGTGTACCAGCGAGACGACGGCGTTGGCCAGCGCTCGCTGCGCGCGACGCTCCTGGGGTGCCGACGCGGTGGCGTCGTCGAGGTCGCGGATGGTGTCGTGATCGAGGAACGTGAAGAATCGCAGCAGCGTCGGCGACATCGCGTCATCGGTGTTCAAGAGGAACTGGTGCATCTCGAAGGGTGACGTCAGCGACGCGTCGAGCCAGATGTTGGCCCCCGACTCGGACTTGCCGAACTTGGTTCCGTCGGCGCGCAGCAGGAGGGGCGAAGTCAGTCCGGCCGCGGAACGCCCGGTGGACTTGCGGATCAGTTCGGTGCCCATCGTGATGTTGCCCCACTGGTCCGATCCTCCGAGCTGCAGCGTGCAGTCGTGGTCGATGTTGAGGCGCAAGAAGTCGTAGGCCTGCAACAACATGTACGAGAACTCGGTGAAGGAGAGACCGACGTCGTCGCGGTCGAGTCGGCTCTTGACCGAGTCCTTGGCTACCATCTGGTTCACCGTGAAGTGCTTTCCCACGTCGCGCAAGAAATCGGTGAGCGAGATGGTCGTCAACCAACTCGCGTTGTTGAGCAACAGAGCCTGGGACGCACCGGCGTTCGGCGTGAAGTCCAAGAACCGCGAGAGCTGCTCACGGATCCCCCGCACGTTGTCGTCGATCTGCTCGAGGGTCAGTAGCGGCCGCTCGACGGCCTTGAAGCTGGGGTCGCCGATCATTCCCGTACCCCCGCCCGCCAGCGCGATCGGCCGGTTGCCGGCCAACTGGAGTCGACGCAGGTTGCACAGTTGCAACAGACTGCCCAGGTGCAGCGAGGCGGCCGTCGGGTCGAAACCGATGTAGGCCGTGACCCCACCCACGCTCAACCGATCGAGCAGCGTCTCGTCGGTGCTCTGATGGACGAGACCTCGGAATTCCCAGTCGTCGCGAAGTCGCATAGCGACCAGTCTACGAGGGCGTCCTCTAGAGGCTGGACGTGGCCGGGAAGTGGATCTGCAGCCACAGGACCCAGGTCTGCCACAGGCCCGTCAATTCCGCCACCCCGATCATGATCAGCATCACGCCGCCCACCATCCCGATCACCTTGGCGTGACGTCGTAGCCATCCCGACGCGGTCGCCATCCACTCGGTCGCCAGTGCGGCGACCATGAAGGGGAAGCCGAGACCGAGGCAGTAGACGAAGGCCAGGATCGAGCCGCGAAGCGCCGTGGCGCCCGACGCCGAGGCCGCGAGACCGTCGATCGTGGCCAGGGTGGGACCGATGCAGGGCGTCCAGCCCACCGCGAAGAAGACGCCGAGCATGGCCGCTCCGAGCACCGAGGCGCGCGGCAAGTAGTGCACCCGGCGCTCGCGCTGGAGCCACGACGAGGGCCACCACCCGGCGAAGAAGAAGCCGAGCACGATGGTGATGGCCCCGAACGCGATCTCGAGGGGACGCTGATGGGACTTCAAGACGTCACCGAACTGCCCAAAGACGGCGCCGAAGCTGACGAAGACGGCCGAGAAACCCAGGATGAACGCCACGGCGCCCAGCAACGTGCGCCCGCGCCCGACGCGGGTGTCGAGGTGACCGGCCGACCCCCCGAGGAACGCCAGATAACCGGGCAACAGCGGCAGCACGCACGGCGAGATGAACGACACCAGGCCCGCGGCGAAGGCGATGGGGAACGCCGCGAGCAGCGACGCGGGCAACGTGGCGATCATCGAGTCGCCCACCACTGCGCGACCAACCTGTTGAGTTCCTCGTGGCGCTCGACGTTCGTCTCGCGCGAGGGCAGGCGCGCCACGAGGACGCTCAACCCGTCGCGGCGCAGTCCCTGCGATAGCGCCGCGCGAAGCGCCGACGCGCTCGTGATCGCCTCAGCGTGGTGCCCGAATGCCCGCGCCACGGCCACCAGATCGTGCGAACGAGGGGTGGCGAAGAGTTGCTCGAAGGTGGGCGCCGCCACCTGGCGCGCCTGGGCCAAGAAGGAGAAGATCCCTCCCCCGCCATTGTCGTTCACGACCAGGACCGCGCGCGTGTCGGGGCCGGGTCCGTCGACCAGTGCCGACACGTCGTGCAGCATCGTCACGTCGCCCACGAGCCCGATCGCCGAGGTTCCTTGGGCGACTCCCAGGAACGTCGAGACGACCCCGTCAATGCCGTTGGCGCCTCGATTGGAGTACACGGGTGAGCGACGGGGCGGACTCCACCATTCGACGTCGCGCACCGGCATCGAGGAACCCACGACGAGGGCCGCGGCGGCGTCGTTGGCCGCCTCGACGACGAGCCGCGCGACGAGGACTTCGTCGAGGTCCTCGCCCCAGAGCTCGCTCAGACGGCGACCGACCATATCGCTCGCGGCCCGCCAGCTCTCCACGAAGGTGGCGTCACCGCGATGGGCGCCCTCGCTCGCACTGGGCGCCCCGACCACGCGTCGCGAGACCACGGCGTCGGGGTCCGCGACGGGTCCGGCACCATCGAGGGCGATGATCTCGACGTCACTGGTGGCGAGTCGCTGAGCGAGGAACTTCGACGAGGGGATCCCCCCGAGGCGAATGATCACGTCGGGGCGTAGCGCCGACCAGATCTCGTCGTGGCGCACCAGGGGATCGACGTAGGGCAACGACTCGCGAGCGGTCGCGTCGCCGCAGACCACCCAGTGGGCGTCGCGCGCGGTCGCGACGAGGTCAGGGGAGACTCCCGCGCCCACCACGCTCAGGACGCGGCGCCCGCGGACGTCGATCGGGGCCGCCGCCACGTTGCGCACGTGGTCCTCGGCGACGAGTGTCGCCCCGGGTAGTTCGAGGGCACTGGCCAGCAACGGTTCGACGAACGCCGCGTTGAGGTGCACGGGACCCGCCAGAGCGCCGTCGCCGCGCGCCGCGCGCCAGAGGCGGGCGGCGAGGGGACGCCACGAGGGGGCCGCATCGAGGCGCGCGACTCCGGGCTCCTCGTAGAGCCGGACCTTGGCGCCGTAGAGGTGTTGTTGATCGATGGTCTGAGGAGCGCCCACGCCGTGCAACTCGGGCGGGCGATCGGCCGTGAGCACCATCAAGGGGACACGAGCGAGGTCGGCCTCCGCCACCGCGGCGTGCAGTTCGGCGGCGGCCGTGCCGCTGGTGACGACGATGGCGACCGGACGCCCGCTCGCCAGGGCGCGACCCAGGGCGAAGAACGCGGCACTGCGTTCGTCGATGCGCACGTGAAGCCCGAGGGCCCCGTGATTCGCGAAGGCGAGGGACAGCGGGGTCGAGCGTGATCCGGGACAGACCACCACGTCGCGCAGGCCCCGTCGGTACCACTCATCGACGAGCGTGGCGACGAAAGTCGCCTGCACGGCGCTCGTGGTCGGTACGCTCTGTTGCAATGCCACTCCTCACACTGGACCGACACGGGTCGGGTCCGCCACTCGCGTGGCTGCACGGTTTCACCCAAACTCGGGCCTCCGCTTATCAGTTCCGTACCATTCTGGCAGGTCACCGCCAGGTCTTGACCCTGGACCTGCCCGGCCACGGCGACGCCAGTGCCCTGAGCGCCACCCTTCCCGAGATCGCCCGACTCGTCCTCGACGCCCTGCCGCGCGAGCCCTTCGTCCTGGGCGGCTACTCCTTCGGCGCGCGCGTCGCCCTGCACGCGGCCCTCGCCGAGCCCGAGCGCCTCACCGCCCTCGTGGTGGTGGGAGGCTCTCGAGGGATCCTCGATCCCGACGAACGCCGGCAGCGTCGCGAGCGCGACGTGGCCCTGGCCGCGCACCTCGAAGCGGTGGGCACCGAGGTCTTCTTGAGCGAATGGCTCGCCCAACCTCTTTTCGCCACCCTGGGACCGCGTGCCGAGTCCGACACCCGCAGCCACGACGCCCACGGACTAGCCCAGAGTCTGCGCCTCGCGGGAACGGGGACCCAGGAGTGGCTGGGCGAGCGACTCGCCACGCTCGACGTGCCCCTCCTCGCCCTGGCCGGTGAGCTCGACGCCAAATTCGTGGCCGAGGCTCGAGCCATCGCCGCGACCGTGCCCGGGGGCCAGTTCGCCGCGGTCCTCTCGGCGGGACACGCGGCCCACCTCGAACAACCCGAACAAGTGGCTCGCGCGATCGAGGAGTTCCTCGCCTAGCGCCAGACGAACATCACGAGCGCGGTCGCCGCACCAACGGTCCACTGCGCGTAGGCGGACTGCTTGAGCATGGGCAAGAGCTCTCGACCGTTCTTGGAGGAGAACGCCATCTGCAGGGCCGGGATGTACATCACGAAGGCCACCGCGCCCACGAGGGGCTCACCGCCGAAGGCCGCGCCCAACACGGCGCCGGCGACGCTCGCCACGAAAAGCCACGCACCCTCGCGCCGACCGAGGCGCGCCGCCAACGTCTTCTTGCCCGCGGCACGGTCGCCGGCGACGTCGCGCAGGTTGTTGGCCTCAAGCAAGGCACACGCCATCGAGCCGGTCGCCAACCCCCACCACCACGCCCCGGCGGGTATGTGGCCGTGTTGGGCGAACGCGGTACCCACGGTCGCCACGAAGCCGAAGTAGGCCATGACGAAGAGTTCGCCGAAGCCGAAGTACCCATAGGGCTTGGGGCCACCGGTGTAGAACCAGCCGGCCGCGACCGCGCTCATTCCCAACGGGATGAAGACCCACGTGGTGCGGATGCTCAACACCAATCCCGCCACGGCGGCGAGGGCGAAGAAGGCGAACGCGGCCCGCTTGACCGACACCGGGGTCACCAGACGAGAGGCGGTGAGACGAAAGGGGCCCACTCGCACCTCGTCGGTCCCCCGCACGCCGTCGGAGTAGTCGTTGGCGTAGTTAGTGCCGATCTGCAGCGCCAGGGCGATGATCAGGCACAAGATCGTATTGGTGACGTTGTAGGGTCGCGGCCGCGCCAGCGACGCGCCCACCACCACGGGAACGGTCGCGGCGGGCAGCGTGCGCACGCGGGCGGCGAGGACCCAACGTTCCAGCGAACCGGGGGCGCTCATGGACGTTTGGGGAAACGCGAGAAGTCCGGCTTGCGGTGTTCGACGAAGGCATTGCGTCCTTCTTGGCCCTCTTCGGACATGTAGAAGAGCATGGTCGCGTCGCCGGCGAGCTGCTGGACGCCCGCGAGTCCGTCCTCGGCGGCGTTGAAGCCGGCCTTGAGCATGCGCAGCGCGAGCGGGGAGAGCGTGAGGATCTGTCGGCACCACGCCACGGTCTCGTTCTCGAGGTCGTCGAGGGGGACGACGGTGTTGACCAGGCCCCAGTCGAGCGCCTGAGCGGCGTCGTACTGGCGACAGAGGAACCACACCTCCTTGGCCCGCTTGAGTCCGATGGTGTTGGCGAGCAGCGACGAACCGTACCCGCCGTCGAAGGAGCCCACCCGCGGTCCGGTCTGTCCGAAACGGGCGTTGTCCGCCGCGATGGAGAGGTCGCAGACCAAGTGCAAGATGTGCCCGCCGCCGATCGCGTAGCCGGCGATCTGGGCGATGACCGGCTTGGGCAGACGACGGATCTGGATCTGCAGGTCCAAGACGTTGAGACGCCCCACCCCTCGGCGCGCCACGTCGTCATCGCCCATATAGCCGTCGTCGCCGCGGATCTTCTGGTCACCGCCCGAGCAGAAGGCGTCGCCACCGGCGCCGGTGAGGATGATGGCGCCGACCTCGATGTCGTCACGGGCCCGTTCGAAGGCGTCGGACAGTTCGAAGAGGGTCTGGGGGCGAAAGGCGTTGCGTCGTTCGGGCCGGTTGATCGTGATGCGCGCGATGCCCTCGGCCGACTCGTAGATGATGTCCTCGTAGTCGCCCACGCTCACCCACGTGGGGGCGGGCCAACTGCGAAACTCGTCCACGGGGTCGAGGGGGGAACCGGAAATCACTGTCGTCACCATGCTCCCACGCTACCGTCCACGCATTGCGCCCCTCACCGAACTCGACCCGGTGGGTGAGGAATAAGGTTCCTTCGTGGCGTCGCTCATCGCACTTGATTTCCCGCTCGGACCTGACCTCGAACACACGCTTCGCCGTTGCGTCGAAGGGAGACAGGCTTTTTGCGTCCTCGACCAGCGGCTGTCGCCCGAGGGGCGCCGCCAGGAGTTGCTCGCCCTGGGAGCGACACATATCCTCGATCACACCGGACTGACCAGCCTCGACGGCGGCACCATCGTCCCTGCCGGTGTCGGTCTCGTGATGTTGACCTCGGGCTCGAGCGGCTCGCCCAAGGCGGCCGAACTCAATTGGGACGCGCTGGACGCGAGTGCGACCATCACGCAGGAATCGCTTCGTGGCGCGTCCGCGCCCGTCTGGTACCCCTGCCTGCCGGCCAACCATATCGGGGGACTCGCCGTTCTCCTGCGGGCCATCTTGAGTGACGCGAGGCTCCTCTGGGGCGACCCTCGTGAGATCGCCGATGCGCCGCGTCGCGGCGCCACGCACGTCGCGGTCGTGCGCTCGCAGCTGTTCGACCACGACCTCAGCGGGTTCGAGACCGTGTTGCTCGGTGGCGCCCGCCCGCCCGGCGAGCTCGCCACGAACGTGATCACCACGTGGGGCATGACCGAGACGGGATCGGGAGTGGTCTACAACGGTCGCGCGCTTCGAGGTGTCGAGTTGTGCGCCGTCGACGGGGAGATCTACGTCAAGAGCCCCACGCTGTTCGACAAGTATCGCCACGGACCTCGTCCCCGCGCGATGGGCCCCGATGGCCAGGACGATTGGTTCCCCACCGGCGACGCGGGCGAGGTCACCCAGGGGCTCTTGCGCATTCACGGACGTCGGGGCTACGTGATCAACACCGGTGGCGAGAAGGTGTGGCCCGACGACCTCGAAGCCGTCATCGGTGGCGTCGAGGGAGTGCGCGATGTCGCGATCACCTCAGCACCTGACGAACGCTGGGGCGAACGACTCATCGCGATCGTGGTCAGCGAGAACCACGAGCTCGACGAGGCGATCCGTGACGCCAGCGAACAGCGGATCGGGCCGTGGGCCAAGCCCAAGGAGATCTTCTACGTGACGACCATCCCTCGCACCGCCAACGGCAAGATCCGCCGTGACGTCCTGGGCACGTTCCGCTAGGGTCCCCCCTATTTGACGATGGTGCTGCCGCGACGCGCCGTGGAGTCAATGGTGACCGCGGCGAGCAGGACGAGTGCGGTGGCGATGTATTGCTGAGCCGCGGGGAACTGCAACAGGGCGAGTCCGTTGTAGATGGTGCCGATGACGAAACCACCGATCAACGCGTGCATCATCTTGCCGCGTCCCCCGAAGAGGCTCGTACCGCCGATGACCGCTGAGGCCACCGCGTAGAGGACCAGGTTCCCACCAGGGATGCCGTCCTGGATGCCGTTGAGCTGCGAGACGTAGACCAGTCCCGCGATGCCCGCGGTCAGCCCGGTGAGCATGAAGGCCAGCAGCCGGTAGCGGTTCACCGCGATGCCGGAACGACGCGCGGCTTCGGCGTTGCCACCGATGGCGTAGATGTAGCGTCCCGCCTTCGTCTTGTTCAAGATGAAGGTGTAGATCGCCAGGACCGCGCCCACCAGGACGATCGCGTAGGGCATGCCGACGATCTTGAGATTGAACGCGCCATTGCTCTCACCACGGTTGTGGTTGAAGATCAAGGCGACGACCACTCCGGCGACCACCATGGCGACCACCTTGATGCTCAGGATCAAGATCGGCTGGGACTCGAGGTCCTGCGCAGCGCGGCTGGCGTTCTTGCGGATCATGCTGAAGACCAGAAGTCCCACCGTGCCCATGATGAAGATCCAGGTGAAGAGCGGCGTCAGGTTGCCATAGACGATGTTGTACAGGACGGTCTCGTGCACCGAGATGGTCCCACCGGTGCCCTGGGAGTCGATCATCCAGATCAGACATCCCTCCAAGCCGAACTGACCAGCGAGGGTGACGATGAACGACGGGAGTCGAAGGCCGATGACCATGAATCCCCACAGCGCGCCGATGGCCACCGAGACCAGCAGTGCCACGCCGATGGCGGCGTACCACGGCCAGTGGAACTGCAGGTCGACGAGGATGACCGCCACGGCGCCGCCGAGTCCCGCGGTGAATCCCGCCGAGAGGTCGATCTCGCCGAGCAGCAACAACCACACCTCGGCCATGCCAAGGATCACGAAGATCGACGCCTGGATGGCCAGGTTGGTCAGGTTGCCGGCCGAGAGGAAGGCCGACGAGCGAATCTCGAAGTAGGCGCCCATGATGATCAGACCGATCACGATGGGGATCATGCCGCTGTCGCCTCGGCGAAAGCGGGTCATCATGAGAGAAAGGACGTTCCCCGCAGACGGCGAGGCGGCCTTGTCTTCAGTGGGATTCTCGGTGGTCACTGGAGAGGAACCTTTCAGTTCGAAGTGGCGAGCGACGAGGGAACGCGATCGGACTTACCGGTCGTGATCAATTCCACCGCACTGTTGCGATCGTAGTTGGCGATGGGACCGTGGCTGACCAGGTTACCGAGGTACATCACGGCGATGCGGTCGGCGACGGTGAAGACGTCGTTGAGGTTGTGCGAGATGACGAGCACCGCGATTCCGCGGCCCGAGAGGGTGCGAATCAGTTCCAGCACTTGGGCGGTCTGCGAGACGCCGAGTGCGGCCGTGGGTTCGTCGAGGATCACTAGCTGGGACTCGCGCATGACGGCGCGAGCGACGGCGACGGCCTGGCGCTGGCCACCCGACAGCGATCCGACGAGTTGACGCACCGACTTGACCGTCGAGACCGACAGGTCCTTCAAGGTCTGCTTGGTGGCGAGCTCCATGGTGATCTCGTCGAGGACGCCCGCCTTGGTCTCTTCACGGCCCAAGTACATGTTTTGGACGATGTCGAGGTTGTCGCACAGGGCGAGGTCCTGATACACCGTGGCGATGCCGAGCTGCGTGGCGTCGCGCGGGGTGTGGATGTGGACTTCCTTGCCCTTCCAGTTCATGGTCCCACTCGTGGGGGCCCAGATGCCGGAAATGGTCTTGATAAGCGTTGACTTACCGGCGCCGTTGTCGCCGATCAGGGCGGTGACTTGTCCGGCGGGTATGTCGAGATCGACGTGTTGGAGAGCCTGCACGGCACCAAAACTCTTGGTGATGCCGTGCAGACTCAGCAACATCGGTGCTGAGGGATCCACCCCCGAGCCCGCAGGCCCGGAGTGTCCAACTTCGGAGACAGTGGGACTGTGGTTCTCGGGGGTGTCGTCCATCAGCGTTGACTACTTGATGCCGTAGGTGGTGCAGTCCGCAGCGAACGTGGGCTGCGTCGAGCCAGCGACGGTGGGCGACTGTGACGTGCACAGAGCCGACGGCGCGATGACCTTGTCCTTGACAACAGTCGCCTCAACATTGGCGGCGGTTACCCAGGTCGGGGTCAGCAAGACGGCAGGAACGTTCTTCAGGCTCTTGATGGTGGCACTGGAGTCAGTGGACACACCGTTCACGAGGCCCGCAGGCGGCTTGACACCGGCGCGCAGGTAGACAGCCAACGCGGCGGCAGCCTGAGCCTCAAGCCAGATGGGCTTGTAGACGGTGCCACACTGGTAGCCCGAGATGATGTTCTGGAAACCGGTCAGCGTCGCGTCCTGGCCCGTGAAAGGAATCTTCTTGGGGGCCAGACCCTTGCTCTGCAAGTACGCAATGATCGGAGCGGCGTTCTCGTCGTTCGGGGTCACCACGGCGTTGATGGAGCTGTTCGCGGTGTAGGCACCCTGGAAGTCAGTGAGCGCAACGGTCGGCGTCCAGGTACCAGTACCCTCGTTGACCAGCTTGTAGCTGCTCTGAGTGGCCAGTACGGCGTCGTAGCCCTGGGCAAACAACGTGGCGTTGTTGTCCGTAGGAGCACCCTTCATGACGTACACGGTCGGGTTGGTAACACCCCAGGCCGAGATGCACGACACAACGCCCTGACCGATCAAGGTACCGACGGCGACGTTGTTGAAGCTCACGTAGTAGGTACGCGCGCCACCCAAAGTCAGACGGTCGTAGTCAATCACCTTGACGCCGCGAGCCTTCGCGTACGCCTCAATGATGGCTCCAGTGGTCGAGTCCAGCGGGTCCAGCACGAGAACCTTGGCACCCTTGGCGATGTCAGCCTGGGCGTCGGTGTACTGGGTCTGCGGGTTGCCCTGAGCGTTCTGCACGGTGAACTGCTTCGTGGTCAGGCCGGCGTCCTTGAACGCGGTCTTCAGGTACGGTGCGTCGAACTCGGTGTAACGAGCGGACGACACGGTGTCGGGCAGAATAACGGCGATCGAGCCCTTACCCTTGGCAACAACGCTCTTGAGGTACTTCATGGTACTAAAGCTCGTGTTGAACGTCTTGTCCGACACGGTAGGCGTG
>Ga0209698_10000627_pt1 | contig 40352 bp, 37 predicted proteins | sample LitLauG_LLR_2012_FD_187203 | JGI IMG/M metagenome (GOLD analysis project Ga0209698, IMG submission 187203) | Freshwater sediment microbial communities from Pennsylvania, USA - Little Laurel Run_MetaG_LLR_2012 (SPAdes) (version 2) | ecosystem: Environmental > Aquatic > Freshwater > Creek >... | reverse complement strand
TGCCTTGGCATCCATGTGAATGCGGAGCACGACCGGATCACCTTTGATCGTCCATTCCTTCCGGAGGGAATTCCGCAACTGACAATCCGCAATCTGCGTTGCGGGAGATGCATCGTAGATCTGCTGCTGGAGCGGAGAGGGGACTCGGTGTTGGTTCACCGCGAGAGCAAGCAAGGAACCCTGGAAATCGTGACCATTGCCTCGTAAGCGGGCCCTGCAATTATCTTCCGATTCAGCGTTCTCAAAAGCGCGTGTGGTAGCGCCCGTCGGCCGAAACTCCACCGAGTTGATCCCGCTCCACGCTGATGGACCAGCGTTTGTTGATCTGGTACTCCCCCTGCACCATCTCGCTGCCAGGCTGCGAAACGTCGGTAGAAAAGGTGAATAACAGATTCTTTGTAACCCGTTGCTGCAGGGCGACGCGAGCGGATGGGTTGGAATTGTTTCCCCCGATGAGAGGATCAATTTGCAGGCTTGAGATTCCGGCAAGCTTCTGCACGCTGTTGCTCAACTGGCCAGCCGCTTGGGACGCAATCATCGAATCTGTGCTTTGACTCGTGGCGGCAGCCTGCTCTGTAGTTTCACCCCGGGCAATGAGGTTGATGATGTCCGTGGTCGCAAGGGGCGGATCGGATGTGTACTGCGTCGTAAGCTTGTCGAGAGGCCCGCGTAGGCCGAGAGTAAGGTTGTATTGCTGCACCAGCGTCGTCACGGTGACATTCAACACAGGGTGAGTCTCGTTCGGATCGTCAAATGTGATCACGCCTTTCTGCAGCTGGTAGCGCACGTTGCGATAAAAGAGTTCGCCTGAGGTGAGATTCGTCCGCCCGGTGATGACAGGATTGGCGGCGGTCCCGACGACTTGCAGAGCTACTCTTCCCGCAATGCTGACCTGTGAACTTGTGGCGTTCAGGCTTTCCTGGGACTGCACCCCGATTGAGAGCTTGACGGTGTCTGCGAATCCAGGCTGCGACGGCGTATTCACTCCGGTGCTGAACTGGTCGCCGAATTTCGCCAGATCGAAATCTGGAGTGAATGACAGGCTGTCAATCAGGACTCGTCCGTTTAGCGTGGAGGCCTCGGTGGTTCCGCTGAACGCCAGGTTTGTTTCGAGGAGAGTGCGGAGCCCTTCAGGATAACGCAGCCGGACTCCTTGTCCCCTCAACGCGAGATTGAACTGCACGCTTGGTCTGTAGGCGACTGAGCCGCCGACCGAAACCTCCCCGCCTCCGACGCGCCCGACCAGCTTGGTGAATTGCACATGATCTTTTGTGACGTCGAGCGTGCCGTTTAATTGCTCGACGCCGACCGGTGCAGATTCTGTTGACACTGCGACGTCTTTGAACTGGATTTGTCCTTGCACGTCCGGGTTCTGTGGCGTTCCGGTCGAACGAACGTCGAGCGCGATGATTCCGGAGCTCTGAATGTCAGGAGCGACGATCTTGAGAATTCGAACGTCGACGGACCCTTGGGCAGTGAGGGAGGCTGGGGAATTTCCAGCAACCGGAATTCGTCCCTGGAAGTGCAAGGATGTTCCTGTGCCACTGATCTCCGCCGGTTGCAAGGTCACCACGGAATTGGCATAGTCGGCGCGGATCGGGTTCGTGATTCCAATTTGGAGAGATTGATAGCTGGCTTTGAGCACCGGAATGGAAAGGTGGGCTTGCAGCTGAGACTTGTCCTTGAGAGGGCCTTTAACGCTGGCATGCAATTCGGTTTGCCCGGCAAAGCCTTGAGGCACGCCGACGGAGTAGCTGGCGAGCAAGGCCTCCAGCGGAATGGTCGATGTGTCGATCGAGGCGTCGGCTTCGTAATTCCCAGTCAAGGCTATGTGAGCGCGTCCGTGGATGGAAGCTTGGGAAACCTGGGAATCCAGATTCAGGTCGGCAGCGTGCTGGGCCACGCGGAGCTCGGCCTTGATTCCGGCAACGGATTTGTCCTTAATTTGGAGTTGTGGCAGTTGAATGACAGCGTTGATCTGTGGGTCATCCACCGTTCCTTTGCCGTCTATCGAGGCGGAAACTGTTCCGTTCAGCTGCATATTCTTGGCCTGGACAGTTCGAAGTTTCTGTAGAACGATCGAGGGCGCTTTGAGCTGTACGCTATACGCCTTGGTTTTTGGCGTATAGGAAAGATTGGCGTCGATGGCTCCGGCGGGCGCAGCGACATTCAGCGTGGAGATAATTGTGCCGTTGTTAGTGTGGAACTGGACCGCAAAATTCTGAATTGGCTCGTCATACGCGCGGAGGTTGGTGATCCGCGCATTGCCTGATCCCTGAGGACTCAACTGAGAGCCGTTCACGGAGATGTTCGCCGTGAGATCGCCTGAGATCGGATAGTGCCGGTTGGCTAAGCGCTGCAGATCAACCATTCGCAATCGCTGAGCGTTCAAGCTGGCTTTGATTGGGCTGGAGGGTTCGTAGGACCAGTCGTGCAAAGCGACACTAGCGCTGAATGTTGCCTGGCCTTGCTCCGCATTAATCAGGGATCCATTCTGTATGAGCACCTGCGAGGGCGTCGCAGCAAGATCGAGCCTCGCAGACTTCCATTCGCTTCCCTGGACTTGAAGGTTCTGCGCGTTCAGCTGTCCGTTGATGTTCGGCTTCTTCATCGAACCGTGGACCACGGCATTCAGCGTTGCTGAGCCTGAGACGGCGGGCGGAGTGGGCGTACCCGCCCGGAAAGAAGATGCCAGCGCCGCGAGTTGATGCAGATCGCTGGCGACCACCTGTATAGCCAAATTGGAGTGATCGCTGACTTCCCCTTGTGCGGTCATCGTCGCCGATGGGATGTGTACCGAGGTTTGCCGCACCTCGATAGTCTGGCGAGCACCGTCGTACGCCACGTGTACCGCGCCGTCCACAGGAATTTCACTCGCGGACGGATTCGACTTGCTGGCGGCCACGGCCTTCAAGGTCATATCTGATTTCGCCTGAATCTTGTTGATGCTGCCTTTCCATGCTGCTTCCGCCGTGGCATCCAGCGTCCCTGAAAGGGTCGCGGTCTTAAGCTGGCTTTGGCCCAGCGTCTGTTGCAGGGCTCGAAGCGAAATGCCGTGCAATGCCGCGCGGACGTGGGAGTCAGGTATCGTGTCGACATTTTTCATATCCACATCGGCCGTGATCCTTCCTCCAAGCGTGTCGACACTCAAATTCTTCACCTGCAAGCGACCGCCGGCGAGTTGATAGGCCCCTTCAAGCTTGCGCAGTTCCAGTTTCCTGCCTGATGCTGCTGCGCTCGATGCTTGACTGGCGAGTTGCCCATTGATAACCACGCTGCGCAGGAGCGGCTCACTGCCGTTGCTCTGGTAGTGGAGTCTTCCATTCAGCAGCACATCTCCAGCGGCAGAGGCGCTGGGAGACATCTGGGCGAAGTCCTGGGTATGGATCTGGATCTGGTAATCGCCGTCAGCAACGGGATTGGAATAATTCGTGATCTGCGCATGCAGCGTCACTGCAGACGACCCTACTTTGAGGACCGCAGATTCCAGACCGAACCGGTCTGGTGTTGCGCTGAACGACACATTGAAGTTGTGAGCGAGTGGAGCGTATTGCGCATAGCGCAAGCGTCCGTTCTTGTATGAGAGTTCCCCGTCGTAGCGCTTGGCCAGGGGGGCAAAGTGGATGTCGGTGCCGAGATCGTAAAGATCCGCGTCCAACGGAGTCTTTTTATCGTTGTAATCGATTTCGCCGCCGGTGATTTGCGCATGCTCCACGGCCAAGTCAAACACATTCGTATGGCTGCTGCTCTGACTGGGAGGCGGCGTAGGGAAGTTGTTCTTACCTTCTCGATCCACTAGAACGTGAACGACCGGGTGAACAATGATCAATTCCTTGAGCGCGACTTTCCCGTGCAGGGCAGAGATGATTTTGACGCCAACGGTCAATTTATCGGCATGAAGTAGAGATGGCTGGTCCGGACCTTCAGCGCCGCGCACGGTGATGTTGTAAAGGTTCGCGGTGAGCGAGCGCAGGCTGAAGTCGAGGCCACCGATCGTCGTTTTCCCGCCTGTGGACGACTCCGCCTCTTCGACAATCTTTCGCAAGGCGAGCTGCTGGAAGTTGGTGCTCTTCAAATAGAGATAGGCGCCAACAGCCACCACGAACATCAGAACGATGAGCCCCGCTAAGGTCCAGCCGATAGTTCGTTTCCACTGCATAATGAATCCCCAAGTTTAGAAAGCTTGCCCGATCGTTATGTAGTACTGATTCGGGTTAATACCGGGTACTGGGTTCAGGTTTCTCCCGAAGTCAATGCGCACCGGCCCAATCGGTGTCGCATAGCGCAATCCAACTCCCACCGTATTGGTGTAGTTGTCGATGAGGTTGCGCATACTAACAGCGCTGTACACATTGCCGCCGTCGTAGAACGCGACCCCGCCGAGGGCCTTCACGATGCCCAGCGGGAATCTGACCTCTGAATTCAGGATGAGCAGTTGCTTGCCGCCGACGGGCACGGTCACGTTCACGCATCCAGATTGAGCCTGTAACACATTGCAAAAAGGAACGAGCCTTTGCGGGCCAGCTTCATCGATGGGGAATCCGCGGAGCGAGGTTCCGCCGCCGGAGAAGAACAACTGGCTGGTCGGAACAAAACTCCCGGCGAACGGCGCCGCAAATCCGAGGCGGATGCTGTTAGCAAGCACGATCGCGCTAACCGGCTTGTAATACGCGTATTGCAGGAAAAATTTTGAAACGTTAGCGCTGGAACCCAAGGCAGTCGGCGTGATCGCGAAGTTGACGGTGGTGAAGTCACCTCTGTGCGCATCGAGTGGTTTGTCTCGCGTGTCGCGAATCAGCGAGGCAGAGGCGGTCGACAAGCGAACATGCCGGTCCTGTTCGAGAACCAGGTCTGGGACAAGCAGGTGCGACAGGGTCGTCTTGTTGAAGTCGTAGCGCAATTGCAGCCGCGTGTTGTGCTTCTGGCTGATGACCCGCTCGACCTGGAACGACAGGTCGCCGAGTCCGGCCGTGAAGAGAGGATTCTCGCTGTTGCGCTCAACCGAGAAACTGTACAGGGAGCTCCAGTTGGAACCAATAAAGTGCGGCTGGCTGTAGGTTGTGAGTGCCTTCTGGTCAAGCCTGGAAAACAGGAGCGAGGCGGCTGCGGTTTCGCCCAGTCCTCGCATGTTGCGCCGGCTGTATTCGATCAATCCCCGTGGACTGGCAAATGTCGCCTGGCTGGGAGCGATTTTGTTGTTGCCAAGATTGATCGTGCCCCCGCCGCCCGGAAGTGCAACAGTTCCCGCAGGAATGTTTCCGCCGCGGTGCGATACTTCGAAGCCGACGCCATAGGTAAGTTCATTGCGCTTGGCTTCATGCACCTTGACCAACGCCTCTTCGTTTCGCTGATCCGTGATGGGCCTTCGTGGACCCACGCTTGCCCAGTCGAAAATGTTCAGGTCATAGAGGCGGCTTTCGGCCTCGAGCAGCTGCCCACGGCGCATCGGAGTCTCCGGCGGAATCTTTGTGGTGCGCGTGAGCAGGGGCATCTGTGTCCTTTTCTGGCCTAAATAGACGACATCATCAATCCGCACAATCTGGTTCTCGGTAATCGCGTAGGCCACTGTCACGCGATGCGGATTGTCTGGGTTCTTCTCGACGGACGCCTTGATCTCGGCATTCAAATATCCGCGATTCAGATAATTGGCCGACATGCGATTTCGATCTTCGGCCAGCTTGCGAGGCGAGTAGGGCGTCCCAGGACGAAGCTGAAGCCCTTTCGGAGCGGTCAACTGCGCAGAGGAGACATTCTGGTTCCCGGTGACGCGCACGTCGTCGACGATGGTCTGCGTTCCTTCCTCGATATCAAAATCGACGTCGATTTTGGGTTCACGATCTACAATGCGAGGTTTGACTTTAATGTCTTCGTAGCCTCTGTCTCGATACAAAGCTTCCATGTTGTCGGCGCTCTGCTTCAGCAACTTCTGGCTCAGGCTGCCATGGGTCCAGATATGAGATTTCTTGATCAACACCTGGTCCTGCAAGTCCTTTTGCGAGATCGCGTAGTTGCCGTGGAAGAGGATGCGATCGACCTTGTGTTTCTGACCGCGGTCAATCTGGTACAGGACCGTGATCTCGTCTGGATTCTTATGAAAATTGGTCGTCACCTTGACGTCGTAATAGCCCTTTTTCTGGAAGAAGTCGCTGAGGTTTCGCTGACCTTCCTCCACCAGGTCTTGATCGATGGCTCCCTCCGAATAGATGGGGATCAGCTTTCTCTCCTGGCGGCCGGAGAGAAACGGAATGAAGGAAAGGCGAGCCCCGACCGTGCGCACACTGACCACCGGACCTATTTCCACTTTGAATGAAACGTCGACCCGGTTCGTGTCGGCATGATACTGCGGCGGGTTCTCGAGGATGGTGCTGGCTAAACGGCGCTCTTTTCGGAGAGCCCGCTTCATCAGCGTGGTGGCGGCCGTGATTCGGGCTGGAGAATACGTCTCGCCTTTCTTCAGCAGAGCTCCGGTGAGCCGCGCTCGTAGTGATTCGACGGTATGCAGAAGCCGGCTGCTCTCCGGATTCGGAGGCCCTCCCACGATGACGGAATCAATCTTCGCTTGTTTTCCGACCTCGACAGTAAACGTGACACTCACGAGCTCGTGAGCGTCGTCAATTTTCGATTCGGCGTGGACTTTTGATCGGAAGTATCCGTTCCTGTGGAGGAAATTGGTCAGCGCGGTTTCGGCAATCGGAATACGAGCAGGATCGTAAGGATCTTCGTCGGACAGATCGACCACCTGGAGCAGACGCGTGTAACTGAAGGTCTTGACAGCCCCAGGAAAATCGACGACTCCGAGGTAATACGCAGGCTCTAGCAGGAAATTGACGCGCAATCCGTTGATTTCGGGAGCGACGCTAACATTGACCTTGGGAACGTGCCCTGCTGCTTGCAGGGCCTTCGCGCTCGCATCAATTTTGGCCCGGGAGTACGGTTCGCCCACTTTTTGCGTCACTACGGGGTACAACGGCTGAAGATCGCGATGCGGATTCGCGATCAGCGAAATTGCGCTTACGGTTTGTCCTTCATAGGCGGCCTGCGGCGCTTGTGGAGCAAGTTGCGGCAGCGCCAGCGTGGGGAACAGGAGTAAGAGTCCGAGAACTGACAAGCGCATAAAATAGGCGAATCAAGTCGTGAAAGCGCGCCTTGCCAGCCCCAAGCGCTGACCGTTTGCAATTCCGAGGCTATCCGCTTGCAACGATGCCGAAATGTGATGCGATTGATTTCAGGCGAGTTGTCGATGAGAACAAAGTAGATGCTGAAGGCAACCGTGTCGGAGAATTCGGCTACGAGGAATCAAACGAAGATTGATAAAGCAGAACGGAGAAAAGATGGTGGGCTGCTATAGGATTCGAATTTTGGGGTAGACGTAGTTTCAACAACATAGAGACACGGCGGGCACCGTAATGCAGTGGAAGGCAGTGGTAAGCAGCGCTAACGGATCACAAAATGGATCACGGCTCGTGCCCATCTGAAAAGTGCCAACCAATGTGGCCACAAAACCTGAGATTGTCAATTGAGACGGGCCCAATCGGCATGTCGGCGACCGAGTTTCAACTTCGGCCTGGCAACAATTCTGAAGTTGATAGCGACAAGCACGTTTATCGTTACCTATCCGGGCTGGTACCGCCTTCTGCATCTGGGAACCGAGCTGAATGGCAGGGTGGTGCATTCACAGAAACTAACGAAGACGGTGCAGAGAATTCAATCGATCGGCGGCATAGGGTATGGCAGGCCCAGAGTGCGAAGAAGCGTCGTTCTCGGCGAGCCGAATAACAGTGAACTGCGGGGCATCTCGCCTGGAGTCGAAAATCGCTTCACTCCGGTACGAGCGCGCGGATAGACTTGTCTCGCTATGATCACACGTCGCCGATTTGTCCGGAGTGCGTCGGTCGTCTCCGCTGCTCTGGCTGTTGCACCTAAGAGACCGCTTGCTCTCGCGCAAAGCGTCACGGGCACGTATCACAATCCGGTCATGGGCGGCGACCACCCCGACGCCAGTCCCATCCGTGTGGGCGACGATTTCTATCTCACCCACTCCAGCTTCGACTACGCCCCTGGCCTGCTGATCTGGCATTCGCGGGACCTGATCAACTGGCGACCGGTGGCCGCCGCGCTGCATTCCTACCACGGCAGCGTATGGGCTCCGTATCTCTGCGAGTATCAAAAGCGTTTTTATATTTATTTCCCTGCAGACAATCGGCTGCGCGTGATCCACGCCGATCATCCGACCGGACCTTGGAGCGATCCCGCCGATCTCGGCATCAACGCCATTGACCCCGCGCACATTGCGGAGAACGGCCGCCGCTTTCTCTACATGGCTGGGGGACAAATGGCCGAGTTGACCCCCGACGGCCTAGCCGTCAAGACTGCTCCGCGTATTGTGTTCGATGCGTGGCCCGTGCCCGCCACGACGAGAACGGAGTGTACTTGTCTGGAAGCCCCTAAACTTCTTGAGCACAACGGATACTACTACCTGAACGTTGCGGCGGGAGGCACCGCAGGGCCAGCCACCAGCCACTCCGCGGTCAGTGCGCGCAGTCGCCATGCCGACGGGCCTTGGGAATTCTCCCCGTACAATCCGGTGGTGCACACTGCGTCGCGCGACGACCGTTGGATGAGTGTGGGCCACGGGCGGCTGGTCGATACCTCGGGCGGCAAGTGGTATATGACCGTTCACTCGTATGAGAACGGCTATCGCACTCTCGGCCGCCAACTGCTTCTACTCCCAGTCGAGTGGACGACCGATGGGTGGTTCCGCGTGCCGGAGGGTGTCGCGGCAGACTCGGTCATTCCGGTGCCTGTCCCCGGCGCGATCCAACAGGGTTTCGTCGATCCTTCGGACGACTTCAACGGTTCCGAACTCGGCCTGCAGTGGGGCTTCTGGCGGGAATACGATCCGTCCCGATTCACCGTCGGAAATGGCGCTCTCACTTTGGCGGCGCGCGGCAAGTCTCTTGCCGATACCTCAGTCCTGACCTCTGCTGTCGGAGGACACTCGTACACCGTCGAGATCGACGTTCAGATCGAGGTCGGTTGCGAATCCGGGCTGCTGCTCTTTTACAACCCCGACCATGCCACTGGCATTTCACTGGGCTCCGAAGGCGTGGGTGTGCGGCTTGCCAATGGGTATATCCCGAGCCGACGGGAAAAGGGCGCAACCCGCGCCAGTCTGCGCATTGTCAATGACCGCCAGGAAGTGGATTTCTATTTCCGTGTACTCGACAAACCTTGGCAGCGCACACAGGAATCCGCCGAGATCTCGGGGATGCATCATAACGTACTGGGCGGGTTTCTTGATGTACGGCCCGCCGTCTACGCATGCGGCTCCGGCAAAGTCACATTGCGCAATTTCCGATATTGGCCGGAAGTAAATGTACCAGTGTAGGAAGCGCCTTGAGCGCCGGACTGTCCTGCAGCAGAATAAATAATGACAAGTCGGCCTGTGTTTACTAACTTCTGGCAGCGAAAGCTCAGTTGGCGAGAACAGCCTGTTCGGTCTCTCGACGCGGAATTGACTGCAGCTTCGCAGATTGCTGAAAGCAGTCTTCGCTATCGGATCGCCACACGGACCACGCGTCATTAAGCTGTTTAAAAATAGGGAGGTGATCCGATAGCGGTTCGTAAGCTGTTGAAAAGATGGTGGGCGCTATAGGATTCGAAAGTAAAACCAAATGCATTTTCAACAACATGCAGGTCAGCGGATGACACCTGAGACCACGCAAAGCGTTCTTGATGACGCAAACAGAGCGCAAATAGAGCGCACACCTTTTTCCATTCTTTCACGAGCTGATCGAACAAATACGATCCTACCTTAACAGCAGATACCCCGATGACAATAATCTGCCAGAGACGGAGCACCCGATGACGGCCGTTGGCATCGTTTTGGTCTCCTCGGTGATTTTTCAGACTACCGACGTTACCAAATTGGTCCAGCTTACGCGTTACAGTCAGAACTTCATCTCTGCTGTTGCCTTCAACATGAACCACAACAAGTTGTGGGTGGGGGATCAATACGATGAGAGCCAATACTTGAGATGGTTCTCACCCGCTGGGTCGTCTGCGGCGGTACGTGGATGCCAGGCATCGAAACGGAGTCTCTCGATACATGCAAGGTCTATTGGGATGACCAGCGCCCCACTAAACAGATGATCATGTAGATTGGGATTCGAATCCGCGCTAGAACAACAACTAAAGCACTCAACCGAGCACAGTTGGCAATCTCAAGCTTCGTAAGTCTATGGTACGACAGCAACTGATTTCCGAAATCAGTTTTGGAGACCTTCGTGGAAGCATGCCGATCCGCCTTTTGGCGGAGGTAGAGGTCACTCTCTTACGTTGTCTCTGGTATTGGGCACGGCTTTACATTCCAGATTCCTGCTGCGTAATGAGCGATGGTGCGGTCACTCGAGAACTTCCCCGAACCTGCCACATTCAAGATGGCCTTTCCTGCCCACTCGTCTGAATCGGCATATAGCGTGGTCAGCTGCGCGTCTGCCGTAATGTAGGAATTTAGGTCCGCCAAATGCATGTAGTGGTCACCGTGCGTCAGCAACATGTCCCGCAACGGCTCGAAGATACCCGGCTCATCGCTGTTGAAGTAATCCGAGAAGATCAAATCCAGAGCCTCGCGGGTCTCCGGATCGTGTTCGTAGTGCCAGCGCGGGTTGTACCAGCCGCGACTGCCGATCACCTGCTCAGCCGTTAGACCGAAGAGGAAGAAGTTCTCCTCGCCGGCCTCAGAAGCCATCTCAATGGTCGCGCCGTCACGTGTGCCGATGGTCAGTGCGCCATTCATCATGAATTTCATGTTGCTGGTACCACTGGCTTCATAGCCCGCCGTCGAGATCTGGTTCGAGACGTCACTTGCGGGAATGAGGTGCTCGGCAAGCGACACGCAGTAGTCGGGCAGGAATACCACCTTTAGCCGACCGCGTACTGTGGAGTCGCCCTCGATGGTCGCAGCTAGACTGTTGATGAACTTGATAATTAGCTTGGCGAGCCGGTAGGCGGGCGCAGCCTTGCCGGCGAAAAAGAATGTACGGGGCTGCAGGCTGAGGCTTGAGTCGTGTCGCAGCCGGTTGTAGAGGACAACGATCCGCAGTGCATTCAGGAATTGGCGTTTGTACTCGTGGATACGTTTGACCTGACAATCGAAGATCGAATCCGGATCAACGGTCTGCCCTACCGACCAGCGGAGCCAATCGGTGAATTGTTGCTTGGCAGTTCGCTTGCTTCTGCGGAACTCATCGCGGAAACCTTTGTCCCCGGTGAATGCTTTCAGCTTGCTCAATTCGCTTAAATCACGGATCCAAGAATCTCCAATGGCATCCGTGATGAGCCCAGAGAGTCCGGGATTGCATAATTGCAGCCAGCGCCGGGGTGTGACTCCATTGGTTTTATTGTTAAAACGTTTCGGAAAGATTTCTGCGAGGTCTTTCAGCGTCGTTTCTCGCAACAGCTTGGAGTGAATCTCTGCCACGCCATTGGTGCTGTGAGAACCTACGACCGCCAGATTGGCCATACGAAGCTTTTTTGCTTGGCCATCTCCTTCTTCGATAAGACTTACGCGCTGAATCCGTTCTTGGTCGCCTGGGAAAGTTTGGCGAACGTCGCCCAGAAAACGGCGATTGATCTCGTAGATGATGTCGAGCTGCCGAGGCAGCATTTCTTCAAACCAGGCTACCGGCCATTTTTCGAGGGCTTCGGGTAACAAGGTGTGGTTCGTGTATGCGAGTGTGCTCTGCGTGATCTCCCAGGCTTCATCCCACGAAAGGTGCACCTGATCCACCAAGATTCGCATGAGTTCCGGCACAGCCAGAGCTGGGTGCGTATCATTCATCTGAATCGCGACTTTATCTGCAAACGAACTCCAGTCTGAGCTGGAGCGTTGAAAGCGGCGGACGGCATCAGCTAGAGAGCATGCAACAAGGAAGTACTCCTGCAACAGACGCAGGGCTTGCCCCATAATTCTTGAATCGTCGGGATAAAGGACGCGTGTCAGCGTTTCGGCTCCAAGGGTTTGAGTGAATGCTTCTACGAAATCACCATGCGAGAACTCTTCAAAGTTGAAAAAGTCGGGTGCGGCGGCGGCCCACAGCCGTAACGTGTTGATCGTGGAGCCGCCGTACCCGATCACAGGGCGGTCGAAGGGGATGCCGATCAGAGTCGATGGGCGTCCGGGAACAGGCCGCAGGCTTCCACCGCTGAGCTCGAACGAACAGCCCAGGGTCACTTCCACCTTCTCGTTCGGGCGGGCGATTTCCCAGGGGTCGGGAGAACGAAGCCAGTTGTCCGGCATCTCTTGTTGCCATCCACCCTGAATGCTTTGTTTGAAGATGCCGTATTCGTATCGCAACCCGTACCCCATAGCCGGCAGCTGCATCGTCGCGGCCGATTCAATGAAGCATGCGGCCAGGCGTCCAAGACCGCCGTTGCCGAGTCCCGCATCGGGCTCCTGCTCCAGGATCTCGATGAGGTTCAGCTTCTTGTCCTGTAAAAACTGGTCTGTCAGCGGAGCGAGCAGAAGATTCGTAACATTGTTTGCAAGTGATCGCCCGATGAGGAATTCCATCGAGAGGTAGTAGAGTCGCTTAGGATTTCGTTCTTCGTACGTCTTTTCAGTGAGAAGCCATCTTTGAGATAGAACATCACGCACCGAGCGGGCAAGCGCCTCGAACCGATCGCGCGCAGTTGCGGACGCAAGATTTACGCCACTGTCAAAGAGCAGGTGCCTTTCATACAATGCCTCGTCCGTTCCGGAGAAGTGCACGGGACCACATCCGTACTTACTTGCAATGCGTTTCGCAATCTCTGGCAATTGCTTCCGTTTGGCTGTTGCACTACTGATCATCTCCATGCTCCTCTAGCAATCCCGCGTATGCGAGTGAAATTGATACCATTGCACCCAATGGTGTGATCCCCATGGCCTAACTCAACTGGAATGGCCGACTCAGTGATTCTCGGAAGGCCATTTCCAACCGCTAATCTCAGAACTATCGATTCCGTGCTCGTAAGCGTGACGTCTGCAAGCGATCTGCATATCGCGGAATTCTTCTTTGGCATGCGCGCCGATCCGCTGCAGTTTCGGTATGCGATCAATCGCGTCGATTGCGAGACTGAACCGGTCCGTCTGGTTGTTGATGGCCAACTCCATCGGCGTGTTGATGTTGCCTTTCTCCTTGTAACCTCGCACATGCAGGTTGCGGTGGTTGGTGCGGCGGTAGGCGAGGCGGTGAATTAGCCAGGGATAGCCATGGAAGTTGAAGATAATCGGCTTGTCGGTCGTAAAGAGAGAATCGAAATCACGATCCGTCAAGCCATGTGGATGTTCGCTGCTAGGTTGCAGCTTGAACAAATCAACCACGTTAATGAATCGGACTCTCAAGTCGGGGAATCGTTCTCGAAGCAGCGCCGTTGCGGCTAATGCTTCCTGGGTAGGAATGTCGCCGGCCGCTACGAAGACCACATCGGGTTCGTGGCCTTCATCATTACTGGCCCAATTCCAGATACCAATGCCCTTTGTGCAGTGCGTAACGGCAGCATCGATATCGAGGTACTGAAGATGGCGCTGTTTGTCCGAGACAATGACGTTGATGTAGTTTTCTGATCGCAAACAATGATCGGCTACGGAGAGCAGACAGTTGGCATCCGGCGGAAGATAGATGCGCGTGACCGCGGCGCTTTTGTTGAGTACCACGTCCAGGAACCCAGGATCCTGGTGCGTGAAGCCGTTGTGATCCTGACGCCAAACGGTTGAAGTAATGAGAAGGTTCAACGATGCGATCTTTCGGCGCCAGGATAATTGGTTGCAGATGGACAACCACTTGGCGTGCTGATTGAACATCGAGTCGATCACGTGCACAAAAGCTTCATAAGACGAGAGAAAGCCGTTGCGACCCGTAAGCAGATAGCCCTCGAGCATGCCCTCCATGGTGTGCTCGCTCAACATTTCGACAACGCGTCCGTCCGAAGACAGTTCTGTTCCATCACGGTCCTCGGGGAAACTTTCAGCCATCCATAATTTCTTCGAGACCTCATAAATCGCGTCAAGCTTGTTGGACGTGTTCTCGTCCGGGGCGAACACTCGAAAGCTGTCCATATTCCACTTCATGACATCGCGCAGAAAACGTCCCAGTGGCGGGACGTTCTCAACTTCGGTATTTCCAGGGCGGTCGATCTTGACGGCATAATCGCGAAACTCGGGCAATCGCAGTTTCTTTCTGAGCTCTGCATTCGCGTGCGGACTGGCGCTCATGCGGCGCTGCCCTGTCGGGGCAAATGCGGCGATCTCCGGTCGCACCCTTCCGCATTCATCGAAAAACTCTTCCGGCGTGAACGACTGCAGCCAGGTCTCGAGTAGGCGCAGGTGTTTTGGGTTCGTCTTCACATCAGCCAAGGGAACTTGATGCGAACGCCAGAAGGCTTCGATGTGATGTCCGTCTACCAGGGTCGGTGCGCTCCATCCCTTTGGCGAGCGTAGTACCACCATCGGCCACCGCGGCCGCGTGGCAAGGCCCCTCCTCCGGCACTCGTGCTGATGGCCTTTAATTTCGGCGATGCACTGCTCAAGTGTCGCGGCCATTGCCTGATGCATGCTTTCGGGGTCGGATCCCTCCACGAAGAAAGGATTCCAGCCATACCCTCGCAACAAGTCATCCAATTCTTCGTGACTGATCCGCGCCAGCAGAGTTGGATTGTTGATCTTGTACCCGTTCAAGTGAAGTATGGGTAGAACGGCCCCATCACGGATCGGATTCAGAAATTTGCTGATGTGCCATGAGGTCGCCAGTGGGCCAGTTTCGGCTTCTCCGTCCCCCACGACAGCCGCTACGATCAGTTCGGGGTTGTCAAAGGCGGCTCCGCAGGCGTGCGAAAGGACATATCCTAATTCGCCGCCTTCGTGAATCGATCCGGGAGTCTCCGGGGTACAGTGACTCCCGATACCGCCTGGAAACGAAAACTGCTTGAAGAACTCTCGAAGACCTTTTTCGTCCTTGCTCTTTTCGGGATAGATTTCGCTGTACGTCCCTTCCAGATAGATAGGAGCCAGGACTCCCGGAGCGCCGTGACCGGGGCCTGCGAGAAAGATCATGTCGAGATCGTCTCTCTTTATAAAGCGGCTCAGATGGGTGTAGATGAAGGCGAGGCCCGGGCTCGATCCCCAATGACCGAGCAGCCGATTCTTGACATGTTCTGGTTTTAGGGGTTCGCGTAGCAGCGGGTTGGCTTGAAGATAGATCATCCCCAGAGCCAGATACTTGCACGCGCGCCAATAAGCGTCGATGCTGTGCAGTTCATGCGGGCTGAGCGGTGCACCCGCAACTGTTGACCTTGCTTTTCCTCCAGCGCTTAGAGCTCCGACTAATTCTTCCGCTTCTGTCACCAATGTCATATTCGTGTTCCTTATCTCGTGTTGAGTATCAGACTCAATTGCATTCCGGGTTGGATTCGGTAAAGTACCAGTCTTCGCACTGCTGAAGGCTCATTGAAAAACCTGCTGGTTTGTCTCAGTTGAGGATTCCAAAACTCCAGTGTGGCGCGCCGCCTCTGCGTTGCAGCTCACGGTGAATTTGTTCGATTTCGGCGGCGTCGACGGCACTGATGGTAACCTCGCCTGCAAAAATTACGTACAGCATGTCAATGAGTGTGTCAGTCGGGATGTTTGTCAGTTCTCCCAGCATCGCCAACTCTCTGGAGCGAAATTGAAGATCGCAATTTGTATTCGCAATCCGGCTGCCAGACCTGAGGACGCGGAGGTGGGCTAAAACGGCTGCCGATCAAGTAGATCGGAGTCTCCAAAATAGGCCTTGCGTGCCATGCCAAGGGCACTGACCGAATTCGGGCAGGGAACCCACGTGGCCATGATCGATTGGTTGCAGTAGGGCGATATACATCGTTGGCTTATTTCGACTGCTCGGAGAGTGTTGGCTGAATCTGAATGGCGGGAATCCGATCCGACTTCGTCATGTCAACCGAGACCACGCCAAAGCTGCCGTTCGAGTCGCGCGCTCGGATCGTTACTGTGGACTGTTCTCCCGAAGGCGCAGACACCATCTTGCCGTCGATCAATACAGACACGCGAAGACCGGCGCCGGGATCCCCGGGATTGATCTGTTCTACTCGTTGTTCAGTGCTTCGCTCGGCGGTCGAACTGGAAGGGCCAATATTGGTTTGGCGCTCAATAAGGTGCAGGCTACCGTCCCGAGTCGTTCCGGGAACATCGATGGAATAGCTCTCCACACTGTTACGCTTTTCTCCAGAAGCGCTCTCGGATTCGCGGCTCACCACACGAGAAATCTTAATTAGTTTCCCCTCTGCGTCGGGCCGGGAGACTGTCTCCTCAATTTTGCGGTCGTTTTCTTCTCGCGTCGCAACGTTTTGCCGTATTTCGCTCAGTTGCCACCGTCCGTTGACGTCAGGAAGCCATGTGGTGGTTTCGGTTTCCACCGTGTCTTTCGAGGCTCGCTTGCGGGTCTCGCGCGTCTTGAAAGCTGGAGCTAGCCCCCCGTTGATGCTCGAAAGCATGACGGTCCTGTTGGTTTCTTCAAGATTCTCTGCGATCTTCTTGCTCTCCACTGTTTCGCGTTGGGCAGGTTGAAGCTGTCCATTGACATCCGGGTTGTAGGTTACGCGCACCATATTCGAGTCACCGCCCGGCAGGATGTGTTTCTCTTCTTCTGTTACCTGCACGAGGGCTTTCTTGCCATTAACGTCCTGGCTGAAAGTCCGCGTCACGGTACGCACGGTAGTAGTGTCCACCTGCAGCGTTTCTCTTTCGATGTCCTGATAGGGTTCGAAACGCCCATCGGTCCCACGGATCTCGACCGATCGCTTGTCCAGCGTCCGTTCGCCGTTCTGCTTATGGCTTTCGACGATGCGCACCGGAACACGTGTGGGGAGCAGGTCGTCGCTGTTTGAGTCGGTTGTGGCTGCCCAGGACTTGTCTGGCTGATCTACGGTTGTGGGATCGGATCTTTGCGCAACCAAGCTCGGCGCACAACAATAGATGCCACCAATGATCAGGAGCGCTAGTGTCACCCTACGAGCGTCCATGCCGCACGAAACGCATGCACGCAGTCGACGAGCAAGCCTCCGAGACTGCGCATGACCATTCGTCATTGGATTCTCTTTAGTCGACCAGCCAAAGCATTCGCGGCCTGGAATTTCCTTTCGTGTCAGCGGCCAATATCCAGGCCATGTGAAGGTAATGGAATCCTCCGTTGGTCTTCTGGGGAGTGCAGATGTCGGAGGCAGCAACTTGGGAATCTGAATTCGCCGTTGCTTCTGCTTGCCGGCTTAAGGTTGAAGGGCCCATGAGCAGTTCCTCCTTCTCAGAATTGCCTTTCGAAAGATCTCTTTCTGCTTCCTAATGAATCACCGCAGCCGTATGTGAGAGTGCCGTTTCGAAGACTCTCCATAACAGCAATCGCACCAAGCCTTCCAAACCGGTGTTGTCGCAAACCATTACTCCGCAATGACCTGTGCGCGAGCTTTCCTCTAGAGGCTGCCCGTATTGAGGCATTGACCATTGCCGGGCAGCCGATGTGACACAAATTTGGTCACGACATCACGTCGTCATGCACTTGGACGGGGCGAGAGATTGGCAAGCAAACTGCCTTACATCGGGCGTATATCAGAACGATGTCGGTTATGTTCAAGATCACACAAAACACGCTTCGCGACTTCACGCTTGCCGAAGTTTTATTGATGGCTGCGATGAATCAACTCGAAGCCAAGCGGAAGGGTGGCGGGAGCGAGAGAAGCCTGCCTGACCATTGCCACTCTTACGCGAAAGCGGCGTAGGTTGAATTGGGTAGACCTGGCGCGGAGGGGGAGTCAGCCATGAATATCGGCGATGAACAGGATATCCGAGCAGAGGTGCTGCCTCTGGAAATCATGTGGCGGAATCCGCTCGCTCTCGTGCGGGCAAATCTGAGGGCCAAAGAGCGGAGCAATCCCTACTACGGATGGGCGGAACAAGCCGAGAAAATTCGGACAGGCCGCGCGAATTGGGACCACAATCACTGTTGACCAGCATGAATAATTCTGAGCGTCCAGAACCTCGTCATTTTTATGCAGCTTGCGTTCTTCCACTACGGCCGCATCACGCAGATCTGTCCTGCCTTCACAGACATTGAACCGGCGGCGCTTCAGGTCCGGGGTCCGACAATCTCTCGAGGGAACCTCGGATAGATCGGTTCCGGCAAGCTCATTCCTTTATTGAGCGGGTGTTTGAGCGGTCATACGCCGAGTTCATTAAGAGACTGTGGATATGTACGTCAATGCGAAACTTCGAGGCCGTGGACATGCGCTTTTTCGAAGAAGAGGTAATCAATCCGCCAAACTGGCGATCGAGGATTACAGTGCAGATCATGTGCCACGAGCATCGTCGCCAAGAGTGTGCCGTCACTAGAGATCGCTGATGAATCGGTAGTGAACGCCATGCCCATCCATGAGCACTGCCCAAATTGGGGCATGTGCGAGCGGCACTCATCATTGGGGCGCCAGCAACTTACGCTCAGAATGATTTGGTAGGAGACTTGCCTTCTTCTTTCGTGGAGAGGAAAGCAATGAGCACACTTGCAGTGGAAAAGCAGATTAATGTACGGACCTCGGGCGCTAGCAACGATACGATTCTGCGTCGCGCTCTGCTAGCTGTCGCAGTGGTTTACATCATCTTGTCGTTATACCTCATCTTCGAGACACGAAGTCGTTTGACTTCAGCCGTGACGGCCCAGGATGCGGCAATTGAAAGACTGCGGGAGCGTCAAACTGCGTCAGAAGAAAGCCTCAAGGCGTCCAATAACGCCCTGGCGCAGAAGCTAGGAATTACGGAGAGGGGACTACAAGCGGCGTATGCGGGCACGACGGCCGAGATCCGGCAGAACCAGAGAGCCTTCGAGAGACGTCTGCAGGATGAGCAGAATGCAGCAGCCGATCAAGTCACTTTCGAGGTGGCCAATGTGCGAACCGAGCTGAACGGGGCAAAGGAGGAAATCGCCGCAACCCGTACGGACCTGGAATCCACGAAAGTGAAACTCGACCGCGCTGTCGGCGATTTGACGGGCCAGAGCAGCCTCATTGCCCGCACGCGCGCAAATCTGGAAGAACTCAGACATCGGGGCGATCGCAATTACTACGAGTTCACCCTGAACAAAGGCGAGCGCCCGACCCGGCTCTCAAGCGTCAGCTTGCAGTTGAAGAAAGCCGATGCCAAGAAAAACAAGTTCACGATAAGCGTGATTGCTGATGACCGCACGATTGAGAAGAAGGATCGTGGCGCCGCCGAGCCGTTGCAGTTTTACACGGGTCGCGACCGGCAGCTCTGTGAAGTGGTTATTTTTACAGTCGAAAAGAACAGGGTGAGTGGTTATCTGAGTACGCCCAAATCTTTAGGAACGCCAATCTCAAAGTAGTCGATGCCCTGCCCTTGTTCGATCACTTACCGAATGAGGGTAGGGCTCATTTCTTCCTAGAAATAGTTAAAGGAGAGGACACCCCGCGGGTATCGGGGACCCTCGCCCACCTGAGCCGTGCAGGCGATTCGAATCGATCAGCAGCGTCTGCCAGAGGGAAATGTCTTCTTCCGATAATCTGACTACTTCTTGTTCGTGATCCCTGAGATTGCTGCACGTCGGGATCTGTCTCCCTCGCTACACACTAGGGGGTGATGAAACCATCGGAGGGGGCGCGCGATGCGTGTGGCCTTTGGCGCGATGGGGAGGGCCTTAACCAACGCGCATCGCAATTCTCGCCCCTGTATCACCGCCTCCGACGTGCCGGCATTAAACTTCTTGCACCTGTCATCAACCAGATCACTGGCCTGTCAAGGTGTCTATCTATCAGTTGTGGCGGGGCGGACGATGCATCATCCTCGCCTTACCCTGAACCTTCAAGTTCATCGCGATTCCGCCCCACATCTTTTAACGTCAAATCAGGTCAACGTTGATTGCTCGATTCGAAGGTCACTAAACAGGTGGCCTGCGAATCGCTGTGCTCCGTGCAGGGTCGCTCCTCTGTCACGCAACCAGACGAGCGCTCGCTCGCCATCACGATCGATCGAGGTTACGCCACTCACATTGACGTCCAGCGCACTTGGAGGGCATACGGTCAGTCTCAAGTCCTCCGCAGACGGGCCCTCGAGGCGTCCAGTCAATTTGATGGTGATCCGGCCTTCGTGACGAATTAGCGAGAGCATCAGCACAACCTGCCTGTTGCAAATTCACTGCCAGACGGAGCAGCGCCAATTAGCGCAGGCACAAAGGTTTAGCGACATCTGTCCGCAATGAACTCAGTAATGGATGCCCTCCTGCGGACAGCAGCCCGAATGTGGGCGCGTTCATTGGGAAAGGAATGAGATTGAAAAGCGGTGATGTGATTTGAGCCGCGGGGAAAATCAAGACAGAAGTAGGTCAGATGCGTTCGTCGGAACCGTTGCTTCGCCGTACACCAATTCGCGCTGGTTGGTCTGCTTCGACATCACTGTCATGCATAGCGCCCCGATTGCCGCCCAGAATAGGATCTTCGCCCGCCGGCAGAGTGCCATTGTCAAACCGGCCGCGCTTGAAATGTGGAACAGCCGGGCAATTATCATGTTCCCGCCCTCATATGTCCCCACGTTTCCAGGGTTGAGGGCTCCCACGACATTCACCAATTTCGTGAGCGATTCCAGCACGAGGGCAATAAGGAGGCCGCTCCGCGCCCCCATAAAGAACAGAAGAATGTAGACCTCCAATATCGCTGTTCCATGACACGAGAGATTGAGCACCAGACTATGCCAAAACGCTCGCGGCGTTTCGTGGTAAAAATCGAAGAGGTTTCTCTCGGCAGATTGGACAACGGACTGTTTGCCACTGAGCCAGCCCTTGATCCATGTCAGTCGCCCTATTGCCCTAGCCGTGCCGGAAAACACTGGCCAACGCTTTTGTATCGCCACGACGCTCGCAACGAGCAATGCTGCTGCGCCAAAAGCGAAGAGCAGTACATAAAATCGCCACGTTCGAGATAGCGGCACCAAGAGCAGGGCGGCAACCATTCCAGCGACAGTGACGAAAGCAGAGGTTACGATGTAGAGCCCACGATCCAGAGTTACGGACGAGATGCTGTTGGCGATCGGGACGTCCGAACCCAACAAGGACACTCGCGCGGCCTCTCCAATCACCTGACCAGGAAGTCCTAGAATGGCAATGGCCTCTGAAACCAGGCGAAGGCCGAAAGTGCGAGCGAAAGAAACGTTGCCAATCTCACAGCCGAATGTGAGGCGCCATCCCCAGGTTTTGATGAGATGGCCCACTCCGCCTAACACGAGGATCAGAACGAATCCCCAGCCAATTGCTCTGACTTGATGGATCACTGTGGCTGTCCCCATCCGAAGTACAAGAACAATCAGCAAAGCGATTCCGAGAACAGCGGCCAGGTAATGAAGTGCTCGCCGAACTCTCATGCGGTACACAGGTGTCGTTTCCTTTGAATTGAATCTCTTAGAAATCGAATTCGGGGCTACTGCCACATTTCGTTTCCACACTGCTTACAGAAACGTGAGCGCTCGAAACTAGTGCTTACCTCTGCTTGTGAATTTGCCCAAGAGGAACTCCTGGGCCAGACTGCCGACGACATGCAGACCCATGTCAATCCCAAAGGTCTGGAATACGTGCCCAGCGGTACGATTTGAACCAGGGTAGTAAGCGGTAGCTATGGAATATCCAATCAGACTGCCGCCCATCTGAGAATAATTCGGCTGCCATCTTCCGTTGTCTCCCTTGCAGACAACTGGAGCCCACATGGCATGAAGAGCTCGAGACTTCATTGTGCCGGCGCCCTGGTAGAAATAGCGAGGATCCTGATGCAGAAGCGAAGGCAGAACGGCGTTGCTGATCAACCCTCCGATAGCGGCATCGGCGAAGCCAGCTCCCAAACGCTTGCTATACCCTTTCGCACCCTGCCGCCATTCACTAGGATCGTCACGAGCCTGTTGCACGCCTGCCCACGCCATCGTGCGGCCGAAGAAAAATGGACTGCTGAGGTTTTTGTATGCCAAGTGAAACTTCATCCTCCCAGTCAGAGGTTCAGGATGAGGTTCGTAGGTCACATAGAGGTTGGGTATAAAGCCCAGAACGCGCTGCTGTTCCTCAGCTTTGATCTGTTGAGCGGCAACCTCTTTCGAGGAGTAACTCACTGTGACTGCGCGCTGCACCGCCAGGATGCGAAGTTTGATCTCGGGTAAAGTCTTGTTCTTACCGGGTTCGACCGTAATAGACGAGTTCCATTCAGCAAATCCCTCGGCGGTCACGGTGAGCTGACAGGCGGCACTCGCTGGTGCCCCGTCGAATGCAAAGGTCCCATCGTCCTTCGACACAGCAGTTAGGCGAGCGCCGACGGGACCTTGAAGGACTACCGTGGCACCAGGAATGGGATCGTCGGTGGCGTCGACTACCGTGCCGGAGATGCTTCCTGTAATCGCACTTTCGGTTCTGAGAGACTGCGCCGACATCGGCACTCCAAGGATTACTCCGCTCAGGCTGATCAGGAGCAACATAGGCGTTAATTTCTGAAACCCTTCCCAAAATCCCTTACGCAAGTCATGTGTATTGTTTTGCATCGTCGATTCCTAACTGGCGGAGAGGTTGAAATTGATAGTGATTCGGGAATCAACTTCAACCGGTTCTCCGTCGATCATGTATGGCTTGTAGCGCCATTGCCTCACTGCATTGATGGCCGCCTGCGCGAGTATTGGTAAGCCACTCTCGACCCGCACATCCTTAACGCTGCCATCCGCACCGATTGTGGCCAGCAGCACAACTGTTCCTTCAATGCGCGCGCGCCCAGCCTCCGGCGGATATTGCGGCGTAACGTCGTGAATCAGGTTTGCCTCGACGACCCGGGCGGCGACACGGATTCTCTTGACCGGCACCGCATCGGGCGTTTTCGCTGGGACAGGCACACTGCGCGTGCTGCCAAGCACCTCGCTAAGTACTCCCATCGGCGCTCCGCCGACCAACCCGCCAGGGACTCCCCCGACGACTCCGCTGGTTGAGGCGACAGGAGCCTGTGGCGGAGTTGGTGTTGATTCCTGCGTTTGGTGCGCCGGGTTAGGAATGCTGATGGCTCTCGGAGTGAGCGTAGAAACGGGCGCGTGGAAGGTCGTAGCACTCGAACCTGCGGCCGCGGGTGGCTGTAGATATAACTTCGTCAGGAGTACTTCTCTTTGAGGTAGTGTCTGGGTGAAGTACAGCGGGGCGATGATTAGCATCGCCAAGACGATTACCTGAAACGCCACGGACCCAGCCGCCGCCAGCGGATTCCGTTGCACGCCCGATTCGACTTGGAGAAAAATTCTGTCCTCTTCCGTCACCTGCTGTTCGGAAGCGAGGCGAGGCTGTTTTTCCTCTCTTGCCGGAAATGTCCGAGCCTGCGAATCGATCCGCGGCTCTCGTTTCACACGAGGTGAATATGCAATCCCGTGAAGTAGGTCCGAAGGATGGTCAAAGGTTGCCATAGCGGAATTGAGAAAAGCACTTCGGGGGCCAAGCGCAACTCCTTGCAGGTGAGGGAACTGGAGGATTGAAAGTGCATCCCGTGTGCCCGGATGAGGGCATCTGCCTGCAAAAGGTCATCAGCAGATTCAGGTTTGGGCACACACTCATGCGCAGATCGAGGAAAAGATCAAAGGTCAAGAGCTGAGGTGGGGTTAGTAGCAAGGGACAGAGTGGGCAGGAGAAGTGGCCGAGCATCAGATTCAGTAGACTGTCGATGTTCGTCTTAAAACGTTTCGGCTACGACGGGTGCTAATGCTTCCATGCGGGATGAAACCACTGTTCCGCTTCCCGTTTGTGTGATTTGATACTCGCGATATTCAATCGTCAGGACTGCTGTCCCGAAGATACGCACCTTGGTTTCGCTCCGGTTGGACTCTGGTAGATAGAAGTCCCCGATTTTCTGATAGCTGCGTTTGAAATCAGTTTTGACGGTCCACCATGAGGGGTTGACGGCCGGTTCGCCCTCGACCCGGGTTATCGCGAAGTCTTTCGCATTCACCCAAATGTGCCCCCGAAACAGAAACTTATTCTTGCTGAGCGGCTGCGCGTCGAGCACGTAAAATTCGTCCGTATCGGTCTTTCCGTAATCCGAAAGTTGAAAAGTATAGTTCTCGGGCGTAATGGAGGTACGCTGCTGATTTTCTTCACGCATGGACTCCTGTTCTGCCTCCAGGAGTTTCTTGAACACCTTGTTTCGCACCGTGTCTGATCCACTCTCCGAAACGACCGTGAATACCTTTTTGTCTGGTGCGATGTAGTCAGCGCGAACCAGCATATCGGCCTTCTTATGCGAGACACAGTGGCATTCCAGATGGTAGCTGCGGAGGCTGGAGTAGCTCTCGAGTGCCTTGGTGCGCTCTTCGTTCTTCTCCATGACATGCCGGATTACCTCGTCTGCCGTCAGGGGGGCGGAAGCGGCGACCTGCTGACCGCTGACCGGAGCGCGAAGAAGCAACAGCATAAGTGTTGCGACAGACCAACGTGCGCAAGAGTTCATTGCCTGATAAAACCGTGTCATTGTGTGTGTCTCCTGGATAGCCGCGAGAAAGGGCCACTGATCATAGCGGCCAAATCACCTTTTTGAGCACCACTGTCGAACCGAGGCGGGACTCCCCGCACCTGAGAGAATGTCAAATCTTCTTGGGTGCGTCTTGGTTCCGGTACGGATGGATCGAAGAGATAAATCGTACTCGCGAAAACGGGTCCGACGCGGACGGCGCTATGAGACATGCCAGAATGGCTCAGAGTGTCAAAGTAGCGCTGCGTCTCAAGAAAACGGCGAGATGGCTCGAGAATGATCAGATCTCCGTTCCGCGGCGAATAGTGGGGATCGTAGAGCGGGACAACCTGAAGGTCGTTGCGCCCACAGGTGTCCAGGTAATAGGCCATGCTCATTGGCCTCGCGGTCGCCAGCCTCGTCGCAACCGGGGCGAATGGACATACCTGCTGGGCCACTTCACGTGTGTCGAACTCCGCCACCTCATCAGGTGCAAAATAGTGCGTGATGTTCCGCGTGCCGCCGCCAATGGAGTTCAAGTAAAACGAGTAGTAGGGTGCCCAAGCCTGTAACTCAAGAAGTGGCCACCCGATCAAAATGACTGCGGCCGTCCCGACAAAAGCGGGCGACCACGCTTTTCCTTTCACATATTTCCAAATCTGCTGCACCGCATAGCCGCCGGCCAGGTAGAAAAAGGGCAGCATCGGGAGTGAATACCGGATCCACTTCGCTCCACTCACAGACAGCCCGACGAGCTGAACCATTCCAAGCGACAAGAAAAAGCACGACGCAAGAGTCCGGCGTTCTCGCAACAGCAGTGCACTACCAACGATGACGGCCAGCAGGACTGGAATTGGTGTCTTTACCACAACCAACCAAAGATAGTAGAACCACGGCACTCCTGCGAGCAGACGCGAGGGAAAGTTCATGTACAGCGTTCCATCGAAATCGTAGCCGGTGTGCCGCACACCGTCATGATGGAGCCAATGCAGGATCGCGTTGAGGTTGGCGGGAGAAAGAACCACCGGGTTCACCAGGATGAAGGTAACCAGGAGTACGAGGAAGAAGCGTTTGTAGCTGAACCGCGACCGCCCTCGAGTGAGGCCCATTTTTCCCGCGATAAACCAGGCAAGCGCGTTCAAGCCGAGTAGGTGAAAAGTGTAGTGCGAAGCAAAACTCAGGCCAAAGCCCACTGCGCTGAGGTCGTACCAACGCCGTGCACGCCGATCCACGTCTGCCTGTTCTGCACGACAATAGAAGTAACAGGCTAGCAGCGTGAAGAAGGTTAGAGGCGTCTCTTCCTTCGTAAGGCGATTCAATGCAACTGGCAATGGCGCAACTGCCCAGAAGAAGCTCGCTGCAAAAGACCCAGCAATCCCCATCAATCGGCGGCAGAGCAAATAAAGAATTGCGGCGCTGAGGGCACCGAACACCACGTTGGGCAGGCGAAGCCAGCCCTCAGGATTCAGCGAAGACCAACCATGCGCCGCGGCGACCCGGCCCCAGCGCTGCCCCACGCTCAAGCTCGCCCAAGCAAGCAACTTCGGCAACATCGGATGCTCGCTATTGACGCCGGCAAAGTGTCCGTGCCGATACTCTTGAACGGCTGACCACTTCGCCACCTCATCCTCGGACAGGCTGTTGAAGTCAACGTGGTAGAGACGAACTGACAATGAGAGGATCGTCAGCGCCAGTACAATCAGGGCTTCACGATAACGTCCAACCCAGCGATATTGAAACTCGCTCAGCACAGGTGCTCTCGTTTGCGACGCGAACGCGGCTGTTTGATTTCGTTCTCGATGGATTGAGCCTTCGTACCTGGTCGTGTGTTCACGAGTTCATCCCCGTCGTGATCCCAAATTTGGGATCGGCATGCTGATCAAAGACTTCGGACACTGCGTATGGCCTACGCTCAGATCGATTGAAGTACTGCCATACCTGCAGCTCACCGAGGAGCCCCAGAGCTATCAGTTGGAGCCCCACCAATAGCAGGACTGCGGCAAAGATCAGTAGCAGTCCGTGTTGCTGCACTACATCGCTTCCGCTGAGGACCTTCCAGATCAGCAACCAGAGTGCGACGGTCGATCCTAGCGCCATGTTGAACGCACCCAGGCGGCCAAAGAAATGGAGCGGGCGCGACATATAGCGCAGGAGAAACCGAATCGTCATCAGGTCGAAAAACACTCGGAAAGTACGAGAAATGTTGTAGTGCGACGCTCCGTGTTTGCGATGCTTGTTCTCGATCGGGATTTCACAGATCGAGGCCCCGTAGAAGGAAGCCAGAGCTGGAATAAACCGGTGCATTTCGCCATACAAGGGTAGTTGCCGCAGCAGGTCGCCCCTGTACGCCTTGAAGGTTGTTCCAAAGTCGTGGATGTTGACGCCGCTGAGCTTGGCCATCAGCCAATTGGCGCACCGGGAAGGAATCTTCCGGAGCAACAAATTATCGACGCGATGGCTGCGCCATCCGCTTACGACGTCATAGCCCTCCTCGATTTTTTCGAGGAAGGCGGGAATCTCCGCGGGATCATGCTGCAGGTCGCCGTCCATGGCAATTACATATTTACCTGTGCTATGTGCAAATCCGGCGGCTAGCGCTCCAGTTTGACCGAAATTTCGGCGCAAGCGGACCACAGTCACACGAGGATCGACCAGCGCGATTTCCTTGAGCAGTTTGTAAGTAAGATCTGTGCTGCCATCATCGACAAAGACGAACTGGTAGTCGCGGCCAAGTTCCTCCATGACGCCTTGCAATCGGCCATACAGTTCAATGACGTTTAGTTCCTCGTTATGAAAAGGAACAACAACAGAAATGGTGGGGGCTGTATTGTGATCAGGCATGCTGCACCTTCTTGAACGCGCGATCCATACCCTTCAGCCATTTCCGGTTGTGTTCGGTTAAAAAGATTTGCGGATCGTCTTCCAGGGAATTGAGCAAAGCGCAAATCTCATTCGCAAATTCCCAGTTCTGATCCCAAACGCCCAGAACACTGCGTCCGTTGCGCTGGATTGTAGGAAAGCCATTCAGAGATTTTGTGGAGTACATATCGAATCCTTCAGCGCTCCCCCTACTTCACAGCTCTGCGTGAGAGTAAGTGAGCAACTGTGCTATCGCACTTGGCTCGCCAAAGAACTGTCTTCGCAAATCCCTGCATTGCAGGCAGATGGACAGAGATTCGGCCAAAGCGGGTGCCCGCATTGCGGCAGTGCCCTCGAACGGTCATGACAGTCCGCGGACAGAAGAAGGAGTCGTGAGAAGGAGGAAGAGCTTAGACCCGCGTGAGCTGCAGTATCACGGTTGAACGAAATTCAAGAACAAGACAGTCCGGCTTTCTCGCTGATCTCAGGCAGTGCATCGGTAAAGGAGCGTCCGCCGTCCTTCCTTTGGAGGGCTGGCTTTGCCCGCATGAACCACCGCAAGCGTTCAGCGGCCTCTGCCCATTTCATGGCGTAGCCGGAATACGGTCAATGCGCCGAGTCCTGTCCCCTCGGGCGTCCTTGCTGAACAACGAGTTACAACCCTGAAGTTTTGGATACCGACTTGCTGAACACAGGCTGGAGTGGCATAGGTCGATTACAGGACTTCATGCTCAAGCACAATGTCCACGCACTTGCTGGACTTACGCTTGCTCTTGTCGACTGTTCTCTCTTCCAGTGCCCGGCTTGAGGTTTACTATGCGATTAAGCAGTTTCATTGTTGCTTACGGGGTCGTGCTGGCCTTCTTACTGATTGCCGTTCGGCATCCGGCAGCTCGGCCCCAGAACCACTATTCCCAGGTGGTGGACCTGACCGACCCAACGCCGGCCAAGGCGAACTCGGAGACAAGATCGGGCACGCGCATTATTTCCCCAGCCGCACTGATTCCCGGAACCTGGGGCGCAGCGCAGATTCCCGCTGAACGGTTGATCGCACCGCTGGTGGTGATGGACTTGAAGGCGTCGTCTGCACAAATTTCTGTCGATGACATTGCCAACTGGGAAGCACAGCACGGGCATGTGCCGCAGGGAGCGATCGTCGCAGTCCGCCGCGTCGGATCTGCCCTCAGCTCCTCAGATGAATTCCCGGTCACATCCGATGCAGGGCAGTTTCTCATGAACGCGCGCTGCACACGCGGCTTCATTGTCGAAACTCCGGCCAGTCTTGACTCCGATCACATGCTCTCCCACCAGATCGCTCTGCACGGGAACTACGTAGTCGAGGGGTCCGCCCGATTGACGGCGCTGCCTGAGACCGGATCGATCATCATTGTCGCCCCTGAGAAGAGCAGAAATGCCGCCGAGAGTCCGGTACGCGTTTTGGCCATGGTGGGATAAGCCGCCTTTAACTTTCAGCGGAGCTCTCAGACGAAGGTCCTCTTCACAAATGATATGAACGTGGGCACGGGCAGTCGTCGTCTGCCCAGATTTGGGCAGTGACCTTAAACGTGGGACACCGCGTGCCATAAAAGATGAGCGTTACCAGCCACCCTGGCGGGAATTAGGGTTGGCACGCAATCTGCATTGTCGAGCTTGTGAATTTCGATTGCGTCATCGGAAAAGAGCTTTTGCCGTACGCGGCGGAGCGAGGGAGGGGAATTGGTAGGAAAAGTTGGCACTCCATCAGTGCGGCGGCTCATCGTCAACGCAGATGATTTCGGCTTCACTTCTGGCGTGAACCGGGCAATCGTCGAGGCGCACACGCACGGAGTCGTGACCTCTTCGACGTTGATGGCCAACGGTCCGGCGTTCGCTGAGGCTACTCAATTGGCAAAGACGTTGCCCCGGCTGAGCGTCGGCTGCCATGTTGTCCTCATCGATGGCGAGCCAGTCCTTGGTGCAGAGCACCTTCCCACACTTACCACAAGAACGGCGGCATCACGCTTCCGCGATGGCCTGATAACGTTCGCGGCGCGGGCGATAGCCGACAAAATGAACACCGACGAGATCGTCGCCGAAGTCAAGGCGCAGATTCGCAAGATTCAAGCCGCGGGCATCGCGGTCTCGCACCTCGATACTCACAAGCACACTCATTTGTTCCCAGCGATTCTGAGGCCACTGCTGCGCGCTGCGGCGAGTTGCGGAATTCGTGCTGTGCGCAATCCCTTCGAACCCTGCCTTCCCCTGCTGTCAAGACAGCTTCTAGAGCGACCCCACCTCTGGGCGCGCTACGCTAAAGTCTGCGCCTTGCGTCGTTTTGCCGGAAAGTTCCGCGAAGCGGTGGACCGTGAGGGTTTCATCACACCCGATGGCACGCTGGGGGTTATTGTCACTGGAGCGCTCGACGAATCGCTGTTCCGCGCGATCGTACGAAGCATTCCAGAAGGAACTTGGGAATTAGTGTGCCACCCGGGATACAACGACGCGGATCTACAGGCAGGCAGGACTCGCCTGCGCGAGTCGCGGGAAACGGAACTGCGGGTCTTAACCCTGCCCACCGCCCGTGACGTGCTCTCGCGTGAAGGCATCGAGCTGATCTCTTATCACGATCTCGTCCCAACGCCCTGAGCTTAGTCCCCGGCTCGCCAGGCACATGCGCGTGCTTGGGCAGAGAGACGACAAATAGGTCGCCCCGACGAACTCCGGCTGGTGCGGGCGATGGCTGCGCCGATTGCGGGCCACAAGCTGAGCCAGTTCAAGTCCCACCTCTTGGCTCCCTCGCTCAAACCATCTGCAACGTTCGACCTCTTCACATCGCGTCCCGGTGTTCCTGCTCTCTATGTGTACCCAGATCCATGAAGCGATCGCGTGCTTCTTCCGGCACCGAACTGAGAGCCACCTGCTGCCCACATTGCGGCACTGACCTCGAGAGGTCAGAACAGACCCGAGTGGAGACCCTTGCATAACTAGAAGGACCAAGAGCTTACGCAAAGATCTGGATTGGTAGCGCGCCTGCACTCTCACGAATGGATTTGAGTTTTGTGCGCTGAAGGAGTTGGGCTAATGATCGACGTGTTTGTGGTGAGGCTCGTAGTTATCCTTGATTTCCTTTTCGGGTGCCACCACGGTCACCTCAGCCGGGTTTTCACACTCGAATGTGAGACCTACCGCGTGTGTTTCGACTGTGGGGCGAGGTTCGAATATTCGATGGAGACCATGTCGATTGAACGCCGTATTCCTTCAGCCCCTGTGATGACGCGGTTTCGCATTGCCTGAGGTGGAAAGGTCATGAACACTCACGAAGCAATCAAGCATGAAAAGAAAGCCGCAACCGTTCCGAAGCACCCCCAGCAAAATGCAGGAATGAGTTCCGTTCCCGCGATTCAGGAGAAAGAACTGTTCGCAGACAGCCTGCTGGAAACGCCAGGAAGGCAACGCGCGAGGAGAGCATCCGCAACAGTCTTCTCGCTTCTGTTCCAATGCTCCCTGGTGGGCGTCCTGCTTCTGATTCCCCTATTGTTTACGGAAGTGCTGCCCCGGCAACAATTGATGACGTTTCTGGCAGCTCCCCCTCCCCCACCGCCTCCGCCACCGCCGGCAGGACCTGATTCAGCAAGTCGAAAAGTGGTCAAAGTGGCGAGTGACATCTCGAATGGGCAGTTGCGCACTCCCACGCGAATTCCGAAGAAGGTCCAAATCATTAAGGAAGATGAAGCGCCGCCCCCGGTCATGAGCACAGGGGGAGTGGTTGGCGGCGTACCGGGCGGAATTCCTGGAGGTCAGTTAGGTGGAGTGATCGGCGGAATCATCAGTTCAACCTCGAGTATCGCGGCCGCGCCGAAACTGGCGCCCAAAAGTAGCATGCCAGTCCAACGAGTGCGCGTTTCACAGGGCGTTGTCAAGGGCTTGCTTATGAATCGGGTTGAGCCAACCTACCCACCGGTGGTGCGCGAAGCCCGCATTCACGGTGAGGTGGTGCTGACAGCAGTTATCGACCAAGACGGCAACATTGAGAACCTGCAGCTCGTGAGTGGGCACCCGATGCTCGCTCCCGCGGCAATTAACGCGGTGAAGCAATGGCGATACAAGCCATACCTCCTCAATGGACAGCCTGTTGAGGTCGAAACCACGATCACGGTGAATTTCGAGCTTCGAGCGTAATGCCGGACTCGAAATGGCAACGAATTCAAGAGGTATCTGAAGGAGACGAGTAATGGAGACAGAGCCCTATTCGAAAGCAGTTCGAGTCGAAGGAGAAGTAATCGTACTTCATTGTTGGGCCTGCGGGACTGCCCACTGCTTGAACCTTGAGCTCTGTGCTCCTGAAGAACTCGCTCATATGGTCTGCAGCAACAGCAATTGCCGGATGAGTATGTTCCTGGTGAATGAACTAGCAGTCGGCAACGAGATCAACAAACCAACAACGAAAAGCGCTCTAGGCGCACCCTTTTCTGCTCTTTCGAGGTTTTGGAGATGAAAAGAAATAAATCAACGACGAAATTTTGGCCGGTGATGGCTGCGGTTAACGTCCTGGCACTAACCTACCCGATCAACCTTTTGATTCATGCCGAAAGTACCGATGAGCACCTTTTTGCGGCTTTTGCACTCGTCGGTTTTGTATTTCTGCTAGCAGTGATTGATGCGGTCAGCATCGTGGTCGCGGACGTAGTCGGCACTGATTAACGGTGAGGGGAACAGCCAAGTAGTCCGCTGGCGAGGAAAATTCTTCGCTCAGTCAGTACGCAGCAACGGAACCGAACCTTACTGACATGTCGGAGAAAGTCGGACGTCGCGACGCATTGTACTTATTTGCTTTGGAGTGGCGCAGCCGTCGGAGCCTGGCTCCTATCAGGAGCTCTTGGCAGCGCTGGACGATCCAAACTGTGAGATTCGCAGTGTTGCAGAAGTGCTGCGGAGAAGAAACGCACTACGACTTCAGCCCAGCGAGACAAGTGTCGAGGACTGGTGAGCAGCAGACCGGCTTTCGAGGTAGGAAACGAGTGACAAGCAAAATACATCACAGGACAGGTATGCGATGGCAAGTCCAGCAATGAGCCCGCACGGACCATCGGTGGTCAGCGAATACGGTGTTTTCTGGCAGCAGTGGCCAGAGTTTGAGCAAACAGACGGTGAGCGTCGCTTGGTCGGCATGGAAGTGGAATTGATTGGTTCTCACGCTTCAAACAACAACCACATCGATCCCTCGTGCCGAATGTGCCACCATGTTAGATGGGTCCTCCTCGGGATCGCCTATCTCATGGTTCAAGACTTGAGAGGCAGCGGAGATTCCCTGACGTACAATGTCGACTCTCATTCGAACTCGATTCTATGTTTGCCAGCTCTGGGGAATCGCGCGGCGGTATCGGTGAGTATCAACGTCCGTTGGAGAACTGCGAGTGGCCAGGCGTTTGAGATGGATCTGCAAGGCAAACTCAGGACCTTCCTAGCCAAACACGGCATTCATCAGCGCTAGCATTTGCCTCGTCGCGAGAGTCCTCTTCGGGTTGCCATCGATGCTGTCCTGCCCGTTGAATAGAAGCCCAAAGCCTATTAAGAAGGCGTCGAAACTGGCTTCCAGCACTGCTCGGTTTCTGTTTTCTCCCATTCCATGGTAACCCGACCCTACCTGCCCGCAGGCGGACAATGACCGCATTGCGGCAAATGGCCGGACAGATGAATGCCCATAAGCAATTCTCGTCAATGAGATAGCAACTGCAGCATTGGCATAAAACTTGCGCTGCAAGTTGGACAGGGGAGAGCAGGAAAAGTTGCTTCGAGGATCAAGCCAATGTTTCGTGCCGAAATTCGATGGCTAGAGAATGGTCCGACCCTGAAGATGGAAGGCAAACTCGCCGGTGATTGGGCAGAACAAGCGAGGGATCTGGTCACCAAGGACCTGGTGCCGAAGGGACTGTTGGTCGACCTCACCGAGGTCAGCTATGTCGATTCGGCGGGCGAACAGTTGCTGAAGTGGTTGGCTAGTGTCGGCGCAGTGTTTGTCGCCCGAAGCGTCTATGCCGTTGCCGTATGCGAGCGACTGCGTTTATCGCCCGTACAGAGGAAAGTCGAGCGACACAAGCGGCAGCATGGAAACAACGAGGAGAGATCCTCAATTAGGCATTCAGTTCCGGTTGAGGCGATTTAAGGCGGACAAGAACGAGGAGAATTATGTCATGGTTTCACTCAAGCACGGCCCCAGTCGATGCCCGCAATCACGCATCGCCAGCCGAAATCGTAGCCTGCTTCCAGGATCAAAGACAGCTTCTGGGTAAGCTCGCGTTTCTGATCACTGGCGATCAAGCGACTGCGGAACAAGCAATCGTTGCGGCGTGTGAGGTCACCCTTCGCGGGAACAGCCCCTTCCATGATTGGCTTTTCGAGTGGGCCAAGGCGGCGACGATTACCAGCGCCATATCGCAAAGAGCTGTAGCAATTCGTCTTTGTGGATCCGAGTACAAAGCCCGGCCTTGCAACCATGCCGAGCACTTATTGCAGGCAGACGCCGAAGAACGGGCAGCTAGCCTCAATCGCATGCTCCGAGCCGATGGCCAAAGAGTAATCGCAGAACTGGATCCACTCTGCCGCGCGGTCTTAGTACTCAAAGTTGCGATCCGGTCGTCGATTCAGGATTGCGTTATCCGCTTGAATGTGTCTCGCGCGGCAGTGCTCTCTGCCAATTGTCGTGCAATGGCATGGCTTCATGACTGCCAGACGACGCCAGTGGAGACGATCACACCACTGCAAGTGCCTCCTGACAACGTGGGTACCGGATCTGGATTGGAACAAAGCGCACATTCCAAATAGGACTAATCATCCTGCGAGGATCTCATGACTATCGAATTCAACGACGAAGAGACGCGGTTGCTGTACAACATCCTCCTCGAACAAGCCGCGGAACACTTGATCTACGCAAATTCCTCCGAGGTAGCCGAGAGGCTATACAAGCTGGCGACCAGATTCGAGCGCTCCGTAACGACTGGCAGCGTAAACATTGCATGAGGGCGAAATTGACAACCGAGCAGGACGACGTTGCCCTCGATGGTGACCTAACAAGATACCGCACGCTCCTGAAGATTCCTGGCGCAGTCGGGGCGCAGCGCACCGTAGATGCAGTTCTCCACAGCCTCGCCACTCTGTTGTCCAACGTAGTCTCGTTCGATGACATCGCATTGCTCTTGTTTGATCCGTCGGGCCAACAACTGACGTTGTGCGCCCTTGAGCGGGGCGGGGAAGATCCGGGGGTTGATGTCGGTACGGAGATTCGGTACGCGGGCACGGAACTCGGGCGTGCCATTGAGAAGCAAATGCCCGTATTTGTACCGGATGTTAAGCGCGAGCTCGCAAACCATCCCGAACTCGCCTCCCGCATTCAGCGTGCGGTGAGCGTATACATCTTTCCGGTCTCAACTCCGCGGACAAAGCTCGGAGCGTTGGTGTTTGTAAAAAACGAAAGGGCTGAATTCAGTGCCGCAGATGTCGAACTCATGGGTTCCATTGCCGCACACGTTGCTGTTGCTCTGGAAAACGCCATGGCCATAAGTTCGGTGGAAGCGTATCAGCGTGATCTGACCCGCGAGCGCGATCGTCTCAGGCTTCTGCTGGAGATCAACAATCATGTCGTAACGATTCTCGATATCAGGGATCTATTTCGGGCTGCATCAGCATCCATCCGCAAGCACTTCGCCAACGATTTCACCAGCTTCATGCTATTCGAGGCCCATTCGAATCGTTTGAACGCCGTCGTCCTGGATTTCCCGGCCAGCCGAGGCTTTATGGATGAAGTCCCGATGCAACAGGTCGAGGAAGAAGATCTCGAGCGATTGCGCGCGCGCAAACCCAGGGTGTTGACCCCTTCCGACAAGTTGCCACCTCTCATCGCGCAGATGCTCAGGGCGGAGTCCATCACAACCGTTGTGGCGCTTCCATTGGTAGGGGCCAATGGCCCGATCGGAGCCATGGCGCTCGGAAGTCGCAAAGGCAACAGCCTCAGCCATGCAGATCTGGATTTGCTCTCTCAGGTCAGCAATCAGATATCTTTGGCGATCGACAATGCGTTAGCTTATGGGCGACTGAGCGCATCGCGAGATCATCTGGAAGACCAGCGCATATATCTGGAATCGGAAGTCAGTTCCGAGTACAACTTCGACGACATTGTTGGTAGAAGTCCAGCCTTCCAAAAAGTGCTAGAGCAGGTGACCATTGTTGCTCCCACGGATTCCACCGTCTTGCTTCACGGAGAAACTGGTACCGGCAAAGAGTTAATTGCACGTGCCATTCACAATCTCAGTTCCAGGTGCCAGCGTACGTTTGTAAGACTAAACTGCGCAGCTATTCCTTCCGGGCTTCTGGAGAGTGAACTGTTTGGACATGAAAAGGGAGCCTTTACTGGTGCCCTGATGCAGAAGAAAGGCAGATTCGAGTTAGCGGATAGAGGCTCTCTGTTTCTGGATGAGATCGGCGACATCAATCTCGAACTGCAGCCAAAACTGCTACGTGCTGTGCAAGAGCAGGAGTTCGAACGTCTTGGAAGTACGAAAACGATACAAGTGGACGTGCGGATGATCGCCGCATCCCACCGGGACCTCCCCGAGATGATTCGACAGGGCAGTTTCCGCGAGGATCTCTTTTATCGGCTTAGCGTTTTCCCAATCGAGATTCCACCACTGCGGGAGCGGCGCGAAGACATTCCACTACTGGTCAACTATTTCGTTTCGAAGCTGGCTAAGAGAATGCGGAAGCAGATCAAGTCAATTCCCACGCGGGCAATGGAGGTGCTGACGAACTGTCCTTGGAAAGGGAACGTCCGCGAACTGGCAAACTTCATCGAGCGTGCTGTCATCCTTTCGCAGGGCGAAGATCTAGAGATACCAATTGCGGAGCTTCATGCCTCCCAATCTCACAACACTTTAACGCCGGCATCGACGTTCCATGACGCCGAGCGGAACGTAATCCTCGACGCATTGAAGGCGTCGTCCGGGCAGATCTCTGGTCGCGGCGGAGCGGCCGAGCGCCTGGGATTGAAGCGTACAACCCTGCAGAACAAGATGAGGCGCCTCGGAATCAATAAAGGGGATTACCAACAAAACCGTTGAGACAATCAGTCTGAAAATTCGCTTTGACGTGGTACTTTACCGTGCTTCCTGTGCCTGGACACTCTCTTGGATACCCGACATCAAGTTAGTGTGTGCGCCAGTGCCAAAACGCTCGATTTAGTGCTCCTCGTGCCTGGCTGCAATCCTCATTCGGTTTTAAAGCTGAACTGAGGTCTGGGTTCGCCTCGGGGCCGCGATGAGGAGGGGCGGCCATCTATCGAGATGGCCGCCGGGGGATTACATCGGTGGGGCTACGGGCGGAAATCTTCGACCCACAGCATCACAATCGATACATTCGACGGAGCTCATACACCTGCGCATGCACATCTGACGGTATCCTCGCGGCTCGCTGCTCCTCCGCGCTATATGCGGATTTGTCCGTTTCTATCTCGGACGCTGACAAACTCTGAGCTTGAATCGCCTTATCGGGGTCAAATCCCCACGCTGCCTCAAACGACATATTCAACTCCTCTGTTCAACCCATTGAATGAATCCAAATGATCGACTTGACTAGTTCTGATATTGGGTTTTCGTGATGCCGAGACGGCGAATTTTGTTCTGCAGTGTCGTGCGCTTCAATCCCAACCGCTCGGCGGCTCCGCCTTTTCCCGCAATGCGTCCCGAGGTGGCTCTCAACGCGTCGACAATCACAGAGGATTCTGCTTGTCGAAACGTAGACGGCGTTCCCATCGCAACACTAATCCCGGATGAAGTGGGAAGCTCGGAAACTGGTACCTCGAGCTCGGGACCACGGGAGAGAATGACGGCGCGTTCGATGAAGTTCGCTAATTCCCTGATATTTCCCTTCCATGGACAGCTGGTCAGAATTTCCATCGCTCGTTGGGGAATGGACCTGATCTGTCTCCCCATGCGGCTGGACACCTTCGACACAAAGTAGTTCACGAGCAGCGGGATGTCCTCGCGCCTTTCCCGCAACGGCGGGATCTCGATCGGGAAGACGTTGAATCGATAGAAGAGATCCTCGCGGAACTCCTCGTCCCGAATCATGGCTCGCAGATCGCGGTGAGTCGCAGCAATCAGCCGCACGTTGACCTGGATCGTCCTGGAGCTTCCGAGTCGCTCGAATTCCTGTTCCTGGATTGCCCGCAACAGTTTCGGCTGGAGTTCCATGCTGATGTCGCCGATCTCATCCAAGAACAGCGAACCCCCGTCGGCCAACTCGAATCTGCCCTTCCTCTGCATTAACGCTCCCGTGAAGGCGCCCTTTTCGTGGCCGAACAGTTCGCTCTCCAGGAGTCCTGAGGGAATCGCAGCGCAGTTCATGCGCACATAGTGGCGTGCGCGTCGAGAGCTGAGGTTGTGTATTGCGCGCGCAATCAATTCCTTTCCGGTGCCTGTTTCTCCGTGAAGCAAGACGGTGGAATCGGTGGGAGCAACGATCATCACTTGCTGGAGCACTTGCTGCAGGGCTGGGCTTCTGCCCACGATTTCTTCGAAGCAGGGTTCAGCGTTGGCTTGCGTGTCGACGCTCATCTCATCGCCTTCGAATTCGCTGATGTTGGCAAAACCTGTTCCTTCTCGGTTTTCGAGGTCGGTGAAAGCAACGTTTGCGTGTGCCATGATCTCCTCCGTCCACCGCTTACAACAGCGATGCTTTGGGAACCCCTGTGCGAACAACGTGGCGAGCATATTTGCTCTGCGCTGCACTGTTAGCGCGGACGCGGCGTTCGGAGTTCAACCGAACACTTTCGACGTTCATAGCCGCCATGATAAGAACTTCTGCGAATGTGAAGGCACGACAAGTTTCTGCAGTGATCTGGAACATGGCTAATTGCCCCGATCTGTGCTGCTCTGGGCAATCGGATCCAGAGGTGGCGCGGGATGGCACGGTATCAGCGTGGGATAGTTTGGGAAGATTGCGCGTAACAGTTTTGCGGAATCTTCCAGATACATGAAGCCGTTCTTGGTGGGAGTGTACGTCATACCCAGTACTCCTTGTTCAACCTTGTTGGCTTGAACTCGGGAGCCATTCTGACAGCAGTTGTTTCTTTGGACGACCCCAGATCGGGGCAAAACGCAAACTCTTGCGGTGACGAGTGTCACCCTCTTCCGAGGCTAGAAATTTGGTATGTGGGGAATCTCTTAACGAGAGTCGGAGTTCGTCTTGCGCGGTGGAGTTTCGATGCGCTTCCATCCAAAAAGACGAGCGTCGATGGACCATAGACCCGGGCCTAACATGGCGAGCGCGGCACCAGCGGCTGCTAACAAAAGCCAAACCCATTTGTCTCCGGATAGCATCATCATCTTGCAGATTTGAATCAGTGCTATGCAGACGCCGACGATAGGCGTCCATAACCCTGCAATGAGGAGGACACCTGCTCCGATTGAAAGCACGGCGAGGATTGTAACGTTCAAGGGAGGGTCAACCCACAGCTTAAACCCCGCCCGCGCAACCAGTACGGAGCCCACAACCAAGCGCATGAGAAGCAAACCTGTGCCAGGCCAACCGCCAGCGAATGTGGAATATAGCCGTCGCACGTTATCAAGGCTGATGTTATGACCTTGTGAGGACTGTCCGAAACCCCAAAAGGGTGGGAAATCGTGACTCTTTAGGGTGGCAAGCGCTCGTGGTGAAAGGAGTCCGCGGGATCGAAAATTAGAGCTCGATTATCCCTCTCTTCAACCCAATCATCGCTGCGTGGGTTCGATCATTTGCGCCTAGTTTAGAAAGGATGCATTTGACCCTGCTCTTGACCGTTTCCTCGGTGATCGAAAGCTGATCTGCAATCTGCTTGTTGGCGTTCCCGGCTGCAATCAGTCGCAGGACAAGGATTTCTGCCGGGGTCAGGGCGTCATCGGTTGCATGTTCGGCAATCTCGTATGAGGCCTCTGGCGATAGGCTCTTCTTCCCAGCATGGACGGCACGGATCGCGTCCAGCAATTCCTTGTGCAACGTGTTCTTGAGCAGATAGGCGTGGGCACCCGCTTTGAGTGCACGCAGAATCTGCACATCGCCCGCATAGGTCGTCAACACAATCACCTTTGCATCGGGAAACTCATTTCGAATCGCAATGAGGGCGTCGATGCCATTCATTTCGGGCATCTGCAAATCCATCAGCGTGACATCGGGGCGGTGCGCCCGGAATTGCTGAATAGCCTCGCGACCGTTGGAAGCTTCGCCCACTAAAGTGATGTCCGGCTGAATAGCGAGCAAACCCGCGATGCCTTGCCGTACGACCGGATGGTCGTCGACCGAAAGAATCCGAATTTGAGAACTCCCGGCGTTCATGACTCTATGCCTTCATCTTTCCGGAAGAGTTTTGAAACAACGAGGAACGTTTGCTATCTGTCGTGTAGGCGGCGCTGGCAGGAACGCGCAGTTCCACTTCCGTTCCCGCATCGACTTCGCTCCACACCACCAGCTTACCTTGGATAAGTGTGGCTCGTTCGCGCATCCCGCGCAAGCCGTAGTGTCCCTCAAGACCATGGCTGGAGAGAACCGCAGCATCCATGCCCTTTCCGTCGTCGCGCACGCGCAGTCGGAATTGGTCATCGTCATACCGGACTTCAACTTCGACCTGCTTGGCTTGGGCGTGATGAAAGGCGTTGCGCAGCGCTTCGGCAGCGATTTTGTAGATCTCGTCCCGGAGGATGGGATGCAACTCACGGATCTCGCCCTCAACTGCGACACGAAAAAGTGGCGGCTGTCCGTTGGGGTAATCCGTTGTGAATTCTTGCCCCAGCGTGCTTATCGCGAGTGCGAGATCATTGCCTTGGATTGTCGAATCGCGCAATCCCTGTACCGCATCCCGTCCTTCCGTGATCGCTTTGGCGGCATGCTCAATCGCACTTTCCAACTTCTGTTTTGCCTGCACCGGGTGCTCTGGGAGCAACTCGAAAACAGTTTGG
>Ga0209698_10000626_pt1 | contig 40430 bp, 39 predicted proteins | sample LitLauG_LLR_2012_FD_187203 | JGI IMG/M metagenome (GOLD analysis project Ga0209698, IMG submission 187203) | Freshwater sediment microbial communities from Pennsylvania, USA - Little Laurel Run_MetaG_LLR_2012 (SPAdes) (version 2) | ecosystem: Environmental > Aquatic > Freshwater > Creek >... | reverse complement strand
CGTGCCGGTCATCCTCGGTGCGGGCGAGCGGTTGCTTGAGGATGTAGGAGATCCCAACATGCAGCCGGTCAGCGTCACTGCCTCGCCGACGGTCACCCATGTCAAGTACCGCATCCTCCGCTAGCGGTAGAACCCGAGCAGGTTGCTCGGTCCTCCTTGCAGGCCGCTGGTTGTGTCAACCGAAGTCGCTCCGCTCCGGCCATCGGATGTTGCGCCACTCAGCCGTCGCGCGAGGCGCGGGCAGTCTCGGCACGGTCGGCCCAGCTTCCGAGAAGTCGGAGGGCCTCCTGGGAGCGGCTGCCGGCCTCTGCGGTGGCCCCGAGCCGGACGCGATCACCCTCGAGGCATTCGGCCGCGACATCCCGGAGGCCTAAAGAACGGAATAGATCCAGCCTGACCTCGGGACCTGCCCTCGGGCTCTGCCGCCTCGCCTAGAGCTTTGCGGCGACCTTGCGGGCGATCGCGACGATCGGCGGCCGGTCGGCTTCCTCTTGCTTGATGTCTTCGGGGTCATCGCCTGTCCCGTTGCTCGGTTCCGCCTGGCCACCCGTCGGGGCGTCGGCGAGATAGACGTCGACGACGTAACTTTTCACGATCGCCGAGAGGGATGAGAAGGTGCAGTCATCCGTCGGGGGGTTAACGCAGGAGCTGGTTTTCGCTTCGATCGACGCAACGCTGCCCACGCCGACAGGTGCGCCTCGGCCGAGGATTTCGAGCCTGAGCTTGCGGCGCCCGTATGCGATGGCGGCCGGGCTTCCGCTCACGCGGACGACACTCACGGACACTTCGTGACTCGGCTCGGTGTTGCCCTGGCTCCAGCTGGCGGTGAAGGTTTCCATCTTGACGGGGCCGAGCGGCGTTCTCGTCGTCCGCGTGGAGCGTTTGTCTCCGCTGCACGGCGCGCTGACGTGCGCTGCTGCGAGCTCTCCCGCCGTCACGATGCGGCAGAGATGACCTTTGAATGCTGATGCGCCGGCGGCCCTCGAGGTGGGTCCGGCAGCCGCGGTCACGGCGGCGCTCAAGCCCGTCGCGCCGAGCGCAAGAGCGGCGGCGCAAGCAAGGCGAGAACGGCTCGAAATGAAGTAGCGGAGCGGGTGCATCAGCGATCTACCTCCCACCATCTGCTCAGGGCAGTCTACTACGGCTTGCTTGCGCGATGTTGAGTCAGACCGTGCGAAGGGCGGCCCGCCGAGGCGCACGCTGTCGTCCGCCTCGGACGCGTCGCCGGTCCACGTCGATCAGGTGCGGGACCCGGGGTTGAACACGCCGGAGCGTTCCCGAGTTACCCGCACAAGACTGGGGCCGGGCCCTCGAGATTGCCGGAGAGCGTCGCCTCGACGGAGGCGCCGCGCAGCGGCTCGCCCAGCGAAGACTGCACCTGCGGGCGCACCTGTTCCCGTTCGCCTGCGACGTCGCCTACTCCTCCAGCCCAAGGTCGGCGAGGGCACGCTCGTGGCTCCAGTAGGCCACGAGCCTCGTGACCTTGCCGGCACGAAGGTGGAACACGTTCGCGCCCCTCCCGCTCAGTCGCCCGACTTCCAGGCCGCTGCTCTTGCCACGACCACTGAAGCGAAACAGAGCAAGAACCCGCTCACCGTCGAGCTCGCGACACTCCAGGTCCTCAGCCCGCCACTCCTCCCACGGGGCAAGGACCTCACGCCAGCCCTGCCACATCCCCGCGAGCCCCGTCCAGCGCCCAGGTGAGGGACCGTCCGCCAAGACGAATTCGATCGCTGGGTCCGCCCAACTAACCCACTCGTAGTCCCGGTGATCCCAGGCCGCGTAGATCGAGCGGACGAGGTCCAGGTTCCCCGACATCGCCTAGCCGGGCTCCTGCGCGAGGCGCTCGGCGGCAGCGCGGGCGCCGTCGATGTTCGGGTAGCTGGTGGTGCTGACGATGCGACCGTCGGCCCAGATCGTGACCGACGCGTTCCTGGCTGTGACGACCGCGTCACTGCCCTTCATCCGACCGTGTTCGCGAACGACGCTGAACGTAACGCCACGACCGATATCGACGATCTCCTCGACGTGGTGATCGTGGTCCTCCCACATCAGCCAGTAGTCCCCGACGAACGCACGGATCGCGTCAAAGCCGACAACAGAGCCGAGCATCCCGCCGAGGTTCCACACCGCGTCCGGAGAGTAGAACTGAGGTGCGAGAGTTGCCCACTCCTCGAAGCTGTCAGCCTCGATCGCGCGGCGCACGAGAGCCAGCAGGTCGGGGGTCGTGGACTCCTGCGCCATCGCAGGCAGTATCCCGGCTTCCCGGGCGGCGCGGGGCCGACAGGTCGGGGCGCTCGACGATGGCCCGCCCAAAGCTCAGCGTCTCCCTCCGAACGGCTGGACAGATGGGGAGGGGTCCAAGCTGAAGCGGTTCCGGCTCGGCGGATGACCTCAGGTGCGGGAGGGCGTGACTCGAGGCACGTCGTTGGGGTCACCGTTCGGGCGGGCCGATCCAGGCCCGGGCGAGATCGTTTCGCCTCCCTGGGATCTCTCAAAGACTCGGCCGTCATCTCGGACGGGACCGCGGCGGACTCGGTACATTTACGCGAGGCCGATCCACTCACTCTGGGGGCGTGACTATGGGCGTATTCGGTAGGGCATCGGCGTACTGCACGACTCGGCGTGTGGTTGGCGTGTTGGCCGCTGCGCTCGTTGTCCTGGCGTTGAGTCCGGCCGCGGCGCTCGCCGCCGGTGCGATCTCCGGCACGGTGAGTACCGGCTCCAGCACTCCGCTCCAGGGTGCCACCGTGGAACTCCTTTTGGAAAAAGGGGGCGAATACGAAAACACCGGCGCCTCTCGAAGCACCAACAGCTCCGGTGGCTACGAATTCGAAGGCCTAAGCGGGACGTACAAGATCCTCGTCAGATCTCCGCTCGGCGAGAACTACGCGTCATGGTTCTACAGCAATACCGGTGGCGCACCCTACATCGAAGGGGCGACAGCGATCGTCGTGTCGAGCAGCAACGTGAAAGGTGTCGACGTGAATCTGCCGGTTGGTGGGCAGATCACGGGCCAGCTGATCGACGCCGTGTCGGGCGCACCGGTCGCGGGAGCTGTCGTGGAGGCGCTCTCTTCGGGCGGTGCGATAGCAGCCCAGCAGCTGAACTCCGGTCCGGATGGGAGTTACACGCTGAACCGGCTCGAGGGCGGCACCTACTCCGTCTATGTGAACGGCGAAGCAGTCAAAGGGGGCGCGTACCAAACGTACACCACGGGGCCCCTCTCGGTGGGACTCGGTGCGACAGTTCCCTTCAACGTGCCGATGCATCCGCCGGCCGGCGTGAGCGGTGAGGTGACCGAAGCTCTGACAGGTTCACCCCTGGGCGGGATCACCGTCAGCCTGTACGACGCAGCCGGCAATCTTGCGTGGTCGGTGCCCACCAGCTCCAACGGGTCCTATAGCCACGTCTTCTACGAGACGGGCGTGGGTTACAAGATCGGCTTCTCCGGTGGAGCGTTCGCGACGCAGTTCTACAACGCCAAGGCGTCGCTGGCCTGCGCGGAACCGTTGACGTTGCCAGGGCACGCCACCACGCCCAACATCAACGCGGCGATGACGACATCCGCAGCAGTCCTCGGCACCTGCCCAGGCGGCGGCGGCGGCGGTGCCGGAGGCGGTGGAGGTGGCGGTGGCGGCGGCGGTGGCGGCGGCGCCCCGGTCCCAGGGCACGTCGCGATCTCCTCAGGGCCGACCCTCAAGGCGCTGGGCGCCAAGACACTCGTTGCCGTGAGCTGCGGTGGCAGCGCGTCCTGTCACCTCAAGGTCGTGCTCAGCAGCAGCTCGCTTGGGCATGCTGCCGCTTTCGCAAAGACCCGCAAGGTCGTCGTCGGGACCGCCACGGTGACGATCGGCGCAGGCCAGGTGGCCAAAGTCCCGGTCACTCTGACCCACGCGGGCCAGAAGCTGCTCGCCGCTCACCATGGGCGCATCGGGGTGCGCATGACCGTGACAGGGTCCGCTGGCGCGACGGCGATCAGCCAGAGCAAGACGGTCATGCTGGTTCTCGCCAAGCACCGCTGACGCCGCGAAATACGACAGCGCACCCGCCGTGGCCCGTCCGACTCGGGCTGGTCGCCAGAGACGCGGGCGGCGCGAGCGCTTGACGCGGGGCGGGGGCGACGTCCACACAAACCGGAAGGGTGTGCCACGATCGAAGCAGGTCTCCGAACAAGCCGGACGGGTCGTTTCGGAGAGGCCCTCGCGGCAGGGTCTAATGCTGTGGCGCGCGGCCGTCTATCGCGCCGCGTTGAGCGCGATGGTCGTGGTCGGGCTGACTTCGTGTGCCGCGTCTTCCGAGTGCATTTCGAGTACGTAGACGCCCGGCTTGAGACCGCCGCGGGCGATCGGGAGGACCGTAGTGTCGGCGCCCGACGGGGCGGTCGCACGCAGCGATGAGATCGTGCGCGCGAGGCCACACACACGGCGCCCGCCGATAGGGTCGCGCACGCACAACAGCGCGGCCGAGGAGCGGCGTCCGGGGATGATCCGCTTCAGCGCGATGGTCACGGTGGAGGGCTCGTTCAGCGAGTAGTGCGCCGCGAGGGAGGCGCGGCGATGCGGCGGGTGCCTCACCGTGGCCGTCAAGCGGGAGACCGCGGGCCGTGGGAGCACCGTCAGCGATTGCGTGGAGGAACCGAAGTCCTGCGGGAGCAGGCCCGCGAGGGTCGCATAGGAGGTCTGCGGAAATGTCTGGATGAGCCAGGCGCAGAGGCTGTAGGTTCCGGGAGCGAGGTGGCCGGCGAACGAGACGGTGCCCGAAGCGGGGCCGCTGACCGTGGCCGACTGCACGAGCGGGCCTGCACCGTCCAGCGCCACATCTGTGCCCGCCCCGACCCCCGGGCACGCGCTGCCCGAGGACGCGACGGCCAGCTGCAACGAAGCCTGGGCCGACCCTGGTAGCTGCGCGGCGGCCTGGGCAAGGGTGTAGAGGACTGGAACGGTAACCCGCTGTTCCTGCCCGACGACGGCCGGCGGCGGCAAGCTCGTCGTTCCTTCCGGCCCGCCGACCGTGAACGCGACGGGCCCCGCGACGGCGCTCGCCGGGACGCCAGGGGCTTCACCACCAGGCTGCACCCAGCCGCACAACGACCAGGTGCCGCGCGGAAGCACCACGGTCGCGCCAACGACGATCCCCACCGAGCCTTCGGCCTGTTCCAGGAACGAGCCCTCGACGGTTGCCGACCGCGGCGCGGCCAGCGCGGCGGCGTAGTCCGGCGCGCACGCGACGAGCCGCCCTTCGCTCAGCACCGATCCCACGAACGAGCGCTGCGCGAGTGTCAGGCCGTCGCTGAGAACGACGCTCGAAGGTCCGTTGCTACCGGCGGTGGCGCTGAGTCCGATCGAGTCGGCGCGGGCGGCGGCGGCCGGCGCGCCCGCCAACACGACGGCGCTGGAGAACGTCGCGGCTTTCCGCCAGACAGCCCGCATGCGAAGAGCCTACCTCGGGAGGTTCTGCAGGACTTGAGTGGTATCGCCGAGGCGAGGACTGCGTGGCAGGATGGCGCCGTGTGCGCGGTCGTGTGCGACCCGTGCTCGCGCTCGCTCTCCGTCGGTGGCGAGCACGGCTCTCGGAGCAGCCGCGCCGACTCTCCCCGGCGCTTGTGTGGGACAGGGTGGGCGCCGGGGACGAGTCGTGTGTCCTCCGGGCGAGGTCAAATGCCCGCGGGCTCGGATTCCCCGTGGTGAGGCGCGACTGGATGCCGAAGCCCCGCGAGCGTATGGCAGCGCCCGTGTCGCGGCGTCCGTAGCGGGTACGGACGGAGGAGTACTCGGCGAAGCGGTGGACCGCCCCAGGGACGGCTGCCGCGTTCCCCGAGCTTGCGCGGAGCGACCACGTCCCCGGGAGTGGGTCCCGCCATCCCTGACGGGTCGTTCGAGGCTGGCCGCTCGGGTTCGCAGCGTGTCACCGCTTTGCGGACGCCCATCGCGGCTGCCGTTCACTACTCTTATGCGGCTGCTGTGTGCCGCAGTTTCCAACTGGAGGGGAAATATGCGCGACGACGAGGATCGGCGACCCGACGAGCCGTCGGACGAGCCGGTTGCAGAGCCGAAGGAGGAGCGGACGCCGCAGGAGATCGCGGCTGCCGAACGACGGTTCTTCGAGGCTCGCGAGGCATGGCTGAAGGAGCAGGAGGAGAAGCGCGGCGGGCACTAGGTTGCGCGTGAGCGCAGCATCCCAGGTTGGCTCTGCCTAGTGCGCGAGAGTGACGGCCTGACGCGGTCCAGAACAAGCGAGAGGATCAGTTGCGTGCTCGACGGCCATCGCCAGGCAACGGCTGCGCACGGTGCTGCTCATTTGAGCGCCCTCGAGCGTCGCGAAAGGAGCTCGCGAGAGACGGCGCTGGCGAGATCTGCGACGAGCAAACTCAGCCCCGGCCCCACCTGGGTCCTCACGTCCGTGGTTTGCCCAAGATGAGATCGGGGGAACACCCGGGGTCCCATCTGAGGGACCAGTCGATGCGTAGTTATGTCCCCTCGACAAGCATCCGCGAGCGACAGTGGCTTCACGCTGGTCGAGCTGCTCGTCGTGATCCTGATCATCGGGATTCTTGCCGCGATAGCGATTCCGTCCCTGTTGAGCCAGAAGAGCAAGGCGACCGATGTCTCGGCCAAGGAGTTGGCGCGGACTGCGCGGACGACCGCCGAGACCTACGCGACCGACCACGCGGGCAGCTATGCGGGGATCAGCCCGACGGTGCTGAAGGAATACGAGGCGACGATCGTTACCGCCGCGGGGAGCGGCGCCTACCTGTCGGTCGCGGAAGCCACGGAATCGGGCGAAGGGTTCAAGGTCACCGCGACGTCCTCTTCCACGGGTCACACGTTCAGCTTCATCCGCAAGAAAGGAGGCGAAGTCGAACGTTCCTGTACTCCCGCCGGCAAGACCGGCGCTGAAGGTGGCGGCTGTCAGAACAGCACGTGGTAGCCGCAGCTCACTGAGCACGACTCGACAAGCTGATGGTCCTCGGCAACGGTTCGCGCACCGCCGGGGACCATCGTCGTTTCACGGTGTCCTCGTTCTGGGGTCGTCCGCCTCGGTCGGCGCCGTCCGTGGCGAGTCAGATCGTTGTGGTGACCGTGTGCTCGATGTCGGTGCTGACCCGGTTGCGTCCGCGCCGCTTGCTCTCGTAGAGCAGATGGTCAGCTCGCCAAAGGACCGTGTCGGGGGTGTCGCGGCGCGTCGCGAGCGTCGCACCGAAGGACATCGTGGCCTGGAGGCGCCTGTCTGAGAGGTCCAGGCTGCTCGCGGCGACCAGCATCCGCAGCCGCTCGCACGTCGCCTGTGGTGCCTCGTCGCACGCGTGGTGCAACAGCAGAACGAATTCATCGCCACCGAACCGGACGACGGTGTCGCTGCCGCGCAACTCAGCGGCGAGTGTGGTCGCCACGACTCGCACGATCTGGTCGCCGACGCCGCGGCCGTGCTCGGCGTTGAAATCCCTGAACTCGTCGATGTCGCACAACACGACGGCGAACGGTGGGCCGTGCCGGCGGAGTTCGATCAGACGGGTCGCGAGCGTCAGATCCAGGAACTCCCGGTTGGGGATCTGCGTTGCCGGGTCGACCAGCGCAAGGAGGTCGAGCTCGGCTAGCCGCGCTTGGCCGGCCGGGAGCGCGGAATCGTCGCTGAAGGTCTCGATCGCGCCAACCACCCTTCCGTCCTCGCCACGGATGGCCTCGGCCCTGATTCGGACAGCGAGCCGGTGCCCGCGCTTGTGGTGCAGCCAGAGTCTTGCCTGGCGAGGCTGGCCGTCCTGCATCGTGCGAGCCAGTGGGCACACGCTGAAGCAGACGGGTGTCCCGTTCTGGTCGACGTGTCGCAGGACGGCGTCAAAGCAGCGTCGTCCGACTACTTCGCTGGCTGTGAACCCAGTTATTCGCTCGCACGAGCGGTTCCAGAATGTGATGGCTCGGCTGCGGTCAACAAGATAGACAGCTTCGCCGAGACCGTCGAGGATCTCGAGCAAGCGGTCCGGGTTGCTGAGCGCCCCTAGCACTGACGCGCCAGCACCCTTGGCAGGCGTGACAGACATGTCTAGGAACAGGATCGTGGGTATCCGGCAAACCCCACGACAGTAGTCCGCCGTGCCCCATGTGCCGGCACTACCGACTCGCTCCATACGTGGAGCGAGTCCTACGTCCGCGAGGTGGGACTCTCAGCGTCTTCTGAGGTTGGTTGCCTAGCCTGCCGCTTGTCACCGGGGGTTGAGCGGCCCTGGACCAGCAAGTTCTGCGATCCCCGTCCTAACCCCGCTCAACTAGCAAGTGCTGCGTCCCCCGGTGACGGCCCCAGTCTTCTCGTCCGAATCCGCACCGCTTCTCGCGGGGGAATCGCTCGAGGCGTGTCGGTGACCGTCACGGACAACCCAACGCCGGCCGCTCCTGAGCGCTGCACTGGCTCTGCGAAGGACCGGCGCCGTGACTCGACGGCCGAGGGCGGTGCGGCAGTGGGCTTCAGAGGCGTGCGTGGACGCGGCTTGACACCGCTTGCCTCGTCGAGCGCGGCGCGCCACCGACCCGTGTACGGTCGGCGGCGCGCTTGGGCTCTGCTGCTACCCCAGTTCGAAGATCGGCGTTGAGAAGACGCCGGACTTCACGGGTTTGGCTGCTTTCTTTCCGACTTTCGCGCCGCACGTCGACCCGCCCGTGAATGACTCGAACACAGAAGCCGTCTTCAACGGCGTTTCGGTCGTGAACGGGCCTCCGATGACCGCGCCGCTTAGGCCGGGGAGCGTCCCTTCGCCGACCGGGAAGCTGATCGTGCCTTTCGACTTGCCTTCTTCGGCCGGAAGCCATTTGATCGAGAGCGCTCCCGTGCTCGGCGTGACTTCTTCGGTCCCGGAGAGCAGTTCACAGCTGACCGGGCCGCTCGTCGTGAACTTCGTGGAGTAGGTCCCGCCTTCCGGTCCGCCTTCGCATTCCGAGAGCGTGCCCTTCACCGTGACCGTCTGCACCGCCGGCGTTTCGGTCAGGCCCGGCGAAAGCGTGACCTTCCCGGAGTCGACCGTGCACGCGGGCTTGCCGGGCGGTCGTTCCGCTTCGCCGTCGGAGTTGGGGCTCGTGATTTCGATCGGCGTGCTCGGCGCGCTCGTGCCTTCCGCGTCCGACTCGGTGACCGTGACCCTGTAGGTCGTGTTCGGTTCCACCGGTGCGAGCGACCCTTCCTGGAAGTACGGGATCCGCGTTGCTTCGATGACCGGAGCTTTGGAGCCGCCGACCGGTTCCGCGCGCATCGTCTGCGTGGTGATGAGGCCGGCCCGTTCTGGGTCCACCGTCCAGCTGATCGGCATCGCCAGGTATTCGAGCGAGCCGCTTTCGGCGAGGATCACCCTCGCTGTGACGTTGGTCGGCGCCGCCGGCGGCTGATATGGCGGCGTGCCCGTTTCCAGGTAGGCCCGCGATTCGACGTTGTAGAGCTTGTCTCCGTGAGCGTCTTCGGCGGGGACCGCCGCGAGACCGCCCACCATCGGGCCCCATTTCCAGGTTTCGCCCAGCCACGTCCACACGACGGTGGCCGTCCCCGTGTATGTGGTGGTGTGGCCGCCGCCGCCGCGTCCGCTGCCGCCGCACCGCGTCGACATGGAGACGTTGCCCTGCGGGTAGCCGTTGGCTGCAAAGCCGGTCTCGTAGACCTGCTCCTGGATGCCTCCGCACCAATGGCCGAGCACCGCGAAGGCGGCGCCTTGACTCATGGACAACTGGATTGTCGCCGCGCTCGCGCTGGCCGCCGCTGCCATACAGAGTGCTGCCGACACGATCACAGCGGCTAGGACCCTCCGCACCATGAGATAGCTCCCCCTGTTGAGTTTCGGTTGTGCTGCGCGTGGCGGGATCTGCCCCGCGCGGCCTGCTCAAGTCTAGGACACCGCAAAGCGCGGAAGATCACGGATATCAAGCGAGGCGCACCGGTGGGCGCGCCCGATCTTCCTCTGAGACCGCTCATCCGGGTCTCGTTCGGCAGCGGCGCGTGCGCCGAGCCAGTCAACATCCCCGTGCATCTGCGTCCCGTCGGTTCCCGAAGTCCTCGCCGCCGACGGCCACGCTGTCCGTTGCCTCAGGCGCGTCACGGCTCGATCTCTTCAGGCCAGGGCGCTACGCGGCCGCTGGCGGTCCGAACCAGGTGGTGAGGGCTTCATGGAGTCCGAGGCGGGTTCGGTCTGCGGCCCAGGCGACGTAGCCGTCAGGCCTCATCAGAACGGCGGTCGGGGCGGGAACCTCGCCGAGGACCGGGAGCTCCCACCTGCCTGCGTACTCGGCATCGAGCAGCCGGACCCGGTCGGCCCACGGAGCGATGTCGAGGGTGCCGGGCTCACCGAGGTTGAGCAGCACCGGCTCGGCGTCGTGGAGCAGGCTGAACACTCGAAGCGGCCCGTCGGCGGTCACGAGGTCCAGGTCGGGCATGCGGCGCCCGAGCAGGGGGTGCCCCTCGCCGAGGTCGTAATGGATGTCCAGCCCGGAGACGATCCCAGCGAGCCGTTTGCGGGGCTCCTCCATCACGGCCAGGTCCGACACCAGCTCGGCCAGGGCCTTCGTGCGCTCGTCCTGGCGCTGGAGCGCGGTCTGCGCCATCGTGTGCCGAAGCGCGCGCGCAGCGACCGGGTGGCGCTCGTCCTGGTACGTGTCCAGGAGAGACGCCGGGGACATCCCGTGGACCACCTGACCCAGCTTCCACCCAAGGTTCACCGCATCCTGAACGCCGAGGCTGAGGCCCTGTCCACCCGCCGGATAGTGCACATGTGCAGCGTCGCCGGCGAGCAGAACTCGTCCAGCCCGGTACGCCGCGGCCTGGCGTGTCATGTCGGTGAACCTCGAGACCCACGTGGGGCTGTGGATCCCGAAGTCGGTGCCGTAGACGGTGATGAGCGCCTCGCTCAGCTCGCGCAGGTCGGGCTCACTCCCGAGCCCGACCCGCTGCTCGGTAACCATCACCCGCACCGGCCCGCCATCGCCGTAGAGCACCTCGCCGTCGCGGATCTCGTACTCCAACCTGCCGATGGCGTGCACGCCAACGGCGTCCTGCCGGATGCCCAACTCCGGCTCCTCGGTCACCTCTGCCTCGGCGATCAGGTTGCTCCTGGTCGCGTCCCATCCCGGGAACTCGATGCCCGCTGCTTTACGGACGATGCTGCGTCCTCCGTCGCACCCGACGAGGTACCGGGCCCTCATCGAGCTGCCGCCGGATAACTCGACGTCAACGCCGGCGTCGTCCTGCGCCAAGCCCGTCACCTCACACCCGTGATAGATCCGCACCGGCAGTTCGGCGACCCATTCCGCCATTATCCGCTCGATCTGGTTCTGCCAGATCCCGAGCGAATACGGATGCCGCGTCGGGAAGTCGCTCATGTCCAGCACGGTCGTGCCGATCATCGACGCCTGAGCAATCTGACCCTCCTGCAGGAACCGGTCGGCGACCCCACGCTGATCGAGCACCTCGATCGTGCGCGAGTGAAACCCGCCGGCCCGGGAGCCGATGAGCACGTGATCAGGCCGCCGCTCGACGATCGCGACATCGACTTTGGCGAGCGCCAACTCGGCAGCAAGCGTCATTCCCGCAGGGCCGCCTCCGGCTATTAGCACCGCGTGCTCGGTCATGGCGACACCCCTGTCGCGCCCATCGTCAGCAGCACATGCATCTGGCTCTCCCTCCCGGTCGCTTTGGCCTGCGGCGGGCGATTATGCGGCACCACTGGGCCTTGTAACAAGCCCCCCTGCCAGGTATAAATTGGAGGTGGAGATGGGCACTGAGCGGCCTCCGCAAGCGTGCGCGCAGCGGCTAGCTCAACCAGTTCACGAGCCCGTCGTGCCCGGTGTGAGGCGCGCTACCGTCGCTCGAAACCCGGCCCCGCAGCTGCACGCCGTGCCCCTACCTGAGAGCACGCGTCCGCGGGACGTGCTTTCCTCTCTGACCGATGAGGGCAATGCGTCGCGCAAAACTGACGGCAGGCTTGCTCGCCACAGCGGGCGTTCTGAGCGCCGCTTGGGGCGTCTCGAGCGCCAGCGCGGCTCCGCCCGACGTGCGCGGCACCTACGAGGCCGCGGCCTGCGTGGGCGGCAACCTTCCCGAATGTGAAGCGCATCCCCAGTACCCGCAGAAGTACGTGATCGAAACTGAGGACTTCAACACCGGCGCGCTCACCGGCAAGGGCTTCAGCGACTCATGCGAACCGATCTACACGATCACGGGGAGCATCACCGGCAATGCGGTGAAATTCCACACGGTGCAGCCCGGCTACACCTCCGACGCGGTGCTCACCCTCAGCCCCGAAGGCACCAAACTTTCGGGCACGTTCAGCGACAGCTACGGGCGCTCGAACGACCCGACGTTCGGCAACCGCATCGCCGGCTTTCCGTGCGGCGGCGGCTCAGAAACCCGCAAGAAGGAAGAAGAAGAAAAGGCCGGCAAGCACGTCACCGGCACGAGCATCATCTGCAACTACGAATTCGCGACGTCGCAGAACACCTGCGTCGCGTCCGTCGGGGACGGCTCCGCCGTCAGCCCGACGACGCCGACCGGCACGGTCACTTTCACGACGACGAGCGGCGGTTTCAGCAGCGGCGCCAAATGCTCGTTGACGGTCAACCAGACCTCGCCAACGGTATCCAACTGCTCGCTGATCTACCAGACCGCGTACAGCGGCCTGCCGTCGATCACCGCGACCTACGGCGGCGACTCGACCCATGCGGGCAGCGTCGGGCACACGCAGTTCCTCGGCGCTGACCCGAGCGAAAGCAACTTTGAAAGCCCGACGGGCCCCTCGGGCCAATACCCGAACGAAGTCGGTGTCGAAACGAGCGTGCCGGCGGGCGGCACCACCGTGGAGGCGAGCGCCCAGGGCCCGAACTCGAGGCCCGCTGGCGCGCCGCTCGTGTTCCCGAAGATCCCGGCGGGACTCGACTCGCAATCCGTCAGCGAGCTCGGCCTGCTCGAGGGCATCGGCAAGGTCGTCAACGAAACAGCCGGGCAGAACGCAGCCGATGTCCTGAAGATGGACGCCGACGCCCAGAAGGCGCTGGAACACCTCGGCGAACTTCTCAAGAGCCCCGATCCCGCCGCGCAGAAAGAGGGGCAGATCCTTCAGCCCGACCTCAACAAGGTGTTGGAATCGCTGAACAAGATGCTCAAGGAACAGGGGCAGGTGCAGCGCGAAATCATCAAGAACGCCAAGGGTGCCGCGCTCGGCCTCGTGGCAGCCACCAAACGCAGCACGAAGACCTCAAGGTCAATCGGCTACGTGGCGATCCCCAAGGCGGCCGCGGGCAAGCTCAAGATCCATCTGCACCTGAACCGCGCGGCGCTGGCCAAGCTCGCGGGCAAGCGCTCGAGCGTGACGCTCGTCGTGCGAATCGACATGATCGTGCCCAGCGCGTACCTGCATGCCGGGATCCCGCGCTCATTCGTGAAGCGCGTGACTATCAAGCGCGCCAAGCGTCACTGATCGGCCGCGAGCGCTCCGGCGCGGCTCGCGCGAGCCCGGGCTCGCAAGAGGGGCCCCGCAGGTCGTCCGAGGCCCCTCCTCGCGGGCGAGAGGTCTACCGCCCGGGTGCGCCGGCAGGGTGGTCGCCGCCGGGATGGTTGCCGCCGGGGCCCTGCATCGCCTTGAACGCGCTGTCGAGATGGACCTCGACCGCGGTCCCGTCGGACTTCGTGACCGTCACCTCGTAGCCTCCGCCGGCGTAGTCGGTGGTCACTGCGCCGGCGGTACCGCCGCCGACGCTGGCCACAGCCGCGGCCTGTGCCTTGGTCGCCGACTCACCGGTGACGGCCTTCTCGGCGTTCTCGTGCGCTGCGGTGCCGTGCGCCGGTCCGTTGAAGGCCGGCCGTGTCTGGCTCTGGCCGTTGGCGGACTGCGTCGTGCTGGTGGTCGCGGCCCCTGCGATGGCGGAGCCGCCGAGCGCGAGCGCGGCGAGGCCGGCGAGGCCGGCGAGGCCCTTCGTGTATCGGTTCGTCATGGTGTTCCTCGTTTCTGTCTCCCGGTGTTTTCCGGATCTGCACACAGCCTGCGCGAGCCTGCTGTGACCGTCATGTCCCGGAGCTGAGAGCTGACTGAGACGCTGGCCGAGTCGACGTCGAAGCCGCGGATGCGTGACCGAGCGGCCGTCCGCCAAGCGAGGTTCGGTGCGCGCGCCCGACGAGCGCGGGCGGCGGCGATGCGGCCGGATAACACGAGGATCACACGCGCGGGTCGAGACGGGTTAGGCTCGGCTTGCCCGGCGCGGTGCGCTCGGGCCCGCGAAAGGGTTGACTCATCGTGCTGCAGGCGTGGAGGCTCGCAGCGCCAAGGAGGGCGCGCAGGACAGCCGGCGTGAGCCGCAGGATGCGCCGGGCGTCAGGAGGTCCGTGCCACCCGGCGTCGCAGGGGGCGTCCGGGGCGGCGCTGCGGCAGGTGAGACATGCCTCGATGCGCACATCGGCACGGGCGGTCGGCTCGAGCCGAATCCGAACCAAGGGGGAACCATGAAACGCAGGCTGTTCATCTGCATCGCTCCGCTGCTCGCGATCGCGATGCTCGCCGTCGCGCCGGCACTCGCACAGGCTTCGCCGCAGTGGTACACGAACGGGAAAGTGGTGCTGCCGGGCGAAGTCGTGCCCATCGAAACCAAAGGGGTCCTGACGTTCAAAGTGCCGGCAACCAAAACCACCATCAAATGCAACCTCGCGGACCTCGAGCAGATCTACAACAACGCCGCCGAAGTCGGCCAGGACACGATGGTGCGGTTCTACCTCTCGGGTTGCGCATCGAAAGCACCGGTGTGCCCGACGGGTGCACCCGCGGAAGTGGAATCTCTGCTCAATCCGAGCTGGCTCACGAAGCTGATCGCGGGACCGCCGATCAGGGATGAAATCGCGAACATGCTGTTCGTCGTCAAGTGCGGGAGCGTGGTCATTGACACCTACTCCGGAACGCTCTTTCCGGAAGTCGGGAAAAGTGTTCTGAAATTCAACGCCGGTTCGGGAACCCTGATCAACGGCGGTGGGTTCCCGGTCACCGTGACCGGCACCGACAAACTCAAAGGCCCCCCGGGCCGCGAAAAAATCACCGCAGCGTAGGGCAGCGATCCACGGGCGTCGGCGCTGCCGTCAGGCGGCGCCGGCGACCGTTGGGTCCGGGCCGGGATCAGAGGCCCTCACCAGGGCCTCGCCCTCCGCTGAGCGCATGTAGAGCACCATTCGCTGGACCCTGTTCCCGCGGACGAGACCCGCCTCGCGCAGAATCGTGAGGTGCTGGGAGACCCCGCCGCTCGTCATGTCGAGCAGAACTGCGAGCTCAGTCGTCGACCGCGGTGAGTCGAGCGCCGTGAGCAGGGCAGCTCGTGTCTGCCCCACGAGCTTCGCCAGGGCGCCGGGCGCTCTCACCTGCTCGTCGCTCCAGAGCATGCCGACCCCGCGCGCCGGGTAGATCAGGGTCGGCTGCCACGGCGGCGCCGTGACGAACGTCACCTTCGGCCACACGAACACGCTTGGCACCAGCAGCAGCCCGCGCTCGTCGAGCTCCAGGGCGGTCTCCTCGGCATCTCCGCATTCGACGGACAGCTCCCCGTCGTCCCACCGCACGGAGGGGTGAAGGTCCGCGAACAGACTGCGTGTGCCGCCGTCTGCGATCTGCCGCGAGCGATACAGCACATCGTGCTCGAGCAGCGCCCGGATCCGCGGCCAGTGCTCGGCGAGCGCCAGATCCCAGTAGACGCGCATCACCTCAGCCACGTCCCTGATCGCGCGGCGGGGCTCACTCTCAAAGCGCCGCAGCTCCGCGGGCAGGCGGCGGGGGGCGTAGGCGGTGCGAACCTCCTCGCGGATCTGCGCCGACGGCGTCGCGAGCATCACCGCGATCTCATCCTCGATCCTGGCCAGCGGGGTGCTCGGCGGCGGATTCACGAAGTCGGGGTTGTAGGCGCCGGAGCTCTGCAGGGCTCTCAACACCGTGAGGTCGACGCTCTCAACGCCCTCCTCCGTGGCCCTGGCCCACGGGAGGTGCAGCGAGCAGGCAGCCGGGTCATCCAGCGCGGTGATGCTGCGAATCGCCTCCAGCATCGGGGAGATCGCAAAGCGCACCCGCGTGAGCGCCTCGGTGTCGAATCGGGCGAGAATCATGGCCACACCTCTTAGCTGACGCTAAATGTGTTAGCAGCTCGGGCGATCGTTGTGAGACTCGGGTTCATGATCTCCAGCCATCACATCTCAGCGCAGCTCGGGCGCCAGCGCCAGGCCGACCTGGTGCGCGCCGGGCACGCCGTCGCCCGCGCCCCGGAGAGCGAGCCTCGCACTGGCCCCGACCTCGATCCACGTTTCCCCCGCAGGTGGGTGGCGCCGATCGCGCGGCTCGTGCCCGTGCCGCTCAGACGGGGCCGCGGGTACGGAGAGTGCGCTGGGCGCCCAAAGTCCACCCTCTGAGTCACGCCGCTCGAGGCCTCCGAGGTGACTGTTAGCCTCGCTCAGACCGATATCGGCTTACGAGGGGGGAGTGGTTCGATGCTTGGTGCTTCTGGCGGGTCGATCTCCGGCCGGGCGCGCCGGATCGCGCTGGCCGTGCTGCTGGGCGCCTGTTCGCTCTCGGCCCTCGTGTCCGCGCAGGCATCGGCGCGCCCACCCCTGGCGACATATACGCCCACGGTCGTCGAAGCCCCGAAGCTCAGCGGTACGCCCTCGCCCGGTCAGACGCTGAGCTGCGCGCGCGGAACATGGTCGGGGGCGAACGAGATCGCCTACGGATACACGTGGCTTCGGGACGGGACACCGATCGCCGGGCAGTCCGCGAACACCTACGCCGTGCAGAGCACCGACCGCGGCCACACGCTCACCTGCCAGGTGAGCGCCGCAACGGGAGGGGAATACAACCTCAACGGCCTGAGAGCCGGCCCGTGGACCGTCGCGTTCTACCCACCCGAAGGCGTCAACTACCTGCTCCAGTACTTCCCCGGAGCGTCCTTCGCAGCGCAGGCCGGCAAGATCAACGTGGGCTCCTCCGGCTCGACGGCGGGAATCGACGCCGCGCTGAGCACCGGCGGCGAGATCACCGGCAGGTCCACCGCGGCGGTTGGCGGGGCCCCTCTCTCCGGCTACTACGTCTGTGCAGAAGGCATCGCGACGCCGTGGTCGAACTGCTCGGAAACCAACGCCAACGGCGAATACACGATCGGCGGGCTCATCACCGGCACCTATCGCGTCGACACGGGCGTCGAATACGGGGACGGCGGATACCTGACCGAGTTCTACGGCGGCTCGACGTCATCGTCGGGCGCGAAAGCCGTACCGGTCACGGTCGCGACCACTACAGCGGGGATCGACATGGCCGTGCCGCAGGGCGGGCGCATCTCCGGCACCGTGACATCCACGGCCGTCGGCAAACCGCCCGTCAGCGGGGTCGAGGTGTGCGCGACCGAAGAACTGGGCTTCGGCGAACGCTACTGCGCGGAAACCGAAGCGAGCGGGAAATACGAAATAGTCGGGGTTCCCACGGGGACCAAATACATCGTTGAATTCTACCCCGGGCCGGGTAACCTCGCGGGCGAGTACTACAGCGGCGCGCCGCTGCCCGGAGAAGCTTCACCGGTCGCCGTGACCGCTCCCAATGTCACGCCGAACATCGATGCGCTGCTCCTTCCCGGCGGCACGATCGAAGGAACCGTGAAGAACGGAGAAGCCGCCGTGGCGGGGATGCTCGTCTGCGCGGACAATGTGCCCGAAGAAGAACTCAGCAGGTGCGCCTCGACCAACGCGCTCGGTCACTACACGATCGCCGGGCTCACGGAAGGCAAATACAGGGTCGATTTCACGGGCTACGTGAACGACGAACCAGGGCCGTTCCTCGAGCAGTTCTACAACAAACAGCCGACCCCGGAAACCGCGACGCTGGTCACGGTCGCAGCTGAAAAAACGACGGGCGAAATCAACGCTCACGTCGAACAGGGCGGGCGGATCAGCGGCACCGTGACGGCCGCCGCGACCGGGCTTCCAGTTCCGTCAGCGGCGGTGTGCGCCGTCGCGTTCGGCGGCTCAGGCGAACACCACTGCACCGCGGCCGGCGCCTCGGGCCAGTACGTGATCCAGGGCCTTCCGAGCGGGAGCTACAGCGTTCACTTCGCCACCGCGGAATCGAGCAACGGACCTGGGCACCTCCTCGCAGACTTCTATCCGGCCGCGCTCAAGGAAGCACAGGCAACCCCGGTGGCCGTGACGGCTCCCGGCGTCACGGCCGCAATCAACGGATCGTTGCAGAGCGGCGCGCAGATCACCGGTCGCGTGTCGCTGGCAGCGAGCGGGGCAGCCATGCCCGGCACCGAGGTGTGCGCGAGGACGACCGAACCCGTCGAATATGTCTGCGACTACTCCGCTTCAGCAGCCTCGGCGAGCGCGATCAGCAACGGCCTCGCGGTCCCGGCGCCGAACAGCAGCCTGACCCTGGCGGGCACCACCACCCTGGACCAGAAGCACGGCATCCTCGACATCCGCGTCGCGATCGCCGACGCCGGCACGCTGCACTGGAGCCTGTCGTTCCGCAACGCGGACGTGGGCTACGCCGATGCCCTCGGGCTCAATGCCCGCAGATGTGCGCGCGGTCTCATCAAGCACGCGGGCAGGTGCGTCCACGCAACGGTGCCGTTCTCCAGCGGCAGCGCGCCGCTGACCCAGCCGGGCGGTGTGGTCAAGCTGCGCTTGAGCGCCAAGGCATTGCGCGCGCTGAAGGCGGGGCATCTCCTTCACGTGAGCGGGCCCGTGAGCTTCCAGTCCGCACTCGGGGGAGCACCGACGACGCGGACGCTGACGGTCCTGGTGCGGCCGGCCAGGCCGCACAAACACCGCTGAGGCGGGCCGCCGCGCGGGGGCCTGAGCCTCAGCGCGCAGCGAGCCACGCGTCGAACTGCGTCGCCACGATCCGCTCGTCGTGCACGCCCTGCGCGGCATCGGATGCCAGCCACACCGCCGGCGGCCCCATCACCGCCGGGTCGAGCAGACCGGAGCGCATCTCCTGCGTGGCCCCGTCCGGGATCATGCCCGTCGCCGTCGCACCGCCGGGGAGCAGGATGTTGACGCTGACCGGCGTCCCCCGCAGATCCGCCGCCATCACGCGAGAGAAGGCCTCGACGGCGGCGCCGGCGGGCCCGTAGGGCACGAAGCCCCGCCTCGTCATCGTCTGCTCGTTCATAGAGATGTTCACGACGCGGCCGCCGCCGGCGGCGAGCATCCTCGGCACGAGGGCCCTGGCGACCAGGAACGAGCCGAGCACCTTCGTGTCCATCACGTCCCCGAACCCGGCGCGCGAGACCTCCCAAAAGGGCTGCGGATCGCTCATGAAGCGCGGATTGACCGTCCTCATCCCGATGCCCGCGTTGTTGACAAGAACGTCGATGCCTCCGAGCATCTCCTCGCAGAGCGCCGCGCCGGCCGCGACGGATGCCTCATCCCGGACATCCATCGCGACCGCCACCGCGCCGGGGCCGAGCTCCGCCGCCGTCTCCCGCGCGCGCGCCGCGTCGCGGCCGCACACGGCGACCACCGCGCCGGCCTGCGCGAGTGCCTGCGCCATCGCTCGGCCGAGGCCGCTCGTGGCTCCCGTGATGAGTACCCGCCTGCCCGTGAGGAGCGCCATATCGCGCAGCGTAGAACCTCGCGGGCAACGCTTCCCCGTCCTTTTTCGTGAGGGTCGAACTCCCGTATGCCCCGGTGACCGGCCCGCGGCGCGCGCGGGGTAGAGTCGACCCGGTCCCGTAGTCACGCGAACACGAGGTTGCCAATGAGCGAGAAGAACGTCGTTGCGGTCGTCGGTCTCGGAAGGATGGGGGCCGCAATGGCGCACAGCGTGCTGCGCGCGGGCCTGAACGTCCGCGTCTACAACCGCACGTCCGAGAAGGCCGCGAGCCTCCTCGCCGAGGGCGCCACCCTCGCCGCATCGCCCGCCGAGGCAGCAAGCGGCGCCGCTGTCGTCATCAGCAGCCTGCTCGACGATGCCACGCTGCGCGCCGTCGTAGGAGCTCAGGATGGCCTGCTCGCGGGCCTTGAGCCGGGAGCCGTGCACGTCTCGACCTCCACGGTGTCGCCCGGCTGCTCAAACGAGATGGCCTCGCTGCACGCCGACACGGGAACTCTCTTCCTCGCTGCGCCGGTCCTCGGGCGTCCTCCGGTGGCGATGGCCGGCGAGCTGCTCAGCCTCGCCGGCGGCGCGCAGGATGCCCTCGACCTGGCCCGCCCTGTGATCGAGGCGTACAGCTCGCGGATCCTGCACACCGGCTTGGTGCCGGGCACGGCCAACAGCCTGAAGCTCGCCTTCAACTTCTACATCGCCGCCAGCGCCGAGCTGTTCGGCGAGTTCCTGACGTTCGCCGAGAGCTCGGGAGTGGAGCACGACACAGCGATGCAGGCCCTTCACGGCATGCAGGGGAGCCCCGCCGTCACCGGCTACCTGGACCGGATCGGCGCGCGCGACTTTGACGACGTCGGATTCGCCATGAGCACAGGCCTGAAGGACCTGCGCCTGATGCTCGACGCCGCCGCGGACGTGTGCTGCCCGCTGCCGTTCGCCGCTGTCGCGCACGACCACACGCTGACGGCGCTCGCGACGGGCCTTGAGTCCAAGGACTGGAGCGCCTTCACGGAGATCACGCGACTCAACGCCGGGCTCAGCTGAGCTCGGCCGCTAGCCTCGGGCAGGCCCCGCAGGAACCCCCTCGGCCGGAAAGGACACACGCATGGCCAGCACAGTGATCGTCGGCGGAAGCACCGGACTGGGACTCGTGATCGCGCAGCGAGCCGTGGCGCGCGGCGAGGACGTGATCATCACCAGCCGCAGCGAGGAGACGGCGCAGAGCGTCGCGCGCGATCTCGGCCCCTCCGCGCGGGGGATCGCGCTCGAACTCGCCCAGCCGGAGACGATCGAGGCCGCGCTCGCGGACGTCGACGCGGTCGAGCACCTTGTGATCACCGCGATCGAGCAGGCCGCAAACACCGTCGCCGATTTCGACGTCACGCAGGCCGCGCGCTCGGTGACGGTCAAGCTCGTCGGGTACACCGAGGTGGTGAGGGTGCTTCACCCCCGTCTCTCGAGCGGGGCGTCGGTGGTCCTGTTCGGCGGGCTGGCGAAGGATCGCCCGTATCCCGGCTCGACGATGGTCACGACGTTCAACGCCGGCGTGAGCGGCCTGATCAAGACGCTCGCGGTGGAGATCGCCCCGCATCGCGTCAACGCGCTCCACCCCGGAGTCGTCGGCGACAGCCCGAGGTGGCGCGACGTGCCGGCACATCCGCACATCCCGAGAACGCCGATCGGCCGGCTCGTGACGATGGACGAGATCGCCGAGGCGACCGAGTTCCTGCTCTCAAACGCCGGCGTCAACGCCCACGACCTGCTGGTGGACGGCGGCGTGTCGGTCACCTGAGCAGAGGGGAAGGAGAGCACGGTCGGGGGCCCGCGTGCGCACCGTGATCCACGTGATGCTCGTGAGGCCCTTGGCGCGCGTCGGCGGCGCGCGCCCCCCGCTCCGCTGACGCCGGCAGCGGCGCGGGCGGATTCTGCGGAGCACCGACCGTTCTTTTCCGCTGCCGGCGACGGCAACACCGCGATTCGCGCAGGCCGGGCGCTAGTAGGCTTGCGCCCATGGGCGGGCAACGGCAGGCTCGACAGGAGCCGGTGGGGGCGGGGCGATGAGCGATCACGCCCGCAAGCAGCGCGCGCTCGCCGACTTCGCGCGGTACGTCAACCCTCAGAAGGTCCGTGTGATGCGGGCCGCGGGACTGGACATCATCGAGGGCGAGCGCTCGGGGGCGTGGGTCACCGACGTCGACGGGACTCGCTACCTGGACTGCTTCACGTCGGCCGGCTCATTCAACGTCGGACGGCGCAACCCGCGCGTCGTCGCTGCGGCCCACGCGGCGATCGACCACCTCGACAACGGGAACTTCCTGCTGTGCTCCGACCAGAAGGCGCAGCTCGCCGCCAGGCTCGCGGAGATCACGCCGGGCGACCTGAGCTGCACGATGTTCGGCACCGGTGGGGGAGAGGCGATCGACTTCGCGATCAAGCTCGCACGCGGCGCCTCCGGACGCCCGAAGATCATCTCCACCATCAACGGCTACCACGGCCACACCGGATTCGCGCTGTCGGCGGGCGGGCGCGGAGCCTTCCGCGAGCCGTTCGAGCCGCTGATGCCCGAGTTCGAGCAGATCCCGTTCGGGGACGTGGCAGCGCTCGAGGCCGCGGTCGACGGGGAGACGGCGGCGGTCCTGCTCGAGCCGATCCAGGGTGAGGGCGGGATCGTTGTCGCGCCCCCCGGCTATCTGGCCGCCGCGCGTGCAGTGTGCGACAGGTCGGGTGCGCTGCTGATCCTCGACGAGATCCAGACGGGGCTCGGCAGGACGGGGCGGCTGTGGGCCAGCGAACACGACGGCGTCGTGCCGGACATCATGGCGAGCGCAAAGTCACTCGGCGGGTCGCTCGTGCCGATCTCGGCGACGGTCTTCACCGAGGATCTCAGGGAGTTCCTGATCCCCAGCCCGTTCATCCACCTCTCGACCTTCGGCGGGTCCGACCTTGCCTGCGCCGTTGCCCTGGAGGTCCTCGCCGTGATCGAGGAGACGGGGCTGGTCGAGCACGCCGCGGCGATGGGCGAGCGGCTGTTCGCCGGCCTCGACAGGATCGCCGGCGCCCACCAGGACGTGATCAGCGAGGTGCGAGGACGCGGGCTCATGGCCGGCATCCAGTACTCGGAGGACTCGCTCGGGCCGCGCATGTCCTACCACCTCGCGCGGCACGGCATCCTCGCGATCTACAGCGGCAACGAGCCGTCGGTGATGCGCCTGATGCCATCGCTCGTGATCGAGCCGGACGAGATCGACCTGCTGCTCGCGGCGCTGGAGCGCGCGATCGAAGATCTGCTGTCCGGAGCGGGACCCGAGGACACCGCGCCGTCCCGCCCCAGGCGCCGCCCGGCCCGCGCAGTGGGCGGGAGCTGAGCGGGATGGCGGACTGGGATGAGCTCGCGGAGGCGCTGGCGGACTACACCGTCAGCTGCAACGGGAATGAGAGGCTGCGCAAGATGCAGCGTGACTGGAGCCGCAACCTTCACTTCGTGTGCAAGGACACCGGTGTCACGTTCTCGATGGAGGTCGACCGCGGGGAGATCCTCGCGACGCCCGAGGGGCACGTCGGCACCCCCGACATCATCGTCAGCACCGACTCGGAGATCTTCTGCGACATGTTCTGGGGTGACCTGAACCCGGTCCAGAAGTACCTTCGCGGCGAAATCACGGTGCAGGGGTCCCAGGAGGACGTCATGCGCCTGGATGCGATCAGCTCCGTGATCTGGCCCGACGTGTGATGGCGAGCGCCGCAGGGGCGCAGGGGGCCGCGGCCCTGCGCCGGTCGGTCGGGACCGCGACAGCCACCGCCACCTCGGCAGGACTCGCGTTCGCCGCGATCGACTATCTGGGCGTCGTGTCGGTGATGGCATACGCGCCGGGGGACACGGCGGCGTTCGCGATCCTGATCGGCGGGCTGCTCGTGATCCTCGTGGCTGGGATCTTCTCCGAGCTCAACGGCCTGTATCCGACGGCAGCCGGGATCCGGCTGTATCTCAGCCGTGCCGTGGGCAACCGCACCGCGCTCGCGATCACATTCACGTACATGAGCACCGTCGTGCTCGTGATCGCCGCCGACGCGTTCCTGATCGGGGCCGCCGTGCGACACGTGCTGCACGAGCCCTCCGCGCTCGCCTACGTGTGGATCGCCGTGCTGCTCGGAGTGGCGCTCGCCGCCAACCTGAGAGGGGTCCGGCTCGCCGGATGGGTGCAGACGATAGTCACCTACACCGTGCTCACGGGCACGGCGGTGCTGTCTGTGATCGCGCTCTTCCACGTCGGCGGGGCGTTCCGCTCGCCGCTGAACCTGTTCGCGAAGGGCAGCTTCTCCGGGATCCAGGCGCTTGCGTTCGCGCTGTTCCTCTACGCGGCGTTCGAGTGGGTGACGACGACCGCCGAGGAGGCGCGCACGCCGCGCGTGATCACGCGGGCGCTGTTCATCGCCCCCGTTCTGATCTGGGTCGTGGCGACGCTGTTCGCGCTGGCGCTCGCCCACCTGCTGCCGTTCTCGGCGATCCACCACAGCGCATACCCGCAGCTGCTGCTGGGCAAAGCCGCACTCGGGACGGTCGGCGAGCTATGGATGCTCGCGCTGACGGTGCTCACGGCGCTCAACACGTTCAACGGCGGCTTCCTGGTCGCCTCGCGGTTCATCTACGCCGCGGCGCGAGAGGGCAACCTCCCGCGGCAGTTCGCGAGCCTGAACCTCAACGCGGTGCCGTGGCTCGCCGTGACCACGCTCGCAGGCGTGTCCGCCGTCGTGGCCGCGGTCGTCTTCGCGACCGGGGAGTGGCTGCTGCTCGTCGCGGTCGGCGCCGCGATCGAGGCGGGGATCTATGCGCTCGGCTCGCTGAGCCTGCTGATCCTGCGCCGGCGAGAGAGCCGAGAGCGCCCGTTCAGGCTGCTCGCGGCCCGGCCGCTGGCGGGCGGGGGCGTGCTGGTCTTCAGCGTGCTGTTCCTGGCGACGGGCCTGTCGGACCCGAAGCACCCGAGCCGCTTCTCGCTTCTGCCGCTCGGCGTGATCGCGGCCCTGGCCGTCATCTCGACGAGCTACGTGATGATCTTCGTGCCGCGGCTGCAGGCCGCGGCGGCCGCGCGCGCCGCCGCCAACCGGCCAAGGCGCAGGCCGCAGCGGCCGGCGGCCGCGGTCGAGGGGTCCGTGCCGCCCACGTCCGACTCCTGACACGCGAGCGCGATCACGCCGACCACTGCGCCGTCCGCCGGGACGCGCACCGACGCGAGTGCGGGAGCTCGCCTCGAGACCTAGGCGGACTGCCCGAGCGGCAGGACGATCTGGGCACGCTGTGGTGTGCGGTCAGATCGGATGTACGCGTCCTCCTGCGCGCGCCAGCGCTCCCAGTGGCCCTCGTAGGTCTCGCCGTCGCGTTGCATCGCGCGCTCGCGGCGGAGCGCCTCGGGCAGCTCGATCCACGCCAGCAGTCCGATGTGCTCCGAGGCGGCGAGCGCCCCCGAGCCGACCCCCTCGACGATCAGGATCTCGGGGGCGGCCAGGCGGCCGGGCTCCAGCCAGCGGGCGCGGGCCCAGTCATAGCGCGGCACGGCGGCCGGCTCTCCGGCAGCGAGCGCGGCCAGCATCTGCGCAAGCCGGCCGATCCCCTCACGCAGGCCGTCCCAGCCGCCGTAGAGCTGCTCCATCGCCACCACCTGCGCTCCGGTCCTACGGGCCAGCGCCGCGGCTAGCGCCGACTTGCCCGACCCCGAACGTCCATCGATCGCGGCCACGCGCGTGCCGGCAGCGCTCGGAGCGGCGGCGCTCAGGAGCTCGGCGAGCCGCCGGTCCTCCTCAGGCATGCATGCCGGCGTGCTCGGGGATGATCGTGATCATCGCTCGCTAACGATCGTCGATCCGGTCGCTGCGCTCAACTTCGAGGTGGGACCGTGTCGGGGCCCGGATCAGCTCGCGCGCATCCACGCCGAGCAGCGCGCCCGCGGGGCTCATCGGCGGCCGGCCGGCAGCAGCTCGTTGCTCGTCGCCTCGCGCCAGATCTCCGGCGAGCCGATCACGCCGTTCGCGGCGAGCCAGTGCGCGTAGTCCTCGAGCAGCTCGCCACGCTGCTCACCCCAGCGTCCGGCGTCGGTCCATGTCGGGGCGATCAGGCCGAGCGAGCGTCGCAGCACGGCGCGCGGGAAGTAGGGGATCACCATCTCCAGCGTCGCGAGCGTCGCGTCCGGCTCGGAGCTCGAGGCCAGGTAGCCCTTCGCGGTGGCGTCAAGGAAGTCCCGCACCACGCCGGGGCTCTCGGCGATGAGCGAGTCGCGGGTGGCGAGCAGGTAGCTGTGGTAGCGCAGCCTGCCCGCCTCGTCGGCGTGCCATGTGAGCCTCCGGTCCGGATCGATGTCGCCGAACAGCGCATCCCAGGCCCAGTACCCGCCGAAGGTCGCGTCGACCTCACCCGCCGCGATGTCGTCGACGCTCAGCTCGCGCGCACCGCTGTCGACGATCGTCAGCGCATCCGGGTCGCCGCCGTCGCTGCGCACCAGGTGCCGGACCATCGCGACGCCGCGGGCCGTGGGGTTCAGCGCTATCCGCCGTCCCTGCAGGTCGCGCAGGCGCGTGATGCCGGTGTCCGTGATCGTCTGGATCGTCTCCAGGCCGCGGTGGTTGATCGCCGCCACGCCGGTGAGCGGCTCGCCGTTATCGCGCCTGGCCAAGAGCCTGTTGCTCGGGCACACGGCGAAATCGGCCTCCTCGCGGGCAACGTGGGCGAGGGCATCCCCGCGAAGCGGATCACCGACGACGATCTCCACGTCCAGGCCGGCCTCGCCGTAGTGACCCGCGCTCGCCGCGCTGTAGAAGCCGGCGTCGTTCGTCCACGGATGGAAGTACTCGAGCATGATGCGCAGACGTCTCATCGCAGTGATTCCCGCACCCGGTGACGCCGCAGGCGCGCGGCGCTGTGCCCGACCGTGCACCGCCTGAGCGCATGGAGCTGGATGCTGCTCATATCCGCAGGACCGTTCAGCCGGTCGGCAGCAGCGCGTTCGTGTACACCTCGGAGGGTGTGGGCAGCACGCCGCTGAGCAGGCCGCCGTTCGCCAGGATCTTCGTCAGCCCAGCGAAGTCTTCATCGCTCAGCGTGCCCCACTTGCCGGACGCGCCGACGAACTGCTTTGCGGTCGCGTTGGCCGTCGCGTAGACGATGTTCTGGCTGTTGCCCAGCGCCGTCTGGTTTTCTTTGATCAGGATCTGCGCGGCCTGCATCGGGTGCGCGGCCGACCATTCGTAGCCCTCTGCGAGTGCCTTCAGCGTGCCCTTCAGAGCCTGGGCGCGCGAGGCGATCGTCGCGTCGCTCGCAACGAACACCGCGTTCGGGAAGTTCCCGGCGCCGCCGAGGTAGTGGCTGTAGGGGAACAGGCGCAGCTTCGTGCCCTGCATTTCAGCGGTGACGTCGTCGATCCCCCCGAACACCGCGGTGTAGTCGATCCGGTGGCTCGCGAGTGCCTGGATCACGTCGGTGTTGAGCACCACTTCGCGCCAGGACGGCTTGGGTGCGCCGTCGGCGGCGATCAGCGAGCTGATGATCGGCTTGTCGCTGGCGATCCCGAAGCCGCCGTACAGCTTGCCGCTGAGCTGCGACGGTCTCGTCACCGAGGAGGAGGAGAGCACGGCGAGGGCCGTCGTGTTTCCCGCGACGAGTGCCGCCACCGCCTTGTACTGCAGCCCTTTCGCCCGGTTGATGACCACCTCGGGCGGATAGCTGATGGCGAGGTCCGTGCGCCCGCTCTGGATCAGCGTCTCGGCGGGGGTTTCGGCGTAGGGGATGATCTGCGGGTTGATCCCGTTCTGGGCGAAGTAGCCGTTCGCTTTGGCCGCATAGATGCCGAGATAGTTGACGTTCGCCGTGTAGTCGAGCGCGATGCGGACCGTCTCGGCGGCCTTCGCGGCGCCCGAGGAGGAGGTGCTCGCCGAGGAGCTCGACCCGCACGCCGCGAGCAGCGGCGCGCACGCCGCGATCGCGCTCGCCGCGATCAGGGCTCGAAGGTTCAGGCGGGGAAGCTTCTCTAGCACGGTCGTTGTTCGCCTTTCTATCAGCCGGGGGCGGCTAAACCTCACAATGTCCATCCGAAAAGTAGCAGTAGGCCGTGCGAGCGGGTAACCTGAGGAGCATGGGTGCGAGCACGACCACCTCGCAGGCTACGGCCTCGGGCGCATCGGAGGCCGGCCGGGAGCGCCCCGCCGCGCGCGGCGGCGCCGCACGCATGCGCAGGCGCCTCGGCCATATCTGGCCGCCGGCCCTGGTGCTGCTGGCGCTCGTCGTGTTGTGGGAAGTCCTCACAAGCGCGCTGAACGTGAGCACGACCGTGCTGCCCGGGCCCGCGCTGGTCCTTGAAGCGACGTGGCAGGATCGCGCGAACCTGTGGCCCGCGATGTGGACGACCACCAAGGAGGCGGTTCTCGGTGTGGCGCTGGCAACCGTCGTCGCGGTCCTGCTCGCCGTCGCGATCGACTGGTCGCGCACCGTCCGTCGCAGCTTCTATCCGCTGATGGTCACCTCCCAGACGCTCCCGATCATCGTGCTCGCGCCGCTGGTCGTGATCTGGTTCGGGTTCGGCACCGCGCCCAAGATCGGACTGGTCGCCCTGTTCACGTTCTTCCCGGTGGCGGTGGGCACCGTGCAGGGGCTCGCCTCCTCGGACCCGGACGCGATGGCCCTGCTCCGGACGATGGGCGCCAGCCGGCTGCAGCTGCTGCTCCGCGTTCGGGCTCCCAGCGCGATACCGCAGATGTTCACCGGCCTGAAGGTGGGCGTGACCTACGCGTACGTGTCGGCGATCTTCGCGGAGTACGTGGGAGCCGAACAGGGACTCGGGGTGTACATGCAGGCGAGCAAGAACGCCTTCCGCACCGAACTGGTCTTCGGGGCGATCCTCGTCACGACGCTGCTGACGCTCGCGCTGTTCGTCGGCGTCGCGCTGCTCGAGCGCGCAGCGATGCCGTGGCGGCGCCCGAGCCAGAGCGAGGTCGACTGGTGAGCGCCGCGACTGCCATCGCCCGCGCGGGCGCGGTCGAGCGCACGCCGGGCGCGCGCCTTGGGGTCCGTGCCCTGAGCAAGAGCTACGTGGCGGAGGGCGGCGCTGAGGTGCACGCGCTCGATCGCGTGAGCCTGCACGCCGAGCCCGGCGAGTTCGTGGCGGTGATCGGGCCGAGCGGCTGCGGAAAGAGCACCCTGTTCCACATCCTGGCGGGGCTCGAGGACCCCGACTCGGGGGAGGTCCTGATCGACGGCGGCGTCGTTGACCGGCGCCTGGGCGTGTGCGCGTTCATGCCGCAGCGTGACGGCCTGCTTCCGTGGCGGCGCACGATCGACAACGTCACGATCGGCCTGACCCTGGCCGGGATGGATCGCGCGCAGGCGCGCGAGCGCGCGCTGCCGCTGCTCGAGCGATTCGGGCTCGGCGGCTTCGAGCGGTCCTGGCCATGGCAGCTCTCCGGAGGCATGCGCCACCGGGCCGCGTTCCTTCGCACGGTGCTGCTCGGTCGCCCGGCGATGCTCCTGGATGAGCCGTTCGGCGCCCTCGACGGCATCACGCGCTCGGATCTGCAGCACTGGCTTCTCGAGGTGTGGGAGGAGGTCGGCTCGACCGTGATCCTGATCACGCACGACGTGGCCGAGGCCGTCTACCTGGCGGACCGTGTCTACGTGCTCTCGCCGCGCCCGGGCAGTGTCGCGACGGAACTGCGGGTCGAGCTGCCGCGCCCGCGCACGCTGGAGATGCTCGGGACGCAGCAGTTCGCCGCCCAGGAGGCGCGCCTGCGCGAGGCGCTGCGCTCGGATTCCATTCGCTGAAGGTCAGCCGACCTCCATCGGCAGCGTGGGGTCGGCCGACCACTCCGTCAGTGAGCCGTCGTAGAGGCGCGCGCCGCCGCGTCCGATCAGCTCAAGCGCGAACAGGTCGACCGTTGCGGAGATCCCCCCGCCGCAGTAGGCGACGACCGCAGGCCCGCCGGGCGCGCCGAGATCGCCGAGCGTGTCAGCGATCTCCGAGCGCGGGCGAAAGCGGCCCGCCGCGGGGTCGACGAGCAGCTCCCAGTGCATGCTCACGCTGCCCGGGATCCGCCCCGGACGGGAGTACGCGCCGGGCCCGTCTCCGCGGAACGCCTGCGGTGACAGCGCGTTCAGGAGGCACGCAGGACCGCCGGCGGACGCGAGCGCGGCGACCTCCTGCAGGCTCGCGGCCATCTCCGGGCGCGGCTGCGCGGTGAACTCGGCGGCGTGCGGCTCCTGCACGCCGGACTCGACCGGCAGGCCCTCGGCCATCCACGCGCGCAGCCCGCCGTCGAGCACGGCGACGTCGTCGAAGCCGAAGTAGCGCAGCAGCCACCACAGCCTGGTCGCCCACATCGGCGACTGCTGGGAGTAGACGACGACGTGCGTGCCGGGGCCGATCCCGAGCGCCCCAGCGGCCGCCGCGAACCGCGCCGGCGCGGGCAGCGAGAACGGGTGGGGTGAGTCCGGGTCCGACATGGCGCCCGCCAGGTCAGCGAAGAGCGCCCCCGGGATGCGCGCCTGCTCGTGGTCCTCGCGGCCGCTCTGGACGCTGTAGGGGGCGCCGGGAGCCGGGCGGCGCAGGTGCACCGTCGAGTCCAGCACCCGCAGGCCCGGCTCGCCGAGCCGGGCGGCGAGCTCGAGGGGATCGACGAGCGGGTCCGGGCGCATCACGCAGATGGTGGCAGAGGCGAGTGGCGAGGCGCCCTTGAACGAGGGTTCCGCGCGCCGAGCGCGAACGCTAGGGAATCTGCCGCCCGCGATCGAGGCGCGGCAGGCGCAGCGACCCGCAGTGAGCCGATGAACCCGAGCGCGCCGACAACAGAGGATGACGAGAGGGCGCGACTGCGTGCCGAGAGGCGCGAGATCAGGGCGCGCGAGATACGCCGCCGGCGTGCGGTCGCGCTCGGTGTGCTGGTCGGCGCTGTGGTTCTCCTCGCGATCCTGATCAGCGTCCTGGCAGGCGGCGCCGGCCACAGGAAGGCCGCCCCGTCGAAGCCCGTGACCTTCGCGGTCGGCCTGCGGGTGCTGCATCTGGCGGACTCCAGCCGAACGATCACGCTCCCGAGCGGCACGACCGAACCACGGCCGCTGCTGACCTATGTCCGCTACCCGGCTCTCGGGCCAGCCGCGGGCACCGACGTCGCGAACGCCGCGCCGGCAAGCGCCTACGGGCCGTTCCCGCTCGTCATCTTCGGGCACGGCTTCGCACACACGCCCGCCCTCTACCAGCGCCTGCTGCAGAGCTGGGCGCACGCGGGCTACGTGGTCGCCGCGCCCGCCTTCCCGCTGACCAGCCAGGGCGCCCCCGGCGGACCCAACGAGGAAGACCTCGTCAACCAGCCCGCGGACATGAGCTTCCTGATCACCAGCCTGCTCAGCGAATCCGCGTCGCCGACAAGTCCCCTGCACGGCCTGATCAACCCGGCGCAGATCGCGGTGAGCGGCCACTCCGACGGCGGTGACACGGCGCTCGCGGCGGCATACGAGCCCGGCTACCGCGACAAGCGCGTGGGCGCCGCCGTGATCCTGTCAGGCGCGGAGATCCCCGCCGGCGGAGAATTCGCGTTCCCTGCCGGCGGCCCGCCGCTGCTGGCGACCCAGGGGACGGCCGACAACATCAACCTTCCAGCGACGACGTACACCTACTACGCGGCGGCACACCGGCCGAAGTACCTGCTGAAGCTGATCGGCGCGTCGCACATCCCGCCCTACACCTACCAGCAGCCGCAGCTGACGATCGTGGAGAACACGACGATCGCCTTCATGGACGCCTATCTGAAGCACAAGCCGGGCGCGCTCAGGCGCATCGCCCAGGTCGGCCAGGTGCCCGGCGTCGCGACGCTGCAGGCCGAACCCTAGAAGCGGCGATCCGGGCTACTCGGCGGCGCCGGTGAGCGCAGGCTCGGCGGCTCCGCCGAGGTCCGGCGAGGCGCCGGCGGGCGCGCCCGGGGCGTAGGCGATCGCGATGCCGCCCTCATGGGAGAGCGTGTGAATGTCGACCCGCTCGAAGCCGGCGGTGCGCAGCGCCTGCTGCCACCATTCCACGTTCGCGGGCGCCTCCCAGCGGCCGCTGATCAGCCGGAAGGCGTTCTTGACGATCCGCCAGATCCCCGGCAGGCCGCGGCTCGCCATCGAGCGGAGCTTGTCGGTCACGACCGTGCGGTCTCGCGCCGCCATCGGGTTCAGCGAGAACATCATGTCGCCGAACACCAGGCGCCCGCCCGGGCGCAGCACCCGCATCGCCTCACCGAGCGCGAGCATCTTGTCCTCGTGTCCGAGCTCGTGCAGGCAGTAGTTGGAGATGACCAGGTCCGCGACGTCGTCCACGAGCGGCAGGCTGGCCGCGGAGGCGACGACGACGTCGACGTTCTCAAGGCCGGCGCTGCCCGCCTTCACGCTGAGGTATTCGCACATCGCGGGCGAGAAGTCGATCGCCCACACGTGCTCGACCCTCGGCGCGACCGCGAGCGTCAGCAGGCCGGTGCCGGCGCCGACATCGACGACGGTCTGACCCACGTCGGGCTCGGCGAGGGCGAGGATGCGGTCGCGCAGGTCCCGGAAGCCGGGGCTGCGCGCCATCAGCTCCGCGTGAGGTACGCGCGAGTCCCAATCCTTGGATTTGCGGGTCTCGAAGATCATTCACCTTGTGCCGCGAACATAAAGCCCAGATTAGGCGATTGACGAGAAAGCTCTCATGTTCGGGCGCCCGGCGGCGCTACAGATGGTGCACGGTCGCGCGGCTGTAGAGCAGCTCCAGCAGCCGCTGCTCGGTCGGGAGCGGCACCGGGGCGGTGAACCCGGTCGCGAGCAGCTCGACTTCCGCCGACCCGACCACGAACGCATAGGTGTCGTGGTAGACCGTGATCTGAGTCGGCATACCGCCCGCGCCGGCTCCGTGCAGGATGTTCGTGACGCGGCGCGCGAAGCTCGGGGCCTGGCCCGCGAGAGGGTCGGGCAGGGGCGATATGCGTGTGTGTCCCCAGCGAAGGGCACCGGGCCGTCGTTTGTTGGCGGCTTCCAGGAACCGCACGTAGCAGCGCATGCCGGCTGCGCCCTGGAATGCCGCGAGGTTCCCTGCGGCGACCGCCGGCGAGGGCAGGACTTCGACGACTGAGCGCACGATCGTGCCGCCGGGACCCCGCCCGGCGGACAGCTCCGCCGATTGGATGCCGGCGACCCGCAGGGCGGGGCTCGACTCTCCGTCGCAGCGCGCGAAGGCGGCGGCCTCGGCCGTCGGCGCGGGCGCCGGCGCTTCCGGCGCGGACTGCGACATTTCAGGCACGTCGCCGGAGCCGATGTTCACCGCGCGCGCGTATTCTCCGGCGCGTGTAGCCACCGGCGGCGCGACCGCCGCGTTCGTGGAGGCGCCGCAGCCCGTCAGCCCGCACAGCACGGCGATCGCGATCCACGTTCCGGGCGCCCCCGCGTGAGCGGAGCGGGGTGAGCTGGCGCGCCGCATGGTCGGCGCATTCTAAGGACGCGGCCGCGCGCGCCGCAGAGAGAGGCGTCCCGCCGCACGGCGTCCCGACCGTGTGCGCAGCGTGAGAGTCCGCTCACAACGTCAAGGCGCGGCGAGGAACGCCGATGAAGCGAGCAACCCAACCAGGAGGTCCCGATGAGCATCAGCCCGATAGCCGGAACCGGATCCGTCCAGCACACGGCCCCGCCCAAGCCCGAGTCCAGCGAGGCCCCCGGAGCGCCCGACCGCGACCACGACGCCGACAACGCCCCGAAAGCGGCGCCCGCGAAGCGCGCGAGCGCAGCGGGACGCGTCGACATCAAGGCCTAGGAGCGCGCAGCTACGCGTGAGGCTGCCCGGCACGCCGCCCGCAGCCGATCCCCCCGGCACGAGCATGACGGGCGGCGGCGGGCTGGCTTTGCTGCGACCCACGGTAAGCAGGTAGGCGCGGGGACATTGAGGGACAGATGTCCCCGCGCCTGCGCCAGCGTCCGCGGAGGGAAGGAGCCGAACCTCGGTGCGGTACCGCTGGATCGATGCTCCCCGACGCAGGCGAATCGGCTCGGGCTGACACGAGGCACACGCCGACCACCACGGTCGCAATTGCCAGCCATCCGACGATCATCAGGAAGGGAATCATCCCGATGAAGTGTTGTCCCTTACTTAGCGAATGTCTAATACTCTTTGTACGACGTGGCATAGGCCCGGCCTATCGGTCGTAATTGGGCCACATAAAGCCCTTTTTGCAGCGGTTTTCCCGCAACAGCCCATTCGGGGCTGGGGTAGAGTGCCTAGCAAGTGTGTGCCGACGAGCGGTGACCGGGGGGTCCACCAAATGGCCGTGAAGGGTGCCCAGCTGCAGTATTTCGTGACAGTCGCCCAGGAGGGCCAGATAACCCGCGCAGCGCGCAAGCTGAACATCGCTCAGCCGGCGCTCTCCCAGTCGATCGCGAATCTCGAGGCCGAGCTCGGCTTCGAATTGCTGACGCGCCATCCCCGCGGCGTCACTCTCACGCCATCGGGCGAGGTCTTCTTCGAGAAGGCACAGGCCGCGCTCGCCGCGGCTGCCGAGGCCGAGGACACGGCCCGCTCGCTCGCTCGCGCGTCCAGGGGAGAGCTCGAGATCGGCTTCGTTGCGAGCGCGCCGGTGCTGCACAGCCCTGCGCTGTTCGCCGAGCTGTCCCGCAGGCACCCGGAGATCCAGGTCAGCTTCCGTGAACTTCCGTTCCCCGGCAGCGATCTGCAGGCGTGGCTTGACGGCGCCGACATCGGCGTCGCACACGTGCCGCAGACGCCGCCCGGGATGCGGACCGAGATGCTCCGCGAGGAACAGCGGGCGATCGTTCTGCCACGCACGCACCGGCTCGCGGGCCGCGAGGGCATCTCCGTCGGCGAGGTGCTCGACGAGACGTTCATCGGGTTCCATGCGAGCGTCGACCCGGGCTGGGTCGGGTTCTGGACGCTGGACGATCATCGCGGCGGGCCGCCCGAGCACACGACGGCGGACAAGGTGCGGGCCGGCACCGACCTCTTCATGATGCTGGCCGAAGGTAGGGGGGTGATGGCGGGGCCCGCATGTCATGCCGAGGTCGTCGGGCAGCTGATCCCGAGCCTGACCGTCGTGCCGCTGCTCGACGCGAGGCCGGGAGCGATCTCGCTGATATGGCGGCAGGAGGCGGCCAGCCTGCTGGTCGAGCCGCTGCTGGAGATCGCCCGGGAGCTGCGGGAGCAGGAGGTCCAGGACGCCGCCTGAGGTGCTCCCCGCGCCCTCAGTGCGCGGGTAGAGTGAATCCGATGAGCGTCCGGGCCACCGCCGAGGCAGCTCGCGCCGGGGGCGGCGCCGAGCGCGGCGCGAGCGGCTCGCAGATCATCCGCACCGTCAAGCTCACGAAGATCTACGCGGGCACCGACTTCGCGGCGGTCGACAGCCTCGACCTGACGGTCGGCGCCGGCGAGATATTCGGCCTGCTCGGCCCGAACGGCGCGGGCAAGACGACGACGGCGGGGATGCTCACGACGCGGGTCATCCCGACATCGGGGAGCGCCTTCGTCGGAGGGATCGACGTGGTGGCGCACCCGGCTGTCGCAAAGCAGCTGATCGGCACCGTCTCGCAGACCAACACGCTGGACCGCCAGCTCACCGTCAGGGAGAACCTGTACTTCCACGGCCGCCTGTTCGGGATGTCCGCCGGGCTCTCACGGGAGACCGCGGACCAGCTGCTTGACCAGTTCCAGCTCGCGAAATGGGCTGACGCCTCCGTCTACGCGCTCTCCGGCGGGATGGCACAGCGGCTGATGGTGGCGCGCGCGATCTTCCACAGGCCCGCCGTGCTGTTCCTCGACGAGCCGACCGCGGGACTCGACCCGCAGAGCCGCCTCGCGCTGTGGGAGGTTGTCGGGGACCTGAACCGCTCCGGGCAGACGATCCTCCTCACCACGCACTACATGGAGGAGGCGGACCAGCTCTGCGACCGCGTGGCGATAATGGATCACGGCCGGATCCTCGCTCTGGATACCCCCGCCGGGCTCAAGCGGTCGGTCGGCGCGGAGTCGATCGTGACGGTCCGCGCCGCCGGCGACGGCGAGGCGCTCGCCGCCGGGATCGCGGCGGCGATCGGCGAGGTCACCCGCACGCGCGTGATCGATGGCGGCGTCGAGATCTACGTGCAGGGGGCGCAGCGCCTGGTGCCGAGGGTGGTCAGCGCAGCCGAGCGCGCCGGATTCGAGGTCGCGGACCTGTCGGTGTCCGAGCCGAGCCTGGAGACGGTGTTCATCAATCTCACCGGCAAGGCGCTGCGGGACTGATGGCGGGCGCCCCGGTCACGCCCGTGCCCGCGGCGATCGCGCTCACGCCGACCCGCTCGGTGGGCGAAGCGAGCCGGGCGGCGCTGCGCGCGCTGATCCTGCGCGACCTGCTCGTGCTGCGCAAGAACTTCGCCGAGTTCCTGGTTCGCACGATCATCCAGCCGTTCCTGCTCGTGTTCGTGTTCCTCTACGTGTTCCCGTCGATCGGGCAGGGCGTCGGCGGCGGGCACGGAGGCGGCGCCGCCTCCGAGTCCGCCTTCGCGACCGTGCTCGTGCCGGGGGTCGTCGCGATCTCGATCATGTTCCAGGGCATCCAGGCCGTGGCCCTGCAGCTCTCGACGGAGTTCGGCTACACACGCGAGATCGAGGACCGCGTGCAGGCGCCCTGCCCGATCTGGCTCGTGGCGGTCGCGAAGGTCCTGTCGGGCTCGGTGCAGGGCGCGCTCGCCGCGCTCGTCGTGTTCCCAATCGCCGCGGTCATCCACGCGCACGGGGTGCACGCGCACCTGTCGGTGCACTGGCCGGTGCTGCTCACGCTGATCCCGCTCTCGTGTGTGGCGATGACCTCGCTCGGGCTGCTGCTCGGAACCACCTTCGAGCCGCGCAACATCGGGCTGATGTTCGGCTTCGTGGTGCTCCCGCTGACGTTCCTCGGCGGCACCTACTACCAGTGGACGAAGCTCGCCCCCGTGCAGGTCGCGGGCATCCACTGGCTGCAGATACTGGTCCTGGTCAACCCGCTCATCTACGTCGCGGAGGGGATGCGCGCCGCGCTCACAGAAGCCTCACACATGCCCCTGTACGTCGTGTATCCGGTGCTGACGGCGTTCGCGGCCGTGTTCCTGTCGCTCGGCCTGCGCAACTTCCGCCGGCGTGTCCTGTCCTGAGCTGCTCAGCGCCGGCGCGTGAGCCTGCCCAGGACCTCTCGCGCCGCCCGCTCCCCGCTCTGCACAGCGCCGTCGAGGAAGCCCTGGTTCTGCACCGATGTGTGCTCGCCGGCGAACATCACCGCGCCCTCTGCGGCGCCTGCGATCGCCCCGTAGGTCGCAGCCTGCCCGACACGCATGTAGGAGTAAGCGCCGAGCGACCACGGATCGAGCGCCCAGTGATCCTCATACGCGCGCCCGGTGTACAGAGCGGACGTGCCGGGGAAGACGAGCTCGATCTGCTTCAGCAGCCAGCTCACGTCGGCCTGTGGTGCCGGGCCGTGCGCCTGCCCGGTCAGCCCCGCGGCGCCGACGTGTCCGCCGGGGAATCCGACGAACAGCGCGGGAGCACCGCCCGCGCCGAGCGGCACGCTGTCATCCCAGGCGCAGCAGAAGCCGTCCCAGTTGCTGTATGTGGCGCCGCTGTAGCCGAGCGCGGGCCAGGACTTGCGCGCGAGTTCGAGGTGGATCTTCGCGTTGGATCCCATCCCCATCGTCGCGATCACGTTCAGCTTCTCCCGCGAGAGCCCGGAGCGTGAAAGGTCGACCCGGCGCAGGGTGCTGAACGGGAGCGCGAGCACGACAATGTCCGCTCGCGTTTCGATCCTCGTCGCACCACTGTCCATCACCAGCGTGCTCGTGCCGTCCGGCTCGGCGACGAGCGCGAGCAACTCGTGCCCGAGCCGCACCGCCCCGCGGGGCAGCTCGCCGATCATCCCCGTCACGAGCTGGTCGTTGCCGCCCTCGATGTGCCAGCGCTCGTCGTCTCCCGGCAAATTCAGGACCGCGCGGCTGCGCCCGGTGACTTCGATCAGGTCAAGAGCCGACATGTCCTGCGGGTCGCCGCCGTTCTCGGTCACCGCGTTGGCGAGCATCAGCTTCCCGAAGCGGCTGCCGGTCCCGATCGGGGTGCTTTCGAGCCACTCGGGCACCGACATCGAGTCCAGGCGTGACTGCCCGGCAGCACTGCCGAGTTCGCGCAGCGCCCTGCGGAAGACCCGGTAGCCGACGGACTCCCAGTCAGAGCTCGCCTGCGCGTACGTGTACGGGGCTCCGTCGATCAGGTACACCTCTTCGCCGCTGCTGAGGTCGCCTCCGTCGACTAGCTCGAGCTGCAGGCCGAGCCGCGAGGCGAGCCTGAGGATCGCGCTCTGGTTGCTGTTCAGGAACGCTCCGCCGTGCTCGGTGTCCAGGCCTCCTGAGAAGTAGCCGCGCAGCGTCCAGCAGCGCCCTCCGGGGCGGCCCGGGTTCGCGTCATAGACGGTCGAGGCGACTGGACGCCCCGGATGCCCGGTCCAGAGCATGTGCGCGCAGCGAAGGCCCGCGAGCCCGGCCCCGACGACCGCGATCCTCGGGGCCGTGCGCGCCAGCCCGCGCGCGATGCTGAGAGCCGGCGCACCCAGCAGGGCGCCGGCGCCGAGCGCAGCGCCTCCGGCGAGCACCTCGCGCCTGGTCAGCGCCTCCGCGCGCTCGCCGATCACCTGCTCGGCGCTGACACCTCGCGCCGCGGCCTGGTCATGGACCCCGAACAGCCTCGCCGCGGCGCGCAGCCCGTCGCTGCGGGGCATCCTGCCGGTCAGCCTGGTCGGGCCGCGCGAGCTCACCGGCTGATCGTAGATCACCTCCCCGGCCCCGAGAAGCAGTCCGTCCATCGGGCTAAAGCGGCCCCTGGACGGTGCCGATGAACGACGGGTGAGCGAGCCCACGCCCCATCGCCATGCCTCCACGAGAGTGATCGCCGGCGCCGACAGCGCGGCCGCCGCAGCGCTGCGCGAGCTTCCGGAGGCGCTGATACTTGTGTTCGACAGGAGTCTGCGTTTCGTCATCAGCGCGGGCAGCGCCGTGCAGCGAGCGGGCGTCTCCGGCACCTTCAGCGAGGGCAGCCCGCTGGCCGAGGCCTTCCCGGCCGACGTCTTTGAGTCGCTCGAGCCGCTGCTTCGCTCGGCGCTCGCGGGGGAGACGCGCTCTCGGGAGATCTGGACCTCCCGGCAGCGGCACTGCCTGATGGTCGACGTGGGGCCGCTGATGCTCTCGAGCGAGCAGTCCGCCTCAGGCGAGGAGGTGGCCGGCGGCGTGGCGGTGGTCCTGGACATCACCGCGCGCAGGCAGGCGCAGATCCTCTCCCGCGCCAGCGGCTCGGGCTTTGAGGAGGTCTTCGAGCAGGCGCCGGTCGGAACCGGTCTTCTGGACATCGACGGGCGCTGGCTGCTCGCAAACCGTGCGCTCTGCGAGATCACCGGCTACACCGCGCAGGAGCTGATCGGCAAGCGCTTTGAGGGGATCGTGCACCCCGATGACGCGTTCAACGACGCGGAGCAGCGCAACGCCCTGCTGGACGGGTCGATCCCAGCCTTCCGGGTCGAGAAGCGCTACTTCGACGCGGCAGGCGAGACGGTGGCCGCGATCCTGTCGATGTCCCTCGTGCGCGACCAGGACGGCTCGCCGCTTCACTTCATCGCCCAGCTGCAGGACATCTCAGAGCGCAGGCGCCTTGAGGATCAGCTCCGTCACCTCGCGGATCACGACCCGCTGACGGGGCTGCGGAACCGCAGGCTGTTCGAGAACGACCTGCGCCTGCAGGTGGCCCGCTCGCAGCGCTACGGCGAGCTCGCCGGGCTGATGGTGATCGACCTCGACGCCTTCAAGTCCGTCAACGACACCCACGGACATCGGGCGGGCGATGAGACGCTGCGGGCCGTGGCCCGCGCGCTGACGCGCCGGCTGCGCGAAACCGACCTCGTCGCAAGGCTCGGCGGGGACGAGTTCGCGGTTCTGCTCCCGCACATCGACGAGGAGGGCCTCGCGGTCGTCGCTGACGGCCTCTCTCGCGTGCTTCCGGCCTGCAGCGTCGACGTCGGGGACACAGTCGTGCACCCCAGCGCCAGCATCGGCTTCGTCCTGATCGACGAGCACACACAGGCTCCCGAGCAGGCCCTCGCAGAGGCCGACCGGGCGATGTACGAGGCCAAGCGCGGGCGCCACGGCCGGCCCCGCTGAGACGCTCCGCAGGCTCCTGAGCACCGCCGATCCGGTGAATACCCTCCGGGTATGAAGCCCGGCGAGCGCGTCGCAGTCATCGACCTCGGGTCCAACTCGTTCCGGCTGGTCGTGTTCATGGCCGGCGAGGGCTGGTGGAGGCGGACGGACGAGATCCACGAGCCGGTCCGGATCGGCGAGGGCATGATGGAGACCGGGCGGCTCGGCAAGGCGCCGGTCGAGCGCGCGCTCGCGACGCTCGACGTGTTCAGCCACTTCTGTCGTGCGAGCGACCTCGGCGAGGGTGAGGTTGACGCCGTCGCCACCAGCGCGATCCGGGACGCGGAGAACGCCGAGGCGTTCCTGCAGCGCGCGCGGGAGCGCTTCGGCCCGCCGATCCGCGTCCTCAGCCGCGAGCAGGAGGCCCGCTACGGCTACCTCGCGGCGATCAACTCGAGCACCCTCTCCGACGGCTGCGTGCTCGACCTCGGCGGCGGCTCGATGCAGCTCGTCGAGGTCCGCGGGCGTCTCGCCGCAGCCTCTGGGTCCTGGAGGCTCGGCACGGTCCTGATGAGCGAGCGCTACCTGCCGCCGAACGGCCCCGCCAAGCGAAAGCAGATCCAGGAGCTCCGCGAGCACGTCGCCGGGCAGCTCTCGCAGGCGGGCTGGCTGAAGGGGGCG
>Ga0209698_10000625_pt1 | contig 40432 bp, 25 predicted proteins | sample LitLauG_LLR_2012_FD_187203 | JGI IMG/M metagenome (GOLD analysis project Ga0209698, IMG submission 187203) | Freshwater sediment microbial communities from Pennsylvania, USA - Little Laurel Run_MetaG_LLR_2012 (SPAdes) (version 2) | ecosystem: Environmental > Aquatic > Freshwater > Creek >... | reverse complement strand
GGTTTCGGCCCATTCGTTGCCGATGTTTGTTTGGGACTGAGGGCTCCGGATCGTCTCCCACGCAAAGAAGCCAAAAATCTTGTTCTTCCAGATCGGACCCCCGATGCTGCCGCCAAACTGATCAAAGAAGCTGTTGTCCCGCAGTGGGCTGTTCCCGTTGCCATTAAAACGCTGATACGCACTCAAGCCGGGGCGGTGCGCTGTGAAAAAGGCGCTGCCGTGAACGTTGTTTGTTCCGCTTTTTGAGGTGACCTGAATTTGCGCGCCGCTGAAACGTCCGTACTCGGCATCGTAACCGTTTGAAAGGACCTTGACGTTGTCCACGGAATCTTCGGTCGGCGTGATAATGGTCGTGCCGCCCCAGACAGCGCTGGCCGTGCTGATGCCGTCAATCGAAATGCTATTGTTCTCGTACTGTTGGCCGGCAGCGAGAGCTTGCGGGCCGTTTTCGGTCTGGAAGATGCCTTGATTGCCACCTGTGGCGCCAGGACCCTGCGTTCCGGGGATGTTTTCTCCTCCTCCGCCGCTGCCCTGGGCTCCATCGCCGAAAACGCCCGGCGCGAGCTGGAGCAATTGGAAGACGTCGCGGCCGAATGAAGGCATGTGCTGGATCTGGTTGTCGGAAACCACGCCGCTGATGGAGGCGGTCTCAGTTTGCAGGAGCGGTGTGGCCGAAGCATCTACATTGACAACCTGGCTGATAGCGCCGACGGTCAGCTCGACATTCAAACCGTTCGGTTGCTCGGGGATGAGCACAAGATTGTCGAGAACTTGCTTCTCGAAGCCTTGCTTCTCGATCGTCAATGTGAAACTCGCAGCCGCCAGAGCGTTGAAGTTATAGACGCCAGCGTCATCGCTAGTACGAACCTGTTTCTCACCGGTCGCAGGATTAACCAGAGTGAGCGTAGCTCCCGAAACTACCGCGCCGGTACTGTCGGTGACCACACCATGAATTGAAGTGCGATACTGGGCCTGCATCAGCGTGGCTGATGCGAACGTGCATGCAACGAGCAGTGCGATTGCGAAGGTCGAACGCCTCATGGAAGCTCCTCGTGGAGAACAGACTAAGCCGACGCTGGCTTTTTTGACTTTTATCTCTTGGCAGGTCGTTTACTAAAACACTGCAAAAGCGATTTAGTACGTTGTAGCTATAGCACGGCCCATTTTGGACAGTCAAGAAGATTGGCAAGACACGTGCCCGCCCGTTCAGGCCCTTCTGCCTAGTCGGCAAAGGGTTTAGCGCGCCAATCGTCGGTCCGTTTTGAAGACAGCCGGGCGGCGATCCACGAGAGAGTTCCTCACTTCGCGGGCAGAGAGATCAGGGTTGCAGTCGATCCGATTCGAGGAGGTCGCGGCTCGGTGCTCGACTGAGCAGAAGGTTGCAGGCCAGCATGGCGATGCATCCGGCGAGCGGAACCAGAAGCCCGGCGCGCAGGCTGACCGACCGGGTCGACACAAGACCCACCAGCCACGGCAGCATTGCTCCGCCGAGGCTGGCGAGCGCAAACATGGGGCCGGCCAGTTGGGCGGCGAATGGAGAAAAGCGGCTGGAAAGAACTGAAATTGCGATCGGGAACACGCAGGAAAATCCCAGGCCTGCGAGAGCAGCGGCTGCGCCCATGGCCACAGGCTCGCGGAACCAGATAAAAGCTGCGGTGCCGGCAATGGCGAGCAGCAACCCGGTCCGCGCCAACAGCATTTCGGTCAGCCAGCGTAGGAAGACCGGGGCACAACCGCGGCCTGCGATCAGCAAGAGCCAGAACAGCGATGGCATCAGCAGCCAGGCCCCGGCCTCGCCACCGATTCGCCGGGCGTGCGACGCCGACCACCCGGCCAGCGAGGTTTCACATCCCACATAAAGAAAAAATGTTGCGGCCAGCAAGGCAAAATCGCGTCCCATCCAGTGGCGCCGCAGAGCGCCTTCGGGGGCGGCCTCCGATTCGCCGGCTCGACCGTACTCCCGGAAGACGATCCACAGCACCGGGGAGAGAGCAAGCAGTGCCAGGACCAGCCCGCGCAGAAATTGAATTTCCTGGCCCGCCACCGTCTTCCACATCAGGACGACGGGACAAAGGATCGCGCCGACTCCCCAGGCCATGTTGATCAGGTTCAGGGCGGCGGCGCGACGTTGCGGGTACATCTCGGAGATCAGCAGGTTTACGGTGGGAGTGTCGAGCCCGAGGCCAAATCCGAAGCAGGCCGCGGCCGCCAGTCCCTGTCGCCACGAGCCCATCATGAGCGTCGCAGTGCCGCCGGCCATCAGCAAAAATGCCGCTGCCAGAGAGAACCCAGGCCCGAGGCGGGGAGTGAGCAGGCTCGACGCCAGCACGCCGAGAATGGATGCCAGGAACTGAGCGGTGAAGAACTCGCCTCCCTGAGCGTCGGCCAGGCCCCAGTGCCGCGATAGCATGGGCAGCAATGGTCCCAGCATGGTGTTGACGATGCCGGTCAGGACAAAGGCAATAGACAACACTGCGCTTCGCGAAGTGTTGGCGTGCGAAGTGCTCATCGGAGAATCCCGGGCCGCATCATTTTCGAAGCCCGCGCGGCGCCTTCCGCCTGGCGCGAGTTGGGGCCACACGGCAGGTGGACTCGCGCGTAACCAGCTCCGGCTCGACTACGTGGCGGTCGTGCGGTTCTGACCCTGGCCGGTGAATGCGGCGCAGCAGGATCTCGGCGGCGACGCGGCCCATTTCGCGCAGCGGCTGGCGGACCGTGGTCAGGCCCGGATTCTGATACGCGGCGTTTTGAATATCGTCGAAGCCAACCACGGACACGTCCTGCGGCACCCGCACCCCGGCTTCGCGCAGCGCGCGAATCGCGCCGATGGCAGAAATATCATTGAAGGTGAACAGGGCCGTAAACTCGCGCCCGTGGCTGAGAAGTTTTTCCGTTGCCTTTTGGCCGACTTCGGGCGATGGCGATTCGCCCTGCAACTGGACCACCCGGCTGGGGACGATGGGCACGGCAAGGCTGCGGGCCGCCTTGGCAATGCTCGACCAGCGGACCTCGGTGTCTGAACTGAACTCCTGTCCCTTGAGGAACGCGATCTTCCGGTGACCCAGGTGGACCAGGTGTTTCAGCGCCAGTTCGGCGGCGCGATCATGATTCAAGACGATGTTGGTTACACCTTTTGCGTCGTTGTGTCCCGAAACCGTGACCACCGGGACCGACAGGTCGTGGTTCCAGGGCGTGTCCACGGCGATCAATCCGTCGACGGAGCGGTCGAGCAGGAGTCGAGGATATTCGTCAATCAGGTCGGCCCGATGTCGATGGCTGGCCACAAAGTAGAAATAGCCTTCCTGCAGCAGATAGTCCTCGATGCCGCTCATAACCGCGGCGGCGTAGCCTTCGCTGACTTCCGGCACGATGACGCCGATGGTGAAGCTGCGGCGGGTGCGCAGCGAACGCGCGTAAAAGTTTGGCCGGTAATTGTATTTTCTGGCGGCGGCGAAAATCCGGTCCTTGGTGGCTTGGGGAATGGTGTCCGCGACCGGCGAACGATTGATAACGAGAGAGACAGTCGCAGGGGCCAGGCCGAGACGGTCTGCCAGCTTTTTCAGACTGACGGGCTTGCGCGCGAGCTTGGTCTCATGGCCAGCAGCTGAGTTTTTCTTTGTCTTCGCCACGCAGTGCGAAGTCTCGCACACGAGGATGGTCATGGCAAGTTGACGCGATGTTGCCGATTCGGTGAGCCGGACCCCGGAGGCTCGGTTGCTTCGGCTATTGACACGATGCGGAAAAACGTATTTCATACGACAGCGCCAGGTTTTAACTAATCCGATTTAGTGGCTAGGAAGAGAGGCCTTCTGAATAGTCGCTCGAGAGCGGAAGGACTCCATGATGAGACTCCCACGGCAAATCGCATGGCTTCTCCTGCTGGCAGCGTTCGGCGTTTCGGTGGGGGCCGGGCAGTTGCCGGCGACGCCAAATGGCATCTCGGACCCCAAACTAGACGGCAAAGTCGAGGCCCTTCTCCACAAGATGACCCGGGCGGAGAAGGTGGGCCAGTTGGTCCAGTACTCAGCCGGACAAGCCACCGGCCCCGGCACTGGACGCACCGACTACAACGACATGATCGAAAAAGGTCAGGTCGGCGCGCTCTTTAATGTGACCGACCCGCGCCAGGTGAATGCTTACCAGCATCTGGCTGTCGAAAAATCTCGCCTTCACATTCCGATCATTTTCGGCTTGGATGTAATCCACGGTTTCCGCACGGAATTTCCCGTCCCGCTGGCACTTGCTTCGACGTGGGACCCGGCGGCGGTGGAAAGGGCCGCTCGTGTTGCCGCGCAGGAAGCGTCGGCAAACGGCATCCGCTGGACCTTTTCGCCGATGGTGGATATCGCGCGCGACGCGCGGTGGGGCCGCATGATTGAAGGCGCAGGAGAGGACCCCTTTCTCGGTTCCGTGATGGCTGCGGCTTATGTCCACGGGTATCAGGGGGAGCGGCTCGACGCGCCCGACAGCATTGCGGCGTGCGTCAAGCATTTCGTGGGATACGGCGCCTCCGAAGGCGGACGCGACTATAACTCCACGGAGATTTCGGAACACACGCTGCGGGAGTTTTATCTCCCGCCGTTTCGTGCGGCCATCGACGCCGGCAGCGCGACGATCATGAGCGCGTTCAATTCCCTGAACGGCATTCCCGCCTCGGCCAATCCGTTTACGCTAAAGCAGATTTTGCGCCAGGAGTGGGGCTTTCGCGGCATTGCCGACAGTGACTGGACCTCGGTTGCGGAACTGATTCCGCATGGCATCGCGCGCGATGGCTCCGACGCCGCGCGCAAGGCCTTTCTTGCTGGTGTCGATATGGACATGGTCAGCAGCCTTTACCACGACCATCTCGAACACATCGTTGAGTCGGGGCAGGCCAGCGACGCCGAACTCGACGAGGCCGTCCGGCATGTGCTGCGGGTGAAGTTCGCCCTCGGGTTGTTCGAGCGTCCTTATGTGGACGAGGCCGGTGCCGAAAAAGCGCAGCGGCGGCCGGAGAGCCTTGTACTGGCTCGCGAAGCGGCCGAGCGCTCGTTTGTTCTGCTGCAGAACCAGAACGGACCTTCCGGGAAACCGTTGCTGCCCATTTCTACGGAAGTCAAGAACATCGCACTGCTGGGCCCTCTAGGCGATGACCCTGCGATGATGCTGGGTTCGTGGGGAGGAATGGGTCGGGGCGATGAGGTCAGCCCGCTGCGCCAGGCGCTGGTTTCGCGTCTTGGACCGGGCCACGTTTTTCAGGCGCGCGGAGTGGGCATCACGGATGGCAGCGACGAGGAGATGGCGGCAGCTGTTTCCGGCGCCATGAACTCGGACCTGATTCTTCTTACGCTTGGCGAGAATGCTTCGGACATGACCGGCGAAGCTGGGTCCCGCTCGGATCTGGGCTTGCCGGGCAAACAGCAGGCGTTGCTAGAGGCGGCGGTCCGCACCGGCAAGCCGGTTGTCCTTGTGTTGTTCAGCGGGCGGCCGCTCACTTTGCCCTGGGCATTTGATCATGTGCCCGCGGTCCTTGCGGCGTGGTTCCCCGGCAGCGAAGCCGGACCGGCGCTGGTACGAACACTGTTTGGAGATGTAAACCCAAGCGGCAAGCTTGTGGTGAGCTGGCCACGCAGGGTTGGCCAAGAGCCTCTTTACTACGATGCGTTGGATACTGGCCGGCCTGCCGGTAAAGCCGACCTCAGCCATCCCCCTCTTAACAGCGACGAAAAGTATCTCTCCCGCTATATCGATGTTCCGAATAGCCCTCAGTTTTTCTTCGGTTACGGCGGTTCCTACGCCACCTTCTCGTATGGACCGGCCCAATCCAGCGCGAAGCAGTTGAGCGCTTCGGAGTTGAACAAGGGACTGCGCAATGGCACGGCCCCGGTCTTTACTGTTGAGGCCGATATCTCAAATACCGGACCTGTCGCCGGGGAGGAAGTGGCGCAAGTGTACCTTCGATTGGAAGGCACCAGCACGGCACAGCCTGTGCGCGCGCTGAAAGGGTTTCAGCGAATTTCACTTGCGCCCGGCGCGCGGCAGCGCGTGCGATTTTCCCTCGCTCCCGAAGCGTTTGCGATCTGGAATGACCGCAACTCGTTTGCCGTGGAGCCTGCCAAGGCGACGCTATGGATCGGCCCCGATTCCGCCCACGGATCGGAAGTGCCGCTGGAAATCGTCCCTTAACATTGCCCGCCTCCGCGGGCGCGCCTGATTGCGGGCGTCTGACCTCGGCAGATGGCTTGCTATGATTAACGTGCATGATCAATTTCGTCTCCATTCTTGCGGTCGGGTTCTTTCTGGGCATGCGCCATGCCACTGACCCGGACCATGTGATCGCGGTTACAACGATCGTCAGCAACCAGCGAAACCGGGCGCGGGCCGCGCTGATCGGGGCGTTTTGGGGTTTGGGCCATACTCTCACGATCCTCCTGGTGGGCGCGGGAATCATTCTTTTCAATCTGGTCATCCCGGTTCGCGTCGGGCTCAGCATGGAGCTTTCGGTGGCCGTGATGTTGATCATTCTGGGCCTGATCAACGTAGCGGGCTTCATCCGCTCGGTGCCGACACCACAGCCACAGAGCGATGACGCACAAGAAGAAATCCACTCGCATGCCCACAGTCACGGCGACTTGGTTCACACCCACCCTCACAGCCACGAGACCGTGGCGCATCCCCACTCGATCAACGGCACGCCCGTGGCCTGGATGGATAGAGTCTTCGGGCGCATCGGCTTTTACCAGTACGTGCGTCCCTTCGTCGTCGGAGTGGTCCACGGGCTGGCAGGGTCTGCGGCTGTTGCTCTGCTTGTTTTGACCACGATCCGCAACCCGCGCTGGGCCGTTGCCTACTTGCTTATTTTCGGCGTAGGTACCATCGCCGGCATGATGGTGATTACGATGAGCCTGGCTTCGGCGTTTGCCATCGTGGGCAGAAGCCGCGAGAAATTCTCGCGCCGCCTGGCCCTGGCCTCGGGCCTTCTCAGCCTGGGCTTTGGTTTTTTTGTTGCCTACCAGATTTGCTTCGTGAACGGACTGTTCATGACACACGCCCACTGGACGCCCCAATAACCGACCCAATCTGGGACCGGCGATGCGACGTTATCGCGTAAAAAGCTGGCTCCGGTTGGGAATCAACCTCGGATTTGGCCTACAATGCTCGCCAATCCATTCGCGGGTGAAGACTCGCGCTGCGTATGTCGACGATAGCTGCTGAGAATGTAACTGCCCATGCTGAGGGCGCCGGCAAGGTCGCTCCTCCCTGTGTCTTCGTCCTGTTCGGCGCTGCCGGCGACCTCGCGAAACGCAAGCTGGTTCCATCTTTATTTAACCTGGTAAAGGCGAAGTTGCTGCCTGACAGCTTCGCCGTACTCGGCGTTTCCGTCGACGACCTGACTCCGGAGGCGTTTTGCAGGCAGCTTAGCGAGTTTGTTCCAGCCGGCGACGACGGAGGCGAGCACCTCGCATGGCTGCAGCAGCGACTGCTCTATGAGCGTGGCGAATTTGGCGATCCCGGCACGTTCGCGCGGCTGCGTGAGCGTCTGGCCGCGATCGATGCCGAGCGTCAAACCGCGGGCAACTACTTGTTCTACCTGGCGACCGCGCCGAAATTCTTCGCTTCGATTGTCCAGCAATTGGGAGCGGCGGGCTTGGTCAAGGAAGACGACGCGCACTGGCGGCGAGTCGTCATCGAAAAGCCCTTCGGCCACGATCTGGACTCGGCGAAAGCTCTTAATCGCGACATCAAGAGCGTACTGCACGAAAGCCAGATTTACCGCATCGATCATTATCTCGGCAAAGAGACGGTGCAGAACATCATGGTCTTTCGCTTCGACAATGCCATCTTCGAACCGATCTGGAACCGCCGCTACATCGATCACGTGGAGATCACCAACGCGGAGACGGTTGGCGTGGAGCGGCGCGGCTCCTACTTCGACAACGCCGGCACTTTGCGCGATATGGTCCCCAACCACGTCATGCAGTTGCTGAGCCTGACTGCGATGGAGTCTCCGGCGTCGTTTCAGGCGGATGCCGTGCGGAACGAGCAGGCCAAGGTGCTGCATTCCCTGCAACCGCTCAACTCGGAAGATGTTCTCGAGCGCAGCGTTCGCGGGCAGTATGGAGATGGCATGATTGATGGGGAAAGGGTGCCGCGCTACCGCTCCGAGCCGGGAGTCGCCCCGGAATCGCGTACCGAAACCTTCGTGGCGCTCAAGCTCAACATCGACAATTGGCGATGGGCGGGCGTGCCTTTCTACCTGCGGACCGGCAAACGGCTTGCAAAACGCCACACTGAGATCGCCATCCAGTTCAAGCGAATGCCGTTTGAACTGTTTCGCAACGCACCCTTTCACCGACTGCACACCAATACGCTGGTCATCCAGATCCAGCCGACGGAGGCAATCTCGCTCAGCTTCGGCGCCAAAATTCCCGGCCCGCTGCTGCGCGTTGGCTCGGTGGACATGAGCTTCGAATATTCCAAGTATTTCAAGGCTGACACCTACACCGGCTACGAGGTCCTGCTTTATGACTGCATGATCGGCGACGCCACGCTGTTCCAGCGGGCCGATATGGTGGAAGCGGGATGGAGAGTCGTCGATCCGGTGCTGGACGTGTGGCAGGCGCTGCCGCCGCGCAAGTTTCCCAATTACGCGTCCGGCAGTTGGGGGCCCGCGGAAGCGGACCAGTTGATGGCAGCGGACGAACGGCAATGGAGGAAAATTGATCCATGATTCTTGCGGGCGACATCGGCGCAACTCGCACTCGGCTGGCCGCTTTCGAAACCAAGGGCAGTCGGCTACAGAACGTAGTCGAGAAAATCTACCTGAACCGGGACCAGGCCGGTCTTTCGGAAATGCTCGGCGGGTTCATCCGAAGCGAAGGAATTCCGGTGCACAGCGCATGTTTCGGCGTAGCCGGGCCGGTGCGCGCTGGGCGCTGCAAAATTCTAAACCTGGGTTGGGAGATCGAATCTCACGAATTGGCGAAGCAGCTCAAGCTCCCTTCCGTCGGCCTACTCAACGATCTCGAAGCGTACGCTTATGGCACCGATGCGCTCGAGTCCTCTGATTTCATCACGCTCAGCGAAGGCTCAGAAGATGCCGAAGGCAACCGGGCTGTAATCTCAGCCCAGACGGGGCTTGGCGTGGCGGGCCTCTACTGGGACGGATTCCGGCATCATCCCTTTGCCAGCGAGGGCGGTCACACCGATTTTGCCCCCAGAACCCAGCTGCAGACCGAACTTCTGACTTACCTGCAGAAAAAGCATGGCCGCATCAGCTATGAGCGCGTAGTTTCAGGGATGGGGATCAGGAACATCTACGAATTTCTGCGGGACGAGGGCAAGGAAGAAGAGCCGGCGTGGCTGCGCGATCAGATGAATGCGGCCCCCGACGTTCCAGCCCTGATCTCGCAACTCGCCGGCCAGGGAAAAGCCGCGATTTGCGATCAAACCTTCTCGATCTTCGTGAGCGTGTTCGGCGCCGAAACAGGGAACTGTGCCTTGAAATACATGACCACCGGCGGCATTTTCATCGGAGGCAGCATCGCCGCCAAGAATGTCGCGCGAATGAAAGACCCAGCGTTCATGCAGGCGTTTCTGGACAAAGGACGTATGGAATCTCTGCTTAAAGACATGCCGGTCAAGATTGTGCTCAACGACGACTGCGGCCTGATCGGCGCCGCCCGCTACACGCTCGTGCAAAAAGCGTTTCGCACCAGTCGCACCGCCTAGCCGCCAACGCCGCTTGCAGCGCTCGTTTAGAATAGAATCCGCTGGTCAGCCATGAACACAGCCGCAGTTCGTGAAAGTTGGATTGGCCGGGTCATCGACGGTAAGTTCCCCCTCCTCCAGTGGTTGGGTGGTTCCGAGGGCGGCGAAGTTTTTCTGACTGAGCTCCAAGGGCAAGGGCAGCAGAAAGCGGCCATCAAGTTGATACCGCTCGACGCCGCCGGTTCTGATTCTCGCTTAGCGGCCTGGGCCGCTTCGGCAAACCTGGCGCATCCTCATCTGTTGCGCCTGTTCCACTACGGCGAGCTCCCGGCTGAGTCCGGGCGGCTTCTCTACGCCGTGATGGAATTTGCCGAAGAGAATCTCTCCCAGATCATTCCCGAGCGCGCGCTCACACCGGACGAAGCGAAGGAAATGTTGCCTCCGTTACTGGATGCCCTTTCCTACCTGCATGAGCAAGGCTTCGTCCACAGCCGCGTCAAACCCTCCAACATTCTTGCGGTCGACAATCAGTTGAAACTGTCGAGCGACCGTTTGGTCCGCGCGGGCGAGTTGAGTGGCCCGATGCTTGGCGTTTACGACGCGCCCGAAGTCGGAGTCCAGCCTGCCGCTCCTGCGGCCGACATCTGGTCGCTGGGGGTCACACTGACTGAAGCTTTGAGCCAGGACCCCCCGGTTTGGGACCGGTCGACGGCAAAAGATCCGCTTCTGGCGGACACCATTCCGCAACCCTTCGCCGCAATTGCGGAAGCTTGCCTTCGCGTCGATCCTGCACAACGCTGCTCGATCAGCTCAATCCGCGCCCGCCTGCATTCCTCAACCTCGCCCCTGCAGGCCGAACGCGCGACAACAGACGGCACAACAAGCAGCAAACGCTCTCCGGCGCTGATCACAGCCGGCTTGGTTGGAGTTGCTTTGATTGCCGCCCTCTGGTTTGGCACGCACCGCAGACAGGCAACCCCGCCGGTGCCAACCCAGGAACTTGCTGCCCCAGCCGCTGCACCGGAAGTCCCGGCCGCGACACAGCAGGCCCAGGGCGTGGTCAAAGGTGAAGTTGCCGAACGCGTGCTTCCGAATGTGTCCCGCGGCGCAAGGTCCACCATCACGGGCAAGGTCAGAGTGAAGCTGAGAGTCACGGTGGGAGCTGACGGCAAAGTCGCAGGCGTCAAATTCGAGTCGCCGGGTCCCAGCCAATATTTCGCCCGTCTCGCCGAGCAGTCAGCCCGTCAATGGAAGTTCAAGCCTGCGCAAAGGGATGGTCAGCCGGTCGATAGTGTCTGGACTCTAACCTATTATTTCGGTCGATCCTCGACCGAGATCATTCCGACGGAGACCTCTCCCTAGTCCCGCGGCTCAGGACGAAGCGCTACCCAACCGGATGCCCCGCCTCTTGAAAGCACTCGCAGCATTTATAGCCTCGGCACTCCTCTTTGCGGGCGCTGCCCGGCCGGCGCGCAACGCGGCCTCGTCCGATCGGGAAAAATCGCCGCCTACTTTTTACAAAGACATTCTTCCCATACTGCAGAACAGCTGCCAGGGTTGTCACCGCCCGGGCCAACCTGCTCCGATGCCCCTGGTGACTTACGAGCAGGCACGGCCCTGGGCGCGGAGAATGGCGGAAGCCGTCAGCATGAAAATGATGCCGCCCTGGTTTGCGGATGCGCGCTTCGGGCATTTTTCCAATGATGCGTCATTGAGCGATGAGCAGATCGCGGCGATCGTAGCTTGGGCAGATGCCGGAGCGCCCCAGGGTGAGCGTCGGGATGCGCCTGGGCTGCGGTCTTGGAGTGACGAATGGAACATTTCTCATCCCGATAAGGTTGTGCGGATGCCGAAGGCGGTGCAGATTCCGTCGCATGGAGAAGTGGAATATACCTACGAAATCGTGCCCACTCACTTTGCCGAGGACAAATGGGTGCAGATGGTGGAAGTGCGCCCATCGAGCGCCGCGCACGTGCACCACGCCGTGGTCTATATCCGTCCGCCCGATTCGCCCTGGCTGCGCCACGCGCCAGTGGGCGAACCCTTCACGGCGTCGGACTTGAGCAATCCAGAGGAACGCCGGCAGGCACACGAAACCACGAGCGACCTTTTGTTGGTTTATGCCCCGGGGAGCGCGCCGGACCGCTTCGCCGACGGTATGGCGAAATTCATTCCGGCGGGATCAGATCTTGTGTTCCAGATGCACTACACCACGAATGGCGAGGCAGCGCTTGATCAGACCGGCCTCGGGTTGGTATTTGCAAAGAGTCCGCCGAAACAGAGGGTGATTACTCTGCAACTGAACAACCACGCGCTGCTGATTCCTCCAGGAGCTGACGACTTTCGCGTCGAAGTTCAGGGAACGCTGCCCAACGACGCGATCCTGCTGAGTTTCTTCCCGCACATGCACTTGCGTGGCAAGCGTTTTGAATACGACATTGTTCACGACGACGGCACCGTTGAAACGCTGCTGCGGGTCAACTATCACTTCCACTGGCAGCTCAGTTACAAACTGGCCGAGCCCCGTGAACTGAAGGCGGGCACAAAGCTGCGGGCCGTCGCCTGGTACGACAATTCCAGGAACAACCCGCACAACCCCGATCCCAACAAGCTGGTGACCTGGGGCGACCAGACTTCGCAGGAAATGATGGTCGGGTTTTTCGATGTTGCCATACCCGCGAGTATGGATAAATGGCAGTATTTTGTTCGTGATGGCAACCCCGCAAACAAGGGAAAATGATCGGTTCGGCATGTGTTTTTGCATCGCTGGCTGCCGGAAGTGAATCAAAAGCGCTATCGGTCGGAAGAAGCAACCGCATCGAACCCTGCACGGGAATTAACCCGTTGGTGAAATCGGAGTACGATTCGTGATCGGCAACTCAATTCACAAGGCCCCGGCTTTGACCATGCTGCTCCTGCTTGCGGCGGCCGGCCTTGGTGCACAAACCTCCAGTCCCACTCCATCCATTTCACTGCCAGGGTCGCAGAGCCCATTTACCGGAAGCGAACCCGACGCCAAGGCCAGTCCGGGCCTCTTGCCACTCAGCCTGCAAGATGCGATTGACCGCGGACTCCGCACAAATCTGGGCTTATTGCTCTCTGGCGATCAGACTATTTATGCTCGTGGCGAGCGCTGGAAAGAACTGAGCAACTTGCTCCCCAACATTTCCGCGCGAGTCACGGAAGACGTTCAGACCCAGAGCCTGACCGCCCTCGGCTTGAAAGGCAAGCTCTTTCCGTCCCCGCTTCCGCGCGTGATCGGCCCGTTCAACTATTTCGACGCGCGCGCTTCCGTGAGCCAGTCGCTGAGCTTTAAAGACATCGAAAAGGAACGCTCTGCAGCCGAGAACGTGAAGGCCGCGCAATACACCTTCAAAGATGCGCGTGAACTCGTTGTGCTCGCCGTGGGCAATGCCTATCTGCTGTCGATCGCCAGTGCCGCCCGCATCGAAACCGCCGAGGCCCAGGTCACCAACGCGCAGGCGCTCTACGACAAAGCCGCTGACCAGCAGAAAGCCGGCCTCGTACCCGCCATCGATGCTCTGCGTTCGCGAGTTGAATTGCAGACCCGCCAGCAGCAACTCATCGCGGCGCGCAACGATTTCGCCAAGCAGAAACTTTCCCTGGCCCGCGTCATCGGACTGGCGCCGGGGCAGGAGTTCCAGTTGACCGAGAAAGCGCCCTACGAGGCGCTGGTCCCGCAATCGGTGGAGCAGTGCCTGCAGCGCGCCTATTTCTCGCGGTCTGACTATCAGTCGGCGCTGGCCCAAGTCCGTTCCGCGGAGCTTGCCCGGCGCAGCGCCTCCGCCGGCCATCTGCCTTCGCTTGAGATCAACAGCAACTACGGCGACATCGGCGTCACACCTGCCCACTCCAACGGCACCTGGCAGGTCAACGGGGGTATCAATATACCGATTTTCGCCGGCGGAAAAACACATAGCGATGTTCTTGAAGCCGATGCGCAGCTCAAACAGGCGCGCTCTCAGTTGAACGATCTTCGCGGACGCATTGACTATGAGGTTCGCGCTTCTCTGCTCGACCTGAGTTCCGCCGCCGAGCAGGTGGAAGTCGCACGCAGTTCGGTGGACCTGGCCGAACAGGCGCTCACTCAGTCACGCGACCGTTTCACTGCCGGTGTCACCGACAACCTGGAAGTGGTCCAGGCGCAGGAGGCCGTCGCCAGCGCACACGAGGCCTACATCCAGAGTCTTTACACTCACAATCTCGCAAAGATCGAACTCGCCCGCGCCATCGGCAACGCCGAACATGGGGTAAGAGAATTTCTGCAACGCGAACACTAAATTTATGGAACCAAGCACCCAGACTCCGCCCGCTCCCGCCGCTGCGGACCCATCCGCTGGACGTACTCAGCCGCTGCCCGCCACCGAGCGCGATTTCCGCACGCATCCGTCGCGCACCGCCAGTCCCGCGTTTCGTACCGCGCTTGTGGTTGGGAGCCTGGTGCTGCTAATCGCGCTATTTTTTATCTACCGCTACACCACCAGCTACGAATCCACTGACGATGCCCAGGTCGACGGCCACATCAACGCCATCAGCGCCCGCATCACCGGCCACGTCGCGAAATTGAACGTAAACGACAATCAGTACGTCGAAGCCGGCACGATTCTGGTGGAGATCGATCCCGCCGACTATCAGGTTGCCTATGATCGCGCCAAGGCCGACTTCGAGAGTGCGCAGGCCTCGTCCGCCGCTGCCGGCGTGGATGTTCCCATCACTTCCGTCAGCACCAGCAGCCAGGTCTCTTCCACCGAAGCCGATGTCACCAGCGACCGCGCGGGAATTGCCGCTGCCCGGCAGCAGTTCGAGGCTGCCAAATCGCAACTGGCCCAGGCGGAGGCAAACAACGTCAAGGCACAGAACGACCTTGCCCGCTACAAACAGCTCGTGGATAAGCAGGAAATTTCGCAACAGCAATATGACGAAGCCGTTGCAGCGGCGAAAGCCGGCAGCGCTGCGGTCGACGCCGCGCGGGCTACCGCCGATGCCGCCCAGGCCCAGATTACCCAGGCTCAGGGAAAACTTGCACAAGGCGAAGCCAATTGGCGGAGCGCCCAGACCGCGCCCCAACAAGTGCAGATCATGCGCGCGCGCGCCGCTTCCGCCCGCGCCGACGCTCTGCGAAAAAAAGCTGATCTGGATCAGGCGGCCTTAAACCTGCAATACACAAAAATCGTAGCTCCCGTTGCGGGGGTGGTCAGCGACCGCACGGTGGAAGTCGGCCAAAACGTTTCCCAAGGGCAGGAGTTGTTGAAGATCATTCCTCTCAACGATGTTTGGATCACCGCCAACTACAAGGAGACTCAGCTTCGCGAGATGAAGGTCGGCCAGCCAGTCACGATCGATGTCGACGCGAACGGCCACAGTTACAAAGGCAAAGTGGATAGCATTGCCGGTGCCAGCGGCGCCCGCTTCAGCCTGCTGCCTCCGGAAAATGCCACGGGCAACTACGTGAAGGTGGTGCAGCGCATTCCGGTGAAGATCGTGCTCAACCCAGGCGAGAACAGCGATCATTCGCTCAGGCCGGGCATGTCGGTTACTCCCAAAGTGTGGATTCGTCCATGAGTGCTGCCGCGCCGCTGGAAAACGCCGCAATCTGGCGTCCGGCCGTCAATCCCTGGATTATCGCCATCACCGTGACGCTGGCGACATTCATGGAAGTGCTCGACACCTCCATCGCCAACGTGGCGCTGCCCCACATCGCGGGCAGCCTGTCTGCCGGCCAGGACGAAAGCACATGGGTGCTCACGTCTTATCTGGTTTCCAACGCGATCGTGTTGCCGCTCAGTGGCTGGCTCTCTTCTATTGTGGGCCGCAAGAATTTCTACATGGGCTGTGTCGCGCTGTTCACAATCAGCTCATTTCTGTGTGGGCTTGCTCCTAACCTCGCTGTGCTGATCATCTGCCGCGTACTTCAAGGCGCAGGCGGCGGCGGTCTGCAGCCCAGTGAACAGGCCATTCTGGCCGATACGTTTCCCCCCGCCAAACGCGGCATGGCCTTTGCCGTTTACGGCATCGCCGTGGTCACAGCTCCGGCCATCGGTCCAACCCTCGGCGGGTGGATCACCGACAATTTCACCTGGCGCTGGATTTTCTTCATCAACATTCCCGTCGGTATCATTTCTTTGCTGCTCACTTCGCGGCTGATTCAAGATCCGCCCGACATGAAACGCCGAAAACTCAGCGAGACCAAAATCGACTATATCGGCCTTGGATTCGTGGCGCTCGGCCTCGGGGCGTTGCAGATTGTGCTCGACAAAGGCCAGCGCGAGGACTGGTTCGAGTCGCATTTCATCGTCGTGCTTTCCATCATCGCCGCAGCCGCGCTGATCTTCGTCGTCATCTGGGAGTGGCGTCACAAAGACCCCATCATCGATCTGCACCTGTTCAGCGACCGCACCTTTGCCGTCTCCAATCTGCTGATGTTCATGCTGGGCTTTGCCTTGCTTGGCAGCACGCTGCTGCTGCCGCTGTTCAGCCAGACACTTCTCGGCTATACCGCGGAAAAGGCGGGGCTGGCGCTGATGCCCGGAGGCTTCACGATCATCGTCTTGCTCCCGCTGGTCGGGTTCCTGCTTTCGCGCTACAGTCCGCGCTGGCTGCTGTTTTTCGGCCTGACCGTGCTTTCCGGCTCGCTGTTCCACATGGCGGGATTCGATCTGGGCATGGACTTCCGGTCGCTGGCCGTCGCCCGCATGTTTCAGGCAGCCGGGATGGCTTTTCTGTTCGTTCCGATCAACACCGCGGCTTACGCGTTCCTGCCGCGCGACAAGAACAACGCAGCCTCCGGCTTGATGAACCTGGCCCGCAATATCGGTGGCAGCGTCGGCATTTCTCTGGTCACAACTATGCTCGACCGGCGTACCCAGGTGCATCTGAACTATCTATCTGCCAACCTCAGCCCGGCCAACCCCGCGTTTGGGTCCATGCTGAAGGGGGCTACTCAGGCCATGCGGGCGAACGGCGCGAGCGCTGCGTTCGCTACGCGCCAGGCATATGCCCTGATCGAAGGCACCGTCCAGCGCCAGGCCACCATGCTGGCCTATCTCGACGACTTCCGGCTTCTTGCGGTCGCGATTCTGGTCATGGTTCCGCTCGTCTTCCTGATGAAAAAAGGCAAACCCGGCGGCGGGATCGCGGTACACTAGTTGGCGGTAACTCTGTGTTCCGCCTCATCACCATCGAGCGGGAGTTTGGCTGCGGCGGCGGTGCCATCGCCGCCCAAATCGCCCAGCGGCTGGGCTGGAAGGTCTGGGACCAGCTCCTCACCAAGGAGATTGCCCGCCTCGCCAACGTCGATCCCTCGCAGGTCTTGCGCTGCGACGAGAAAATGGACAGCAGTTTTTATCGTCTGGCGAAAGTTTTCTGGCGGGGCAGCCACGAGCGTGGCTCATCACTCAGCAATCAGACCTTCGATGCCGATCGCATGGTGACGCTAATGGAGCAGATTGCTCCCCGGATCGCGGAAGAAGGAAACGCGGTCATCGTAGGCCGCGGCGCGCCTTACTTTTTTCGCGAGCAGCCCGACGCATTTCATGTGTTTCTCTACGCGCCCCGCGCCGAAAAAGTGCGACGCCTCGTCCGCGATGGGACGCAAGAGTCGGTAGCCGAAGACCTCGTAGACGTGGTCGACCGCGAACGCATCGCCTTCGTGAAGCACTATTTCGGCGCCGACTGGCCGACGCGATCTCTTTACCACTTGATGCTGAATACTGCGGTCGGCGACGCCGCCGCGATCGAGACCATCCTGCACCACATGCAACTGGTTCAAGGTCAGCCCAAAGCCACCGGGTTTGAGCAGCCCGCCGTAACCAGCCACAGCTAGTCCCCGGAGCGTGCTTTGCGCGCGGCCGGGGCAAACTTGCGCAGCAGATCGATAAACGCCACGGTCGCGCACGATAGCGTGCGGTCCCGCCGGTAGGCCAGCCCCAGTTCCCGGAACATCTCCGCATCTTCCAGGTCGACCAGCTTTACGCGCCCCGCGGCCACGTCGTCTCGCGCGAATGACGCGCTGATGATCGACACGCCCAGGTCTGCCGCCACAAAGCTCTTGATCATGCCGATGCTTGGCAGTTCCATTCGCACCTGTAACTGGTCGCGATACGGGCGAAACATCTTGTCCATGATCCGGCGCGAGTGGCCGGTCTTGGGAAGCAGGATCGAATGTTTCACGATGTCCTTCACCGACGCCGTCTTCTGCTTGGCCAACGGGTTGCTCGGGCTCACCATTAGCATCAGCTTGTCGCGAAAAATAGGGTGAATTTCCAGGCTCGGCGATTGCACCGGCAGCGTGAGGATGCCCACTTCGATCGCGCCATTCTCCAGCTTTTCGGCGATCTTGTAGCTGAAGTTGCGATAAATGTTGATCTGCACCGGAGGATAGCGGCGGCAGTATTCGGCAAACACTTCGGGCAGCACGTAAAGACATGTCGCTTCATTTGCCCCCACGCGGAGCGTCCCGCGCGGCGTGCTGCTGTGGTCGGCCACCGCCATCAGCGATTCTTCGCGCAGCAGTTTCATCCGCTCGGCATAGTCGAAGAGCACTTGTCCCGCCGGCGTCAGTTTTACGGTTTTTCCCGAGCGATCCAGCAGGCGGTCGCCGTACTCCTGTTCCAGTTGCCGGATCTGGGCACTGACCGCCGATTGCGACCGGAACACCTTTTCGCCCGCGCGCGAAAAGCTGCCCTGCTTGGCTACCTCCAGAAACGTGTTGAGTTGGTCAAAATCCATCAGTTAGGGACGGATTATAGCGGACTCCACGCCCCCAGCATGTGAATTCGTCTTGAATCGCCGGGTAGCCTGTCGCACTGAATTTTGCATTCTGCCCATCCAAATTCTGAGTTTTACTTTGGCCCGCCCTTGACGCTAACTAGATGCTTGCGGAACTTTACGTTCCCGGGCGGAAGTACAGGAGGCTTGCAGCCTTTGCGGGCAACAGTCTCAACCCACGGACAATTGGATCCCGATCAGACAACCGGGCTCCAGGTGTCCCTGGGCTGTCCACGACGACATGACGATGCGCCGGAAAAACCCGAACGCTCCGCCTCCCGCTCAGGGCCTCTACCATCCTGAGCAGGAGCATGACGCTTGTGGAATCGGGTTTGTCGCCAATGTCCGCGGTGAAAAAAGCCACGAAATCATCCGTAAGGGGATCCGCGTTCTCCTCAATCTGACCCATCGCGGCGCCTGCGGCTGTGACCCCGAAACCGGCGACGGCGCCGGAATCCTGCTGCAGATTCCTCATCAGTTCTTCGCGCGCGAATGCGCCAAACTTGGCTTCCCATTGCCGCAGCCCGGTGCTTATGGCGTCGCCATGACTTTCCTGCCGGTGGAAAAACATGAACGCCTGCAGTGCGAAGGAATTCTCGAGCGCATCGTCCGCGAAGAAGGCCTGACGGTGCTCGGTTGGCGCGACACACCCGTCCATGCCTCTGCCATCGGCCGTGTGGCCCGCGCCTCGCAGCCATACATCCAGCAATTCTTCGTCGGCTGCGGCGCTCTCACCGACGAAGATGCTTTCGAACGCAAGCTCTATGTTGTCCGCAAGCGCGCCGAGAACGAAGTGGCTGCCGCCGGTCTGGAGGACTCCGACACGTTCCACATCCCCTCGTTCTCCTGTCGCACCATCGTTTACAAGGGCCTGCTGATGGCCCCGCAAATCGCCAACTTCTACTCGGAACTTACCGATCCTGATTTCACCAGCGCCCTTTGCCTGGTCCATCAGCGCTTCTCCACCAACACCTTTCCCAGTTGGCAGCGCGCGCATCCTTACCGCTACATTGCGCACAACGGCGAGATCAATACACTGAAAGGCAACGTTAACTGGATGCACGCGCGCCAGTCGCTGCTTGCATCTCCGTTGTTCGGCGAGGACATCAGCAAGCTTCTGCCGGTCATCGCGCCAAACGGCAGCGACTCCGCCAACTTCGACAATGCGGTCGAACTTCTTTTCCAGGCCGGACGCAGCCTGCCTCACGCGATGGCGATGCTCGTCCCCGAGGCCTGGGCCGGCAATCCGCACATGAAGCCGGAGAAGCGTGCCTTCTACGAGTATCACGCCTGCCTGATGGAGCCCTGGGACGGCCCTGCTGCCATTGCCTTCACTGACGGCCGTGTGATCGGCGCGATCCTCGATCGCAACGGCCTGCGCCCTGGCCGGTACGTCGTCACCCACGACGACCACGTAATCATGGCGTCGGAAACCGGTGTGCTCGATATCGAGCCCGAGCAAATCAAGACCAAGGGCCGCCTTCAGCCCGGGAAAATGTTTCTGGTGGATACCATCGCAGGCCGCATCGTCCCGGACAAAGAGATCAAGCAGCAACTGGCGTCACGCCAGCCCTACGCTCAATGGCTTCGCAACAACCAGATCACCATCGATCAGCTTCCCGCTCCCGCGCGCATGCACCATCCCGACGCGGAGACACTGCTCCGCCGACAACGGGCCTTCGGCTACAGCGACGAAGACCTCCGCATGGTCCTCGGACCCATGGCGTCGAAGGGGCAGGAGCCGGTTGGATCAATGGGCACCGACACTCCGCTGGCCTGTCTTTCCGATTTTCCCCAGTCGCTCTTCAACTATTTCAAACAGCTCTTCGCCCAGGTGACGAACCCCCCCATCGATCCCATCCGCGAAGAGATCGTCATGTCTCTCGCCAGCTACATCGGCAGCGAGCGCAATGTGCTCTCCGAGGCGCCGGAAAACTGCCACATGCTGAAACTCGCCCACCCCATTCTCACCAATCACGATCTCGAAAAGCTGCGGCGCGTTTCCACCGGCGACCTGCTGGCCATCACTCTCTCCACACTATTTCGTGCGAGTGAAGGCGAAGCAGGCCTGAAACGTGCGCTCGACGAGCTTTGCCAGCGCGCCTCTCTTGCTGGCAAAGCCGGATACACGCTTCTTATCCTCTCCGACCGCGGTGTCAACAAAGACTACGCTCCCATTCCCAGCCTGCTGGCGCTGGCCGCGGTCCACAACCTGCTGGTGCGCGAAGAGACGCGCAATCAAGTCGCGCTCATCACCGAATCCGGCGAGCCCCGCGAGGTGATGCACTTTGCGCTGCTCAGCGGCTACGGCGCCAGCGCCATCAATCCGTATCTTGCGCTCGAGACCGTCGAAAGCCTCGCCCGCCGCGGCGAACTCGCCCAGCCAGCCACGCCGGAAGTTGCCGTCGATCGTTTCATTCACGCCATCAACAAGGGCCTATTGAAGACCTTTGCCAAGATGGGCATCTCCACGCTGCAGAGTTACCAGGGAGCGCAGGTCTTCGAGGCCATCGGACTCAATCGTGAACTCATCGAGACTTATTTCTCTGGCACGTCGTCGCGGCTGGAAGGTGTCGGCCTCAACGTATTGGCCCGCGAAGCGCAACTGAAGCACGATTTCGCTTTCCGCCCGCTCAGCGAGTCAGAGCCAGAGCTCGCCGTCGCCGGCAACTATCACCAGCGCACAAACGGCGAGTATCACTTGCTTAATCCGCAGACCATCAGCAAGCTGCAGCAAGCTGTACGCCAGGAAAGCTTCCAGACATTTCAGGAATATACCGACCTGATCGACCGGCAAAGCAGCAACATGGCCACACTGCGCAGCCTCATGAAGCTGAAGAAAGGCGCCACTCCGGTTCCTCTCGAAGAAGTCGAGCCGGCCAAAGAAATCGTAAAGCGTTTCGCCACCGGAGCCATGTCATACGGCTCGATCAGTCAGGAAGCACATGAAACGCTTGCGATCGCGATGAACCGCATCGGCGGCAAGTCGAATACCGGAGAGGGCGGCGAGGACGAGGCCCGTTTTCGCGCTGACGCCAACGGAGACCTCCGCCGCAGCGCCGTCAAGCAGGTCGCTTCCGCGCGCTTCGGCGTCACCGCCAACTACCTCGTCAACGCCGACGAGTTGCAGATCAAGATGGCCCAGGGTGCGAAACCCGGCGAGGGCGGCCAACTTCCCGGGCACAAAGTCGATTCCGTCATCGCCCGCCTGCGCCATTCCATTCCCGGCGTGGGATTGATCTCTCCTCCTCCGCACCACGACATCTATTCCATCGAAGACCTTGCACAACTCATCTTCGACCTCAAGAACGTCAACCCGCAGGCGCGCATTTCGGTGAAGCTTGTCGCCGAAGTCGGCGTCGGCACCGTAGCCGCCGGCGTTGCGAAGGCCCATGCCGATGTCGTGCTGATCAGTGGCGACAGCGGCGGAACCGGCGCGTCGCCGCTCAGCTCCATCAAGCACGCAGGAATTCCGTGGGAACTCGGCCTGGCCGAAACCCAGCAGGTGCTGTTGCTCAACGACCTTCGGAGCCGTATTCGCGTGCAGGCGGACGGCAAGCTGCAAACCGGCCGCGACGTTGTGATCGCCGCTTTGCTCGGTGCCGAAGAATTCGGTTTCGCCACCATGCCCCTGATTGCCATGGGCTGCATCATGCTGCGCAAGTGTCATCTCAACACCTGTTCGGTCGGCATCGCCACGCAGGATCCCGGGCTGCGCCGCCGGTTCCAGGGGCAGCCCGAGCACGTGATCAATCTCTTCTTCTTTCTCGCGGAGCAGGTGCGCGGCTACATGGCCGAACTCGGCTTCCGCCGCATGGACGAAATGATCGGCCGCGTCGACATGCTCGACGTGCAGCCAGCGGTGGACCACTGGAAAGCGAGCGGCCTCGATCTTTCCGCGATTCTCTACAACCCGCCAACTCCTTCGCGCGTCGCCCGCCACTGCGTGCAGGTCCAGGACCATGGCCTCGGCCAGGTCCTCGATCATGCGCTGCTTGCCCAATCGCAGCAGGCGATTGCCGACCTCACACCCGTCGAGATCAAAATGCCCGTGCGTAACTTGCATCGTTCGGTCGGCGCCATGCTGAGCGGCGCGGTCGCCCGCCGCCACGGCTCCGCGGGCCTGCCCGACGGCACGATCCGCGTGCAACTGGATGGTTCCGCCGGACAAAGCCTCGGCGCGTTTCTTTCCCCTGGAATCATGCTGACACTGGAAGGCGACGCCAACGATTACGTTGGAAAAGGGCTTTCCGGCGGACGCATCGTCGTCTATCCGCCGCGCCGCTCCACCTTTGCGCCCGAAGAAAACATTCTCATCGGCAATACGGCACTTTACGGCGCAACCAGCGGCGAAGCGTTTTTCAACGGCGTGGCCGGCGAGCGTTTCGCGGTCCGTAACTCCGGCGCAACCGCGGTCGTCGAAGGGCTTGGCGATCACGGCTGCGAATACATGACGCGTGGCCTCGTCGTCGTGCTTGGGGCCTGCGGACGAAACTTCGCTGCTGGTATGACCGGCGGCGTCGCCTATGTGTTTGACCAGCGCGGCGACTTCGCCGAAAAACGCTGCAACCACGATTCCGTCGATCTTGAGCCATTCCTCGAGACTTCCCATCTCACCGATGCTCAACTTGTGAAAGAACTGGTCGCTCGCCACCTCGAACTCACAGGCAGCCCGCGCGCTGCCCGGATCCTCGACAACTGGCCGGACGCTCTGTCTCGCTTCGTCAAAGTGTCTCCGCGCGAGCACAAGCGTGCACTCGCCGAGCGCCCTGATCTTCAACTCGCGGTGCCGCCGGCCTCGCTTCCTCTCCTCACTCCTGCTGGGCAGGTGCAGCATGGGTAAAGAAACCGGGTTCCTCGAGTATGAGCGCGAACTGGCCCCGCGCCGGCCGGTAACGCAGCGCATCAACGACTGGTTTGAAATTTATCTCGACTTCCCCGAACAGAAACTTCGGCTGCAGGGCGCGCGTTGCATGGATTGCGGCGTGCCCTTCTGCCAGTCCGGATGCCCGGTCAGCAATCTCATTCCAGACTGGAACGACCTCGTCTACCACGGACGCTGGAAGGAAGCGGTCCGCCAGTTGCACGCCACGAACAACTTTCCCGAATTTACCGGTCGCATCTGCCCCGCGCCCTGCGAAGCAAGCTGCGTGCTCGGCATCAATCAGCCTCCTGTCACCATTCGCCAGATCGAAAAAAACATCGTCGAACGCGGATTTTTCGAAGGCTGGATTCGCCCCGAGCCTCCCACAATCAGCACAGGCAAGAAAATTGCCGTCGTCGGTTCCGGCCCCGCCGGACTCGCAGCCGCGCAACAGCTCCGCCGCGCCGGGCACGCTGTTGTCGTCCACGAAAAGTCTGACCGCATCGGTGGCCTGCTCCGCTACGGCATTCCAGAATTCAAGCTGGAAAAACACATTCTGGATCGCAGGTTGCGGCAGATGGCCTCCGAAGGCGTTGAATTTCTCACCGGCGCGGAAGTTGGCAAAGACATTCCAGTCGAGGACTTGCGTCGCCAGTTTGACGCCGTCTTGCTTGCTGGCGGAGCGGAAGCGCCCCGCGATCTGTACGTTCCCGGTCGCGACCTCAACGGCATCCATTTCGCCATGGACTTCCTGCCGCAGCAGAACCGGCGCTGTGCAGGCGATTTCATCGAGCCTCACTCCGAAATTCTGGCCACCGGTAAGCGCGTCGTCATCATCGGCGGCGGCGACACCGGAGCCGACTGCCTCGGCACCTGTCACCGGCAAAAGCCTGTCTCGGTCCATCAATTTGAGATCATGCCTAAACCGCCCGGCGATCGCTCTCCGCTCACTCCCTGGCCGCTCTGGCCGATGCAGTTGCACGTCGAAGGCGCTCACGAAGAAGGCGGCATCCGCGACTGGAGCATCGCTACTACAAAATTTACCGGCTCCGCCTCCGGCCATGTCGAGGAACTTCACGCCGTACGTGTCGGTCCCGCTCCGAAGTTCGAACCTATCCCCGGCTCGGAATTCACTATTCCCGTCGACCTAGTTCTGCTGGCCATGGGCTTCACCGGCCCTGTGCGCAATGGGATGCTCGATCAACTCGCTGTTCAACTCGATTCACGAGGCAACGTCGCCGCCGATCCCAACCACATGACGTCAGTCCCCGGCGTCTTCGTCGCCGGCGACATGCGCCGCGGGCAGTCGCTCGTAGTGTGGGCCATCGCGGAAGGAAGAAAAACCGCCGCCGGCGTCAACGCTTACCTCCGCGCACACTGATCGCCACAATTTACTCCAGCGTCGTCATCCTGAGCGGAACCGCTCTCCAGGCGGAGCGAAGGATCTTCCGCTCCACGTTCGCGCGTTGCCCGCCTGCAGCCTGTCCCGAAACAATTTACGATAACAACATGGTTGATCCCGCAGGTCCTCTCGCCATTCACACAGAAAATGTCTGCCGTCATTACCAGATGGGCGAGACCTCAGTCCGCGCCGTGGACGGCATTTCCATCGACATTCGCGCTGGAGAATTCGTCGCGCTTCTCGGTGCATCCGGCTCCGGAAAGTCTTCGCTGCTCAATCTTGTCGCCGGCCTCGATCGCCCCTCTTCCGGCGCAGTCGTGGTGCAGGGCAGCGACCTGGCCAAACTTTCCCGCGAAGCCCTCGCCAAATATCGTCTGCATGCCGTCGGCATGGTTTTTCAGTCATTCAATCTCATCCCCAGCATGACGCTGCTGGAAAATGTCGAACTCCCCATGCGTTTCGCCGAGGTGGACCGAGGCCTGCGCGCCGAACTCGCGCGCCGTTCGCTTGAAAGTGTCGGACTGAACTCGCGCGTCACCCACCGCCCCACCGAGCTTTCCGGCGGCGAGCAGCAGCGTGCGTCGCTGGCGCGCGCGCTCATCAATCGTCCCAAGCTTCTTTTGGCCGACGAGCCCACCGGCAACCTCGACAGCCGCACCGGCGGCGAAATCATGAACTTGATCCGCGGCTTCAACCAGTCGCTCGGCATGACTGTGCTTATGGTTACGCATGAGCAGGCGTTGGCCGAGAAATATGCCGGGCGGATGGTGCATCTTGCCGACGGCAAAATTGTCGACGACATATCCAACATTCCGCAGTCGGCTGTGCCGCCGGGAGATGCCCAATGAAGTTTTACGACGTTACCGACCTCGCCGTCCGCAACCTTCGTGAATCGCTGTTGCGCAACTCGCTTACCACGATCGGCATTTCTGTCGGCGTGGCGTCGCTGGTCGCCATGCTCTCGCTCGGGATTGGCCTGCAGCAGTGGGTTTCGGGCCGCCTTTTGAAGTCGGGCCTGTTCGACACCGTCATCGTGACTTCCCGCCGCGACGTGCGCAACTTTCGCGACCAGCAGGAAAGTGCCGGTCCTGCTCCCGCACAGAGCCCCGCGCTCGATGAGCCGGCCCGCCAGAAGATCGAGCAGGTCCCCGGCGTGGTCGAGGCCTTTCCCGACATTCGTTTTGTCACCGAGCTCCATCTCGACGACAAACCGCATCTTGCCGCCGTGGCGGGAGTCCCATTTTCCGCCCGCAACAACGACGCATTCGACGAGGTCCAGGGAAAGTTCTTTTCCTCCGACTCAGCCGCGGAAGTCATTCTTCAAAAATCTTTCGCCGAAGAGCTGCTCGGCATGACGCCAAATCCCGGCGTGGATAACACCACCGCGGCCAGCCTCGCGCCTCGCCTGCTTGGAAAAGAACTGACCATGCGTTACGCCGAGCGCACTGCGCCTCCCGCCCTCGCCGGCGCTGATATCGGCGCGTACTCCGTGGTGTCTCGCGAGCAGTCCCTGAAGATTGTCGGGGTCACCGACGTGGATCCCGACAGCATGCGTGGCGCCGCCCGCGCACGGCTGTTCATGCCGCTGAAACTCGCGCAGGAGCTTCACATCATGCAACCCTCGGAGATGCGCGACGCATCCTTCGGCGGAGCGCCCACCTACACTTCGCTTAGCGTCCGCGTGAAATCGCCCAGCCAGATTCCCGACGTCGAAAGTGCGGTCAAGAACCTCGGTTTCAACGCCTTTTCCATTGTCGATGCCAACAAAGGCATCAGCCAGTTCTTCAGCGTGCTGGACAAGTTCCTTGGCATCTTCGGCAGCCTGGCCCTCGCTGTCGCCTCCATCGGCATCGTCAACACACTGGTCATGGCCGTGCTTGAGCGCCGCCGCGAAATCGGCATCATGAAGGCGCTGGGCGCAAGCGACGGCGATGTCCGCGGCCTGTTTTTCGCGGAAGCCGGAGCCATGGGTTTCTTTGGAGGCGCGGCCGGCGTCGTGCTGGGATTCACCATCGGGCGCCTGATCAACTTCCAGATGAACCTCTATCTCGCGCGCCAGCATTTTCCGCCCGCCCGCATTTCGTCTGTTCCCTTGTGGCTGGTCTTAGTCGCTGTGGTTTTCTCCATATTCGTCAGCCTGCTGAGCGGGCTCTATCCCGCCGCCCGCGCCGCGCGTCTCGATCCCGTGCAGGCGCTGCGTTATGAATAAACGGCGCCGTATGCGTTGCTGCTCGCTCCTCATACTGCTGCTTGCCGTTTTTATTTCTGCCGCCGCGGCGCAGGGACGCATCGACTGCAACTCCCTGAACAGTTCAATCCTCAAGCAGTCGGTCCATTACTGCGTCATGCTACCGTCCGGATACGATGACGCGGCCAAAGCGCGTCCTCCACGCCGCTATCCCGTCCTCTATTTTCTTCACGGACTGGGCGACAACGAACAGAGCATGTTCAAAGAGGGAGGCTGGACTCTGGTCGAAGATCTGCGCCGGCAGAAACAGATTTCCGACTTCCTGATTGTCGCGCCCGAAGGGAGGGCGAACTTCTACATCAACTCAGCCGACGGGCGCGTGCTCTACAACGATTTCTTCGTGGACGAGTTCATCCCTTACATCGAGGCGCACTATTCTGTGCGGCGTGAGCGCGCGGCACGCGCGATCAGCGGCGTTTCCATGGGTGGATATGGCGCACTACGCTTCGCTTTCGCCCACCCCGAACTGTTTTCCTCGGTCAGCGCGCAAAGCGCCGCGCTCATCACCGACTCGCCCCAAGAACTCACCGCCGCCATGCGTTCCGGCTCGGAACTGAAGAACGTGCTCAGCAGCGCTTTCGGAAATCCCATCGATATCGGCCACTGGAACCGCAACAGCCCGTTTGTTCTGGCGAAGCAGAACCGCAAACGCCTGGATGGCCTCGCCATCTTTTTTGATTGCGGACGCAACGATGATTTCGGTTTCGAGAAAGGTGCCGCCGATCTCCACCAGCAACTGCAGGCCGAAGGTGTTCCGCACGAATACCATCTATATCCGGGCGATCACGGTTCCACTTTCTTTCTGGCGCACCTCGGCGAAACCATGCGGTTCCATTCCGAAGCCTTTGCCGCGAACGCTCCTGCAAAACCGCGCTAGGGCCGCAGTCCCCGCAACACGATCCGGCACAACTCATCCACAAACGATTCGCTCAGGTCGTCGTGCCCAATCAGAAAGCGCATGTAGATCGGACCGTACAAAGAATCGAGCGCCAGATCGAGGTCCGTTCCGGCGCGAATTTCTCCGCGCTCAATGCCGCGTTCGAGCGTTTTGTAAGCCTGCCGCCGTCGCGGCCACAGAAATCGCTCCCGGAACGCCAAAATTAGTTCCGGATCAAATTGTCCCGCCCCCAAAAGCGCCGCTACAATCTTTCCGCGCGGCGAACGAAAAATGCGGATCAGTCGCTTGATTTGTAAAGTTATGTCACGCTTTACCGAGCCGGTATCCGGGAAGCGCAGTTCCAGTTCCGAACTCGCGGAAAACGCATCGGCCACCAGCACTGCCTTCGACGACCACCAGCGGTAAACCGTTGCCTTGCTCACGTTTGCATCGGCGGCAATGGCCTCGATGCTCAGGTTGGGGAAGCCGCCGCTTTGCAGCAGTCGCAGAGTGCTGCGCAGGATGGCGCTCCGGGCCCGCTCGCTGCGAGGCCGCCCCGGCCCCCGCGGGGCCGCTTTTCGCCCCTTTTTTCGGACTGGCGCGCGTTGCTTCACTGCTTGGAAGTCTAATATAATTTCAATCCGAAACGTACTGTTTTGAATCTATTCTGGCAGTGCGTGACCCAGCCCGGCCCCGGCCGGCAGTCAGGCCCTTCGCTGAATGTGGATCGTTGCCTTAGCCCTCCGACGTCCGTACACCTTTGTGGTGATGGCCCTGCTCATCATCCTGCTGACGCCGGTCGCCGTCCTGCGCACGCCCGTTGACATTTTCCCCGAGATCAATATTCCTGTCGTCAGCGTGGTCTGGAACTACGGTGGCCTTTCTCCCTCCGAGATGGCGAATCGCATCGTCACCAACTCTGAACGCAGCATGACAGTGACGGTCAACGATATCGAACACATCGAGTCGCAATCGCTGAATGGGATTGCGGTCATCAAGGTCTTCTTCCGTCCGAACGTCAATATTTCCGTGGCCCTCACCCAGGTGACCGCGATCTGCCAGACCATTCTTCACGGCTTGCCCCCAGGGGCCTCGCCGCCCCTGGTGATCAATTACACGGCATCCACCACGCCGGTGGTTCAGCTCGGCTTGAGCAGCAACTCCATGTCGGAGCAGCAGCTTTTCGACGCCGTCAACAACTACATGCGGCCGCAGCTCACCACCACCGTTCCCGGAGCGGCCACCCCTTATCCCTATGGCGGCAAGCAGCGCCAGATCCAGGTGGACCTCGATTCCGCAAAACTCCAGGCTTACGGCTTGGGCCCGGCCGACATCGTCAACGCCGTCAGCGCGCAGAATCTCATCCTGCCGGCAGGAACCGCGAAGATCGGGGCCACCGAGTACAACGTGGAGTTGAACGGTTCTCCCCGCACCGTGGCCGAGTTGAACGACCTGCCGGTCAAGACTTCCAACGGTGCAACGCTTTACATGCGCGATGTTGCCCATGTGCGCGACGGGTTCTCTCCGCAGACCAACATCGTCCGCCAGGACGGCTCCCGCGGTGCCTTGATGTCCATCTACCGCTTCGGCGGTTCCACTCTCTCCGTCGTCGATGGGGTCAAGGCCATGGTCGCGTCGGCCGCCAGTTGGCTTCCGCCCGATATCTCGCCCAAGCTGAATATCCGCGCCCTGTTTGACCAGTCCCTCTTCGTGCGCGCCTCCATCAATGGGCTGCTGCGCGAGGGCCTGATCGCCGCCTGTCTCACCGCTCTGATGATCCTGCTTTTTCTGGGAGACTGGCGCCCCACGCTCATCATTGCCATCTCGATTCCGCTCTCGATTTTCGTTTCCATCTTGCTGCTCAGCGCTCTCGGCGAAACGATTAACATCATGACCCTCGGCGGCCTGGCGCTCGCCGTCGGAATTCTTGTCGACGATGCCACCGTGGAGATCGAAAACATCGAGCGCAACCTCGCCATGGGCAAGGAAATGAAGCAGGCGATCCTCGATGGCGCTCAGCAGATCGCGGTCCCAGCCTTCGTGTCCACGCTCTGTATCTGCATCGTATTCGTGCCCATGTTCTTCCTCAGCGGCGTGGCTCGCTACCTGTTCGTGCCCTTGGCGTTGGCCGTCAGCTTTGCGATGCTGGCGTCCTATCTCCTGTCGCGAACTCTCATTCCCACGCTCGTCATGTTCATCATGCGTGGTCACGAACACCGCGCGGCCCAGCCCAGCAGCTTTCTGGGACGCTTTCAGCGCGGATTCGAGCGTGGCTTCGCGAGTTTCCGCTCCGGTTATGTGCAGCTCTTAAAGACGACCTTGATGCACCGCGGCGCTTTCGTCACCGGATTCATTCTGTTCTGCATCCTGTCCCTGGGCCTGGTGCTCGTGCTAGGCCAGGATTTCTTTCCTCAGGTCGATGCCGGGCTGCTCCGCCTTCATCTTCGCGCTCATCCCGGATTGCGCGTTGAGGAGACGGCTCGTCTCACCGACGAAATTGAGAGCGATATCCGGACCGAAATCCCGAAAGACGAGCTCCAAACCGTGCTCGACAACATCGGTTTGCCCTACTCCGGCATCAATCTTTCTTACAGCAACTCCGGCGTCATCGGCACCAGCGATGCCGAAATCCTCATCGCGCTCGATCCCAAACATCATCACGCGACCGAAGACTATATTCGTACGCTCCGCCGCAACCTGCCGCAGCGCTTCCCCGGGGTCGAGTTTTCCTTCCAGCCCGCCGACATCGTGTCCCAGATTCTGAATTTCGGGCTGCCTGCTCCGGTCGATATTCAAGTCGTCGGTGCCGACCTCCAGACGAACTACACCATCGCCCAGGGAATCGCAAACCAGGTGCGCCGGATTCCGGGCACCGCAGATGTCCATGTCCAGCAGATGATGGACCTGCCGACCCTCTATCTCGACATGGACCGCACCCGCATCAATCAAGTCGGGCTCGACGCCAATCGTGTCGCGCAAAGCGTCCTGATCAGCCTCAGCGGCAGCTTCCAGACAACCCCGAATTTCTGGCTCGACCAGAAAAACGGTGTCACCTACGCCATTGCGGTCCAGCAACCGCAGTACCGCATGACCTCCGTGGACGAAATCATGAACACGCCCGTCACCGCCGCCGGCACATCCGCCGCTCCTCAGGTCCTCGGCAACTTAGTGCAGCTCAGCCCCACCGTGCGGCCGGCTGTGGTTAGCCACTACAGCACTGCGCCGGTCATGGATGTTTACGCCAGTGTCCAGGGCCGCGACCTCGGCGGTGTGGCTTCCGACATCGCAAAAACGCTGAAGCCCTTCGAAGATCACTTGCCGCGCGGCACTCGCATCGTTACCCGCGGACAGGTGCAAACCATGCGTGCCTCCTTCTGGGGACTCGGCATCGGCCTGCTTGGCGCTATCGTGCTCATTTACCTCCTGATTGTCGTCAACTTCCAGTCCTGGCTCGATCCTTTCATCATCATCACCGCGCTCCCCGGGGCACTGTCAGGTATCTGCTGGATCCTGCTGCTCACCCGCACTACGCTGAATGTTCCTTCGCTCACCGGCGCCGTCATGTGCATGGGCGTGGCTACGGCGAACTCAATTCTGATGGTGTCGTTCGCGCGCGAGCGCATGGATTATGGCGTGACGGCGGCGCAGGCGGCCATTGAAGCCGGCTTTACCCGCATCCGTCCTGTCTTGATGACCGCCCTGGCGATGATCGTCGGCATGGTGCCCATGGCACTGGGCCTCGGCGAAGGCGGCGAGCAGAACGCTCCCCTTGGCCGCGCTGTCATCGGCGGCCTGTTGTTTGCCACCGTCGCCACTTTATTTTTTGTACCCAGCGTCTTCGCCATCATTCACGGCCGCGGCGAGGAAGAGCTGTAAGCATTCGAGAGTAGATTTAGTGGTTCGGAGAAATGGTATGAGTCAGTCATCCACCCAGGTCACCGCCCATCTCGGGATCGACGTTCCTCCCGAGGTGCCGCCCGCGCCTCGCGGCCGCGGCACCATCATCATTGTGGTCGCGCTGCTTCTGCTGATCGTCGCCGGCGCAGCCACCCTGCTGGCGCGCCGTGCCGACGCCATCGCCCTGGCCCGCGATACCGATTCGGCCGCCATCCCCAGCGTCGCCGTGGTCCATCCACAGCCCACTGCTGCCAGCGGTGCATTGGTATTGCCGGGCACTCTGCAGGCTTATGAGGAGTCGCCCATCTTCGCCCGCACCTCGGGTTACCTGCTCAAGTGGTACAAGGACATCGGTAGCAAAGTCGAAAAGGGTGAACTGCTCGCCACGATCGATACCCCCGAGGTCGACCAGCAGCTCGCGCAAGCTCGCGCCACGCGCGATCAGGTACGCGCCCAGTTGGAAATCGCGAAAATTTCCAGCAGCCGTTGGGAAAGTTTGCGCCAGGCGGGCGTGGTCTCGAATCAGGATGCGGACCAGCAGACCAGCACTTTCCATCAGGCGCAGGCCAATCTTGCCGCCGCCGAAGCCGAAGTGCGCCGCCTCGAACAACTCGAATCCTTCAAGCGTGTCTACGCCCCATTTTCAGGCGTGCTCACCCGCCGCAACGTCGACCCCGGCGCGCTCATCAATGCTGGCGCTGGCACCACCGGACAGGCCGCCCTGTTTGTCGTCGCCCGCGTCGATCCCCTGCGGGTCTTCGTCAACGTGCCGCAGGCATATGCCGCCGCCATCAAGCAGGGTTCGAAGGCGGCCGTTACCTTGCAGGAATTTCCCGGACAAAATTTAACCGGCACCATCGCGCGCACCGCCGACGCTATCGATCCCGCCACCCGCACCCTATTGACCGAAGTCGATGTCCCCAATCACAACGGGAAATTGCTCGCCGGCTCATTTGGCCAGGTTCATTTCAGCAGCGTGGGCAATGTCCAAAGCCTCACGATTCCGGTCAATGCCATGCTGTTTCGCGCAGAAGGACCTCAGGTCGGCATTCTGGGGCCGGACGGCAAGGTCAACCTGCGGGGCATCACCATCGGGCGCGATTTCGGCGACCGGCTCGAGATCGTCGCCGGGCTCGAAGCTGCTGATTCCGTCATCCTCAACCCTTCGGATTCGTTGGCGGAGGGCCAGAAGGTGCGCGTTGTCGGGTCGGATTCCTCGCAGCCACATCCCTAAACGGATGGAGCGTTCCTCGCTCCACAGTCTTCTGAAACGCAAGTTAGGCGTAGCGCTTTCAGCGCTGCGATAAAGCATCCCTGTCTTTCAGGGCTTCAGCCCTTGCGGTGCTTGGATCGAGTTTTTCCGCGAGCTGCTCAGCCCGAAGATCTGCAATTCCCGATAGCTCGCGACAAACACTTTCCCATTCGCCACCACCGGAACCAGGTTCGAGAATCCGCCCACGTTCGGCCATTGCCCGGCTCGAATCCGCACCAGCCGCTTCATCCCAGAGTTGGGATCGAACGCGTGCAGGTAAAGTGCATCGTATTGTTGCGTGTAGGGTCGCGACACCGCCCAGATCACGGTGCCCGTGTCTCCCGACGATGATACTGACGTAAAGAATCCGGCACCCAGTCCCTGCACGAAGTGAGAGATGCCTTCCGGGGAAAGGGAAGGGAACGGCAGCGTCCCTACCTTCCATGTCCGCACGTAATTCCCGCCACTGCTCACCACCCGGCCCGCTCCATCCGCACCCTCGTAATACGACGGCCCGCACCAGCATGGTCCGGCATAGTAGGACGCCAGACTGGTGTTCACATAGGGCGAATACCCGCCCAGGTTCTGTTCGTCCATCAGAAACAGGGTGCCGGCTTTTCCCGCCGCCACCGCCAGGTACGGATTCAAGCCGCTCTGCTGCGGCAGCAGCATGACGCCCCCGGAGCCAAAGTCCGCATCGTAGAGGTCCAGCACTTCCTGATTCATCGGCGTGAACAGGTCCACCACTCCGCCCAGGTTCGACGACACTTTCACTACGCTTTCCTGAACGTTGGTGACCCCATCGTAGGTCGAGCCGGAATAGTCGGAGTTTCCCGTGACGAAGAGAATGTTTCCGTCACCGTCCGCGGCCGGCCCGTAGCCCGACATCCAGATCGACGAGAGAAAAAAACTGTCCGGTGACGTCACTTGAGTGTCCAGCATCTGGTTCGCCGGCAGCGGCGACAGCGTCGCCGCTTGCCATCCCAACAACCAACCCCTTGACTGGTCCGCCGCGAAATCGCAAAAGCTGCCAAACCCGGCATAGACATTCCCGTTCGCCAGAAGCAGCGCCGGACGCTGCCTTTGATAGGTCGCATTGAAGGTGAACTTCGTCCCGTCGACCAGTTGGTGCGACGCCGCGACCACGCGCGGCGGCATCTTGTCTGTCAGCGTGCCCAGGTCCAGCGCGTGCAAACGGTAGACCGGCCCGCCCCCGTCCTGGTTGTAGGCCATCAGGTACAGCGTTTTCGACGCAGTGTCGATCACCGGAGTCGAAGTGATCCCGACGTTTGGCCCATTATTGCCGCAGCCCAGTGGGTAGACGACCGGCGCTCCGAAGTTTTTCTTGATAAGAACTTTTCCGCTGCCCGTATCGATCGCATACAGCGAGTTGTTGCCGGTGACGACAAAGACCACATCGTGCTGTTCCCAGTGTCCCAGCGTCTGAATCAGAAGCCTCGGAACTACCAGCGGCTGCGCGTCCACTTGATCGTCAAGCCCCACCGTAAGCAGGTGGCCGAAGGCCGCACTCCCGACCTCTGTCGGTGTCAGTTGCGTTTCATGCGCGTTCCAGCCGGTGCGGTTGTTGTCGTAATGGTAGGTCGAAACCGTTTGCTGCGCGGCTAAGGCGCCGGCGGATGCCAGCGCGAACCACACGGCGAAACGGAAGGGCCGAAGCGCAGCCAGGCGGACGAGGTGACGAAATGCCATGAACGGTGTTCTCCCTGAGACTTCGAGTCGCGAGCTTGGTCGGAAATTCTGGAGGTGGGGGGCAGCTCCGTGCGCTCCATGTCGCGGAAAGCGATTCCCGCGTCAATCTTGGCCAGATGCAGAGCACACTTACGATTCTTCGGTGAAACGCCGGACGTGTCAAGCTGTAGTTCTTGCTGTTCGTGGTTCCTGCGATTGAATTTTTTTCTGCGCCGAATCAATCTGCTACGGCGCGCTGGTGGTCAGGCTGGCTGCGGGCTTCACTCCGAAGATTTTCAGCACCTTGTAACTGGCCACAAAGACCTCGCCGTTTGCCACCACCGGCACCAGGTTTGCATCCGCATTGATGGTCGGCCACGTCCCGGCTTGCGCCGAATACAGCTGCTTCATGACTGTGCCGGGCGACTCCGGGTCAAATGCGATCAGGCGAATGCCGGCAGCCTGCGCCGAAGCCGGCCTCGACAGCGCCCAGATGATCGGACTCGCCGTACCGTTGGAGGAAATGCTGGTAAAAAACCCGGGGTCCTGGCCGCCGCCAATGTTCGGAGAACTCTTCACATGCACCAGTGCCGGCGCGGGCAGAGTCGTGACCTTCCACACCCCCACGACCCGGCCTCCGCTGCTCACGACCCGCCCCATCCCGTCCACCGGGTCCTGAAAGTAGGACTGTCCGCACCAGCATTGCCCGATCCCATACGTGCCCAGCACGTTGTCTTTCGTGGTGGAAAATCCGCCCAGGCTGTCGGCGTTCATCAGGTACATCGTCCCGCTCTTCCCGGCCGCCACGGCCAGGTGCGGGATCGACCCCGGCTGGTCGGGAAGCAGCGTCACCCCGCCCGACCCAAAATCCTTGTCGCCCTGGTCCAGAGCGGCCTGGTTGCTCGGCGTAAACAAGCTCAGCGTCTGCGTCAGGTTCGGAGAAAACTTCACTACGCTTTCCTGCAGGCTCGTAACTCCGTCGTAGTTGGTGCCGCTGCGGTCCGAGTTTCCCGTCACCACAAACACATTCCCCGCAGCATCGGCCGCCGGGCCAAATCCCGCCATCCAGATCGACGCCAGGAAATAGTCGTCGTCATCCTTTGCTTGCGTGTTCAGGAGTTGCTTGGCCGGCACCGGAATCAGTGTGCTGCCGTTCCATCCCACCAGCCATCCCCGCGACAGGCTCGGCTGCAGGTCGCAGAAGCTGCCAAAACCCGCGTACACATTTCCATTGGCCAGCAGCAGGGCGGGCCGCTGTCTCTCGTAGGTCGCGCTGAAATTGAATTTCGTCCCATCCGTCAATGTGTGCGATTCCTGCACCACCCGCGGCGTCAGCTTGTCGGTAAGGCTTCCCAGGTCCAGCGCGTGCAGCCGATAGGCAGGCCCAGTCGAGTCCTTGGTGTACGCCATCACGTAAAGCGTCTTGCTCGGCAGGTCGATCACCGGCGTTGAGTTGATGCCCACGTTCGGCCCGTTGTTCTGGCAACCGAGCGGATAGCGCATCGGCGCGCCTAGGTTGACCTGCAACAGCACCAGCCCACTCTTTGCGTCGATGGCATAGACCGAGTTCGACTCCGTCACCACGTAGGCCACGTCGTGCAGTCCGGGATGCAGCCCCGCCGTGATCGCGACCCCTGGCACCACCAGCGGTTGCGCGTCCACCTGGTCGTCCAGCACAACCGAGGCCAGAAGCCCAAACGTGGTTCCGCTCACCACCGCGGGAGTCAGCACCGTTTCCTGCGAGTTCCATCCCGTGCGTCGATTGTCGAAGTGATAGGTTGTCACCGCGACCTGCCCCGCGCACACAGCGCCCAAGAACACAGCAAGAAGCAAACCAGGTATGAAAATTCTCATGGTCGGGTGAACCGTTTTCTGGGGGAGAATGCAAGCTTCGGGCCAAAGGCGAAATCCATGTCCGGGCCGGCAAATGCAGGTTGCAACAGTATGCGGTGGCCCGGTTTAGCCCGTCAAGATGCGAAAATTTGCAACTCCCACCTGCACCCCTCCCACACCCGCTTAAATCGTTGGTTGGATTGCGGTTATTGCCCCAAGGTAACAACAAGCGGCCATCCCCGCGGTCTACCATTCCGGCAGCCATCTCTACTGTGGAAGGAGGAGGCCTTCGTGCGATCAATCCGGCTGTTCACTCTCTGCCTCGCCCAACTCGTGCTTTTCGGCCCTGCGCTCCTGGCGCAGGATGTTCCGCTCGGCGACCTGGTCCGCCAGCAAAAGCAGCAAAAAGATCAGGCCGCAAAGAACGACCCCGCGGCCAAAACTTCAAAGATCATTACCAACTCTGACCTGCCCGACCACCCGGACGACCCCAGCCAGCCGTACACGCCAGCCCACAGAACTTCCGGTAGAGCCTCCAATAGCACCGTCGCGGCCTCAAACTTCGCCCGTTCTGCGGAAGCGTGGAAAGCACAGATCACGGCCCAGAAATCTTACGTCGCGGCTTTGCAGCTGCAGATCAGCCAGATCAACGAATCCATCCATTTCGCCACCGGATGCGCTTATGGCTGTGTCGCCTGGAATGAACGCCAGAAGCAGAAAATGGACGAGGCCGACCGCCTGAAAATGCAACTGGATGACGGCACAAAGAAACTGGAGGCCATGCAGGACGCGGCCCGTCGCCAGGGGTACGGCAGTTCCGTTTACGAACCGTGAAGTAGCTTTTCTCCGCAACCTCTGCGGTCAAAGGCGTTGACGTTGGCTTTGGCGTTATAACTTCCAGCCCTACCACCAGAACGTGCCATTTTGCTTCGGGGGGGAATCGTGCGAAATTACTAGCATGCTCGTCGTCCGCCCTTCGCCCATTCATTCCGTCGGCGTCTACGCCAACCAGCCGATCAAAAAGGGCACCCGCGTCGTGGAGTACACCGGCCCGCGCATCAGTCCCGAAGAGGCCGATCGCCGCTACAAAGACGAGTCCCGCACTTACCTCTACGGCCTCGAGGACGGCAAGACCGTCATCGACGGCGAAGGTCTTGCCGCCTACGTCAACCACTCCTGCAATCCCAATTGTGAGGTGGATGAAATCAAGGGCCGCGTCTGGCTTTTCGCCATTCGCGACATTCAGCCCGGCGAAGAACTGGTCTGGGACTACAACCTCTACGACGATGAGTCGCCCGCGCCCTGCTATTGCGGATCGCCAAAATGCCGCGGCACCATGTACTCCCGCGAGTGGATGGCCCGCATGCGCCGCCGCGCCAAACGCAAAAAAGAACGCGCGCTGCAGTCCCGCCGCCTCTCAGCGCAAAACCGCAACCAGGCCAGCGCCTGACCCCACAGCCGAGCTCCCAAACCCAGGTCATCCAGAGGTCGCCAACGCCGATCGAAGGATCGCGATAGCCGAGGCGCACCCGCCGGCCTAACGGGCCGCCGCCGGCGCCGTCTGCTCGTCCTTCTTCCCCCGCTCTCTCCAGCCTTCGATAATCAAATACAGCACCGGAATGAAGAACAGGTTCAGCACCGTCGACATGATCATGCCGCCGAATACCGTCGTACCCACCGAGTGGCGGCCGTTCTCGCCCGCTCCGGTGGCGACCACCAGCGGCACCACGCCCAGCACAAAGGCCAGCGAAGTCATCAGGATGGGCCGAAAACGGATCGTTGCCCCCTGAATTGCCGCGTCCAGCAAAGGTGTTCCCTTTCGCCGCAACTGCTCGGCGAACTCCACGATCAGAATCGCGTTCTTGCTCGATAGGCCCACCAGCATGACCAATCCGATCTGACAGTAAACGTCATTCTGCAGGCCGCGAATCCACTGCGCTCCCAGCGCTCCCAGCAGCGCCATGGGCACGGCCAGTAACACGATGAACGGCAGCACGAAGCTCTCATACTGCGCCGAGAGCGTCAGGTAGACCACCAGCGTTCCCAGGCCAAACAGAATCAGAGAAGTCCCGCCCGCCTCCAGTTCCTCCAGCGAAAGCCCGGTCCACGTATAGCTGAATCCCTGCGGCAGCTTTTTGGCCAGGTCTTCCATGGCCGCAATGCCCTGGCCCGAGCTGTATCCGGGCGCGGGCGCGCCATCAATCTCCGCCGAGCGGAAGAGATTGTAGTGGCTGATGACCTGCGGCGTGGTCGTTTGCGACAGCGACATCAGGTTTTCCAGCGGCACCATGGCCCCGGTGTCCGAGCGTACATAGAACTGCTTCATGTCCTGCGCCGTGGCACGGAACTGCTTGTCGGCCTGCACGTAAACGCGATACGACCGGTTGTTGAAGTCGAAATCGTTCACATAAGACGAGCCCATGAACACGCCCAGTCCGTCCGTGATCTGCGACAGCGGTACGTGCAGCGATTTGGCTTTTTCACGATCGATCGTGATCAGATACTGCGGATCGTTCGACGTGTAAGACGTGAACAGTCCGGCCAGGTCCTGGCGCGTCCGCGAAGCCCCGATCAGGCCCTGAGTGACGCCCGCCAGTTCGTCCAGCGTGTGCGCGGCCTGGTCCTGCACTACGAACTGGAACCCGCCGAACGCGCCGATCTGCACCGTGGGCGGGAGAATCGGAAACACGATGGCGCCCGGAATGCCAAAAAAGCGGGGCCGCACCCGGTTGAGGATGGCGCTTGCCGTATGCATCTCGCCTTTGCGCTCGCGATAGGGCCGCAAGGTGACGAACACGATCGCTTTGTTCGACGCCGTCCCGGTAAAACTGAAGCCGGTCACCGAAAATGTGCCGCTGGCTTCATTCACATCCTTCATCACCGCGGAAATCTGCTCTCCGATGTGCTTGGTGTATTCCAGCGATGCGCCTGCCGGGGCTTGCACCAGGATCATGAAATAGCCCTGGTCTTCGTCGGGCACAAAGCCGGTCGGGACCGTTCGTAGCAGCAGATAAGCCGTGCCCAGGCCGCCGGCGAACAGCAGCACCATCACCCACTTCCATTCCAGGGCGCGACGCAGCAGAGCGCGGTAGCCGCGGGTCGTCGCGGTCACCAGGTCGTCAAACTTCTGCAGCCACCACCACTTCTGCCGTCCGTGCGAGTCGCGCAGCAGGATCGAAGCCAGCACCGGCGCCAGCGTCAGCGCGTTGAAGGCCGAGATGGCAATCGAGAAGGCGATGGTCAGTGCAAACTGCCGGAACAGAATTCCAGTCGTGCCCGGAAAAAACGCCACCGGCACAAACACCGCGATCAGCACCAGCGACGTCGCGATGACCGCGCTGGTGATCTCAGCAGTGGCCGCCGCCGCCGCTTTGTGCGAGTCGTGCTCGCCATCCGCGATATGCCGCTCAATGTTTTCGATGACCACAATGGCGTCATCCACGACCAGTCCCACGGCCAGCGTGATGCCAAACAATGTGAGCGTGTTGATCGAGAACCCCAGCAGCTTTACGAAAATAAATGTCCCGATCAACGAGACCGGCGTCGCCACAAAGTGGATCAGCGTCGTCCGCCAGTCTCCCAGGAACACGAAAATCACCACCACCACCAGCGCGATCGCCGACCCGACGGTGTAAGTCACGTCGCGGATTGATTCGCCCACCGCGTCGGTGGTGTTGAACGCGACTTTGTAGTGCATGCCGGGCGGGAAGTGCTCGGCGAGTCGCAGCAGTTCGGCCTGCGCCAGCCGGTTCACGGCCAGCGCATTCGCATTCGAGAGTTGGGTCACGCCGATCCCGACCGCGTCCTGCCCGTTGAACTTCAGATCGGTCCCGTAGTCTTCCGCGCCCAGTTCGGCGTGGCCTATGTCTTTCAGGCGCACCAGCGTGCCGTCG
>Ga0209698_10000624_pt1 | contig 40433 bp, 42 predicted proteins | sample LitLauG_LLR_2012_FD_187203 | JGI IMG/M metagenome (GOLD analysis project Ga0209698, IMG submission 187203) | Freshwater sediment microbial communities from Pennsylvania, USA - Little Laurel Run_MetaG_LLR_2012 (SPAdes) (version 2) | ecosystem: Environmental > Aquatic > Freshwater > Creek >... | reverse complement strand
GCGTCGTCCACGTCGGCGACCTTCACCCACGGCGTGAGCTTGCCCGCGGCGTCCGCGCGCGCGACGTATGCGGTGACCACATCGTCGGCGCCATGGCTGATGACCGCGATCACGTAGGGCGAGCCGGCGGTGCAAAAGACGAACGGGTAATCCACCGGCGTGACCGGCAGCGAGCCCGCGACGCCCGTGCCGATGATCGGCGGATCGCTCTCGGGATCGGTCCCGACCACGTGGAGGTACGCGCGGCTGTTCAGGTACTGGTCGGTATCCTTGGCGTCGGGCGGGACCTTCGCGAAGCGGTTGTAGTAAAAGGAGTGATTGTCGGCGCGCCACGACGGGCTGCCGTAATCCGCGCGGTCGATGGTCTCGCCCGACTCGCGCTGCGAGGCGACATCCATGACGTGGATGACGCTCTTCTCGGAGCCACCGGGTGAGAGGCCGTAGGCGATCCGCGATCCGTCCTGCGATGGTTCGAAGTAGTCGATCGCGAAGTGATGCCCGGGCTCGGCGCCGTGATCGGGATCGACCAGCAGGCGCTCCGCTCCCTCCGCGCCGTCACGCACGTAGAGCTTGTACGAATCCTGACCGGGCTCGAGCTTGAGATCGAAAATCCTGCCGCCGGCCTGGCGGATCGCGGAGACGGTCACGCCGCCGCCGGTGTGCGCCGCGATGCGCGCCTGCAGCCGGTCGCGGCCGGGAATGCGGTCCAGCACGGAGCGCGCATGGTGATTCTGATCGCGGCACCACTCCTCGAAGCGCGGCGCGCGCCGGTCTTCCATCCACCGGTAATCGTCGGTGATCTTGGTTCCGTAGTAGTCGTCGACGACCGGCTCCCTGGGTGTCGCCGGCGGAGCATCGGCCGCACGAGACGGAGCCCCGGCGGCGATCATCAGGCCGAGCGCTGCCATGGGAATGAACGACCGTCTCACGTGAGCCTCCCTGGGAAGTCGGCGGTGCGAATCCGCGGCGGTGATCCTAGCGCAAATCGCGCGCCGGGCGCTCCGGCAGGAATCCCCAGATCAGCATCCAGAGGATGATCGGCGGCTCTCCGAGCGCCAGGAGGCCCGCCGCCCTTTCGAGGCCAACGAGCGACGGGAACACGCTGATCGCCGCACGGGCCAGATCCGCCGCGGCCGCGATCAGCAGCAGGACGCCGAGAATCCGGGGCAGGAACCCCGAGCGGATGACGAGAATGCCGAACGGCACGAGCCACAGCGCCCAGAAAACCCACGTGACGCCGAGCCCCTTGTCGTGCAGCCGAATCAGCAGGTACGCGAGCGAGTCGAGCTGCGATCTCGTGAACGGCGGCGCCTCGCCCGGGCTGCCGACGAGGATCGCCGCGCCCAGCTCGCTCACGACGTTGAAGACGACGATCGGGACCGAGACCAGCACCAGCGCTACCAGCGCCGCCGCGGCGCCCTTCCCCACCGATTCGAACAGCCGACGGAGCGCGAGCGCCACGAAGAGGAACATCACCGGATACGCCAGCTCGCTCGCGATGCCGAAGCGAAACAGCGTCATCGCGGCGCGGATGTGGCCGGCCGTGGCGCCGGCGTCGCCGTCCACGATCAGCCGGGCGGGAACGAGGATCAGCCCTGGCAGCCCGACGATCAGCATCAGCAGGTAGAGCAGCGCCGCGTTGCGGGCCTGGCGCTTCGTCGAGCGCATGTCGCGCTCCGGAGCCGGTGACATCACCGATTCATCGGCGCCGTCGCCCACGCGTTCACGAATGGGGCCGTGTCCACCGATCGAACCACGCCCTCATCGATCCACCTGCGCCATCCGCTCCGCCGGGTAGCGCGGCCCGGAAACGTTCTCGGGCGACAGTGCGGAGTTGAGCGCCACGATCTCCGAAGCCCTGAGCTTGACGTCGGCCGCGGCCACGTTCTCCTCGAGATGAGGGCGGCTCTTGCTGCCAGGAATCGGCACGATGTCGGGTCCTTTGTGCAGCAGCCAGGCGAGCGCGATCTGCCCCGGCGTCACGCCCTTCTTCGCCGCCACGTCGCGCACCGCCGACGCCGCGCGCAGGTTGGCCTCGAAGTTCGCGCCCTGATAGCGCGGATCGCCGCGGCGATAGTCGCCCTCGGGATAATCCTCCGCGCGCTTCGCGCTTCCGGTCAGGAATCCACGGCCAAGGGGCGCGAATGGAACGAGGCCAATGCTGAGTTCGCGGAGCGTCGGGATGATCTGGGGCTCGAGGTTCCGCTCCCACAGCGAGTACTCGCTCTGGAGCGCGGCGATCGGGTGCACGGCGTGCGCGCGGCGAATCGTGCGCTCGCCGGCCTCCGAGAGCCCGAGATGCCGCACCTTGCCCGCCTTGACGAGCGCTGCCATCGCGCCGACGACCTCCTCGATCGGCACCTGGGGATCGACGCGGTGTTGATAGAGGAGATCGATGTGGTCGGTTTCGAGCCGCCGCAGCGAGGCCTCGACCACGTCGCGGATGTGCGCGGGACGGCTGTCGAGCCCGGCAATGGCGCCCTTCTCGTCGAACACGAAGCCGAACTTGGTCGCGATCACGACGCGATCGCGCTTGCCCTTCAAGGCTCGCGCCAGCAACTGCTCGTTGGTGTAGGGCCCGTAGGCCTCGGCGGTGTCGAAGAACGTCACGCCGAGCTCGAGGGCGCGATGAAGGGTGGCGACGGATTCGCGATCGTCGCGTTCCGCGGGCGTGCCATAGGCGTAGCTCATGCCCATGCAGCCGAGGCCGATGGCGGAGACTTTCAGGTCGCTCTTTCCGAGTGTGCGCTTGTGCATCGCTTCCTCCATGTTGGGGCACGGAAGATTACACCCCCCGAGGTCGTCGTGTCCCGGGCTCGCTTCCCCTCATCACCGCCCGATCGCAAGCTGCGCGGCCGCGGCTGACGTGTCGCCTGCGCGAACGGCGGCCTTCCTCACATGGGCCCGGGCGCGGCCAGCATGCGCACGAAGGCCGTCAGTTCCTGGGCGTTCAAGTCCGACACCACGATCATCGCCATGTGGTCGTGCGTGGCGCGAATGCAGTGGTAGCCCTGCTTCGTGACCGGCGCCGCCACCCCTTCGGCCTCGTTCATCACCGGCCACGCGAACACGTTGATGATGTGCTTGCGGTGCTGATAGACGAGCGCGGCGACGCTCCTGCCGGCGAGGTACTCGAGCCGCCCGCCGATCAGCGGGAAGCCCGACGAGGCGAGGTCGGTGACCGGCGGTGAGAAGTCGAGCTTGCCCGCGAACCAGGGCTTGACCGTGTGCTGATCGGTCGACGAAACGTCGGTGAGGTGCGCGGCCATGAGCGAGCGGATGTGATTGCCGACCGCCTCGCTCGCGAGCGCGTCGGCTCTCCGATCGCGCGCGCCCATCGCGATCCACGCGCTGCCCGCGACCACGGCGATCGCCGCGGCCGCGCCCACCCAGCGCCACGGCCGTGAGAGGCCACGCCACGCTCCGCCCCGAGCCGATCCGCGCATCTGGCGCGCCACGCGAGCGCGCAGCAGATCGGGCGCCCGATGGTATTCGAGGCCCAAGCGCAGCGTCTCGCCCACCTCGCGCTGGCGGGCGAGCGCGGCGGCGCAGCCTTCGCAGGACGCCACATGCCGCGCGATCTCGCGGCCGGTCACGGCATCCAGCTCGTCATCGAGGTAGGGCGAGAGCAGCTCGAGGACCTCGCGGCACTCCATCAGTCCGCCCCTCCCGCGCCGAGCGCGATCGCGAGCTGCCGGCGTCCGCGCGCGAGCCGTGACATCACGGTGCCGATCGGCGCGCCCGTCACCTGCGCGATCTCCTTGTACGACAGGCCCTCGAGCTCCCTCAGCACCAGCACCTCCCGAAACTCGACCGCAAGGCGATCGAGCGCCTCGCCCAGCGACTCGGCGGCCTGAATGCGCGCGAGATCCGCCTCGGGACCGGATGCGCGATCGACCATCGTATGCTCGTCCTCCAGGAACTCTTCCGATTTCGCCCGCCGCGCGCCGCTGGCGCAGCCGCGTGAAGCAGGTGTTGCGCACGATGCTCAGGAGCCACGCGCGGCCGTCCGAGCCGCGAAGGCCTCCAAAGTGCCGCATCGCCCGCACCAAGGCATCCTGCGTCGCGTCCTCAGCCTCGTCGGCGTTGCGAAGGAGATAGCGCGCCAGATTGTAGGCCGCGTCCAGGTGACGAAGGACGCAGTCCTCGAAGCGCTCGAGATCGCGATCCGAGAGACGCGCTTCCGTGCCGGCGCGGGAGCCGCGCTTGCGCGCCGGATCCGGGCCCTTCTCATCCGTCACGACATGGCTCCCCACCGGATGGACTCGCGCTCGCGCGATTTTATTCCCGCTCGAGTCCCCGGGAATAAGCCGGCCCCTCGCAGCGTCCGGATCAGCGAAGCACGGTTCCCGGCTGCCTGCGGATGGGCGCGTTCCCCAACTCGGAGATCGATCATGAACCTCGAGTCCATCGTCCCCCGGATCATTCCCTCGATTGGCCTCGGCTGCCTCGGCCTCGTGATGTTCCTGGTCGCCCGCGCCGACGCCGCGCCCAAGCTGAAGACCATCCAGGTCCACCTTTCAGAGTGGACCGTGACGCTCGAGCCCAAAGCGGTGCCACCCGGGCCGGTCGAGTTCGATGTCATCAACTCGGGCACGATTCCCCACGCGTTCGAGGTGGAGGGCCGTGGAATCGAAAAGGCCCTGCCGCAGATGAAGCCCGGAGAGGCCGCGACGCTCACGCTCAGCCTGCCGGCCGGAACCTACGAAACATACTGCCCGGTCGGGAAGAACTCACACAAGATGCTGGGCATGGTGAATCACTTGACGGTGGGGCGCGCCTCGCATGCGGCGGCCGCGAGCGGCGACGAGCATGCCGGCTTGCCCGCCGAGGCGAATGAAGCGCACGAGGACGGGCACTCGATGGCGATGCGCGGAGATGAGGGCGAAGCATCCGAGTACGGCCGCGCCAGGATCATGAACGTCGTGGGCGGCGGACCCGTCATCCAAATCCTGCCGGGGCCTTATCCCTTCGCGGACAGCGCTGCGGCGATCATCGCGAACCGGCCCCCCGACCAGCAGGCCGATCTCACCAAGAAGTCTCACATGGGTCCCTACTCCAACAACGTCGCGAAGATCGCGGGCGACATCTCGCTGACGGCCATCGATCACGGCGCGACCGGAGATTCGGTTTCGGGCGTGGCATCGTTCACGGGCAGCGATGGCGCGCGCTGGAAGGTGGTGATGGATCGGGTTCAAACCCAGGACATTCCCTACAATCCGCGCTTTGGGGGAGTGATCATGGGGCTCTACTACCACGGTGCCTCGGGCGTGCACACGCCGCTGGTCCCGACGATTCAGAGCTCGCTCGCACTGTGGGCGTTCGCGCACCTCTACAAGAACGATCAGCTCGTGACCGACGATGCGATGGTGCACATCATGCTGCTCTCGCGCACCCGGCGCACCAGCGACTGGGCGCTCGATTGCTGGGACTGCTCGGACCGGCCGATCGAGGAGCTGCAGCTTCAGGTCACGCCGGCACCGAATACTCAGCCCTTCGATTCGCCGGGTGGGTTCCTGTTCGTGAACTGGGAGAAGTCGCAGGGGAAGCTCGAGACGAGGTGAGCGGTGGCCAGCCCCGGCAGCGTTTCAGCGGCTGCCCCGCGCTGTGAGAGAGTCCCCGCATGCCCGAGCCCGACGGCAGGAACGTCGCCCATCCGCAGCTGCGCTTGCTGGTGTTCTCCGGCTCGTTGCGCGAGGCGTCGCTCAATACCCGGCTCGCGCGCCTGGCGGCGACCTACGCGGCGAAGAAGGGCGCGACCGTGGACCTCGCCGCGCTGCGCGACTTCGATGTCCCGCTGTTCGACGCGGACGCCGAAGCGAAGGTCGGCATCCCGCGCGGCGCTCAGGAGCTCGCCCGGCGGCTCAGCGCCAGCGACGCATTCGTCATTTCATCGCCCGAGTACAACGCCTCGATGCCGGGCGTGCTCAAGAACCTGATCGACTGGACGTCACGCCTTCGCCCGCAGCCGTTCCACGAGAAGCAAGCGCTTCTGCTCTCGGCGTCGCCCTCGATGGTGGGCGGCAACCGCGGGCTCTGGGCGCTCCGCGTTCCGCTCGAGCACCTGGGGGCGCGCGTCTACCCCGACATGTTCTCGCTCGCCATGGCGCACCAGGCGCTCGAGGGCGATCGCTTCGTGGATCCCGCGCTCCAGCAGCGCTTCGAGAAGAATCTCGATGCGTTCTTGAATCTCGCCGAGGCTACGAAGCACTACCCGTGCATCAAGAAGGCGTGGGTCGAGTTCCTCGGCGAGACGCCCGGCCTGCCCGAAGATCGCGTCGAGCAGACCTCGTAGCGCCCTTCCCGCTCAGGCTGGCGTCGTCGCCAGATACTTCGCCCATTCGATGGCGACGTCAGCGACCTCCTCCCAGCCGTCCTCCCCGAGAATGTAGTGCGAGCGGTCCATGAATTCCTTGTACTCCGTGATCGCACGGGATTGCCGGTAGAGCGCGACGTTCATCTTCACCACCGCGGGTGGCGAAACGTGGTCCTTGTCACCCGAGATGAAGAGCAGGGGCGCGCGCTCCTCGTTCTTGAAGTGCACGGTGACCTCGGAGTTCGGATCGAGGCTCGCGAAGCCGGCCTGAAAGAGGATGTGATCCGGGCCCGGGATCGCCTGCCGCTCGTAGACCTCTCGCGACTGCTCGCGGCTCAGGCGGTTCCCGAAGGCGTAATGGAACTGCTCGGGCGTGAGCGGCGCCACCTTGTCGATGTTGGAGGGATTGCTGAGCGCGGGGAACGACACGCGCAGCGTGGAGAACGGCAGCAGCAGAACGCCCTTCGCGGGAGCGGACGAGATCGCGACGCCCGCGGCGCCGAGTCCGCGATCGATCAGGATCTGCGTGAAGAGTCCTCCGAAGGAGTGGCCCATGATGATCGGCGGATGCGGAAGCTCGCGGATGATGTTCTCGTAGTGATGGACGATCCTCGAAACCGAGAGGTCTTCGAGCGGCTTCGGGTCGCGGCGAATGTCTTCGACGCTCCTGCCGTCGATTCCCGGCCACCCGCGATTGATGACGCGGTAGCCGAGCTTGGAATAGCGCTTGGCCCAGCCGTCCCAGCTGAGCGGCGTCATCCAGAGACCGTGGATGAGAACGATGGTGTCGGCTGCGACGTTCTTGTCGGACATGTGGGATCTCCCTAGTCGGCGGGAATTCGCCGTGTGGCTTCCATCAGCCGTGTGGCAAGCGCCCCGTAGATGAAGCCGCCCACGTGGGCCATGTACGCGACGCCTCCGGTCTGCACCTGCGCGACCGCGCCCACGCTCACGAGCTGCATCAGGAACCAGATTCCTATGAATAGCGCGGCCGGGACGTACTGGACGCGAACGAAGATCAGGAAGAAGAGCAGCGAGCGGATGCGATCGGTGGGAAACGCCACGATGAAGGCGCCCATCACCGCCGCGATGGCCCCGCTCGCGCCCAGATTCGGCACGGTGGAATGGGGATTGATCGCGACCTGGGCCAGGATCGCGACGATCCCACCGACGAGATAAAAAGCCAGATACTGCAGGTGCCCCATGGCGTCTTCGATCTCGGGGCCGAACGCCCACAGGAAGATCATGTTGCCGATGATGTGCGACCAGCCGCCGTGCATGAACATCCCGGTCAGCACCGTGACCAGATGCTGGCCGCCCGAGACCTGCGCCGGGATCACGGACCAGCGCGCGACAAAGGGCTCGCCGCCGATCAGCTCGAGCGCGAAGACGCAGACGTTGACGACGATGAGGAACGCCGTGATGAACGGCATTCGCACCGGGCGCCGCGACGCGTCTCCGAGAGGGATGATGGCCATGCGAGGCCCCTACGAGGCGGAAGCGAAACCGCTAGCGATTGGCTCCCCGGGTGGCGGGCATCTCGGCCTCGATCGCGGCGACGAGGTCGGCGTAGTCCCACGGCCCATCGAAGCGCACTCCATTGATGAAGAACGTCGGGGTTCCGTTGACGCCGCTCTTGACGCCGCTCATGAAATCCTCGCGGACGCGGTGCGTCTTGCCCTCGGCGGACTCGAGAAATCCGTCGGCGCGAATTCCCAACTGCGCCGCGTACTTCATGAGATCCCGCGCCTCCAGGTGCTCCTGATTCTCGAACAACAGGTCGTGCATCTCCCAGAACTTGCCGTGATCCTCGGCCGCCTCGGCCGCCGCCGCGGCTGCGGCCGCGTGCGGATGGACCTCGGAGAGCGGAAAGTTGCGAAAGACGAATCGCAGGCGATGACCGAAGTGCTTCTGGACCGCGTGGACGATCGGAAAGGCGCGCCCGCAGTGGGGGCACTCGTAGTCGCCATATTCCACCAGCGTGACCGGCGCGTCGGCCGGTCCCTGCGTGTGATCGCGCTCGCCGACCGGCAGCGTCAGCGCGGGGCCCTTGGTCCGGGTCATCGCGCACCCGCCTTCGACGCCAATGCTTAGAGCGCGCTCAGGATTCCGTCCGCGCCGGGATTGACGCCCACCGGCGAGACGAAGCTCCAGCGAATCACGCCGTGCGCATCGATCACGAACAGCGCACGCTCGGTCTCCCCCGCCGCTTCTCGGTAGACGCCGTAAGCGCGGGCGACGGCGCCCTTGGGCTCGAAGTCGGCGAGCAGCGGAAAGTGGTACTTGCGCTCGCTCGCGAATGCGGCGTGACACCACGCGCCGTCCACCGAGATCCCGATCAGCTCGGCGTTGTACTTCCGGAATTCGGGCAGGACCTCGTTGTAGAGCCCGAGCTGATCACCGCACACCGGACTCCAGTCCGCGGGATAGAAGGCCAGGATCACCGGACGGCCGCGAAAATCACGGAGTGAAACGCTCTGATCCGGCGTGCTCTTGAGCTTGAAGTCGGGAGCGCTCTGGCCGGGACCGAGCGCGTGGTGTCCGTGATGAGGCGTCCCCGGGTGTTTGTCGTGCGTCATATCTCATCCCTCCGGAGTCGCGGCCGCTGGCAGGCCGGACCTTCGAACAAGACTTCAAATGAGGGCCGTGCGCCGCCCGCGCCAGCCCGAGCCTCGATTGCCCATGAGACTGGACCCGCGCACCAGGCCGCGCAAGCGGCCCCTTGGAGGCACCGGCTTTTCCCTGAGAGGATGGGAGCATGCGAAGGATCGTGCTGTGGTTGTGCGCTTCGGCGCTCGCGGTGGCGCTCGCGCCCGCGATTTCGCGTGCCGGGCCGCCGTTCGTGACCGATGATCCGGTCCCGGTCGATCTCCATCACTGGGAGTTCTATCTCGCGAGCGCGAACCAGGTCTCGCGCGACGAGGCCTCGGGCACCTTCCCGGAGGCCGAGGCGAATTACGGCGGCGCGCGCAACCTCCAGCTGCACGTCCGGCTGCCGCTCGACTATACGCTGCCGAGCGGCCACGATGCGCACTTCGCCCTCGATGATCTCGAGCTGGGCGCGAAGTACCGCTTTCTCGAGGAGGGCAAGCGCGTTCCGATGGCCGCGATCTACCCGGCGTTCGAGGTTCCGCTGAGCGGCGAGGCCAGAGGCTCCGAGGCCGGGAAGCTGGAAGCGTTCTTCCCGCTCTGGATTCAGAAGAGCTTCGGATCGTGGACGAGCTACGCGGGTGGCGGCTACTGGGTCAATCCCGGCGACGGCAATCAGAACTATTGGCTCGCCGGATGGCAGGTGGGTCGCAACGTCGCGGCGAACGTCGCGGCCGGCGCGGAGATCTTCGGCGCCACCGCCGACGAGGTCGGCGGGCGCGGCTCGCTACGCTTGAACCTCGGTGCCACGATCGACTTCTCGGAGCGCCAGCATCTGCTGCTCTCGGCCGGCCACAGCATCTCAGGCGACTCGGCCTTCCAGGGCTACGTGGGATACCAGATCACGCTCTGAGGCTCGCGGGGCTCCCCTGCTTCAGCCATTCCCCAAGCCGATCTAAACAGCGGCCGGGGACCACGAGGTCGTGGTGTGGCAGTTCTGGCACTGGGTCGAGATGCCGCCGGCCACGTGGCTGGGATTGTTCGTATTGTTGTAATCGGTCTGGTGGCACGAGTAGCAATCCGTCGGCGTGCCGGCGAAGACCCCGTTCAGGTGGCATGCGACGCACGCGAGCGCGACGTGCGCGCCGGTGAGCTTGAAAGTGGTCTGCGTGTTGTGATTGAACGTCGCGCCGCCCCAGTTGAAGGTCGTGTGGCAGACGTCGCACGTGGTCGGGAAGCCGGCGGCGCCGTGGGCGGGATTCGTCGTGCCGTTGAAGTCCGTCTGGTGGCAGCCGAAACACGCGATCGGCGCGGCGCTGTAGTTGGTGGTGGCGTGACAAACGACGCACTGGAGCGTCGTGTGCGCGCCCGTCAGCGGGTAGTTCGTCATCGTGTTGTGATCGAAGAGGGCGGGCACGACCTGCTCGATAGTGCTCCAGGTGCCGGTCTGGCTCGCGCTGGTCGAAATCGTTCCGCCCAACGTGCTGTCGGCGCGCGTGCCGCGGAAATACTTGACGGTGCCGCCGTCGACGAGCTGGAACTCGATGCTCGGATCTTCCTCGCTCCTCGCCGTGGTGGGGATGGCGATACCGTTCCTTACGACCACGACCGTCTCGGGTGAGATGGCGATCTGGAGCGGGAGCGAGCTCGCAACCTCGCTCACGATTCCGGACCACGTGCCCACCAGATGGCCGGGAATCGGCTGGATCAGAGCGGGCGCGGTCGGCGGGGCCGATCCCTTGGAGCATCCCGCGCAGGCGAGCGCCAGCGAGGCGATGAGGATGGCAGGGCGAGCGGCATGCGGCGACATCATGGGGGGAGTCCTCGGCGGCGGTGTCGGGCCGGCCGCACAGCGTGCGGCACCGAAACCCCGGCTCCTCAAGGTTACGCCTCCCATCGTGCGTCCCGTCAAGTGGTAAAATCCCCGGCATGTTGGTACGCGCGCTTTGCGTGGCTCTCCTCCTCATCGGGATGACCTCCCAGCCGCGCAGCCCGTGCTGCGGACCCCACAGCGCGTGCTGCAAGGCAAGGCACGGGCTGTGCCCCGTTCTCCCAACCAGCGGATGCCGGGTCACTTCGAATGATCTACAGGCCGGCGTCGTCTCTCACTCGCCCGATCTGCTTCCGATGCTGGCGGCCAACGGGCCCGTGATCGCTCTGGGCGTGCCCGCGGCGTCTCGCAAGGCTGAGGCGATTCCTCGACTTCACCCTCCTCCACTCCCGCTCGAGCCCCCGCTTCGAATCTGATCCTCCCTGAGGGTGGGCGCACGCCTGCCCTGTCATTCCCTCACGCCTCGATCCTCGAAGCGTGATTTGACCTGGTTTGTGCCGAGGGGGACCGGATGAAAAAAGTATGGGTCGCGGCCGCGCTGGTGGCGCTCCTGGCGACCGCCCGGGCAAGGGCCGATCGCACTCAGGTCTATTCCGTCACCGGGGTGGACTGCGTGGAGTGCTCGGTACCGATCAAGACTCAGCTCAAGAAGCTCAAGGGTGTGAAGAAGGTGGACTTCGACATGCACAAGGTCGAGCTCGCGGTGATCATGGACGATCGCGTCGTGGACGACTCGGTGCTGGCCGCGATCGCGCGTTCCGGGCCGGGCTTCAAGGGCACGCCGGGCGCGGGGAGCGGCGCCTACATTCCGTTCGGCACCTATCCCGCGGGCGCCGACGCCATCGTGCTCACCGACAGCGGCTCCGCGGTTGGCTCGCTCGAAAAGCTGCGGGTGCCGGGCAAGTACACGGTGTTCGACTTCTACGCCGACTGGTGCGGACCGTGCCGGGTCGTGGACTCCGAATTGCGCAAGGCCATCGAGCATCGGCAGGACCTGGCGGTGCGCAAGCTCAACATCGTGGACTTCAAATCGCCGCTCGCGCGCGAACAGGGATCGAAGCTCAAGGCTTTGCCCTACCTCGTCATCTTCTCGCCCGGCGGCAAGCGCACCGACCTCGTGGGTGACGACTCGAAGCGGCTGTCGAGCGTCTTGGGGTCGCACTGATGAAACGCCCCATTGCGGCGGGGCTCATCGCTATTGCGCTCGCGCTCTCTCCCGGCGTCGGCTGGACCTGACCCGGTTGATCGAACCCCAACCTGCCGGTCGGCGGGTCGGCCATCGAGGCTCCGGCGGCCAAGGCGTGGACATTGGGCGCCGCCCTCACGGGCACTTCGCTCCACATCGAGCACATCGAGTCGGATGATCCCGGATTGGTCGTGCCTTACTGGCACGTCCAAGACCTCCTCATCGGCGAGCTCGACCTCTCGGCGTCGCGCGGCTTTTCGGGCGGAACCGGAATCGGTCTGATGCTGCCGCTGCGAATGGTTCGCGACCGAATTCACTTCCTGGATCTGGCGCGCGAGCCCTACGTGCCGCCGAATCCGGATACGCACCACCGGAACGAAACGCTCGCGCACGTAGCCGATCCACAACTATGGGCGGTAATGACGCGGCAGCCCGGCCCGTGGTCCCTGAGCATCCATGCGGGCACGTCGATTCCGATCGGTAGAACAGAGCCCAATCCATTTGCGCTCGGCAGGCTCGGTCTTCCGCATCAGCACATTCAGTTCGGAACCGGAACGTGGGACCCCATCTTGGGTGCGGCCGCCGCGCGGGCGATCGGCTCCTTTGGCTTGAGCGCGGTGGGCTCCGCGACGCTGAGCTTCTACGAGAATTCACACGGCTATCAGGCGGGCAATCGCTATGCGCTGGTCATGGGCGGCAGCCACTCGATTGGTCCGACTTGGGTGGCGAACGCCGCCCTCAGCTTGAACCGCGAGGAGGCGGAGACCTGGAGCGGGAAGATCGAGGAGGAAGGAAACCTCGGGCGCACCGACCTGTTTGCCCAGGTCGGCATCGGTCGCGGGGTGCCGAAGCTGGGGCTGCTGGTCTGGACGGTTCAGCTTCCGATCCGCACCTGGTCGCGCGGAGAGCAGGTGCGGATCCCTTTCGTGCTCTCGATGAGCTGGACGAGGTAGCCCCAAGCCGCTAAACGAGCTGCGCGGCAGCGGGGTGTCGGGAAGCGCACCCGGAATCTCACGCGGTCGCGAGGTGCTGGGCTCAGCCGGCGAAACAGTACGTGAAGCCGGCGCTCTCAGCGCGGTGAACGGCGTAGACGCCCGAGGGCAGCACGACCATTCCCGGCAGCAGCCCGGCGACGAGATCCTTCTTCACGTCATCCGGCTTCATGTTGTTGTCGCCCGCGAGCTTCATGCTGTAGACCGTCATCGCGAGGTCGCAGACCCCGAACACGACCCCGCGCGCCTGAACCTTCTCCAGCGCCATTTCGGGAATCGGCAGATCCTCCGGCCTGATGTTCGTCACGACGTTGCGAACCGAGGGCGCCTTGGTGGTCTTGTCCTCGATCTTGAAGACCTCGCCGAGCTTGTACTTCGCCCACACCGCGTCCTGCATTCCGAGCGGGATCGCCTCGTGCCTCAGGATCACGAAGCAGCCGACATTCGAATCGGGCACCTGGAGCTTGTTGAACGTGTGCAGGAACGCCCACGACCAGATCACCGGCAGCGATTCGTTGGGTCGCGGGGCGTCGAACACCTGACGGTACCTGCGCGAACTCAGCTTCTTGAGCGCGCCATCCAGCGCCTCGGAGCCGGCGATGGGAATGTCCATTTTCTCCTGCGCGAGCACGGCAGGCACGTGCGCGAGGCTCGCGGCCGCCGCTCCCGCGACGATGGTGCTCAGGAATCCACGACGATCGAGCGAGTTTTCCTTGTCGAACACGGCCACCTCCCCAGGGTTGGAGCGTAACGATGTTGCCGGCGGGCAGATTATCCTTCGGTGCGCGAGCGGCGCCAGAACAATTCGGCGCGGGATGCCAGCGCGCGGCGCGGTCCCGCGCTCAGGGTGAAATTCCCCGGCGCGTGAGCAGGTAGACCGCGAACGAGCCGAGCCAATGGCTGCCCGCGTAGTGTTCGGGCGTGACGCTGGCGAGCCCGGCGTCGCGATGGCGGCGTGAAGAAGCCTCGAGCCCGCTGCGCTCGGGGCCCTCGGGCAGCGCACGCGCGATCCCCTCGAGCATCCACGCGCGGCTCAGGTTGAGCCCGGTCAGGTGCGAGAGCTTGCCATCGGCGGGATCGGGCGATGTGACCGGCTCGAGATTCTCCGCGGCGCGATCGGGCAGCCGCGCCGCGTACCAGCGCGCGAACTCAGGCCCCGCGAGCACGCGGCGCATGAGATCGGCTTCGGCGAGCGCCGGCGAGAGAAAATCGTGCGCCGAGGGCTCGAGGCGGATGGGCGCGGCGCCCGCGCCGCCAAAGAATCGTCGCGACGCCTGTTCGATGGCCGCGGCGGGCTCGGAATCCGCCGCGCCGCGCGCGCGATCGAGCGCGAGCCCCATCGCGAACGCGCTCTGCGAGTGCTCGCCCGATCTCACCGCGCCCGGGAGCCGCGGCAGCCACGCCGTGAGTCGCGCGGCGGCGAGGCGCTCGAGCGCTTCAAGGGCGGCAAGCCAGCGCCGTGCGCGAAGGTCGTCCCATTCGCGCAGCTCCGCCGCGAGCTGGAGCAGCCACGCGAGGCCGTACGGGCGCTCGAAGCCTTCGTTGCCCTCGTGCTCGAGATAACGCCGCTCGCTTGCGAGCTTCTCCGGCGACAGATGATGCTCGAGCACCGGCACGGCATCGGCGGCGAACGCCGCATCGCCCGTCAAGCGCAGCGCCCGCGCCACGCACCAGTGGCCGTGCACCGCCGAGTGCCAGTCGAACGCGACGCCAAAGGCGGGATGCAGCTCGCGTGGCGGGCGAACGTCGCCATCCGCGCGCACCACGTGCGTGAGGTGAAACGGGTACTCGCGCTGAATCGCCGCCAGCGAGAGCGCGGCGCAGCGCAGGATCTCGTGCCCGGACGGCGGTCTCAGCTCGCGTCCCTCGCCTGTTCCTTCCAGCGCTCGGGGTGGACGCCGAAGATGAGCAGCCAGAGCTCGAGCGGAAGCTCCGAGATCGCGGAGATCGCGGCGATCACCGGGAACAACGGATAAGCGAGCGGCGGGTAGATGTAGAGCGACCAGCCCACGCCATCGAGCATGAGCAGGGCCCCCAGGATGCGCGGCATGAAGCGCGACTTGAGGATCAGATAGCCCGACAGCGCGCACCAGATGCCGAAGAACACGAGGTAGATGTCGAACGCCTGCTCGTTGAGCTTGAGGAACGCGTACGCGAGGGCCTGCAGCTGGGCCGGAGGGAACGCGCTGAAGGATGTGGTCGCACTCTGAAGGATGAGGAGCGGCGCGATGTAGAGCAGGCTGGTGACCGCCTGGATCGCGCACCCCACCGCGATCACGAGGGCTGCGAGCCGCGCGACGCTCCGGTTCACGGGCTCGAATAATTCATAGAAGAGCCACGCCCACGCGAGGTGGAACGCGACGGCGGCCAGCGAAGAGCAGAAGCCGAGCCAGTAGAGCTTCGGATGCGCGAGCAGATTCGCGGCGGTCGCGGCGGGATCGTGCGAAACGGTGAGGCGGTCGAGAATCATCACCTGGCCGCCCGCTGAGGTGAGCCCCTCGAGGAACTCGAAGAGGCCGGCGAGCCGCGCCTTCGCGCGCGGCGAGGCCTTGGCCAACCGCTCCGGGATCGCGACCGCGGTCATGAGCGCGCGGCCGACTCCGCTGCGAGCTTGCGGGCCGACTGGAGCTGCTCGGTGTAGCAGTGCCAGCAGGCCGGGAAGTATTTCTCTTCGGCCCCGAGATCGATGCTCGGGCCATCCACCGTCGCGACGCCGTTCGAGTGCTTGAGGTTCATGATCGCCTTCCGATTGCAGAAGGCGCACGTGGTCTTGATCTCCTCGATTGAGTCCGCCATCTCGAACAGCCGCCGCGCCCCCGCGAACAGCTCGCCGCGAAAATCGGTGCGGAGTCCGTAGCAGATGATCGGCACTTCGAGCTCGAGCGTGATGCGACGCAGTTGATCGATCACCGCCGGGCTCACGAACTGCGCCTCATCGACGAGCACGCAGCTCAGGCCGCGGAAGTCGTCGTCCTTGAGTCGGGTGTCGGCGTGCACCAGCAGGTCGGCGTCGCAGTTGAGGCCGGCGCGTGATCGGATCTGCGCCTCGCCAAAGCGGGTGTCGAGGCTGGGTTTGATCAGCATGACCCGCTTGTTCTGCTGGCGGTAGTTGTGCGCCACGGCGAGCAGATTGAGCGTCTTCGCGCTGCCGACGGTGCCGTGACGAAAATAGAGCTTGGCCATGTCCTCTCCCTGGCTCGAGTACGTGCGCCCCGCGACGGAACCCCTGGGCGCCGGATGCCGCAACCACGCGAGGATACCCCATGCGGCGCGCGCGCCGTCATAGCGGGGTCTCGGCGCCATTCACGAACAGCCGGAACGAGAGCTGGCTCGCCTTGGCCAGCGTGCGATGAATCGGGCAGCGCCGGTGCGTGAGGCGCGCCACCTCGGCGGCCCTCCCGGCCGGGGAACGGGTCGAGACGCGCGTCTCGACCAGAACCTCGCGAAAGCCCGAGTCGGCGCCGCGGATTTCGTAGAGCCCCTTCAAGTCCCATCTCCCGGTGGCGGTGGTCTCGAGCGCCTCCAGGTCCAGGTCCTTCATGGCCGCTGTGCGCGCGAAGATCACGTTCTCGCAAAGCGCGACCGCGGCCATGAAATAGTCGGTCGGCGTGGGGCCGAGACCGGAGCCGCCCACGGACACGGGCTCGTCCTGAACGACGGTGAACCCCCGCACCGTCGCCTCCGAGTGCTGGTTCTCGATCACGCGGGCAGATGCCTGATTGACCGCGATCTTCTCGTCCTGTGTGGCCTCCAGATCCGCAAGGTGCTTCGTGAAGAGGGTCTTGATCACGGGGGCAAGAAGCGACATCCGAACCTCCACTGCGGCCCTGACCATTCCATTCCCCCGGGCGCCTCCCGGGGCGAACCACTCGCGATCTTCAGGCCGGCCGGCGCATCCTGGATTCCCGCGCGCGTGGCTCGGCGTCGCACGCCGCGACGCGCTGCTCGAAGAACCGGCGCTCGGAAGGATTGCGCGCCAGAGCGCGCGCGGCCCGAAAGTGCTCGCGCGCCTCCTCGCTCCGGCCGCAGCGCAGCTCCAGCTCGCCCTGTGCGGCCGGATAGAACGGATAGCTCGCCAGGCGATCGCGATCGGCAATCGCCCGCAGCTCCTCGAGCCCGCGCTCCGGCCCATCGAGCTGCGAGATGGCGATGGCGCGATTGAGCGCCACCACCGGCGATGGCCGCAGCTTCATGAGCCGATCGTAGAGCGTGACGACGCTCTTCCAGTCGGTGTCCTCGGCACGCCGCGCGGTGGTGTGGATCCACGCGATCGCGGCCTCGACGTGGTATTCGGTCAGCTCGGTCCCGCTCGCCGAGCGCTCGAGCAGCCGCTCGGCCTCGGCCACCAGGGCGCCGTTCCAGCGTGATCGATCCTGGTCGAGCCAGCTCGTCAGGCCGCCTCCGGCATCCATGCGCGAGGGAAGGCGCGCCGCATGAAGCCACATGAGCGCCGAGAGCGCGAACGTCGCGGGTGTCCCTCCGCCCGGGTGCTCGCGCAGCAGGGCCGTGAGGCGCATGGCCTCGCCGCACAGCTCGGCGCGCACCGGTGCCTCCGCCGAGGCCCCGTGATAGCCCTCGTTGAACAGTAGATAGAGCGCGCGCTGCACGGCGGGCAGCCGGCCCGAGAACTCGGCGGCGTCCGTGACGTCAAACAGCCGCCGCGAGGAGGCAAGCACCTGCTTCGCGCGCTGGATGCGCTTCTCGATCGCGGCGCGTCCGGCGACGAACGCGCCCGCCACCTCGCTCACGCTGAAGCCGCACAGGATGTTGAGGATCAGCGCGACCTGCGCCTCCTCCTTGAGCCGCGGATGGCAGCACGAGAACATCATTCGCAGGGAATCGTCCTGAATGGCGTGGGGAGCGAACTGCTGATCCACAGTCGGGACGAGCGTCCACTCCGAGTCGAGCGCGCGCCCCAGCTCGGGCGCGAAGGTGCGGGCGGTGCGCTCGCGTCGCAGCGCGTCCACCGCGCGATTGCGAGCCGCGGCCATCAGCCAGGCGGAAGGGTTCTCCGGCCAGCCGCTGAACTTCCACACCTCGAGCGCGCGGCAAAACGCGTCCTGGACCACATCCTCGGCGAGCGCCAGGTTGTGGACGCCAAAGATGCGAGTCAGGACGGCAACCATGCGTCCTGACTCGCGACGAAAGAGGGAATCGAGCGGATCCACTACATCTACATCTTCATGACCGGCCGCACCTCGACGAATCCATTGCGTTCGAAGATCGGACAGCCCTTGGAGAGCTCCGCGGCCTCGCTCAAGTCCTTCGCCTCGACGATCGTGAAGCCGCCGACGAGGTCCTTCGCCTCGGCGAACGGGCCATCGGTGACGATCTTTTTCCGACCCACCACCTTGCCCGTCGTGTCGAGCGGCTGCCCGCGATCCTTGATGTGGCCGCCGCTGCTCAGGTCCTGAAACCAGCTCATCCACTTCTGCATGTTCTGCTGCATCTCCTGAGGCGACGCGGGGCGCTCGGCCCCGCGATAGAGAAACACGAACTCGCTCATCGCTGCCTCCAATCGCGGATCGGGCGGGCCCGCCCCGCGTGGGTCATCCAGCTGGCCGGCGCATTTCGCCGGCGCAATTCTATGACGATCGGGCGGCCTCGAAGCGGACAGTTTTTTCGCCGCCGCGAGAGGACGGGCCCTGCTTGCGGCAACACCCACCCTCGCCCCCGCGATTCATGCCCTTGAGGCGCGCTACGTTGCCGAGCGCGGCCCGCGATACTCGACGATCTTCACGGCCTCGAGCGTGACGAGGCCTTCCTCGACCAGGGTGTCGACCTCGGCCATGAAGCGGCGGATCACCTCGTCCGAGTCCACCAGTTCGATTACGACCGGAAGATCGCTCGAGAGCTCGGCCAGCTTCGCGCTGTGCATGCGCGAGTGCCGCCCGAAGCCGAGCGGTCCGTGCAGAACCGTGGCGCCCGCGACGCCCATGGCGTGGGCGCGTTCGACCAGTACTTTGTAAAGTGGACGGCCTTCGTGCCGGTCGGAATCGCCGATGAAGATGCGCAGCAGCGTGCCCTCGCGGGTCTCGATCACGACGGCGCCCCTTCCCCGCCACGATAGTGCACCACGTGCGCGCGCTCCATCGTGATCCGCGCCGCGTGGCCCGCCAGCATCGGCTCGATCGCCGCCAGCAGCTCGCGCAGGGCCTCTTCACGATCCACGATCTCGACCACCACCGGCCGCTCGATCTGAAAGAGCCGGGAGCGCTCGCCGAGGATGTGACCGCGCTCGACGTAGCCGTACATGCCCGACAGCACGGTCGCACCGGCGAGGTGCAGCTTGCGCGCCTTGTTCAACACCGCTTCGTAGACCGGCGCGGTGTGCCACCTCGCGAAGTTGCTGAGGTGGAGCCTCAGCAGAACCTGCTCGCCCTCGAGCTTCACAAGAGGCCTCCCAGGCCGGGCGTCAGCATCATGCCCAGCCGCACCCCCGCGATTCCCGCGATCACGCTGACGAGGACGTTGGCGAGCGCGCGTACCCATGCGCCGTCCGCGAGCAGGCCGTGGGTCTCGTACGCGAACGACGAGAACGTGGTCAGGGAACCGAGAAAGCCGACGATGACGACGAGCCGGACGACGTCCGGCCGATCGATCAGGCGGCCGGTGACCATGGTGGCAACCGCGCCGATCGCGATGCACCCGACGAGGTTCACGACCAGCGTGCCGTACGGAAAAGCCGTCCCGAGCCACTGCGCCATCAGCCGGTTGACGAGATAGCGTGAGATGGCTCCCGGAACGGCGCCGAGCGAAATCCAGACGAACGGCATCAGGCGGTCCAACGCGGGCCTCCGTTTTCCGGCAGGAGCAACAAAAACTCCTGCCCTCGGGTGAGGTCAGGAGTCATCAGCCCGTTCGTCGGGCGGTTCGAGGCGAACTCCATCGCCATAAATTATTGCAGCAAGCTAGCGCGCGGATACGCGCTGGTCAAGGGGAGAGCGCCCCCGCGCGGGCTCCCGGCCCGTGCGGAGGCTCCCTCCCTCGCCGTTCGGCTCTCAGGCCGGCCGGATGTTCTGATTGACGCTGAAGAGATTCTGCGGATCGTACTTGCGCTTCACCTCGACGAGCCGCGGGTAGTTGGGTCCGTAGGCCGAGCGCACGCGATCGCTCTCGTCCGCGGTCATGAAGTTGACGTAGACGCCGCCGCTGGCATAGCGCGCCGAGGCGTCGAAGAACTCCCGTGCCCAACCGATGCCCCGCGCATCGTCCGCGGCATCGTCCCAGCGCCCGTGCACGTTCAGGACGAACTTCGCGTCGCGGTGCGCGTAGGCCGTGGACTCGGGCGCCGGCAACGCGGTGGCGCCACCCAGCGCCGCGATGAAGATCTCGCACTGCGGAGAGGGCAGCCGGCCCAGGTAGTCGATCACGACGTCGAGCAGGCCGTCCGGGAGCTCCGTGAGGTTGTGCGACTTCCAGTAGTTCCGTGCCCCGGGCGTCAGCAGCGGATCGAACGCCTGCTGCCAGGCCGCGTACGGCTGGACGCCGACGTGCTCTCCCACCGGCTGGCCGAAGTGCCGCAGCGGCTCGATGAGCGCTTTGCCGCGCTCGGGATCCCCGGCGTAGATCGCCGCGAACACCACGACCGGCTGACCATGGACGCTCGCCGGCAGGAACGGCAATGGCGGCGCGAGCCGCAGCACCGACCACACCGTCAGATCCTCGGGCGCCTTCGCCATGAAGTCGCGGTAGCGCTGAAGCGCCGGCTTGGCGTCCTTCGCCGAGTAGACGACCAGTCCGCTCAGCACGTCGGGGCCGACCGGGTGCAGCCGGAACTCGAAGCGCGTCACCACGCCGAAGTTGCCGCTGCCGCCCCTCAGCGCCCAGAAGAGATCGGGGTGCTCGGTGGCGCTCGCGCGCACCACGCGGCCGTCCGCCGTGACGACCTCGGCCGACTCCAGGTTGTCGACCGTCATGCCAAACTTGCGGCTCAGCCAGCCAAAGCCGCCACCGAGCGCGAGCCCGGCGATGCCGGTCGTGGAGTTGATGCCGACCGGCGTGGCGAGGCCGTGGGATTGCGTGGCGGCATCCAGGTCGGCGAGCGTGGCGCCGCCCTCGACGGTGGCCCGGCGCGCCGCGACGTCCACGCGCACATTGCGCATGCGCGTCAAGTCGATCACGAGGCCGTCCTCGCAAACCGCGTTGCCGGCGATGTTATGTCCGCCCCCGCGCACGGCCAGCGCCAGGCCGTTCTCGCGCGCGTAGTTCGTGGCGCGCACGACGTCGCCCACGCTCGCGCAGCGGGCAATGATCGCCGGGCGCTTGTCGATCATGGCGTTCCAGATCCGTCGCGCGCTCTCGTAGGCATCATCGCCGGGAAGCACGATCACGCCGTCGAAGCCGGACTTGAGCTCATCGACTCTCATGGTTCTCACGTTCATGACGTTCTCCTGTGGAGGCTGCGGAAACGGCGAGGGCCCGTGAGGCTCTAGCGCGTCACGACGACTTCCAGGTAATCCGACGGAACGATCAGCGATTCGCTTCCGCCGCGGTTGTGCTTCTCGAGCAGCGCGAGCAACTCGTCGTTGAGCTGCGATTGCCTGGCCGGATCGAGCGCCAGGAATGCCTTGTGCACGGGCCCGTAAAAGCGCCGGAAGATGTCGACCCAATGCTGAGCCGACAGGTAGCGAAAGACGTAGGCCTTGCGCTCCGTGCGCAGGTTGCTGGCGTAGGGGCCAAACAGCTCGACCAGGCGCGTCTCCATGCCCCACGCCGCGGGCGAATCGAGCCCCGGCGCTGGCGGCGCGTGGCGACCCATCAGCTTGAACAGCTGGCCGATGAAGCCATCCGGGGTCCAGTTGGCGAGCCCGATGCGACCTCCCGGCTTGACGACTCGCAGCAGCTCGGATGCGGCGCGGTGCTGGTCGGGCGCGAACATGACGCCGAATGTGGAGAGCGCGACGTCGAATGCGCCGTCCTCGAACGGAAGATTCTCGGCGTCGCAGACGCGGAACTCCATCGGCAGACCCTCGGTCTCGGCGCGGCGACGGCCCTGCTCGAGCAGCTCGGGGACGTAGTCGGTGGATGTGACGTCGGCGAAGCGACGCGCGGCGGCGAGCGAAGCATTGCCATTGCCGGCCGCGACATCGATCACCTCGTCGCACGAGCGCAGGTCCACGGCCTCGCACAGCGACTCGCCGACGATCTGCAGCTGGACGCCGATGCGGCCGAAATCGCCGGCGGCCCACATCGCCTGCTGACGCGTCTTGATGGAAGGGTAATCCAAAGCGGCGGGATTCGTGATGGTTTCCATGGACGTTCTCCTCGGGTTCGGACAGGGGGGCGTCTCGACGGCCCGTAGGATGCTCGAAAGCCCGGCTTGACGCCCCGCCCAGCGTCGGGAAAATTGTGCTGTTCGTCCGGCCTCGGGCGGCTTCCCAGCGCCCGGGGCGAGCCGCAGGGGGGACCATGAGCGCCGATACGCTTTCCGACCTGCTTCGCGCGGTCCGGCTGCGCGGGGCCGTTTTCTTCTACGTCGAGGGGAAGGATCCCTGGGTCGCGGAGACACCGCGCTCGAGCGAGATCATCCCGGCCATCCTGCCGGGCGTCGAGCACATGATGGAGTTCCACGCCGTGGCCAGCGGCTCCTGCTGGGCCGCGATCGCGGGCGAGCCGCCGGTGCGCCTCGAAGAGGGCGACATCGTGCTCTTCCCCCAGGGCGATCACCACGTCATGTCGAGCGCGCCCGGGCTGCGCGCCAAGGTGCTCGATCCCGGGATCTACTTCACGCCGAAACCGCCTCAGCTGCCGTTCTCGATCAGCGTGACGGAAAGCGGCATGCCCACCGCACTGCTGGATGGCGGCGGCGACGAGAACACGAGGCTGGTGTGCGGATTCCTCGGATTCGACGCCCGGCCGTTCAATCCCCTGCTCGCATCCCTGCCGCGCGTGCTGCGCATCCCGGGCCTAGCCGCGGATTCCCGCTCGTGGGTGGGGCACTTCATGCACTCGGCGGTGGAGGAATCGAACCGGCGACGCCCGGGCGGTGAGGCGGTGCTCGAGCGTATGAGCGAGATGATGTTCGTCGAGGTGCTGCGCCGTTACGCCGACGCGCTGGCGCCCGATCAGACCGGCTGGCTCGCAGGTCTGCGTGACGCGGCGGTCGGGCGAGCGCTCGCGCTGATGCACGGGAGCCCGGCCGAGCCCTGGACGCTCGAGCGGCTGGGCGAGCAGGCGGCGCTCTCCCGCTCCACGCTCCACGAGCGCTTCGTGCACTTCATCGGCCTGCCGCCGATGCAATATCTGGCGCAGTGGCGCATGCAGCTCGCCACCGGCTGGCTGCGCGACTCCGACGCCAAGGTGATCGACATCGCCCTCGAGGTCGGCTACGAGAACGAGGCTGCCTTCGCTCGCGCGTTCAAGCGCACCGTCGGTGAATCGCCGGCCGCGTGGCGGCGGGCCAATCGGGCGCGCGTCATGGGCCGTACAGCCACGATGGCGTAGGCGCTTGCGCCGCGCCGGCCAAGCGCCTAGTTTCAGTCGGTTCTGAGCACGGCCGCGCCCACCTGCAACCTGGAGCGAACATGAAGCGCCTCTTGATCGGTTTCTTCGCCCTCGCCGCCGCGGCTGGCATCGCCCTCGCCGACACCAGCAATGCCCCCAAGGTCGGGGAGGCAGCGCCCGACTTCCTGCTCCCCTACGCCACGCGCGATTCGGTCGCGGACGATTCGCTGCGGCTCTCGGCGCTGGTGGGCAAGCGCAACATCGTGCTGGCATTCTATCCCGCCGACTGGAGCGGCGGCTGCACCAAAGAGGTCTGCACGCTGCGCGACAACTTCTCGTCGCTGGGAGCGGTGAACGCGGATGTGATCGGGATCAGCGGCGACTACGTGTTCTCGCACCACGAGTGGGCCAAGCATCACGACCTGCCGTTCCGGCTCGCGTCGGATCACAATCACGCGGTGGCGAAGCAATACGGCAGCTACTACGACCAGTACGGCTTCAATCGCCGCACCGTATTCGTGGTGGACAGGAAGGGCAAGATCGCCTATGCGGATCTGGCCTACAGCAGCCGCGACTCGGTCTCGTTCAGCAAGCTGCAGACCGCGCTCAAGACGATCCAATAGCGGCGCGAGCGCTCGAGCGAAACGGCGGTGGTGCCCGCGGGCGCGACCGCCGTTCGCGTTTCAGCCCGCCACGCCCAGCTCCGACGCCAGCTCGGTCACGACCAGAGCTTTGCCGGTGCGCTCCATGAGGTCGTCGCGCGCGGCGAGCGCGGCGAGCACGCGACCGGTATAGATCACGTCGCGCCACTGGCTGAGGTCGCCGAAGAACTCGGGCTCGGCGAGCACGGCTTCGATCTTGCTCGCGGGCGGCCACAGTCCGATCACCGGGATGCCGAATTCACGCAGCTCGGTGGCCATGTCCTCGGTCAGGCGTTGCAGGCCCGCCTTCCCCACCGAATAGGGCATCAAGGTCTTCGAGCCCGGCGCCTTGGGCTTGCCCGACATGTGCGACGCGATGTTGAAGATCCGCCCGCGGCCGTGCTCGAGCATCATCGGGATGGCGTGCCAGGACGCTACGTAGTGCGAGCGCAAACCCACCCCCACGAGGTCGTCCCACAGCGAGATCGGCCGCTCCCAGAATCGCGGACTCCCCCACAGCACGCTCATCGCCGGGCTGCCGAGCGCGTTGTTGACCAGCAGGTCGAGCTTGCCCTGTTCGCGCTGGATGCGCGCGAACAGCTCGGCCACCTCGGCGTCGTTCCGATGATCCACGGCCGCCGCGATCCCGACGCCGCCGCGCCGCGTGACCTCTTCCGCGGTCGCCGAGATGCTGCCGGGCAGCGCCGCCGCTCCCTCCTTCACGGTGCGGCCGGTCACGTACACGATCGCGCCGGCCTCTCCGAGCGCCCACGCGATGCCCTTGCCGAGGCCGCGGCTGGCGCCGGTCACGACCGCGACTTGTTTCGCGAGCGCGCTCATCCTTCCCTCCCGGCGGGAACTTACCGCAACGCCGCAGCTATTGGAGGTGGACGAGCCGGACGACTTTCTGTACGCGGCCCGCGGTGAGCCGGGCGAGGTAGACGCCCGGCGCGAGGCGTTGCGCATCGAGCGTCACGGCGTGGGAGCCCGCCGACCAGGGGCCGGCGATGCGGGGCGCCGCCACACGTCCCTGAGCGTCGAAGAAGTCGATCGCGGCCGGGCCCGGCTCGCGCAGAGCGAAGCTGAGCCGCGCGGAATCACGGAACGGTTGCGGGCCCGCGAGAGCGAATGAGGGGTCTTCGTTCGGGCCGCCGCGCACCGCCGCGACGCTACCGATCGCGCGCTCCCAGAGGCCGTCGCCGCGCGCTGCGTAGAGGCTTCCGCCGCTGATCGCGAGCTCCTTGACGAACACGTTGGCGAGCCCCTCGTCCAGCTGCCACGTCGCGCCGTCGCCGCTCTCCTCGATCACGACGCCGAGCGGCAAGTCGAAGGCCGCATACAAATGCCCGCCCTGGCTCGCAAAGGCGGTCCAGTCGAGCACGCCGAACCCGGGATCGACACGCGTCCATGGTTCTGCGCCGGCCGCGCTCGTGAAGAGGCCGAGATTCGTTCCCACCACCCAAACGCTGCCCGTCCAGATCGACATCATCGCGTCGATCCCGGCGTGGACGCCGATGTTGTCGAGGTTCGACACGTTCCAATCGGCATCGCCGGGATCGTGGAAGAACACCATTCCGTTGCTGCCAGCCGAGGCGATGAGCCGTGTTCCGCCGAGCGCGATGCTGTTGACGTTGGGCGCCTGATTCGGCTCGAGCGCGGCGCCAAAGGGCTGCCAGTTGCTGCCCGCGAGGTCGCGGGCGTAGACGCCGGCGCCCGCGGTCGCGGCATAGAGCGTGCCCTCGCGCACTTCCAGATCCGTGACGTCGAGCTGCGAATCGAGGATGCCGCCCGTCAAGCCCTGATTGAATCCCTGCCAGCTCGCGCCGAGATCGTCGCTCACGAACACGCCCTGACCGAACGTGCCGGCGTAGAGGCGATGATCGAGGATTCGCGTCGCCTGGATCGACGTCACGCCGGCCACCGGCTTCGTGGAGACGTGCCAGCTCGCGCCGGCATCGGTGCTCACGTAAACGGCGGTGTCGGCGCCCGCGGTGATGGTGTCGCCGCTCGCCCACGCCGAGAAGAATTCGGTCGTCGGGGTGCCGGGGATTTGAGACCACTGCGCGCGCGCGGGAGCGGCGCCCAGAGCCACCGCGGCGCAAAGCGCCAGCGGGCGAAGCAGCGTGTGTCGGATCCTCATGGGCTGCGGCCCTCCCACTCGATTCGAAACGCGAGCGCCCTTCCGATTCCCGCTCGCGGCGTTGGATCCAGCAATTTGTGGGAGAAATCCGCTCCGGATTACGGCAAACGGGCGCCGCCTCTCGACGGCGCCCGTTGCGAGTTTCGATGCTCGGCGGCCGCAGCCGCCGCGCTTCACGCGGTCATGATGACCACGTGCTTCACCTTGCGGAACTCGGCCGGGTTCAAGATGCGCAGCTGGACGACGTTGCCTTCGACCACCAGTTGGTAGCTCGAGACCGGTTGCGCGCTCAGGACCCGAGCCCGGGTCGCGGTCGTGGAGATGACGGATTCATCCGCGGTGTTGAGGGGCTTGAAGAGGTGGTCGTCGAAGGTGCCGGAGAGCTGAATGGTCTTGCCGAGCCCCAGCACGCCGCCCTTCGCGACGATCAGGCCATTGTGGCTCAGCTCCTGTTTGGTGCCGACCACGTAATAGACGGTCTCGATGTCGCGCCGGTCCTCATCGAGAAGGTGGTCCTTGGCGCTGAGCGAATCCTGGCCCTGCTGGACGGCGACCTGCAGTCCCGAGACGCGGGTCTGGAGTTCGTCGACCTGGGCACTGAGCTGCGTGATCCGCGCCTCACGCTCGGCGAGCGTCGCCTTGACCTGACCGAGGAGTTTGGCCAGCCCCGCGGCGTGCAGCTCGCTGCGATGGAGCCGACTCTCCAAGTCGCTGATCTCGACCTTGGTCCGCTGAATGCTGGCCTCGAGGAGCGCGATGCTCTCGAGCGCCTGCTCCCGGCTGGGCGCGCTGAGACGCTGGCCCGATTCCTCAGGCATCAGCTTCACGGCCCCCTCGCCGATCCGGATCGCGTCCAGGCTGTCCTGGATCTCGGCGATCGAGTTGAACGCCTCCGTGTACTGCGCCCTCACCTTCTCCTCGGCGGACTTCACCTCGTGATAATTCGCGGCGGCCACGCGATACTTCTGGAACACGACGGCCGTCGAGATCAGCAACACGACGCCGACGAAAATCAGAACCGCTTGAGCGACGTTGCGCATGAACAGGATCTCCTCTTCTTCGCTCCGGTAACGCTCGATCGTTGCCATAAAAGCACCCTGGCCACCCGAGGGGGTGTACGCGGACCATCCAGGTCCGCCTCCCGCCGCCCATGGTACTCCCGAGCGGACCGGGTGGTTCCCCCGATCGTGCTCGATTTGGCAATGAAATTGCGTGGGCGGGGAATCTGGCCCAGGCTGCGGTCCGGCCCGATCGCTAGTGGCCGAAACGCTGCGCGGCTTTTAGCCTTGCCTTCGCGGCCTCGATCTCGCGATCGCGCGGCGGCGCCGAGGTCGTGAGGCCGTCGAGGAGTCGGCGCGCCGCGGCGGCGACCTCCTCCAGCGCGCGCTCGAACGCGGGTGCGTTCACCTGCGACGGTTTGTGGAAGCCGCTCACCTTGCGCACGAACTGGAGCGAGGCGGCGCGGACTTCATCGTCGCTCGCCGTCGGCGAGTAATTGAACAGCGGGCGAATGTTCCTGCACATGGGGCGGACCTCTGAGAAGTGAACGAGACTAGACGCCCGCCAGGCGCAACAGGCGCTGGTACTGAGCTTCCGCGAGCGGCATCACCGAGAGGCGCGGCAGCCGGGCGAGATCGGACGACTTGAGCACCGCGTCAGCCTTGACCTGGGCGAGCGTCACCGGCTTGGGCAGCGGCCGATCGGCCTTCAGATCGAGCACCGGCCGCTTCGGGTCCTTGAGTTTGGGATCCGGATAGGCGTCGGAGTCGGCGACCGCGAGGCCGACGGCCTGCTTCTCCTCGCCGGTGTGATAGACGATCACGGTGTCGCCCTTTCGAATCGAGGCGAGGTGCTTGAGCGCGACCGGATTGGAGATGCCGTCCCACACCGTGCGCTTGTCCTTCTGGAGGTTCGTGAAGGAGTAAGTGGTCGGCTCGGTCTTGACGAGGAATCGCCCCATGGCGACAAGGATAGCGGCGGATCGGTGGCCGATCAACGCGAGCCGGCCGAGGCGGCCGATGGGCGGCGGGCGTCAGGATCGCGGCTCGGCCGGCGCGGGTTGCGGCACCTCGCGCGCGACCTCGAGGAAGCGGCAGAACGCGTTCGCGAGCTTGATCTGCCGCGGGCTCTGGCAATCGGGCTCGAAGAGGCGCGGGCTGCCGACCACGATACAGGTGCACCTCGCGCGCGAGGTCGCGACGTTGAAGCGGTTGGGGTTGTAGAGGAATTCCATGCCGTGCGGCGCGTCCTCCGGGGTCGAGGTCGTCATGGAGTAAATCACGACCGGCGCCTCCTGCCCCTGGAAGCGATCGACGGTGCCGACGCGCGCGCCCTTCGGCAGCCGGGCTTCGAGATCCGCGACCTGCGCGTTGTAGGGCGCGATGACGAGGATGTCCGCGATGCCGAGCGGGCGCTCGACGCCGTCGCGGTCCCGCCAACGCGCGCCTGTGAGCAGGGCGCCGATCCATTCCGCCACCACGTCGACCTCCTCGGGCGAGGCGCTCTGGTTCGCGTCGTGCATGACGGGCACGAACCACAGCCCGGCTCCATCGACGCGTCCCGCATCGAGAATGACCTGCCGCCCGGGCGCGGAGTGCGCCCTCAGGCGATTCTCGTAGAACAGCTCCGAGGTGTATTGGCAGATCTCGGGCGGCAGACGCCAGGTCTCGGCGAGGAACAGCCCGCGATCATCCGCGATCGTCTCGTCCCCCCGCAGCACGTGCTCGAGCGCCGAAACGGCGGTGCCCTCGGGGTGCGTGCCCTGGATCGGCTGCTCGAGCTGCTGCGGATCTCCGAGCAGCACGAGATTCTTCGCGCTCTGCGCGATCGCGAGGACGTTCGCGAGCGACATCTGCCCCGCCTCGTCCACGAACAACACGTCCACCGCCTCAGAGAATTCCTCACGCGCCCACATCCACGACGTTCCGCCCACCACGCGCGCGCGGCGCGATCGCAGCGCATCGCGCGCGTCCTCGTTGCGCACGGCCTCGGCGATGCCGCCGAACGAGACGTCGCCCTTTTTCCGCACCTTCTGGAGGCACGGGATCTTCATGCCGGGCTCGGTGGCGGCAACCACCTCCTTCAGCAGATTCGTGATCACCTTGTGGCTCTGCGCGCACACCCCGACCTGCCGGCCCGCGCGCACGAGGTCGCAGATCATGCGCGCCCCGGTAAACGTCTTGCCGGATCCGGGCGGACCCTGGATCGCGAGGGCGCCGTGATCGAGCTGAAGGACGAGACGGCGCGCGGCGTCGACGCCGCCCTCGCCCGGTCGCTCGAGCGCGCCGCCCTCATGCCCGGCGAGGCGCGGCCGAAGCCCGATCAGGAGGTCGCGCGCCGCGCGATGGGACCCGGGCGCATCCATGCCATGCGCGGCCACCCAGGCTGCGAGCCGCACCAGCGATTCCTCCTGCGCACGCGCCGGCACGGTATCGTGCGCGAATGCGCTCACGGGGTGAAGCCCGGCGACGGGGCCGAATGACTTGATGTCCACCGTGCGCGCGCCGAGGTCGATCGCCACCACCTCGCCCAACGCGCGCCCATCGGGCAATGGCAGATGGAGCTTGTCGCCCTCGCGGATGCGCGTCTCCTGGGGAGCGAAGCGGTAGCGATCCACCCGCGAACGCTGAGCCGGCAGACTCTCGAGGTGTTCGAGCCCGGAGAGCGCGGACATCTCGTCGAGCAGATCGTCGTGTGACATCCCGCGCAGGCGGAAATACTCCCACCACGGCGCCTTCTCCTCGCGCCGGTGCCACTCCAGCATGTGTGCGAGCAGCCAGCGTGCGTGCTGCTCGTCGGTCCGATCCTCGCGCTCGTACGGCACGCCTGCGAGCAGGCGATCCGCCAGATCGCGGGCGCGTCTCTCGCGATCGCCAACCGCCTCGCTCGCATCGCCCGATTCGTCCTTCGGCCGCTCGATCTGGGCGCCGCCGGCGATCGTCTCCGCGCGCAGGCGCTCGAGCCAGTCGCGGAGCGCGAGCGCGGAGAAGCAGTCATCGCGGTTGTAGGCCTCGACCACCCGTGCGCTCCCGTCTTCCTCGGAGAGGTCCGCTCCCAGCTCGAGGCCGCGCTCCATCGTGCGGAGCGCGCTGCCGGCCTCCTCGAGCGGCTGCTCGCGCGCGAAGCCGTAGAACGCCTCCATCTGCTTGATCGAGTACTCCTCGACGCTCGCGCGCATCGACTGCTTCACGATCGCATGTAGGTCCACGAATCTCCCGCCGCGGAGCAGGCGATCCACTTCGGACTCGCGCGTTCCGTGACGGCCCATCAGGCGCTTGACCGCCGCGGGCTCGTAAGCGCCGTAGTGGTAGACGTGCAGGTTGGGTTCGCGCTCGAGGCGCTCGATGATCGCGTCCATCAGCGCCTCGAATCCGCGTCGCTCGGCGCCGCGTTTGAGGGCCCAGCGATGGTGGTAACGCGGCGATCCGACCTCGAGCGCGAGCGTCCCGTCGTGGGGAATCGCGGCCGCCGCCCAGCCGAACAGGTACTCGAGCCCGCCGTCGTCCACGTAGGGATCGCCTTCGAGATCCACGAACAGATCGCCGGGTGAAGGCTCCGGGAGGAGGGCGAGGCCGCGCCCCGGCTCCGGCGGCAACATCTCGCGCACGCGGCGGCTCTCGGTGCGCCCCGCGAGCTGGACGCGCGCCTGCTCGCGCACGCGCACGTAGCCTTCCTTCGCGCCGCGTGCCGGCCTCCACGGTAGCGGCACCGGCTGGCTGGCGAGGGCGGCGAGCGTCTCGATGTCGTGCGATTCGAGCTCGCGGCCCTGAAGGCGTGAGAGGCCGGCGACGAAGCTCAAATGATCGTCTGCGCGGCGCTGCCGGTCGCAGCGCGGCCACCAGCGGCACACGTCACAGTGCGGCACGGGCTCGGGATACGTCGCCGGCGCCGCGGAGCCGGCATCCGCATCGACCGCCTTCTCCAGCCGATGCTTGACGAAGCGGTGGTAGGCGAGGTACTCCGCCACGCGATATTTCTCGAGCGGGAACTCTGGACGCCTCGGCACCACGAACATGTGCTCGGGCAGCGCGCCCTGCATCGCCTCGAGCAGTTCCGAGTAGAGGCAGAGCTGGAGGATCGCTCCCGCCTTCGTTTCGCGGGCGAGCTTGGTGTCGAGCGCCTCGTAGGACCACGCGCCGAGCCGGCTCCCGCGCTCGACGCGGATCAGCACGTCCGCGCGCCCGAGCCAACGGCCGTGCGCGAGAGTGGCTTGTGCGATCACCTCGGCGCCGGATCGCATCGCGGCCAGTGTGCGCTCGAGCGCGCTCTCGCCTTCCTCGTCGGGCTCGAGGCGCGTGATCTTCCGGCCTTGCGACTCGAGATAGGCGAGGTACGCGCGTTCGTGCTCGAAGCCGCGCTGACGCAGCACCTCGGCTTCCGGGCGATACCAGTCGGGCGGCTTCCAAAGTCCCTCGGCCACACCGCGCTCGAGCGTGGTCTTGTGCCGGCACGCGAGGTGATTCGCGAGATCGGTGGCCGAGAGCCTCAGCTGCTGCGCTTCGAGTTTCACTGGCGCCGCTTGCCTCCCGCGGGTGCGGGCGATTCGCGCGCCGCGGCGAACAGCTTCGTGAGCTGCGCGGCGAGCCTCGGGCCCCTGCCCTCTTCCTCGTGCTTCAGGAAAACGAACGCGTCGCTCCACGGCTGCGCGAGGATCTGCATCGCCCACTGCTCGAGCTCGGCGCTCGTGAACTCCTCGCGGCGCAGGCGCAGATAGCCCCAATCGGTGGTCGCGACGAGCGGCGCCACCGGCTCCTCGCCGGTGTCGGCCACGCACAGCGCGACGCCGTGCGCGCGCAGTGCTGTGAACACCTCGTCGTCGAACCATGAGGCGTGGCGGAACTCGATCGCCATGCGGCGCCTGTCGGGCATGGCCTCGAAGAACGCCAGGAGTCGTGGCAGGTCCTTCTTGAAGTTGGGCGGCAGCTGAAAGAGGAGCGGCCCCAGGCGCGGCCCCAGCGCGTCCGCGACGCGAAAGAGATAGCGCAGCAGCTCGCCGCAGTCCCTCAAACGCTGGATGTGCGTGATGCGCTGCGAGGCCTTGAGCACGAACGCGAAGCGCTCGGGCACCTGCTCCGCCCAGCCCTTCAGCACCTCCTCCTTCGGCATCCGATAGAACGTGTTGTTGATCTCGACGGTCGGGAAGCGCTCGGCGTAATAGCGGAGCATGTCCTTGGGGCTGATCTTCTCAGGGTAGAAGTTGCCCTTCCACTCCGGATACGAGAACCCGCTGGTGCCGATCCAGGCCGAGACGCTCACGTGACCTCCTCCTGCCATTTCGCGAGCGCCCCGGCCAGCTCGTCCATGACCTCGTCGTCGGTGCGCCCGCTCTTCTGGGTGACGTGAAAGCCGTGATCCGCCTGATCGATCATGTGGAGCGTCGCGCGCTTTCCGAGCTGGCTTACGATCGGCTCGAGCAGCGTGAGATCCGCGAGCGTATCGCGCGTGCCTTGCAGGAACAGCAATGGAATCGAGACGCGCGAGAGATGCTCCGCCCGAGATACGCCCGGCTGCCCCGCCGGATGAAGTGGAAAGCCAAGAAACACCAGGCCCAACACCCCCGCGAGCGGCTCCGCCGCGGCGGCACGAGACGTCATGCGCCCGCCCATCGACTTGCCGCCGGCGAGGAGCGGCAGCCGGCCGGCCAACTCGCGGCCCGCTCCCACCGCCGCGCGCACCGTGGCGAGTAGGAGCGGCTCGGGATCGATGCGACGGCTGCCGCGCTCGACATAGGGGAATTGATATCGCAGCGTGGCGATCCGCCGCCCGGCGAGCTTCCGAGCGATCGCGTCCATGAACGCGTGCCGCATGCCGGCGCCCGCGCCGTGCGCGAGCACGTACCACGCCTGCGGGTTCTGGGGCGCGATCACGAGCGCCGACACCTCGCCCGCTCCCGGCACGGCGATCCGCCGCGTCGTCTCATGGCGCGTCGTCGCATCGCGCTCGGCGGGCTCGCGCCGCTCGCGACCCTCCTGCGGCTCGCGCCGCGACCGGCCCGCGGTCCGGGTCATTCCTTCTCCATCCGCTTCATGCGCTCCTCGATCCTGCCGATCACCACGGCCATGTCGACGCCCTTCCCGAGCACGCCGCGGAGCGGATCTTCCATCTTCTCGAAGCGCTTCGGCAACGTCCGCAGGTTGAAGCGGGCGGGATCGAGCCTCGCGTTCACCTCTTTCCATTCGAGGGGGCAGGACGCCGAGGCGGCCGGCACCGGCCGCAGCGAGTAGGGCGCGACGATCGTGATGCCGTGCCCGTTCTGCCCCCAGTCGACGTACACCTTCCCACCCCGCGCGTGCAGCGGACGCGCCAGCGTCGAGATCTCGGGCTTCATGTGCTGGAGCAGTGTGGCGAGGAGCCGCGCGAACGTCTTGCACTCGGCGTGGGTGTACGCGCGCCCGAGCGGGATCAGCACATGGAGCCCGGTCGCGCCCGAAGTCTTGGGATATCCCGGAAGCTCGAGCTGATCCAGCAGGTCGTGGAGCGCACGCGCCATCTCGACGACGTGCGCGAACGGAGCGCCCTTGGGATCGAGGTCGAGCACCAGCCAGTCGGGGCGCTCGAGCGAGCCGGTGCGCGAGCTCCACATGTGGATCGGGATCGCCCCCATGTTGGCGACGTAGCGCAGGGTCTCGGCATCGTCGATGACGAAGAAGTTGATGTTGCGATCGCTGTCCTTGGAGTACACCGACTCGGTGCGCACCCAGTCCGGCACGAACACCGGCGCGTCCTTCTGGAAGAACGACTTGCCCGAGATGCCATCCGGATAGCGGGTGAGCACCGCCGGCCGATCCTTGAGGTAGGGCAGCATGAGCGGCGCGACCGCGTCGTAGTAGGCGACGAGGTCGCCCTTGGTATAGCCCTGATCCGGCCAGAACACCTTGTTGAGATTGCTGAGCCGGACGACCCGCGGCTCGCCCGAGGCGCGCGCACGACTCGGCGCCCGGGGCGCATCGCCCGCGGCGTCCGCACCCTCATCGGCGGCCGCGGGCCCGGTGTCCGACGGCTCGGTTTCGACCGGCGTGGCATCGGCGCCCGCGGCACGCGGCTCTTCGCGGCGGACGTCTTCCGGCTTGCGGTCGGAGCGGAGCCCCATATAGATGGGGTGGCGCAACCCGCCATCCGAGGTCCACTCGGTGAAGCGCACCTCGCACACCAGTCGGGGCTCGACCCAGTGATCGGCGCGGCTCTTCGGTCCCGTCGTGCCAAAGGGCGAATCGCCGCGCGCGAGCGGCTTCATCTGCCGCCAGATCTCCTCCTGCGCTGCATCGTCGAATCCGCCTCCCACGCGTGTCACGTGGATGAGCCGGCCGTTTTCGTAGACGCCGACGTGGAGCGCGCCAAAGTGGCGGCCGCTGCCGCGCGGCTCGGTGTAGCCGCCGATCACGAACTCCTGCCGCCTCTGACACTTGATCTTCACCCAGTCGGGCGAGCGCTTGCCCTCGTAGCGGCTTTCGGCGCGCTTCGCGATGATGCCCTCGAGCCCCATCTCGTTCGCGGCCTCGAAGAACGCCTCGCCGTGCTCGGCGACATGATCTCCCGCCTGCACGACGCCCGCGGGCGGCAGCGCGCGCGCGAGCATCTCCTTGCGGTCGAGCAGCCGGAGCTTGCGCAGATCGTGGCCCTCGATCGCGAGGCAGTCGAAGAACACCGCGCGCACCGGCACCCGCGCCATCGCGGCCGCGACGTCGCGCGGGCGCGAAATCAGCATGCGCTTCTGCAGGCGTGCGAAGCTCGGGCGGCCGCTTTCGTCATAGGCGACGATCTCGCCGTCGAGCACGAAGTTCGGGACCGCGAGTGCGCGCAGCGCTTCGGCGATCTCGGGATAGCGCACCGTGATGACCTCGCCGCTGCGGCCCAGCATGCGCACGGACTCGCCGCGACGCTCGGCGATCACGCGAACGCCGTCGTACTTGATCTCGTAGATCCAGCCGGGCCGCGAGAACGGCTGACCGGCCAGAGTGGCGAGCATGTGCCGCACCTCGTGCGCCTTGAGATCGCCGCGTGGCGCCTTGAGCGAGGTCACGTGCTCCTCGAGCGCCGCGAGCCAGGCCGCGGAGTCGCGCATCTCCTGGACCGTGAGCCCCGAGATCACCGAGCGCGGCCAGCGCTCGAGCGCGTCGGTGTCGGAGGCCGCGCCATCCACCTTCTTCAGCAGCAGCCAGTCCTTCTGGCTCTTGCTCATCCGCACCAGCGTCCAGCGGCCGCCCAGCTTGTGGCCGAACAGCTCGAGCTCGAGCTTGCCGCGCGTGTACTGCTCCCGGATGTCCTCGGGCTTGAACGAGCGGTAGGTCCCGCGGTCCCACACGATCACCGAGCCGGCGCCGTAGTTGCCGGATGGAATCACGCCCTCGAAGTTCGCGTACTCGAGCGGATGATCCTCGACGTGGACGGCGAGGCGCTTCTCCTCCGCCCGCACGGAGGGGCCCTTGGGCACGGCCCAACTCTTCAGCACACCCTCCATCTCGAGCCGGAAATCGCAGTGGAGATTGCGCGCCCAATGCTGCTGCACCACGAAGCGCGCCGGCGCCGCGGCCGGGGAAGGAGCCGCGGCGCGCCCGGCTTCCCCGCCGCCAAAGGGTTCGAGCGTGCGGTCGGGATCGCGCTTCCTGCGGTAGGTCTCGAGCGACGCCGGAGGATTGGCGGCGCCGCGCTTCGTTGCGCCACGCTTCGTCCCGCGCGGCTTCCGGGCGGTGGACGCGGACGTTTCACGCGGGCTCTTGGCAGGCGACATGAGCACTCGAGGTTGGTGTGGGCCGCCGCTCGCGGCGTGCCGCGTTGAGGACATCTCATCAGGGTGCTAATCTTGAGCATCATCCCCCATCAGGAGGAATTCATGCCAGCACACTCCATCGGGTCGGGAAACATCTCGTTCGGCCTGGTGTCGATTCCGATCAAGATGTTCTCGGCCGCCGCGGCGGGCGGGGTCGCGTTCAACCAGATCCATCCCAAATGTGGCGGCCGGATCAAGCAGCAGCTGATCTGCCCGACCTGCAACGAGGTGGTGGAGCGCGGCAGCCTGGTCAAGGGCTACGAGTTCGCGAAGGATCAGTACGTCCAGTTCACCGACGAGGAGCTGAAGGCCCTCGAAGGTGAAGCCTCGCAGATGATCGACATCGCCGAGTTCGTTCCACTCGCGCAGGTGGATCCGATCTACTTCGAGAAGACCTACTACCTCGGTCCCGACAAGGGCGGCGAGAAGGCCTATCGGCTGCTCTCGGACGCGATGAAGTCGTCGGGACGCGTGGCGCTCGCGAAGTTCGTGATGCGCGGCAAGGAGAACATCGTCCTGATCCGGCCCTCCCAGAAGGGCCTGATGCTGCACACCATGTACTTCGCGGACGAGATCCGCGACTTCGGCGAGATCGACAAGGGCGAGGACGCGAAGCTCAAACCCGGCGAAATGGAGCTGGCCGAGCGCCTGGTCAAGGAGCTGTCGGCCGACGCGTTCAAGCCCGAGAAATACGACGACGACTACCGCAAGCGCGTGCTCGAGGCTGTCGAGTCCAAGGTCGACGGCAAGGAAGTCACGTCGCTCGCGCCGCAGGCGCAGCGCACGCAGGTCATCGATCTGATGGATGCGCTCAAGCAAAGCCTGGGCAAGCGCGGTGGCGGTGAGTCGGCCGCCGGCGGACGCGGCAAGGTTGCGAGTCTCGAGAAGAAGCCCGCGGCGCGGGCGCGGCAGAAGGCCGAGCCGGTGCGCGAGAAGAAGGTCCAGGGCGGCAAGCGCTGAGGCGCTGAGGGCCCCGCCCGCTCGAGGCCGGGGCCGGGAGCCAGGGAGGCGGCTCGATGAAGTTGGCGATCGAAAGCTCGAGCGCGGAGCCGAGCGCGACGCAGCGCTTCTCACTGCGCGAGGCGGCGCGCATCCTCGAGGTGCCCGAGGCCCGGCTGCGCGCCCTCGTGCGTGCCGGCCTCCTGGCACCGCAACGGGGGCCGATTGGCGCCCTCTCCTTCGGATTTCAGGACCTGCTGCTGCTGCGCACCACGAAGGGCCTGCTGGAGTCGGGAGTCCCAATGCGCCAGGTGCGGCGCATCTGGGCCTCGCTGCGCAAGCAGCTCTCCGCCGAGCTGCCGCTCACCAGCATCTCGATTCGAACCGATGGCGAAGAAGTCGTGGCCTCGGATGGCAGCACGCTCTGGCGGCCCGACTCGGGACAGATGCTGCTCGACTTCGAAGCGCGCGAGCTCGTCGAGCGCGCCGGGCGCGCGCCCGATCCCGCGCGCCTCAAGCTGGTAGCGGGGCCCGCCGCGAGCGGCGAGGAAGCGGCCGCCGGCGCCGCCCGCGGCGCGGTCGCGCCATCCGGCGTGACCGATTCCGCGCGGCCGCATGCCGGCGTGCTCGATGAGGCGGACGCGGCGCGCCTGAGCGCGGAGGACTGGCATCAGATCGCGTGCGAGCTCGAGGCCTCGGCTCCCGATCAGGCGCGCGCGGCGTATGAGCGCGCGCTCGATCTCGATCCCGACCTCCCGGATGCGCACGTCAATCTCGGGCGCCAGCTCCAGCTCGCGGGCGAGCGCGGCCGGGCCGAGCCGCACTATCGCGAGGCGGTGCGGCTCGCGCCCGATGATCCCACGCCGCACTTCAACTTGGGCGTGCTGCTCGAGGAGCTCGGACGCCGCGACGAGGCCGTCCACGCGTACCGGCAGGCGATCCTGCGTGATCCCGATTTCGCCGACGCGCACTGCAATCTGGGCCTGCTGCTGGAATCCCTCGGGCGCCGCCAGGAAGCGATGCGGCATCTGATGGCCGCCCGACAGACGGATGGCGACCTGGATTCATGAGCCGGCGGGCGCGCGGGTCCCCCGCCTCATGATGAGCGCGGCGAGGAGCGCGAGCAGCCCGATCACGACGCCCGAGATGGCCCCGATGCACGGCCCGATGATCGCCAGCATCACGCGCGGCGGCAGCGGCATCGGCATGGACTTCATCATCTCGGCTTCCTGGGCGTGATGGGCCAGGTACGTGCTGAAGAGCCCGAAATGCACGAGCGTGATCCACACGCTGTTCACGATGCCCAGCATCAGCCCGTGAAGGAAGACCTTGCCCGGTGCCCGCTTCGCGATGATGAAGGCACAGATCAGGAAGATCGCGAGCCAGAGGACCGGCTCGATGTCCGCGGGAACGACGAACACCGTGGCGAACGCCATCACGAGCCCAAACAACGAGAGCTGCAGCACGAGCTTCCAGTTCATATCGGTCCTCCCCGTCTCGCGCCGCCCGCCGAGCTCACCGCTTGCCGCGATCGAGGAGCAGGTTGAGATCCGCGGCCATGGCGGCGGGCGTGGTCCCGAAGGACCACTCGTCGACGATACGCCCGGAATCGTCCACGAGGTAGCTGGTGGCGGTGTGGCTGACCTCGACGAATCCGGCGGAGTCGCGGCTCACGCTCGAGGCGGCGCCAAAGGCGCGCTCGGCCGTCTCGAGTTGCGCGCGTGACGAGGGCCTCAGCGGATGCGCGCCCTTGATGAACGACGTGAGGTAGGGTTCGAGGAGCTGCGGCTGGTCCCGCTCGGGATCCACGGTGACGAACGCCACATCGACGAGGCGCGCTCGATCGCCCATCTTCCCGAGCGCGCGTTTGAGATCGCTGAGCGTGGTAGGGCAGACGTCCGGGCACGAGGCGTAGCCGAAGTAGACGAACAGCGTGTGACCCGCCGCCGCCTTGAAGTGGAACGCGACCGGCGGCCGGTGCGCGTGCACCTCGGGGAGCGAGATGCCCGCGACCGGAGCGCGGCCCTGGGGAACGAATCCGCTGAGCGAGGAGGCGCCGCTCGCCAAGGTGACGGTCGCGATCACCGCAAACGCCGGCGCGACGCGCATCACATTCATGGATTGCGCACCACCGCCGTCGCGGATTGCTTCCCCGCGTTCTCGAGCGTGAGCGTCACCGCGACTCGATCGCCGGCCTTGAGCGCCCGCTTCATTCCCATCAGCATGATGTGATAGCCGCCGGGCTTGAGCTGGACCGGCTGACCGGCCGGAAGCTCGAGCGCCGCGACCGGCCTCATCGTCATGCGGCTCGCGCCGCCGCTGGAATCGGGAATGACGATCGTCTCGTGGATCTGAGTTTCCTCAGCGACCGAGTCCGGCACGGCGGCCGCCAGCAACCGGTCCGCCGCTGCGCTCTCGATCGTGAGGTAGATGGCGCCCATCCTAGCGCCCGCGGGCGTCGCGCGCGCCCACGCATCGCGGATGTGGATTCCGTGCGCGCTCGCGGAATCGGCGTGTGCGGCGGCGGAGTCCGGACGCTGGGCGTCAGCGGAGAGCGCGGGGCTGGCCGCGGCAAGGATCCCGCCCGCGAGCGCGGCCATGAGAAGGAGTGACTTCGATCGCATCACGAAAGCGATGCTGCCCGAGCCGCTCCCCTTTCGCCATGCCAAAGTTGGCCGAAATCGAGTCGGACTCCGCCCCGGGGCGACGCCTGTCCCTCCTGCTGCCGCGCTCGTCCGTGCGCGGACATGATCCCAGGCGCCTAGACCCACGCCTTTTTCACGAGCCAGGTCTTCACCACCTGCGTGAGCGCGACGTAGCAGATGAGCGTGAGCCCGAGCAGCGGCCAGTAGAGCGCCGGCAGCGGCACGAAGCCGAGCGCCTCGGCAAGCGGGGATTCTGGCAGCCAGGCCCCGAACGCGATGATCAGCACGGTGGTGAGCGTGAGCTGCCAGCTCGCGCGCGACTGGATGAACGGAATCTGGTTGGTGCGGATCACGTGGATGATCAGGGTCTGCGTCATCAGGGATTCCACGAACCAGCCGGTGTGAAAGAGCGCTGCGGCGTAGGTCTGGTCGGGCCCCGCGGCGTGGGTGAAGCGCGTGGCGAGCGCCGCGGGCGGCGCGAGCGTCAGGCGTCGGCACTTGAAGACCACCCACATCATCGCGTAGGTCGTGTAGTCGAACACCGAGCTGATCGGCCCGAGGTAGACGATGAATTTCGCGATCGCGCCCATGTGCCAGGGCCGCGGGCTCCCGGTCTGCTCCGGCCCGACGTTGTCGGTGGGGATCGGCACCTGCGAGAAGTCGTAGAGCAGGTTGTTGCTGAGCACCTGAATCGGCGCCATCGGGACGTAGGGCAGCCACGCGCTCGCCCCGATCACGCTGAACATGTTGCCGAAGTTGGAGCTCGCTCCCATCCGGATGTACTTGAGGATGTTCACGAACACCTTGCGGCCGAGCAGCACGCCCTCCTCGAGCACCATCAGGTTCTTCTCGAGCAGGATCATGTCGGCCGATTCCTTGGCGATGTCCACGGCGCTGTCCACCGAGATGCCGACGTCGGCATCTCGGTGGACAGCGCCGTGG
>Ga0209698_10000623_pt1 | contig 40529 bp, 36 predicted proteins | sample LitLauG_LLR_2012_FD_187203 | JGI IMG/M metagenome (GOLD analysis project Ga0209698, IMG submission 187203) | Freshwater sediment microbial communities from Pennsylvania, USA - Little Laurel Run_MetaG_LLR_2012 (SPAdes) (version 2) | ecosystem: Environmental > Aquatic > Freshwater > Creek >... | reverse complement strand
CCCAGGTCGATCAGCATCACGTCAAATTCCTCGCGATCGATCAGGACCTGCGCCTCCCGCTTGTTGGCAGCGACGCCGGCCAGCCGCATCGTGGGCTCGCTGTCGATGATCTGCGCAAAACGCCGACGGAACTCGGGTTCGTCCTCGACGATGATGATGGAGATTTGGTCAGCGCTCATGGCGGTTCGATTCTGGCGTTGCGAAAGCACCTATGATAGCCCGTTGCACCGCAGCCGACGCACCTGACGAGCACCCCAAAATGGCGCGGCGAACGTTCGGATAGCACCATAGGAAACACTTCGTAACGCTCGCTGTGGCCTGTGGGCCGGCCGTGTGCTCAGGGCGCCAGGCGCACCCGTTCCCAATGGCGGGCAAGTCGCCGGTACAGCAGCCGGTCGTGCAGGCGCGATGGGCGCCCCTGCCAGAACTCAATGGCCGCCGGGACCAGTCGCAGGCCGCCCCAATTCGGTGGACGTGGCGGATCCTTAGGTTCCGCAAAGCGCAATTCCATCTCGGCCAGACGCTGCTCCAGCGCCCGGCGATCGGCAATGACCTCGCTTTGGGGGGATGCCCAGGCACCAATGCGCGCGGCGCGCGGACGCTGCGCGTAGTAGCTGTCCGATTCGCTCGCGGCGATGGGCTCCACGCTTCCGCTGATGCGAACCTGGCGCTCCAGCTCCGGCCAGAAAAAAAGCAGGCAGGCCTTGGGATTGTCCGCAAGGTCCCGGCCCTTGTGGCTGGCAAGATTGGTGAAAAATACAAAGCCCTCCGCGCCAAATTCCTTGCACAGCACAATGCGCGCGCTGGGTTGACCGCTGGCATCCACCGTCGCCAGGGTCATCGCGTTGGGTTCGCGCCCGCCGGCGTGCACCCCATCGTCGAACCAGCGCGTGAACAGGGCGATCGGGTCGTCCCCGGCCTGCTCTTCGAGCAGTGTCGCGCGCTGGTATTCGGTGCGAAGATTGGACTTGGGCATGTGCCAATGGGGCCCGGCGCCCGGCCGCGAGGCGCGGCCGGCATCGGACGGGCGTTTCGTTGCGGGAGACACGCATTGTACGGAAGGGCGGGTAAGACCCCATGAACGCCGCGGACCCGCTGGCACGCCGGTTTGGCGGGGTGGCGCGCCTGTACGGCGCGGAAAGCCTGGCCCGCTTTGGTCGGGCCCGCATTGGCGTTGTCGGTCTGGGCGGTGTGGGCAGCTGGGCGGCGGAGGCCTTGGCCCGGTCCGGCGTGGGCCACCTGCGCCTAATCGACCTGGACCATATTTCGGAAAGCAACACCAACCGGCAAATCCACGCGCTGGGCGATGAGTATGGCAAAGCCAAGGTCAGCGCGATGCGCGAGCGCATTGCGGCGATCCACCCCGGGGCGCAGGTGCAGGCGATCGAGGAATTCCTCAATGCCCAGAACGCCAGCGCCCTTTTGCAGGAGCTGGATCTGGTAATCGATTGCATCGACGAACTTGCTGCCAAGGCTGCCCTGATCGCCCAGGCGCGTTCTATGGGCTTGTGTGTCATAACCTGCGGCGCCGCTGGCGGGCGCAAAGACCCCGGGCGCATTCGCTGCGACGACCTGGCGCTCACACAAGGTGATTCCCTGCTGGCCAAGCTGCGCCATTGCTTGCGGCGCGAGTATGGTTTCTGCGGGCCCGGAAGCGGGCGCCACCCACCCCCCTTCGGCGTGCCGGCCGTTTTTTCCAGCGAGCCCGCCGACCTAGCGCGCAACTGCGAACCGGACGCGCTTGCGCCCGGAAGCCCCTTGGCTTGTGGCGGCTACGGTTCCGTGGTCACGGTCACGGCAACGATGGGCTTTGCCGCGGCGGCCTGCGCGCTGGACCAGATCCAGAACCATTGACGGCGGTCAATCGCTGCGCGGAGCGAGCCAATACGATGAATGTCCGGCCTGCACAGCGTGATGTCCCGATGGGACAGGGCCGGTACGCCGCGGGCGGGAGGGTGTGGTGTTCACAAAATTTCTGGTGCCTACCGACGGTTCCGAATTGTCGCAACGGGCGATCGAAGGGGCCGTGGAGCTGGCGCACAAGCTGGGTGCGCGCATTGTTGGCGTGACCGTGGTCGAACCGTACGCCTATGCCAGCTTGTCGGAATACCGCCCTGAGACGATTGCCGAATACGAGCAGCGTGCCGATCAGATCGCCGGTGAGCGCCTCGCGGGCCTGGAAAGCCGCGCCCGTCACGACGGCGTGCCGGTGGAAACGGCCATCAGCCGATCTTTTTCACCCTACGAGGCGATCATCGATGCGGCCGAACGCCATGGTTGCGATGTCATTTTCATGGCGTCCCACGGTCGCCGTGGACTGCGCGCGGTGCTCCTGGGTAGTGAAACGCAAAAGGTGTTGACGCACAGCAAGATTCCGGTGGTGGTGTACCGGTAATGGGTTCGGCGGGAACCGGCGCTAGCGGTTTCCTGCGGCAATGGGATGCACGCCCCGGTTTGCTGCCGGGCCGGTGCGCATGAATGCGCGATTGGCGAGCGGCCGTCCTGGCGCGCACGCTGCGGGAGCACGATGGGTACAGAATTTGACCATGCCGGAGGGACGACCATGACCAATCGCTCGCAGGCTCTTGCCGGCTTTGGCTATTTTGAGGTCGGGTATGCGCCGATGGATGCACTGCATCGGGAATTCCACGACTTGCTGGCGGATCTGCAGCAACCGGGCGACGAAGGCGAAAAATTGCTCGCCCTGCACGAGCACCTGCTGCGCCATTGTTCGCAGGAGGAAAGCTGGATGCGCGGTAGTAATTTCCCGGCATGCGCCTGTCATGCCCGGGAACACGAGATGCTCCTGGAGGTCGTCGCCGAGGTGCGGCGCCGCTTTGACGCCGGGGATTCGGATATCGTCACGCGCCTGTCGCAGGAACTGCCGCAATGGTTCGAGTTGCATGCAAGCGCGATGGACGCGGCACTTGCCGAACATTTGCGCGGCGCGGACGCGGCGCTGGCGGAACGGCCCGTGCCGGCAATGGCAGCGCCGCTTTGCGCGCCGTTGGGCTGAATCGGTCTTAGCGCGCGGCCGCAGCGCCACCGGGTGCGCGCCCCGGGGCGCTTGCACCAGGGCAGGCCTGATCGGAAAACGACACGCGCCCCTGCTCCTCGCAGCGAAAGACGCGACCCGGCGCCATGAGCACCTCGTCGCCCTTGGTCGGGGCCGTTTCAATGCTGGCCGGGGCCGGCGGCGGCAGGCTTTTTTGCATCGGGGTGCGGGTCGCGTCGCTCAGGGAAAATCCCGGCGCCAGTGACCGGTACGCCAGCAGGCAAATGCTCCCCACAAGGCCGATGAGAACCAGCGCCGTGAGCAGGCGCAATGAGGTGTCGAAGCTGCTGTCGCCGGGCTGGGCCTGCGTGAACAATTCCACGCCCACATCCGTGTTTCGGTCTGCGCTGGCGCGCTGCGCCACGGGGGAGGTGGTGGGTTCGGACATGCGGGTTTCACCGGTGCAAGGACCGAGAGCGGCATGATTATGAACCGCTTTGCCGCATCCGGCCTGGGCGCGGGTAATAATTGCACCGCTCCGGCGCAGCGCCTGGGCGCCTCGCGTCAATTGCCGATTCCCTATGAAAAAAATTGCCCGCTTGCCCGCCGTTGCGACGGCATCCCTGGTTGCCGCCGCCCTGCTGATTCAATTGGGGCCCTCGCTAGCCGGTGCGCGCGAGCACTCCGAGGCGCGCAGCGTTGCGGCGCGCGGCCCGCTGCTGCCATCGGAGCAGGCGATCGTTGCTTTGTTCGAAACTGCGGCGCCCTCGGTCGCCTACATCACGACGGAGGTGGTTCGCAGCGCGGGCTTTTTCGGGCCGGAGGTGGCGCACGGCGCCGGAAGCGGGTTTGTGTGGGACAGCGCGGGGCATATTGTCACGAACAACCACGTCATCGAGGGCGCCACCCATGTGTACGTGCAACTCGATGCCGGGGAGCCGATCGAGGCGCGGGTCGCGGGCGCGTCTTCCGAATACGACCTGGCGGTCGTCAAGTTGTTGCACCCGCCACGGATGCTGCGTCCGATTGAACTCGGAACCTCCAGCGACCTGAAGATCGGCCAGGCGGTATATGCCATCGGCAATCCGTTTGGCCTGCAGCGAACCCTGACCCACGGAATTGTCAGCGCGCTGGATCGCGAACTGCCCACGAGCTACGAACGCGAGATTGCGGGCGTCATCCAGACCGACGCCGCGATCAATCCGGGCAACTCCGGCGGGCCACTCCTTGATAGCGCCGGGCGCCTGGTCGGCGTGAACACGGCGATCCGGTCGGACTCCGGCAGTTCGGCCGGAATTGGCTTTGCCATTCCGGTGGACCTGGTGAACCGCGTAATTCCTTCGCTCATCTCCCGTGGCCGGGCGCCCCTGCCCGGCATCGGCATCACCCCGGTTCGCCCCGACTTGGTGGAACAGGCCGGCATCGCCGGTGTGGTAATTGCGCAGGTGCGTCGGGGCACACCGGCAGCCGAGGCGGGCCTGCGACCGATGAACGAAAAGACCGGGGACCTGGGCGATGTCATCGTCGCCATCAACGGCAAGCGGATCGAAGGACTCTCCAATTTCGTTGCCGAACTCGGGCGGATCGGTGTCGACGGCACCGCTGAGCTGACCGTGGTTCGCGGGGAGAAGGAGCGCAAGGTCCGCGTGCGCGTAATCGAAGTCGGTCGCTAAAACGCTCCTTCTATGCTGCCGGAGCAACTGCGCCGCACTCGGCGCGGGCGCCACGCAAGGTCCCGGTGAGGCGCACGCTCCCGCCTTCGCGCCCCGCGCCCGCTATGCGGTTGCGCGCGCGGCCCGTATGCTCAATGGATTGGCGCCGTCGCCTGCTCGAGCCAGGCGCGATCCGCACCCGTGAGCAGCGGCGTCAGGCGCTCGCGCACGCACTGGTGATAGGCGTCGAGCCAGGCGCGCTCATCGGCACGCAGCAAGGCGGTGTCGATGCAATGCCGGTCGATCGGACACAAGGTCAAGGTTTCAAAGCGCAGGAATTCACCGAACTCGCTGACGCCCGCCGGCACGGTCGCCAGCAGGTTCTCGATGCGCACCCCCCACAATCCGGGACGATAGATTCCCGGTTCGTTGGACGTGATCATCCCCGCCTCCATCGCGGTCTGGGGCTCGGGCGCCAGGTGCTGCGAAAACGACTGTGGTCCTTCGTGCACGTTCAGGAAATAGCCCACCCCATGGCCCGTGCCGTGGCCGTAGTCGACCTGGGCCGCCCAGATGGGGGCGCGCGCCAGGCTATCGAGCAGGGGCGAGCGCGTGCCGCGCGGGAACTGTGCCATGGACAGCGCAATCATGCCCTTGAGAACCAGCGTGAAATCGCGCCGTTGCGCGTCGCTGACCGCGCCAATGGCCACGACCCGCGTGATGTCGGTTGTGCCACCCTGGTATTGGCCGCCCGAATCGATGAGGAGCAGGCCATTGCCGCAGCCCGCGGGGCCGCAGATCGTGGCGTGCGACTGCGCGCTGGCGCTGTAATGCGGCGAAGCGCCATTGGCGTTGAACGCGGCGATCGTGCCAAAGCTCGGGCTGACGTAGCCGGGCTCGCGCGCCCGCTCCGCGGTCACGCGCTCGTCGATCGTCAGCTCGGTGATGGCGTCCCGGCGCGCCAGCGCCTGTTCGAGCCAGCGAAAGAAGCGGCACAGCGCAGCCCCGTCGTGTTCCATGGCAATTCGCACGCGCGCCAGTTCCGCATCGCTCTTGCGCGACTTGAGCAGCGTGCTGGGATTGATCTGCTCGACCAATGGCACGCTGGCGGGCACGGCATGCACCATGGCGTGCGTGACGCGGCGCGGATCGATCAGGAGCTTTTGGCCTGCCGGCAGCTGCGCCAGCGCCGACGCGGCGCGCGCATAGTCGAGGACCGTGATTCCGTCGCCATGCAAACGGGCACGCAGCGTCTCGCCGATCTTGCCGGCGCCGACGAACAACCGCACTTCATCCGGCCCGATCAGCAGGTGCGCGAGGAATACCGGATTGAAGTTCACGTCCGATCCACGCAGATTGAGCAGCCACGCGATGTCATCCAGGCTGGAGATCCAATGCCACTGTGCGCCCGCTGCATTCATGCGTTCGCGTACACGGGAAATCTTCTCTTGGCGCTGCAAGGACTCGTAGGCGCCGTCGCGGTCAACGACCGGCGCATCGGGCAGGGCCGGCCGTTGCGGCCAGATGGCTTCGAGCAGGTCCAGATCGGTGCGCAAGCGCGCCTCGCGCGCCTGCAGTGCCGATTCCAGCGCCCGGGCCAGGCTCAATCCCAGGCACGCACCATCGACGCCGACCACCGAGCCGCGATCCACATTCTTTGCCAGCCATTCAAAAAGATCGGAACCCGCGGCACTGGCGGCCCGCACCGCGTCGACCCCGGTGCCGGCTAGGCGAGTTTCGGCCTCGACCCAATAGCGACTGTCGACCCACAGACCGGCGTAATCGGCGGTGACCACCAGGGTGCCGGCCGAACCGGAAAAACCGCTCAACCATTGGCGCGCTTGCCAGCGGTGCGGAAGATATTCGGATAGATGGGGATCGGAAGACAGCGCGATCCAAGTGGAAAGGCCGTGCGTGCGCATTTGTTCGCGCAACGACGCGACGCGCGAGCGCACTTCGCGAGCGGAATTGATTACTGTGTCCAAAGCGGGTCCCGGTAAAGATGATCCAGTGCGCCAGAATAACGCCAACTCGGGGCGCGAGTTCGGCTAGCGTCCCCGGGAATCCTTGAGCGTGGCAATGCGGTTGAACACCGGCCGTTGCCTGCTGTGGTCACGAAGGTCGGCAACAAAATACCCCTGGCGTTCGAATTGATATCTGTCCTCGGCACCTGCCTCGGCCAGCGAGGATTCGCCGTAGGCCGACAAGACCGTACGGCTGTCCGGGTTGAGCAGTGTCCGGTAATCGGCAGCGGCGCCGTCGGGGTCGGCGTGCGTGAAGAGCCGGTCAAAAAGCCGCAATTCGATAGGGATCGATCCGTTCACCGGGATCCAATGGATGGCGCCCTTGACCTTGACGCTGTTGGCGCCGGGTGTGCCGCTGCGCGTTTCGGGCAGGATCTCGGCGTGCACGGCGAGCAGCTGGCCGGCCGCATCCTTTTCCACGGCGGTGCAGCGGATGACGTAGGCGTAGCGCAGGCGCACGAGCCCGCCGGGGCGCAAGCGGAAAAATCCCGGCTCTGCCGTCTCGCGAAAATCATCGCGCTCGATCCAGAGCTCGCGGCGCAGCGCAATCGTGCGCACGCCCGCATCGGGAAGGTGCGGGTTTGTCGGCGCCGTGCAAAGCTCCGTTTGCGCCGGATCCATGTTGGTCAGCACCAGGCGTATGGGATCGACTACCACCATCGCGCGCGGTACGCGCGGGTCCAGGTCCTCGCGCACCGCCTGCTCGAGCACGGCATAGTCGATGCGCGAATCGGATTTGCTCACGCCGATGCGCTCCGCAAACAGGGCCAGGCTGCGCGCGGTATAGCCGCGCCGGCGCAAACCCACCAGTGTCGGCATGCGCGGGTCATCCCAGCCCTGGACCAGGTTTTCCTCGACCAGCTGAATCAATTTGCGTTTGCTCAGTACCACGTATTCGAGGTTCAATCGCGAGAATTCGTATTGCCGTGGCAGGCCGAACAGGTCCGGGTATTGCTGCTCGAGCGCATGGGTGAGCAGCGGCGCGAATTGCGCGGGCTCAGCCAGCAGCAGGTCGAAAAAGGCGTCGAGCTCGCGCACGATGGATTGCCGGTCGTGGTTCCAGCGCTCGAAGCGCGCGCGCATCTGCTGTTCGGCGGTGCTGGCAAAAAGCTTGTGGGCGTAGTTGTGGCAATGCACGGCAAATTCGCGCGCCGCCTCGACGCCCTGCTCCCGCAGGGCGCGCACGCGCTCCAGGGCCTGTTCCCATTGGGGCGCGCGCAGCAGGGGAACGCAGCGCTCGACGCTCCAGTCGTACAGCGGGCGATGGTCCTCGAACTCCAGCGTGCAAATGCTGTGGGAGATGTTTTCCAGAGCATCGGAGAGCGCGTGGGTGAAGTCGTACATCGGATAGATGCACCACGCATCCCCGGTGCGATGGTGGTGCGCATAGCGGATCCGATACAGGGCCGGGTCGCGCAGGTTGATGTTGGGCGAGCTCATGTCGATGCGCGCGCGCAGCACCATGCTGCCCTCGGGATGGCGCCCGGCGCGCATGTCGCGCAGCAATTGCAGGCTTTCCTGTGCCGGACGGTCGCGATACGGCGAATTGCGCCCGGGCTCGGTAAGCGTGCCGCGCGACTGGCGCATCTCCTCCGGGCTGAGCTGGTCTACGTAGGCATGGCCATGCGCGATCAAGAATTCGGCGCAATCGTAGATGCGCTCGAAGTAATCGGAGGCAAAGTACAGGTTGTCCTCGCGGGCGTCGGCCCAATCAAAGCCCAACCAGCGCACGGCAGCCAGTATCGAGTCGACGTACTCCTGTTCCTCGCGGGTCGGATTCGTATCGTCAAAGCGCATGTGGCAGCGCCCTTGAAAGTCGCGCGCAAGGCCAAAATTCAGGAATATGGACTTGGCGTGACCCAGATGCAGGTAGCCGTTGGGCTCGGGCGGGAAGCGCGTGCGGATCCGGGCGGCGTCGCGCGGCCCTGTAACCTGGAATGTTCCGTCGCCCGGGCGCCCATTCCAATGCCGGCCGGCGAATCGGCCCGCCGCAAGGTCATTGGAAATGATATTGCGGATGAAATTGGTTGCCGCAGGCGGCGTGTCGGGTGCGGGCGCCGATTTGTCCATGGTCGGCGGACATTGTAGCGGCGCCGGCAGGGTTGTTGCGTCGCGCCGTCGCTGGCGCCCTGCGTTCAGTGGCTGCGATGGGGCAGCGGCCCCGGCTCCTGCGGGGAAAGGCCCACTGCAAAAGCCAGGCGCAGCAGCTCCTGGCGCGTGCGGTCGCGCAGCAGGCTGCGCCAATCGCGGGCGCCGGCGCTCACCAGCGCCGGTTCGTGCAGGACGATGGGCGCACCGAGGGTTCGCGCGCGCTGGGAAAATTCGTTATCGGCCGGCACGGCGCCAACGGCAAATCCACCCAGGGCGAGAAACGCCCCGCGCGTGACGAAGATCGCCTGGTCGCGGGTGCAGATCCCTGTGGCCTGGGCCAGGCCATTGGCAATTGCCGATGCCAGACGCAGCGCAAGGTCGCTGGATGCGCTCTCCCGTTGATAGCAGATGTCAAAGCGTCCCCAGGGACTGGCCGAGTTGGCTAGCGCGCGCGCGATCGCCCGGTCGGCCTGCGGCGGAAGGCGCACCCCTTCGGTCAGGAACACCAGGGCATCGGCGCTCTCGGCCTCCGGAGCGCGGCTGGCCGCGTTCATCTGCCGCGCCCATCCCGGCGCCGATCCCACGACCCGATCGGCGAGCTCTTGGGTCCGATGCGCCCAAGCATTGCGCCGGATATCGTCGGCCACCACGACGCGGTGACCACGCCGTCGCATGGGGGCAAGGGACAGTAGGCGATCCTCGAAAGCAGCGCCATCCCGGTCCGGTGGAATGATGATGGCCAGCCGCACGCGCTGCTCCTAGGGCTCGAGCCGCTGCGGGGCGCCGTACCGAAACGCGAAGCGGCGACGTGCACAGGGGCACCGTTTGCTGATGCGCCACGGCAAGTTCACGGATACGCACGTGCCCCAAAGCGGCGCATCGCCGCCCGTGGACAGCGGCCCGTGCGCATCTTGGCGGCCAATCGTCAAGTGGTTCATCGGGATCCTTCCGGCCTCCCGGGGGTGACGCCCGGGACCATGGGGCACGCCTCCGCGGGGCAATTGTCCCATTTTGGCAACGGCGTGACCATCCCGTCGCCCACGGGCCACGGGTGCAGGCCTGGAGCCATAAGTCTCGGAACAGCGGTTCAGAATCCGCAGGCTTGGCCATCACGTCGGCTGTCGCTCGCGGCGACGTAGCCCTCAACGGCCGGGTCGCCCAGGCGCCAGATGAACTGGCCCGAGCCAAAATCCATGTAGGAGTCCGCGCCGCGCACCAGGCGATGGCCGCGGCGCTGCAACTCCTCCAACGCTGCCGCGCCCATGGCCGGTTCGGCTTCGATGGCAATCCCGTCGTTCCACTTCCACCGCGGCGCATCACAGGCGGCCTGTGGCTGCTGCCCTGCCAGGATCATGCGACACAAGGTCTGGACCTGGCCTTGCGGTTGCATGTTCCCGCCCATCACGCCAAAGCTCATCTGCGGCTGCCCGCGGCGCGTGAGGAAGCCGGGAATGATGGTGTGGAAGGGGCGTTTGCCCGGCGCGACGCAATTGGGGTGATCGGGGTCCAGCGCAAAGGCGTGGCCGCGGTTTTGCAGCGATATGCCCCAATCGGGAACGACGACGCCGGAACCAAAGCCCATGTAATTGGACTGGATCAGGCTCACCATCATGCCGCCCTGGTCTGCCGTGGCGAGATAAATCGTGCCGCCGCGGGGCGCGCTCCCGGCCTGCGGCGCTTGCGCGCGGCGCATGTCGATCTGTGAAGCCCGGCTGCGCAAGTAGTCGTCATTGAGCAAGTCCTCGCAGGAAATGCGCATGGACGCAGGATCGGCGACATGGGCATAGACGTCAGCAAAGGCGAGTTTCATCGCCTCAATGGCGATGTGATACCAATCGGCCGAGTCCACGGCAACCGCAGACAGCTCGGTGTGACGCAGGATCCCCAGGCACAGTAGGGCGGCAATTCCCTGACCATTGGGCGGAATCTGGTGCAGCTCGTATCCGTGGAATTGCGTGGCGATCGGGTCAACCCATTGCGGCGTAAAGGACGCCAGGTCGGCCTCGGTGATTGCGCCGCCGCCGGCGCGGGCAAAGCGGGCAATTGCCGCCGCGATCTCGCCGCGATACACCGATTCCCCGCCACTTGCGGCGATGCTGCGCAGCGCCCGCGCGACTCCAGGAATTTGGACGTGCTCGCCCACGTGTGGCGCGCGGCCGCGCGGCAGGAAATGCTCGGCAAAGCCGGGTTCGCCCGACAACAGTTGCGCGCCTCGCTGCCATTTGTCCTGCGTGATCGGGCTCACGGCAAAACCGCGTTCGGCATATTCGATGGCCGGCGCCAGCACTTGATCCAAGCCCAGGCGCCCAAAGCGCCGCTGCAGTGCCGACCAGCCGGCGACCGCACCGGGAACGGTGACCGTGTCCCAGCCGCGCACCGGGCGCTTGACCGCGCACTCGGCGCCGTAGCGCTTCTGGAAGTAGGCCAATGTCCAGGATCCCGGCGCGGTGCCGCTGGCATTGAGGCCGTGCAGCCGCTGGCCATCCCAGACCTGCGCAAACAAATCCGCGCCCAGCCCATTGGAACAGGGTTCGACCAGGGCAATTACAGCGGCGCTCGCAACGGCCGCGTCCACCGCGTTGCCGCCACCGGCCAGCATGCGCAGCCCCGCACTGGCAGCCAGGGGTTGGGACGTTGCGACGATATTGCGTGCGAACACCGGGGTGCGCACGCTCGCATACGGGTTGTCCCAGATAAAAGTGTCTTGGTTCATTGGCGTTGGGGCGGCACTGGGCGGCGCTGGTGCAATTCGGTGTCAAACCTCGCGCGGCAATGGTACCCGCGCCCGGCGCGCGGGCCCATTGCGCTGCCTTCCTCTGCGCCCAATCTTTGGCGATCTAAAGGGCGCGCCTGTGGGCGGGGCGATGCCGCCGCGGGCATGGGCTTGTCGATGGGGTAATGCGTTTGGCCGGAACCGTCCAAATCGGGCGTTCTCGATGGACGATGGATGTAAAATTGCGGGTCTTGGCGTCGACATGGGCGCCGGTGTTTCGAAAGAGGGTCATGGCTGTTCACTTGGCATCCGACCGCTCCCGTCAGGATGCCGTCCTGCTTTTGCACGGTCTGTCGGGTAGTCCCCTGGAAATGCAGTACATGGAGCGCCGCATGCGCCAGGCGGGCTTTCGCGCCCACAATCCGAGCATTCCCGGCTGCGGGTTCGGTACCCGCGAAGATCGTTTTGATACCGGTACTTGGCGCCAATGGCTGGCGTTCGTATCGGGGGAACTCGATGCTTTGAGCCGGGACCACGAGCGCGTGTACGTGGCCGGATTGTGCATCGGTGCGGTGCTTGCCTTGCGCCTTGCCATTGAAAGGCCGCATCAAGTTGCCGGGCTCGCACTGGTCTCCACGACCCTTGCCTATGACGGTTGGCAGATGCCCTGGTACCGGATACTGGCGCCCCTGGCGTACCACACGCCGCTGCGCCGCATGATCGCCTGGCCCGAGCGTCATCCCTATGGACTCAAGAACGAGCGCCTGCGCGAATGGGTGGTGCGTGCGATGGACGCCCACGGCGTTTCCGCCGTGGGCGCTGCGTACCTGCCGCTTTCGGGGATCCATGAGGCCCATCAGCTGATTCGCTCGGTGCGCCGGGATATCCGTCGGGTCAGCGCGCCCACGCTGATCATGCATGCGATCCAGGACGATGTGGCCAGTACGCGCAGCGCGGAGTTCGTGGCCCTGAACATCGGATCTGCGCAAGTGCGTACAATCCTGTATCACAATAGTTACCATATACTTACGATCGACAACGACAAACAGTCCGTCGCCGATGAGGCGATCGGCTTTTTCCGCGGCACGGCGGACTCGAGGTCGGGAAAGTCCGAAGAATCCGGCGAGGGCGGCAAGCCCAAGCACTTATCGGTGGCATAAATCCTCATGAACTCGGACCTCGCCGAAAAGATAAAGGCTCTCATCGCGGAGCACTTTGGCATCGAACCGGACAAGCTCACCCCGGAAACGGAAATTGCGAGTTTTGGCATCGATTCGCTGGCGATGATTGAATTCATGTTTCAGATGGAAGAAAAGTTCAATATCCGAATGGCCGATTCGCGCGCTCCCCTCGTTACCGTCGCCGACGTGGTCGCGGAGATCGAGCGCGCTGTCCAGCAGCAGCAGCCGACCCAGGCGGCGTAGAGCCCGGCGCGCTTCTTGCGCTACGCTAGGCGCTTCTGCTGGTCGCGCCGCAGTCCAATTGCTGCGCGCGCCAGCCTGTGGCGCGAATGAGCCGATCCATGAGTGCATCCCGTAATGTCTGCGTGACCGGAATGGGGGTGCTCACCCCGATAGGCAACGGCGTGCCCGCATTTCTTGCCAGCTTGCAGCAGGGCATCTCCGGGATTCGTGCAATGCAGGGCGGTTTCTCCGATCGCCTGATCTGCAACGCATTTGGAATTGTCGATCTGCCCGACCCGGCGCCGCTGCCGCGCAGCCGCCTGGCCGGCCTGGACCGGTTTAGCGCCCTGGGGTTAATTGCGGCCCACGAGGCGGTTCGCGACGCCGGTCTGAGCGGCAACGCCGCGTTGGCGCAAGCGAGCGTCGCGGTCGGTACCGGCATGGGCGGATCCGAGACCTTGCAGCAGGGCTACGAGGAATTGCTGTTGCGCGGCGGCGAACGCATCAACCCGCTGCTGGTGGTCAAGGCCATGAACAACGCCGCAGCGGCCCACATCGCAATCGATTTTGGCTGCCACGGCCGCAGCGTCACCTACTCCACCGCCTGTTCCTCTTCGGCGCTGGCCATCGGCGAGGCGGCGCGCTCCATCCGCTGGGGTGATGCTGACCTTGCCATCGCCGGCGGTGCCGAGGCCTTGTTGACGCAAGGCACCGTGCTGGCTTGGCAGGCCATGCGAACGCTTGCCATTCCGGACGCCGCGGACCCGGGATCGGCCTGCCGGCCCTTTTGCGCCGATCGCAATGGCCTGGTTCTGGCGGAGGGCGCGGCGTTTGTCATACTGGAGGAGGAGGCGCACGCGCGGGCGCGCGGCGCGAGGGTACATGCCCGTTTGAGCGGATACGGTGCGTGTACCGACGCAAGCCACCTCACCAAGCCCGATCCGGCCGGACAGACCCGTGCGATGCGTGCGGCCTTGGCCGATGCGGGGCTGCGCGAGAGCGAGATTGACTACATCAACGCCCATGGCACGGCCACCTTGGCGGGCGACATCGCCGAAACCGAGGCGATCAAGCAGGTGTTTGCGCAGCATGCCAAGCGGCTCGCGGTTTCTTCCACCAAGTCGATGCACGGTCATGTGATGGGCGCCACGGGCGCGGTGGAGTTTGTCGCCGCCATCCTGGCGCTGGAGCACGATTTCCTGCCACCGACCATCAACCTGCGCAAACCCGACCCGGCTTGCGATCTGGATTACGTGCCGAATCGGGCGCGCCGCGATGTGTCCTTGCACCACGTCATGTCCAACTCCTTTGCCTTTGGCGGCAGCAATGCGGTGTTGATTGCGTCGCGCCGGGCCGCCTGAACATGCCCGCGGCCGCGCCCGCGCGACCTTGGCCCTTCCCGCGCCTGCTGGCACACCGTGGCGGCGGGACGCTCGCTCCCGAAAACACCATTGCCGCCCTGGACGCGGGGTGGCGCTATGGCTACCGCGCGGCCGAGGTCGACGCGGTGCTGGCCGCTGACGATGTTCCCGTGCTGCTCCATGACGCCGGCCTCGAGCGAACGTCCGATGGCAGCGGCCTGGTGGCGCAGCGCACCAGTCAGGAGCTTGCCGAGCTCGATGCGGGCAGCTGGTTCGGTCCGGCCTATGCGGGCACCCGGATACCCAGCCTGTTGCAGGCCCTATGCCACTGCCGGGCGCGGGGCATCTGGCTGAACGTCGAAATCAAACCCGTTCCTGGATGCGAGGAGCGCACCGGATCGCGCGTTGCCCAGGTGGTGGCCGAGCATTGCCGGGCAGCGGGCGTGGCGGGCGCGCACATGCCCTTGCTCTCCTCGTTTTCGCATGCGGCCCTGCGGTCGGCGCGCGCGGCGGCGCCCGAGCTGGCACGTGGCCTGCTGTGCGAAGAGATACCGTCCAACTGGCGCGAGGCCGCGCAGGCACTGGACGCATTTTCCTTGCATTGCGACCACCATCACTTGACGCAGGCGCAAGCCGGGGCGATCCGTGCCGCCGGATTTGGCCTGCTTTGCTACACGGTGAATGACCCGGCGCGAGCCCTGCTTTTGCGCAACTGGGGTGTCGACGCCATCTGCACCGACCGCATTGACCAATTAACGCCCGGCTGAGCCATTGGCCCGCAGCGGGGCCAGCGCCAGGACTTTAGTGGTCCTGGCGCGATGCGCTGGACCCGAGAATTGCGCGCAGGCGTTCCCCATCGAGGATGCGCACATGCTTCTGGTCGACTTCGATGAGGCCGTCCTGGGCAAAGTGTGACAGCGCCCGGCTGACGGTCTCGAGCTTCAACCCCAGGTAACTGCCGATTTCTGCGCGGGTCATGCGCAGGACAAATTCCGTCCGCGAATAGCCGCGCGCCTCGAACCGCTGGGAAAGATTGAGCAAAAACGCGGCAAGGCGTTCCTCGGCGCGCATGCTGCCGAGCAGCAGCATGACACCGTGTTCGCGCACGATCTCCCGGCTCATCACCTTGCGCAGATGATTCTGCAGCGCTGGCAGGGTTGACGCGAATTCCTCGATGCGCTCATACGGAATTACGCACACTTCCGTATCTTCCAGGGCAGTTGCATCGCAGGTGTGACTGTCGGCCGAGATGCCGTCGAGCCCGACGATTTCCCCGGCCATGTGAAATCCCGTGACCTGTTCATGGCCATCCGAGGACATCAGCGTGCTCTTGAGAAAACCCAGTCGTACGGCGTACAGGGAGTCGAAACGGTCACCCGCCCGGAACAAGGCCTCCCCGCGATGAATCTTGCGGCGGGTTGCGACGAGTTGCTCCACCCGGTTGAGCTCGTCGACCGACAAGCCGACCGGCAGGCACAATTCCCGCAGGTTACAGTTGGAGCACGCAACACGAAGATGAGACAGATTCATCGGGGGCGGGATAATGTTGTATGTTCTCGGCGCTCGCGGAAATTTGGTTTGTCGCCGCGGACGTGGCCGGGGTTGACGGGCGTCAAGGTCCCAAGCGGGTACGGTGCGATATTACTCGCTAGGCGGCGGTGGGTCGCCGCTTCCCGTGCGGCGGGCCAGGTATGGCGTTTTCAGACCACAACGCGTTGCATTAAAGACCACAAAATTTTAATGGTTTTGGGAAATGCGCTCCAGTGGCCGGGAAGCGCCAGCCACGGGGAATGGGGGACGGGAAATTGGAAGAAACGCTGATGCCAACCAGGGAAGTGCAAAAAAACACCAGTGTCGAGCTGCCGGACCGCGCGACGCTGCGCCGCTATGACGAGTCGGGGCCACGCTACACCTCGTACCCGACGGCGGACCGCTTTATCGAGGCCTTTGACGCGGAGGCCTATGGCCGCTGGCTGGCCGAACCCAGCACCGGCGGCGCGCGCCCCCTCTCCTTGTACGTGCACATCCCATTTTGCAACACCATTTGCTACTACTGCGGATGCAACAAGATCGTCACCAAGGACCACAGCAAGGCGGCCGAATACCTTGGGTACCTGGAGAAGGAAATCGACATCGTCGCTGCCAAGCTCAACGGCGCGCGCCGCGTCGAGCAGCTGCATCTGGGCGGGGGCACGCCGACGTATCTGTCGATAGAAGAGTTGCAGCGGGTAATGGTCCTGCTGCGGGCGCGTTTTGCTTTCGCGAGCAAGGGCGAGTTCAGCATCGAGATCGACCCGCGTACCGCGCCGCCGGAAAAGATCCGCGCGCTGGGCGCCCTGGGCTTTAACCGCCTGTCGGTCGGCGTACAGGATTTTGACGCGGACGTGCAGCTTGCGGTCAATCGCGAACAGAGCTTTGAGATCACGCAAGCGAGCATCGACACCGCGCGCGGATCGGGCTTTCAGTCCGTCAATCTGGACCTTATCTACGGCCTGCCCAAGCAGACGGCCGCGAGTTTTTCCAAGACGCTGGACCGTGTGCTGGAGCTCGCGCCCGATCGCATCGCGCTGTACCACTATGCCCACTTGCCCGCGCGCTTCAAACCGCAGCGGCGCATCGACGCGCAGGCGCTGCCCTTGCCGCAGGAAAAGCTCACGATCATGATCGATGCCATCCGTCGCCTGTGCGCCTCGGGCTATGAGTACATCGGCATGGATCATTTTGCCAAGACCGACGACGAGCTGGCGCGCGCGCAGCGCCAGGGCCGCTTGCATCGCAACTTTCAGGGCTACAGCACGCGGCCCGATTACGACCTCATCGCCCTGGGTGTATCGGCCATCAGCAAGGTGGGCCCGACCTACGCGCAGAACGTGCGCACCCTCGACGAGTATTACGAGGCGCTGCGGGGCGGCAACCTGCCGATCCAGCGCGGCATACAGCTCAACGCCGATGACCTGGTGCGCCGGGCCGTCATCATGGCCCTGATGTGCCAGTTCGAGGTTTCCAAGGAAGCGATCGCCACGGCGCACCTGATCAACTTCGACGAGTATTTCGCGCAGGAACTGGCGGACCTGGCGCCCCTGCAGGCCGCCGGGCTCGTTGAATGCAGCGCGGACTGGATTAGTGTGACGCCCAAAGGCAAGCTGCTGGTTCGCGCGCTGGCCATGGTATTTGACCGCCACCTGCGCAACGATCAACGCACCCGTCCCTACTCCAAGATCGTGTAGCGCGGGCGTGGCCCCGCGCCCGCGCTCCCGTATCATGCGCGGCTGGCGTACCGTTCCCGGCGTCCGGCGTCCGCCTGTCGGGAACCGGCGCATATCCCATGAAAAGTTCTGAAATCCGCGAGCGTTTCCTGCAGTTCTTTGCCCAGCGCGGGCACGCGCGCGTACGCGCCGCCTCCCTGGTCCCGGCCAACGATCCGACCCTGCTCTTCACCAACTCGGGCATGGTCCAGTTCAAGGACGTCTTCACGGGCCGCGAGTCGCGTCCGTACACCCGGGCCACGTCGGCACAAAAGTCGCTGCGTGCCGGGGGCAAGCACAATGACCTGGAGAATGTCGGCTACACCGCGCGCCACCATACGTTCTTCGAGATGCTGGGCAATTTCAGCTTCGGCGATTATTTCAAGCGCGAGGCCATTGCGTATGCCTGGGAGTTGCTCACGACCGTTTATCGACTGCCGGTCGAACGGCTCTGGGTAACGGTCTACATTGACGATGACGAGGCCTACGACATCTGGACGCGCGAGATCGGCGTGCCGGAACCGCGGTGCATACGCATCGGCGACAAGCCCGGTGCCGCGCGCTACAACTCCGACAATTTCTGGCAGATGGCCGACACCGGGCCCTGCGGGCCCTGCTCGGAAATCTTCTACGACCACGGCCCGGCCGTTGCCGGCGGCCCACCGGGCTCCGACCAGGCCGATGGCGATCGCTACATCGAGATCTGGAACCTGGTGTTCATGCAGTTCGATCGCGACGCCGCCGGCACCCTCACGCCGCTGCCCCGCCCCTGCGTCGATACCGGCATGGGCCTGGAGCGCCTGGCCGCGGTGCTGCAGCATGTGCACAGCAACTACGAAATTGACTTGTTCCAGAGCCTCATTGGCGCGGCAGCCCGCGTGACCGGCACCAAGGACCTGAGCGACAATTCGCTCAAGGTGATCGCCGATCACATTCGCGCCTGTGCCTTCCTCATCGCCGACGGCGTAATACCGGGCAACGAGGGGCGCGGATATGTCCTGCGGCGCATCGTGCGGCGCGCCCTGCGCCACGGTTACCAGTTGGGCTGCCGATCGCCCTTTTTCCATCGCCTCGTCGCCGACCTGGAGCAACAGATGGGCGATGCGTATCCCGAACTGGGCCAACAGCGGCCGCGCATCGAGTCGATTCTGCTGCAGGAAGAAGAGCGCTTTGGCGAAACGCTCGAACATGGAATGAAGATCCTGGCCGAGGCGTTTTCCGGTCTTGCCGGCAGCACCGCGCCGCGCATCGACGGGGAGACCGCGTTCCTTCTGTATGACACCTACGGGTTTCCGGTCGATTTGACGGCGGACATCGCGCGGGAGCGCGGGATCGGGGTGGACCTTGCCGGCTTTGACGCCGCGATGGATCGCCAGCGCGAACAGGCGCGGGCCGCGGGCAAGTTCAAGGCGGCATCCGGAACGCAATACGCGGGTCCGCCGACCCGGTTTGTTGGGTATGAAAGCCTGGAAGGAGAAACCCAGGTCCTCGCGCTATTCCGGGGCACGGCGCCGGTTGCCGAAGTGGGCGCCGGAACGGCGGCAACTGTGGTGCTCGAAGCCACCCCCTTTTACGCCGAGTCGGGCGGGCAGGTGGGCGATCGCGGCGTTCTGCTGGGTGTGGACGCCACCTTTGCCGTTGACGACACGCAAAAACTGCAGCCCGAGGTGTTTGGACACTTGGGTACGCTAACCCAGGGAATCTTGCGCGTGGGGGATCGCGTACGCGCGCGCGTCGATGGCGCGCAGCGCACGCGCACGCGCCATAACCACTCGGCTACGCACCTGCTGCATGCCGCCCTGCGCAGCGTGCTCGGTTCGCATGTGCAACAAAAGGGCTCCTTGGTCGACGCGGCGCGTACCCGTTTTGATTTTTCGCACGACAAGCCACTTACGCTCGAAGAGCTTCGACGGGTCGAAGAGCACGTCAACGATGCGATCCGTGCCAATGCCGAAGTCTCGGCGGCGCAGATGGCGTTTGATGACGCACTGCGCGCTGGTGCCCTGGCGTTTTTTGGCGACAAGTACGGCGACCAGGTGCGGGTCATTCGCATGGGTGACGACGTGGCGACGTACTCCACGGAACTGTGCGGCGGCACCCACGTACGCCGCACGGGCGACATCGGGTTTTTCAAGATTCTCGCCGAAACCGGCGTTGCCGCCGGGGTTCGCCGCGTCGAGGCGGTGACCGGGGCCGGCGCGCTCGCGCATGTGCAGCAGCTCGACGCCCGTCTGGATGAGATCGCCGCTGCCGTGCACGCGCCCGCGGCCGAGGCGGGGCAGCGCGTAATTCAGATGCTCGATCACGTTCGCGCGCTGGAGCGGGACCTCGCGCGATTGCAGCAACGCCTGGCGGCCGGGCAAGGCGCGGAGCTGGCGGCGCGGGCGACGGATATCGGCGGGGTCAAGGTGCTCGCCGTGTCGATCGATGGGTTCGATGCGCGCCAGCTGCGCGAAACCGTTGATCAACTCAAGAGCCGGCTGACCGATGCCGTGATCGTGCTGGGCGCGGTCGTCGAGAGCAAGGTGCAGCTGGTGGCCGGCGTAGGCGGCTCCGCGGCCGGGCGGATTCGGGCGGGTGAGCTGGTAAATTTTGTTGCCCAGCAGGTTGGCGGCAAGGGTGGCGGGCGACCCGATTTGGCGATGGCGGGTGGTACCGACGGTGCCGCTTTGCCGGGCGCGCTTGCCGCGGTTGTGCCCTGGGTGCGTCAGCGCTTGTAAGGGGAAACCATGGAACCGACGGAATCGCAAACCGAGGAACGCTTCGACCGCGAGGTCGACGCGCGTGGCTTGAGCTGCCCGCTGCCGATTTTGCGGGCCAAAAAAGCCCTGGCCGAGATGCACAGCGGCCAGGTCCTGAAAATTGTTGCCACCGACCCGGGATCCGTGCGCGACTTCCAGGCATTTGCGCGCCAGACGGGAAATGGCCTGGTGGGGCAGGCGGCGGTCGGGCGCGAATTCTTGCACTACCTGCGGCGCCGTTGAGCGCGCGGCTGCGGCGACGGATCCGCGCGGCAAACGACGGCAATCGGGAGAATGTACGTGCTTCGATTTATCGGATGGACGAGCGTGGCCGCCCTTGCAATCCTGGCGCTGTACCTGGCGCTGGCCTTTGAGTGGACGTATTCGAGCGGCGAGCGCGCGGGTTGGATCCAAAAATTCAGCCACAAGGGCTGGATCTGCAAGACCTGGGAGGGGGAGTTGACCATGGTCTCGCTGCCCGGCGCGGCGCCCGAGAAATTCGCCTTCACGGTGCGCGACGAGGCCGTTGCGGAGCAGGTCAATCGCAACATGGGACAGCGCGTGCTGTTGCATTACGAGCAGCATCGCGGATTGCCGGGCAGCTGCTTTGGCGAAACGGGCTATTGGGTCGATTCCGTGCGCCTTGCCGGCGCGCCCTAAGTGTCCGGCCCACGCTGACGCCGGGCGCGCACGCCGCCCCGCGATTGCGCGTCTACCGCGTCACCAGGCGCGCGGCTTCTTCCTGTACCTTTTGCAAGGTGGCACTGAACTGCGCCAGGCGGTCTCGCTCCTGCGCAACGATGGGCGCGGGCGCTCGTGCCACGAAGCTTTCGGTCGCCAGGCGCGCGCGCGCCTTTTCGACTTCCCCCTGCAGGCGGGTAATTTCCTTGGCCAGGCGCGCGCGCTCGGCCTCGATGTCCACCGCGATCTGCAACAAGAAACGATAGGCATCGACCACGGCTACCGGCGCGGCACCTCCTTGCGAATGCACCGCCAGGTCGGGGACCGCCTGCACCGAGTCCAGGCGCGCCAGCGCCTGCAGGTAGGGGCGAAATTCATCAATTTGCGGATTCGCCGGCGCGATGACCATCGGTACCCGGGCCGCGGGCGGCAAGGTGCGTTCGGAACGCATGTTGCGGATTGCGTCGACCAGGGCGCGCAATTGGCGCACCTGGCCATCGGCCTCTTCGTCGATGCGCCCGGGATCAGCCTGCGGATACGGCGCGATCATGATCGAGGTTTGCTGCGTCGGCGCGCGCGTGGCCGCGAGCACCGAAACTTTCTGCCACAACTCCTCGGTGATGAAAGGAATGATCGGGTGGGCGAGCCGCAGCAGCGTCTCAAGCACGCTCACCAGGGTATGCCGGGTGCCGCGTTGCTGCGCCGGGCTGCCCTTGGCCAGTTGTACCTTGGCCAGTTCCAGGTACCAATCGCAGTACTCGTCCCAGGCAAAGCGGTACAGGGCATGCGCCACATTGTCCAGGCGGTAGTCGGCAAAGCCCTTCTCCACCTCCGCCTGCGTGCGTTGCAGCGCGCCGTGAATCCACCGGTCAACGAAGGATAGTTCGCGGTCCTGCGCTTGGGCGCCGGTGCCGCAATCTTGCCCCTGGGTGTTCATCAGTACGAAGCGCGTGGCATTCCAAAGCTTGTTGCAAAAATTGCGGTAGCCCTCGCAACGCTTGAAATCGAAATTCACATTGCGGCCCAGCGTCGCATACGCTGCCATGGTGAAGCGCAGGGCATCGGCGCCAAAAGCGGGCATGCCGTCCGGAAATTCACGGCGCAGGCGCTGCGCGACCTTGGGTGCATCGTCGGGCCGGCGCAGGCCCATCGTGTTCTTCTGCACCAACGCGTCCAGGCCGATGCCGTCGAGCAGGTCCACCGGGTCGATCGTATTGCCCTCGGACTTGCTCATCTTCTTGCCCTCGGCGTCACGCACGATGCCGTGGATGTAGACATCCCGAAAGGGAATGCGGCCGGTAAAGTGCATGGTCATCACAACCATCCGCGCGACCCAGAAGAAAAGGATCTCGTGGCCGGTGACCAGGACCGAGGAGGGCAGGTACCGGTCAAAGGTGGCGCGCGCGGCCGCGTCCGTGCCCGGCGTTGGCAGCGTCGAGAATGGCACCAGCGCCGAGGAAAACCAGGTGTCCAGCACGTCGGGGTCGCGTTGCAGCGCGCCGGTGCTGCCCAGCGCGCGCGCCTGGGCGCGGGCTTGCTCCTCCGACCGCGCCACGAAAACGCGCCCGTGCTCGTCGTGCCAGGCGGGAATCTGGTGTCCCCACCAAAGTTGGCGGGAGATGCACCAGTCCTGAATATTCGTGAGCCATTGCCGGTACACCTGGCGCCACTGGTCGGGGATGATGCGGATGGCTCCGCCATCGACCGCTTCCAGGGCGACCTGGGCAAGTGAACGGCCCGCGTGGGGCGTACCCGGCGGCGTGGGCCGGTCCATGGCGACGTACCATTGGTCCGAGAGCATGGGTTCGACGATTTCGCCGGTGCGCTCGCAGCGTGGCACGGTCATGCGGTGGGGCTTTTCCGATACCAGCAGGCCTGCCGCCCGCAATTCGGCAAGAACCGCGGCGCGCGCGGCGTAGCGGTCCAGTCCGCGAAAGCGCTCGGGCGCATTTGCGTTGACCGTTGCTACGGCCGTAAATATGGGGATCGGCTCCAGACCGTGGCGCTGCGCGACGGCAAAGTCGTTGAAATCGTGCGCTGGGGTGATCTTCACGCAGCCCGTGCCAAACTGTGCGTCGACAAAGGAATCGGCCAGTACCGGAACCGTGCGCTGGCACAAGGGCAAGTGCACGCGGCTGCCGATGAATGCCTGATAGCGTGCATCGCCCGGATTGACCGCCACGGCCACGTCGCCCAGCAAAGTCTCGGGACGGGTTGTCGCGACCACCAGTCCAGGCCCTGCGTCCAGGCCGGGATAGCGGATTTCCCAGATGCGACCGTCCTCTTCCTGCGACTCAACTTCCAGGTCGGAAACCGCGGTCTGCAGCGTGGGATCCCAGTTGACGAGGCGTTTGCCACGGTAGATCAGCCCTTGCTCGTAGAGGCGCACGAACGCCTCGACGACGGCCTGCGAGCGCGCCTCGTCCATCGTGAAATATGCGCGCTTCCAATCGCAGGAGTCGCCCAGACGCCGCATTTGCTGCAGGATCGTGTCGCCCGAGTACTGCTTCCACTGCCAGACCTTTTCGATAAATGCGCCGCGTTGCATGTCGCGGCGGTGGATGCCCTGTTTTTCGAGCTGGCGCTCCACGACGATTTGCGTTGCGATTCCGGCGTGATCGATGCCCGGCAGCCACAGGGTATTGTCGCCGCGCATGCGGTGGTAGCGGCTGAGCGCGTCCATGATCGTCTGGTTGAACGCGTGCCCCATATGCAGGATGCCGGTCACATTGGGCGGCGGCAGCTGAATGCCAAACGACGGCCGGCCGGGTTGCGCGCCGGCGTCAAAGTAGCCGCGCTGTTCCCAGATCGGATACCAGCGGCGTTCGATCTGGCCCGGGTCAAAACTCTTGGGTAGTGCCTCGTCGGACGACACGGTCGGGGGCGCGCTCACCGGGGTCCTTGGTGCGACTCGCGCAGACGCTGCAACTCCGCGGTAACTGCGTGCTCGATTACCTGGCGCAGCGTGGCGGCGATGGCCATGCGCGCTTCGGCCGCCAGCTCTGCGAGCAGGCGCTCCAGCGCCGGCTGCATTCGGGCCTGGATTACGTTCTCGATCTGTCCGGGAAGCTGGTTTGCAATATCGCGCAGGATCGACGCGCGCAGATCCCGTTCGAGCCGCTCCCAGTGCAGCGCATCGTCTGCCACGACCGGTGCCTCTGTCGCCGCCGGTGCAACGGCCTGTCCGTGCACGGCTGTGGTGGGCGCCTGCGCAGGGGCAATTTCCACGGGCGGCAGGGTAGGTGCTTCCAGATCCGGGTACAGCGCCTCCTCGGCTGGCAGGGTGGTGTCAACCATCGGCAGGGTGGTATCAAAATCCAACGGGGGCAAGCCGACGCGCTCGGTGAGCACGGGAATCGAGGCGTCGTCCGCGGGGTGTTCCGGGGCATTGGCGCCGGGGCGGCGGGTTGGCGTGATCATGCGGAATGCTCCATGCGCAGTTGGCTCAGGCGCCGCCGATTTCATGGGCCACGGGGACGAATCCAGCGTCCCGGTACGCCTTGAAGCGCAAGCGCGCGCGTGCGCGGTCCTCGGCGTCCGTGCAAACGACCTCGACGATCTTGGTAAAGCGGGCGAACCATTCGGCAAACCGTGGTTGTATCTCGTCGTCGAGCAGCAGCAAAAGCTGGCGCGAGGCCGGCGGCGGCGTCCGGGCAAGCCAGATCGGCGTTCGCTCCGCAAGCGGCGAGGGCAGCGTGACGTGGGGCAAAAAGTCCAGGGCGGAAAACGTCCAAAGGGCCAGGTCGATCTGCGCCCGGCGCTGCTCATCGCTCGCAAATACCAGCACGGTCATGCCCGCCGCGTGCGCCTTGCGCACCACGCGGCAGGCGTGCGTGACCCGATGATCGACGTTGAAATGAAAATCGATGGAAGGCGGCGCCATCGCCGCGGTTTGCCCCGGCACGCTGTCCCCCAACCCGTGGATCACGCCGCCCGCGACAGTACGAATTGCGTCAAAAGGCCGACCGGCCGTCCCGTCGCGCCCTTGGCCGCGCCGCTGCGCCAGGCGGTGCCCGCGATGTCCAGGTGGGCCCAGCGCTGACCTTTGACAAAGCGGGCAAGAAAGCACGCCGCTGTCACCGAGCCCGCGTTTCCGGGCAAGCCGATGTTGGCGATATCGGCAAAGTTGGACTTGAGTTGCTCCTGGTAATCCTCGTCCACCGGCATGCGCCAGGCACTGTCACCGGCGGCACTGCCCGCGGCCAAAAGTTCCGCCGCCAGGGCATCGTCCGGGGAAAATAGTCCGGAGTGGACATTGCCCAGGGCGACCACGCACGCTCCCGTAAGCGTTGCCACATCGACGATTGCGGCCGGCCGGAAGCGCTGCACGTAGGTGAGCGCGTCGCACAGGATCAGGCGCCCTTCGGCATCGGTGTTGAGCACCTCGATCGTCTGACCGGACATCGACGTGACGATGTCGCCGGGTTTGGTGGCGCTGCCCGAGGGCAGGTTTTCGCAGGCCGGAACGACCGCCACGACGTTGATCCGAGGACCTAACTCGGCGATGGCACGCATCGTCCCCAGGACGGCCGCGGCGCCACACATATCGAATTTCATCTCGTCCATCTGTGCGCCCGGCTTGAGCGAAATGCCGCCGGAATCGAAGGTGATGCCCTTGCCCACCAGAGCAAGAGGATCGGCAAAGCCGCTGCCGCGTGCGCCGCGGTAGCGCAGCACGATGAGCCGCGGCGCTTGCACCGAGCCATTGGTCACCGACAGGAAGGAGCCCATCCCCAGCGCCGCAATCTGGCGCCGATCCAGCACCTGGATGCCCAGGTTCCATTCGCGCGCCAGCTTGCGTGCCTGGTTGCCGAGGTACTCGGGCGTGCACACGTTGCCCGGAAGGTTTCCCAGGCGCTTGGCAAATTCGGCCCCGTTGGCAATCGCCACGCCTTCGCGCAACGCGCGCTCGATCTGCGGGTCGCGCTTGGGAGCGAGCCACGTGATGCGCAGCCGGCGCCCTTCGTTTGCACCGCTGGCTTCGCGCGCCGGGCGAGACTTGAGCTCGTCGCTGCGAAACCGCGCGGCACGGGCCGCGGCCACCAGCGCGCGTACGCTCCAGGCAGCGCTGCGTCCGGCCACCTTCCAATCCGAGGCGCAAAACGCCAGGGTCGCAACGCCGTCCCCGCAACCGCGAAGCGTGGTCCCTACCGCCTCGGCGAAGGCCTTGTCGCCGAAATCGGCGGCCTTGCCCAGCCCGACCAGGGCGATGCGCGCGCAGGCCACGCCGGACAGGCGCCGCAGCACCACCAGGGAACCGCGCTTGCCCTTCATGTCCCCACTGGCGATTGCCGCGCGCAGCGCCCCGCCACAGGCTCGGTCGACCCGACGGGCAGAGGCGCTCAGCGCCTGGTCCTCGTAGATGCCAATGGCCAAACAATCGGACTTGACCGACTCGGGCGCGTCCGTCTTCGTGTTAAATTCCATCGCTCGTTCCCATGTTCGAATTGGCGGCGTTTGAAGCCCACGAGTATAGAGCCTGCATGGTCTGGCCTGTGTCGCTACCCAGCCCCTGGGCGCGAAGGGGGAACGCCACCGACAGACTCTCCCCGGGGCTCCTGAGGCGATGATCTTCCGTCGCGCAATTGCCCAGGAGGTCGCCAATAGCGCCGGCGCGGTCTTTTCGGTTCTTTTTTGCATCGTCTTCACCCAGGTGCTCGTGCACCTGCTGGGCGATGCGGCCAGCGGCGACGTCGACACCGAGGCGCTGTTTTCCATCGTCGCCCTCCAGACTCTTACGGATCTGCCCCTGGTGCTGACGCTGACGGTGTTCATCGCCGTGCTGATCGCGCTTTCGCGCGCCTTCCGCGACTCGGAAATGGTGGTTTGGTTTGCCGCGGGCCAGAGCCTGCTTGCCTGGGTCCGGCCCGTGCTGCGTTTTGCCGTTCCGGTGGCCTGTGTCATTGCTACGCTGGCCCTGTTCGTGTCGCCCTGGGCCGAGCGCATGATCGCGGATGCCCGCGAACGCTTCGAAAAACGCGATGACGTGAGCAAGGTTACGGCGGGCCGCTTCATCGAGTCCGCGGCCTCCGAGCGCGTCTTCTTCGTCGAGAACCTGGACCTGGACGGCGCCCGCGTACAAAGCGTTTTTGCCAGCCAGCGTACCGGCGACCGGGAAGTCGTGATCGTCGCGGCCCAGGGAAACATCGAAACGCATTCCGACGGCGCACGCTTCCTGGTGCTCAGTGACGGGCGCCGCTACGAGGGAACTGCCGGTGAGCCCGAATACCGGGTGTTGGAATTTGCGCGCTACGCCATCCGTCTGGAGTCCCACGGCGAGGCGCCCATGGCCAGCGCCAACGCCAGAACCTTTCCCACGGCGCAGCTGCTGGCCGATCCCAGTGCGCGCAATCTGGGGGAGCTGCTCGGGCGCGTTGCCTTGCCGCTGGCCGTGGTGGTGCTCGCATTGCTCGCCGTACCGCTGGCCCATGTAAATCCGCGCGTCGGTCGGTCGGCAAATCTCATCGCCGCGACTTTGCTGGCCTTGATCTACCTGAGCTCGATCCAGACCACGCAGGCCGCGGTGCAACACGGGCGCATGAGCTTTTGGGTGGGCGTATGGCTGGTGCACGCGGTGGCGATTGCGCTGCTGCTGGCACTGTTCGCGCGCCGCGTTTCCGTGCGTCGCTGGCTGCCGCAGCTCCCGCGCTTGGGTACCTAGCCCGTGCAAACCTTACGACGCTATTTGTGGCGCGAGATTGCCAGTGCGGCCGTGTTCGTGCTCGCCGCCTTGCTGGGCATCTTCGCGCTCTTTGATCTCATCAACCAGCTTGGCGACCTGGGCCGCGCCCATTACCAGCTTGCGCACGCGCTGGCGTTCGTTGCACTGCTTGCCCCTGCCCACGCCTACGAACTCATGCCCATCGCCGCCTTGATCGGCACGATCTATGCCTTGTCCAAGCTCGCCGCGAACTCGGAGTTCACGATCATGCGCGTTTCGGGCATGACGACCCGACGCCTTGCCGACGCCGTGTTCTGGGTTGGGCTGGCGCTGGTCGCCATTGCCTATATTTTCGGAGAAATCATTGCCCCGCCGGCCGAAGACCTCGCGCAACGTTTCAAGTCCCGCGCCATCGGCGCCAGCGTCGGCCAGGAATTTCGTTCTGGCGTGTGGGTGCGCGACCTGCTCAAGGGCCATGACGCGCAGCCCGACCGCGTGCGCTTTGTCAACGTGCGCATGGTCAATCCCGATGGCACGATCGAATGGTGGCGGATCTTCGAGTTCGACCCGCAGCTGCGCCTGCGGGCGATCAGTACCGCGCGCATGGGCACCTATGATGGCAGCCACGGCTGGCTGCTCTCCGATGTCACCGAGACGCGCTTGCCGGTCGTGGAGGCGCAGGCCGATTCGGCCGACGGCGGCGTGCCGGCCACCGAGGGCACGCAGATCGAGCACGCACCGTTGCGCCATTGGGAATCGGAACTTACGCCGGCGATCTTCGGGGTGCTGATGGTGCAGCCCGAGCGGCAAAGTGCCTTGAGTCTGATCCGCTATATCGGCCACCTCTCGGAGAACCACCAGCGCACCGACCGCTACGAGATCGCCTTGTGGAAAAAGATCCTGTACCCGCTGGTTTGCCTGGTCATGATGGCCCTTGCACTGCCTTTTGCGTACCTGCACGTGCGCGCCGGGACGGTGAGCCTGAAGATCTTCGCCGGCATCATGATCGGCGTGCTGTTTTATGCCATGAACAAGCTGTTTTCCCACCTGGGCCTGATCAACACCTGGCCGCCTTTCGTGGTTGCGGCCCTGCCGGCGTTCGTGGTCCTGGTCTGCGCGTTCGCCGCGCTGTATTGGGTGGAGCGCCGCTGATGGCAGGCGCGGGGCTCTAGTACCGCAGGTCCCCATCCGTGATCGCGCCCTTGCTGGCGCTGGACACGAGGGTGGCAAACTTGGCAAGCACGCCGCGCGTATAGCGCGGCGGCGGAGGCGTCCAGCGCGCGCGCCGGCGCGCCAGTTCCTCGTCGCCAACCTGCAATTGCAGCAGGCGCTGCTCGGCATCGATGGCGATGCGATCGCCTTCCTGGATCAGCGCGATGGCCCCGCCGACAAAGGCCTCGGGCGCAACGTGTCCCACGACCATCCCCCAGGTGCCGCCGGAAAAGCGCCCATCCGTGATGAGTCCGACGCTCTCGCCCAGTCCCTTGCCGATGAGCGCCGAGGTCGGCGCCAGCATCTCGCGCATCCCCGGGCCACCGCGCGGTCCTTCGTAGCGGATCACGATCACGTCCCCGGCTTGGATGCGGTCACCGAGTATGGCCGCCATCGCATCGTCCTCCGAATCAAAAACGCGCGCCGGCCCGCTCATGGACGGATTCTTCAATCCGGTGATCTTGGCCACGCAACCCTCAGGAGCGAGATTGCCTTTCAGGATCGCCAGGTGTCCCTGCGCATACAGCGGATCACTCCAGGGCCGGATTACCTGCTGGTCAGCGCGCGCTTGCTCCGGCACATGGTCCAGCGCCTCGGCGATCGTCTGCCCAGTGATGGTCCTGCAATGCCCGTGCAGGCAGCCATTGGCCAGCAAAATCTTGAGCACCTGCGGCACGCCCCCGGCGCGGTGCAGGTCGGTGGCGACGAAGCGCCCCGAAGGCTTGAGATCGCACAGGACCGGCACGCGGGCGCGCACGCGCTCAAAATCGTCGATTGTCCACGGTACCTCGGCCGCGTGGGCAATCGCCAGGTAGTGCAGCACCGCGTTGGTCGAACCGCCCACCGCCATGATGAGGCTCACGGCATTTTCGATCGACTCCCGGGTGATGATGTCACGCGGCCGCAGCCCGTTGCCGATCGCCTGCACCAGGACGCGCGCCGATTGCTCCGCGCTGTCGAGCTTGTCCGGGTCCGGATTGGCCATTGTCGAGGAATACAGCAAGCTCATGCCGAGCGCTTCGTAGGAGGAACTCATCGTGTTGGCGGTATACATTCCGCCGCACGAGCCCGATCCGGGGATGCAGCGGCGCTCAATTTCCTTGAAATCAGATTCGGCCAGCCGGCCCGCCGTGTACTCGCCAACTGCCTCAAACGCCGAAACGATCGTCAGATCCTTGCCCTGGTAGTTGCCCGGCTTGACCGTGCCGCCGTAGACGAAGATCGCCGGCACATTGCATCGGGCCATCGCCATCATTGCGCCCGGCATGTTCTTGTCGCAGCCTCCGACCACCAGTACTCCGTCCATCCATTGGCCGTTGACGCAGGTTTCAATCGCGTCGGCGATCACCTCGCGGGAGACCAAGGAATATTTCATGCCTTCGGTGCCCATGCCGATGCCATCGGAGATGGTCGGAATGCCAAAGACCTGGGAGTTGCACTGGCTCGCGCCGATCTGCGCGATGGCCGCGTCGACCAGGCGTTGCAGCCCGGAATTGCAAGGGGTGATGGTCGAGTGCGCGTTGGCCACGCCAACCATCGGTTTATTGAAATCCTCGTCGCGATAGCCCATTGCGTAGTACATGGCCCGGTTGGGGGAACGGGCTACGCCCTGGGTGACGGTGCGGGATCGATCGTTGTGCGCCATGTGGGGCTCGGTGAGTTCCAAAGGGAAAAGGGGCAACGGACACTACAATTGCCAATTCTAGGCTGCAAAAAACCCGCCCCCACCCACGATGCTTGTGCACCCCCAGTTTGACCCGGTTGCATTCTGGATCGGGCCCTTGCCGGTCCGCTGGTACGGCTTGATGTACCTGGTGGGATTCGTATTGTTCCTCACCCTGGGCCGCCTGCGCGCCCGGGATGCTTGGCGCGGGATGACCGCCCGCGATGTCGAGGATCTGCTTTTTTGGGGCGTCTTCGGCGTCATCGTCGGCGGCCGCTTGGGATATGTCCTTTTTTACCGGCCGGGCTATTACCTCGAACATCCGCTGGAAATTCCGATGTTGTGGAAAGGCGGCATGGCCTCGCATGGCGGAATCGTGGGCGTGATCCTGGTCTTCTGGTGGTTTGCCAGAGCGCGCGGCAAGCGCTTTTTGCAACTTGCCGACTTTGCCGTTCCGATGATTCCCCTGGGCTTGGCCGCCGGGCGCATGGGCAACTTCATTAACGGCGAACTCTGGGGGCGGGCGGCCGACCCGGCGGTATGGCCCTGGGCGATGGTGTTTCCGCAGGCCCATGACGGCATACCGCGCCACCCTTCGCAGCTGTACCAATTTTGCCTGGAAGGGCTGTTGCTCTTTGCGTTCCTGTGGTGGTTCTCCCGCAAACCGCGGCCTCCCGGGATTGTCGCCAGCGCCTTCCTGGTGGGCTACGGGCTGCTGCGCATCATCGCGGAGTTCGCGCGCGAGCCCGATGACTTCCTGGGCTTGCTGGCAATGCACCTCTCTATGGGGCAGTGGCTTTCCCTGCCCATGGTGCTGGTTGGCGCCGTGCTGCTCGTGGTGCTGCCGCGCCGTGCGCGGTCTACCAGCGCGCGGGAGGACGGCGCAATATCGTGATCCGTTTCTCACGGATTTCGATGTAACCGCCGGTGCGCAGATCCTTCAGAATCCGGCTGACCATATCGCGCGAGGCGCCGACCCGGCTGGCGATCTCCTGCTGCGTCAGCCGCTCCTTGGTCCAGGTCAGGCCATCGGCGCCCACTTCAGCGGGGAGCGAGAGCAGCAGCCGCGCAACTCGGCCATAGACATCGAGCAGGGCCAGATTCTTGATCTCGACGGTGTCATTGCGGGCCCGCTCCATGGCCGTGCCGAGCATGCGCAACGCGACCTCGGGATTTGCGCGGATTGCGGCCACCAGGTCGGTGCGCAGCACGACGGCGCACACCGTGGGCTCCAGGGCCTGCACCGAGGCCGAGCGCGCGTGGCCGTCCAGGGCCATCTCGCCGACGTAGTCGCCACGCCCATAGTGGCGCAGGATTTTCTCGCGTCCCTGTGCATTGGAGACATACACCTTGACCGCGCCTTCCAGGATGACGAACAGGGCGTCCCCGAATTCGGCCTCGCGGATCAACAGCGAGTCTTCGGCAAAGTTGCGAATCCGCCCGCGCGCGGCCAGCTCGCGCACCACAGGATCGGCGATTCGCCGGATGGCCGCATCCCACACGCCCATTTCTGGCCTTTCGCATTCGGATCGACGCCACCGCGCCTACGGCGGAAGATTGCCCGACAGGTGCCGGACCGGCGCAGACCTTAGCCCAGGGTGGGCAGACTGACAAGAGTTGCGCTCCGGCCCGCACCCAATGCGAAAATTGGCGCCTGCCCACCCGGCTGGGGGTTCGCCATGTCGATCAGCCAACAAGCAGGGCGATTTTTTTGGCGCTGGCTTCGCTGCGCGTGGGGCGAGCGGCAGCGGGGCGACACGCGCCGGCGCGGCGTCCTCGCCGCCTTGCTGGGGCTGGCAACGGCGTGGACAGGCTTTCTGGCGCACCCGGTGGCGGAGCCCCTGGATGCCCTTGCCTTCGATGCGCAGGTGGCCGCGGTGCGCCGGCTGTACGCGCGCGCTGCCTCCAATGGGGACTCGGTCGTGGTCGTGGGAATCGACGAGGCGTCCCTGGCTTCCCTGGGTGTTCCGCTGGCCATGGTGCACGGGGCGCTCGGCACCGCATTGGAAGCCATCGCCGCCGCGGCGCCAGCCGCCATCGGCCTGGACATCGCGTTGCCGCAGGTCTCCTTTGACCCCTTGCTGCCCGGGTTGGATCGCGAATTGATGCGCGGAATGCTCGCGGCGCGCGCGCGCAGTCCGCTGGTTATCGCTCTGGATCCGGATGCCGCCGGGCGCGTGCGCGTTCCCTGGCCGCCCTTGCTGGCCGCAGCCGGCGGCGGGCCGGCCTTTGGTCTGCCCTTGTTTCCGGTTGACGACGATGGCGTGATCCGGCGCTACGACCCGGATCCGGGTGGCGCTGGGGCGGCGCCGTCGGCCCGCGTCGTTCCGCTGTTTGCCGGTCGTCTGGCGCAGGTACTTGGGCGCGGCGAGCAACTGGCGCGGCCGGGCTGGATTGATTACACGCGCGGCCCGGCGTTTGGCTACGTTCCCTTGCATGAGGTGCTCACCTTGGCGCGCCGCCGCGACGAGCAAGGCTTGCGCGCGCAATTTGCCGGGCGCGTAGTGCTCATTGGGTCCGTGCTCCCGTACCTGGACCGGCTGCGCATTCCCGCCGAACTGGCCGCATGGGAACGGCCTGGCACTCCGTCCCCGGGGGTCGTACTCAATGCCCAAGTGATGCGCAACGCGCTCGGCAGGGGTTTGGTGCGGGCGGCGCCTGGAGCGGCACAGCTCACCCTGCTATTGATTCTTGTTGGTGCCGCCGCGCTCGGTTCCCCTGCCTGGCGATTGATCCGCTTGGTAAGCGTGCTTGGCCTGGGTGCGCTGGGCGCGATTGCACTGCACGCTTGCGGTTGGTTTCTCGCGCCGGGCACGGCGCTGGTGTCGGCCGGCCTGGCTGGGGCCGGCCGCACCGCGTTGGACCTGGTGGGCGCCCGGCGGGAACGCGAGCGTCTGGCACGCGTCTTCGGCGGATACGTGAGTCCACAGTTGCTGGACGCCATACTGGAGGACCGCATCCTGGCCGGCAGCGGGCTGCATGCCGCGGCATTGTTATTTGCCGACTTGCGCGGGTTCACGGCCTGGTCGGAAAGCGCGCCCCCCACGGCGGTGCGCGATGCGCTCAATCGGTACTACGCCCTTGCCACCCCGATCCTGCATGCCCATGGCGGCACGATCGACAATTTTCGCGGCGATGGGATCATGGTGATTTTTGGCGCGCCCAAACCCGGCGCAGACGTTTGCGACGCGGCCTTTGCCGCCGCGCGCGAATTGCTGCAGGCCATCGCGAATTTCAATCGCGAACAGACCCGCCCGCCTGGCGTTCCCCCGATGGAGCTCGCAATTGGCCTGGCCTTTGGTGAAGTGCTTGTCGGCGATCTGGGTTCCCCCGATCGCAAGGATTTCACGGCTTTGGGAGATGCGGTAAACGTTGCTGCGCGCTTGCAGGACCTGGGCAAGGAGCTCGGTTATCCGGTGATGATGACTCGCGCCTTTGCCGCCGAACTCGTGTCCTCGGCTAACTGCGGGCTGCTGGATCTTGGATTGCAGGCGCTGCGCGGCCACACGCCCGTGGCCGTATGTGCCTGGTCTGGTGCGGCGACGATTGACGAGGCCGCGATTACCGTCAACCCGGGGCATGGGGCGGTTCCCTGAGCCTTCCTGCCGAAGCAAATTAGAAATAGGCTCGGATTTCTGCTCGAGGATGATCATGGCGCATGGATTGCATCCCCATCGATCGGACAGGAGTCTTGCCGCGCCCCTGCTTGTATTGCTGCTGATTTGCACTGCGCCACGGGTGCAGTCCGAGGTCCCGGACGGGTCGCGGGCAGTGGTGACCGACCTATCCGGCAGTGTTCGCTATTCACACAAGGGCTTCGAGCGCGCGCTTGCCGTCCTCGATACCCTGGAACGTTCCGATCGCCTCGCTCTGGCGCCCGGCTCGCGCGTGGAGATCGTCTTTTCTGTTGTGGGCGCTCAGGTCCTGGAGCTGCACGGACCCTGCCAGGCAGTTGTGCGCGCCAATGACCTGCTGGCAACGCCGCCGTGCCTGATCGAGCGCAGGGATCTTGCCGGCGCGTGGCGCGATCTGCGCATCGGCCCGGGCCCCTTGGGAAAGGCCAGCGTGTCGATGCGCGGCGCCGCGCGCTCGCGGATGCGCCTTCTTGCGCCCGTCGGACTGCAGCTGGCCGCTCCGCGGCGGCTGCGCTGGCAGGCGCCCCTGGGCGGTGACCCGCACGATTGGCAATACACGGTGCAGCTGGTCGATGCGCTGGGCCAAGCGGTGTACTCGGACACCGTGCGCCAGACCTTTGCCGATTTGCCGCCAACCTTGGCGCTTGCCCCGCCGGGCAGCTACCTGTGGTCGATTGAGGCCAGTGCGCCCGGCGCCGGCCATGCGCACGCGGCCGCGGAATTCCAGATCCTCGCACCCGATGCGCAGCCCTTGCTGCGGGCTCTCCAGCAATCCGTCGCGCAGGCGCGCCCGGATCCGCAGCACGCTCGTGCTAGCGCCGAGGAGGTCTTGCTGGCAATTGCGCTGGAACAGGCTGGTTTGGCGAACGACGCCGACGTCCAGTGGCAAATGCTGGGCCAAGCGCGGGCGGCTATCGCGCTGCGGCGCCCGCCGGCGTCACCGGAAGCAAGCGTCCGGTGATAAATCGCCACTGCGCCGAGGTTACGGGTGTGATGGAAAGACGGTTGCCGCGGCGCAAGATCAGCATCTGCGCCAGTTCCTTGTGACTGCGCATTTCGGCCAAGGGTAGCAGCCGCGTCTTTCGCAGTGCACGCACGTCCACGAGAATCCAGCGGGGATTCTCGGGTCGCGAAGCCGGATCAAAGTAGGGGCTGGCCCGATCAAATTGTGTCGGGTCCGGGTATGCGCCGCTGGCGATCTGGGCGATGCCGGCAATGCCAGGCAGCGCACAGCTGGAATGATAGAAAAGGACACCGTCGCCTAGGCGCACCTGATCGCGCAGAAAATTGCGTGCCTGGTAGTTGCGCACGCCTGTCCAAGGAACCGTGCTGTCCTTGGCGCACAGGGCATCATCGATGGAGCACTCGCCTGGCTCCGATTTCATCAGCCAATACTGCTGCACTCTTCCCATCCGCGCGATGTTCCGCCTACCGGGCGGCGCGTGGCCTGCCGGCTGAAAAATCCCCGCGCGTGCCGCCCGGCCTGTTGCCCTGAACCGAGGGTTCAGGATGGTCGTCGTCCGCATCGTTTAGGTTCAGCAAACGCGTGCCGATCGCACCACGAGACGAGCGCGACGACCTAGCGCAATGCGCATTGGTTCAAGGAACAAAAAGGCCTTTGCGCGAACACCGCAGGGACAGCCCATTCTATCGTGCGCGCGCGCGCACCGGGGCCTTGCAGCGTCCAAATTGGCGGGGTTAAAAGAGCTTTTCTTGCGGCGCCAGGATTCCGTCGGCGAGCGCCGTCAGGTCGCGCAAACGCCGTCGCACATCGGCAAGTTCCGTGCCGTCGGTGCCTTTGCTGCCGAAGAGTTCCTGTGCAATCTGCAATGCGGCCATCACCGCAATGCGGTCTGCGCCCAATACCTTGCCGCCATCGCGAATCGCTGCCATCTTCTGATCCACATAATGGGCGCACGCGAGCAGTTCGTTGCGTTCCTCGGGCCGGCAGGCGACCCGGTATTCGCGCCCCAGAATCGTCAGGGTGATCTGTTCCATCGCCGTCAGCTATCGCCGCCTTCGTGCGCATCGCGCGGAATTCGTTCAATCAGCCCGTCGAGTCGGCGCGTGGCGAGCGCAACCCGGTCGTTGAGTGCAGCCAACTCCGATTGCGAGGTCGCAAGCTGGGTGCGCAACTGATGGTTTTCCTCGCGCAACTGGCGCACGTGCGCGACAAGTTCCTGCATGCGCAAAGTCAGTGCGTCCAGTTGATCGAGCATGGGCAAATGGTAGCACCGCGCAGCGCCCGCAACAGCGGCGAGCGCCCCTGCTACACTGCCCGGGCCATCGGTTCCGTCCGGCGGGAAGATGCATTCCGGCCGGCGGTGAAACGGGAAACAGGGGCGCGCCTGGCGCGCCAAACTGTGCTGCCCCCGCAACGGTACGAGAGCACCGCCGGACGTTGTACGCCGGCGTAGTCCTGGTCAAATGCCACTGTGATGCCGCCCGGCGTCGCGGGAAGGCGATCGGGATGCCCTCAGCCCGGAGACCGGCCGATGGGGACTCGCCAGTGCGCATGCGTTGCCCTGGCGGGATCGTCTTGCGCTCGCCGCGGGGTGATGGCGAAGGTCGGCACAGCCGTTGCCGGTACCTTTTCCTTGCTGCGTGTCGTGCGTTCCGTACCGGCGGAGGGCCGGAGAGGATCGTCGTCATGAAAGCAATTTTCGCTGCCCGTGCAGCCCGCGCGCAGGCCATTGCGCCTTTCGTTTGTCTCGCATTGTTGCTGCACGTACAGGTTGGCGGGGCCCAGGTCCTGGCCACCGATGCGGCCCAAGCCATTGTCATCACCGCAACGCGGGCCGAGCAGCCCTTGGCCGAGGCCTTGCCCAGCGTGACCGTGATCACGCGCGAACAGATCGACGCCACCCAATCGCGCGACCTCATTGAGTTACTCGGGCGCCAGCCGGGTATCGAGTTCGCGCGCAACGGTGGTCAGGGCGCCGTGTCTTCGATCTTTTTGCGCGGCACCAATTCCAATCACGTCCTGGTGCTGGTGGATGGCGTGCGCGTCAACAGCGTGCTGGGCGGTGCCGCCAACCTGGGCGGCTACGCTACGGACGCGATCGACCACATCGAGATCGTTCGCGGGAATTTGTCCAGCTTGTATGGGTCCGAGGCAATTGGCGGAGTGGTGCAGATATTCACCCGCGCCGCCGTGGCGCCGGGCGCACAGGTGCTGGCCGAGGCGGGTCAGGGTCGAACGCGCGATGCCAGCGCAAGCGTAAGCACGCGGCTGGGTGATGCCGGCGTGCGGGTATCGGCTGGATACCGGGCGCAAAAGGCTTTTCCGGCAATCGACGTGGCACAGGTTCCGTACATCAATCCGGCCGACGATGGCAACTGGAATCGCAACGGCGCATTGCGTCTGGATCAGCGCGGCACCTGGGGCGAATTGCGTGCCTGGGTGTGGGGCAGCCGCAATGACACCGATTGGGCGGATGCCTTCAATGGCAGCGCGACGATTCCCACGGCGCGGATTGCACAGGTGGAGCACCGGTCGCAGGACGGCGCCGGTGCGTCGCTGACGCGGCTGCTGGGCAGCTCGAAGATCCAGCTGACGGCGGCGCAGACCCGCGATGATGCTGTCAACGTTTCCAATGTTGCCAATACCGATCCGCTGAGCGACGGTGACAACAGCCAGTATCGCAGCCGCAATCGCCAGGTGACCCTGCAGGACACGACCGCGCTGGCCCGCGGGGTGGACCTGGTTGCCGGTTGGGAACATCTGAATCAGTGGGGCGCATCGACCTCCTACGATCCATCGTTCCTCTACCAGCTCACCGGCTTTTCTCGGCGCGTTGACTCGCTGTGGCTGGGTTCCAACGCGCGCACGGGTGCGCAGCAATGGCAGGTAAATGTGCGCAATGATCGCTATAGCGATTTTGGCAGCGCAATGACGGGCTTGTTCGGCTGGGGCTGGTCAATCGATCCGGCCTGGAAGCTGGTGGCGCAGGCCTCTACCGCGTTTCGCGCGCCGGCCTTCGATGACTTGTATCTTCCGCCCCAGTACGGCGGCAATCCGCAACTGGGTCCGGAGCGGGCGCACAGCGCCGAACTGGGACTGCGCTGGAACCAGGGCGCCTCCAGTGCGAGTCTTGCCATGTACCGCAATCGGGTCGCGGGGCTGATCGCACCGGGACCCCGGTTTGTCCTCGTCAATATCGGACACGCCGCAATGGACGGTGGCGAATTGCAGGCCCAGACCATGCTGGGCGCACTGCGCGCGGGCGGCAGCCTGACCCTGGACCGACCGCGCGACATGGACACCGGGCTGGCCCTGGTGCGCCGTGCGCACACCAATGCGCGCCTATGGGCAGTGTATGAGAGCGGCCCGTGGAGCGGTAGTGCGGAGCTGCAGCGCACCGGCGCGCGCGATGATTACGCCATCCTTACCTTTGTCCGCACCGGGTCCCTGCTGCCGGCATACAACCTGGCCCGGGCCGGGCTGCAGTACCGGATCAATGACCAGGTCAAGGTCAGCCTGCGTGTGGAGAATCTTTTCCAGGCGCACTACGAACTGGTGGACGGGTACAACACCCTGCCGCGCACCCTGATCGGCGGGGTTGAGGCCCGGATCTGAACGGCCCGTCGCCACCATGTACGCACCGCGCCTTCGTGCCGTAACGGCGCTGCCCCTGCTCGGGGTGGCGCTCCTGCTGGCCTTGCTGGTAGCGTTGCGCTTTGGCAGTGTGGCCGTCGACACCGGCGCGCTTTTTGACGGTCTGGATGGCTACCTGTTCGGTGGCCAGGACTCGTCACTGCCGGCGACATTGCTCGCATTGCGGGTTCCGCGCGCCCTGACGGCCATGGCCGTGGGCGGATTGCTGGCGCTCTCCGGCGCCTTGCTGCAAGCGCTGCTGCGCAACGCGCTGGCCGACCCGTACGTGCTGGGAGTTTCGGGTGGCGCCTCGTGCGCAGCGATGCTGGCGATTGCCGCCGGATTGAGCGCGCTGGCCGTCTCGCTGTGCGCCGCAGCCGGCGCCTTGCTCGCGCTGTGCCTGCTGTTTCTGTTGGCGCACCGCGCCTTATTTGCGCGCGATGCCGCGCTCGATGTGGGGCGCGACAGTGCGATATTGCTCACCGGCGTGATGATCGCGGCGCTGTGCGGCGCGGTTCTGAGCATGGTCCTGGTACTGGCGCCGGACGGGAAGCTGCGCACGATGGTGTTCTGGTTGCTCGGCGACCTGGGTGGCGCAACAAGTCCGGGCGCCGCCGCGCTGGCGTTGACCGGCTGGGGCGCGCTGACGGCCGTTGCCATGCGCGATGCGCGCGCGCTCAATCTGATGCTGGGTGGCGATCTGCAGGCCTATACCCAGGGCGTTGCCACGACGCAGGTGCGCCGGCGCTTGATCACCGTCACCGCGATTGCCACCGGCATTGCCGTGGCGTTGGCCGGCGCCGTCGGATTCATCGGCTTTGTCGCGCCCCATCTGGTCCGGCAGTTTGTCGGCGCCAACCAACGCGTCGTCCTGCCCGCCGCCACGCTGCTGGGCGCGATCCTGGTTTTGCTGGCGGACACGATGGGCCGTTCGATTGCTGCGCCCTTGCAACTGCCCGTCGGGGCCTTGACCGCGCTCGTGGGCGTTCCGGTCTTCCTGTGGCAGCTGCAGCGGCCATGAACGCGCCATTGCTCGTTTGTCGTGACCTCGATGTGCGCGTGGGCGAGCGCAGCCTCGTGCGCTCCTTGCAATTGCAGGTTGCGCCGGGCGAACGCTGGGCCGTGGTCGGACCCAACGGCGCGGGCAAGACGACACTGTTGCACGTGCTGGCCGGCGTTCGGCCGGCGCAGGGCGGTACGGTCGAACTGGCCGGTCAGATCCTGGGCCGCTGGAGCGTGGAGCATCTGGCCGGGCTGCGCGCGCTGGTCACGGACCGATGGATCGACCCATTTGCCACGAGCGTTCTGGAGACGGTGATGGCTGCGCGCTTTCGCATGCGCGGTGCGCTGCGCGGGCGGGCTGGCGCCGATCGGCACGCGCGAGCGCTGGCGATGGAGTGTCTGGTCGCGATGGATTGCAAGGAACTGGCGGGCCGCGATGTCCGCTACCTGTCGCGTGGGGAGCGCCAGCGCGTCGCGCTGGCCGCCGCGCTGGCGCAGGAAACGCCGCTGGTTCTTCTCGACGAGCCCATTTCGCACCAGGATCCGCGCCACCAGTCGCAGGTGCTTTGGCAGCTGCAACTGCGCCGCGAGCGCACCTACGTCGGTGTCTTGCACGACATCAACGCGGCCGCCCGCTTTGCGACCCATGCGCTCCTGCTCTGCGGTGACGGGCGGTGGCAGGCCGGACCGTCAAGCGAGGTACTTTGCGGCGCCAGCCTCTCACCATTGTTCGGTACCGAGATACTCGAAGCGCGCGTTGGTGCGCATCGCGTATTCGTGTCAAATGGTGGCGCGCCAATTTGATTCCGATATAGTCGCGCCTTCGCGCGCGCGCGTCCCTTTCGGAAGATCA
>Ga0209698_10000621_pt1 | contig 40577 bp, 28 predicted proteins | sample LitLauG_LLR_2012_FD_187203 | JGI IMG/M metagenome (GOLD analysis project Ga0209698, IMG submission 187203) | Freshwater sediment microbial communities from Pennsylvania, USA - Little Laurel Run_MetaG_LLR_2012 (SPAdes) (version 2) | ecosystem: Environmental > Aquatic > Freshwater > Creek >... | reverse complement strand
GCGCGAGCGCGCACGCGGCGGCTTGCACCGGGACGATCTCGATCACAGGCGCGAACGGATCGCCAACGCTTTGGCCATCGGAGAGCCGCACTTCGGCGCCGATGACCCTTAAATCTGCGGCGAGCGCGAGATCCAGCTCCCGCGCCGGCCCTTGTGAAGGGAAGATCACCACGCGCGTATCGGTCGAGGTCCCCTCCACGGGTCCGTGACGAAACTGGGCGGAGGAGAGAGCCGCGGCAGGAGTCCGCGCGGCTTCATGCATCAGCAGAGCGCTCTCGTGGGCGGAGGCGAGCGCCGCGCCGCGGCCCAGAAAATAGATGCCGCGCCCGGTCGAAAAGAAATCGACCCACGCAGGGGCGTCATCCAGCGCGGCCTGCGTTGCCAGCGCCACCTGTTGCGAAAGCTGGTCGGTCGTTGGCCACGCTTCGACGCCATGCTCCAGGATTCGCGCGGCGAGCAATAACAGGACCGCCACGCTGGAGGTGTAGCTTTGCACCGAAACCATGCGATCGTTGCCGCTTTCGAACATCACGGTGATGGGCGCCTCGCGAGCCAACCGGCTTGTCTCGACGTTCGTCACGCCCACCACTCTCGCACCCGATGCGGCGAGGAGAGGAAGTAGTTTCAACGCCTCCACTGACTCGCCCGACCGCGAGATCACCACGACGGCCGTGTCCCTGTTCAGAGACGCATGCCGGAAATGCAGCAGCTCGGAGGTTTCGATGCACTCCACCGCCTTGCCATATCGTTCCAGATAACTCGCGGCGGCCATGGCCGCGAACAACGAGCTGCCCATGCCAGTGAGCACCACGCGCCGCGCCTCGCGGATCGTCCGCGCTGCCGACAGCATGGCCTCGGCACCCGCATCCATTTGATACGCCCATGCTCGCTGCAGCGACTCCGGTTGCCGCAAGATGTCTTCCAGCATCGAGCAGTTCTTCATACCTTCTTCCAGGCGTCGATCGGCCTTTCGATGCCGGACGCATCGAACGGCAGAGCCACCTTTGAGCCGCGTCCCGCCGACGCGTAGCCCGCGATCAGCGCCTCCAGCACCACTCGTCCATCGTCGCCGGTCGCCTGCAGCGTTTCCCGTCCGCGGACGCAGCGCGCAAAATGGCGCATTTCCTGAGGGAATCCGTAGTTCCACAACTCCTCGAACACCGGATACGACCAGCCCGAGGTGCCAGGCGCCTTCTCCACCGCGTAGCCATAGCCGCGTTCGCTATACGTCGGCAGCGCGTTGCCCATGTGCAGATTTGCGTACGTGACGCCGGCATCGCCGTACACCTCGATGCGGTCGTCCATGCCGCCGCGCCTCGCCCAGCTATCCTCCACCAGGCCGACCGCGCCTCCCTCGAACCCGAGGATGCCCAGAACTTCGTCTTCGCCCTGCGTCTTGTCGCGATGGACGTGGGTGCCCATCTGGCAGTAGACCGTCTCGATTTTCGGCCGCCCCAGGAACCAGTAGCAGAACGCGATGCCGTGGCAGCCCATGTCCATCCACACGCCTCCGCCGGAGCGCCGCACATCCCAGAACCAGTCGCTGTGCGGACCGAAATGCTTTTCGCTCTGCTTGACCAGATGCACCTTGCCGAATGCGCCCTGGTCGGCCATTTCTTTGGCCTTGACGTATTTCGGCGTGAAGAACAGCTCCTCGGCGTACATCAACAACACGCCTTCACTTCGGCAGGTGGCGATCATTTCGTCGGCCTCGGCCAGGGTCATGGCCATCGGCTTTTCGCACACCACGTGCTTACCGGCGCGCGCCGCGTCGCATGCGATCTGGCAGTGCAGCGAGTTCGGCGCGGCGATGGTCACCATGTCGATGTCTTTTTCCGCCAGCATCGTGCGGTAGTCGAGAAACACGCGCGGAATCCTGTAGCGTTCGGCGAACCGCGCGGCATGGCCGGGCGTGGGCGACGCCACCGCGACAACCTCCGCGTCTTCCGGCATGATTTGGAACGACGCCGCGTGAATGTCCGCTTCGAATTGCGACCCGACGATCCCGACCTTCAACTTCCCGTCTGTCATGAACTCAAGAATACTACCGGGTGTGGCCCGAACACTTTGATTTGCTGGGGGTAGAATCTGGTGATGAGGTTCAGAAGAGCTTCAGGGATAGAGGGTTCCATGCAAAGCCGACTTTTCGCCGCCGCAATACTATTGTTTGGAAACGGATTCGCGCACGCCCAGCGTGCGACGCCTCCCTTTGAGTTGGAGAAAGCGCAGGGCAAAACAATTCTGCTGTTCACGCCGCATCCCGACGATGACACATTTTGTTGTGCCGGAACCTTGGCGCTGCTGGCCCGGCAGCACAACAACATCCATATCGTGCTGTACACCAACGATGACAAGGGGTCCTACGATCCGGACATGAGCAGCCAGCGTCTCGCTCAGATCCGAGGAGCGGAAGAAGAGGAGGCCTGCCGCATTCTAGGGATTCCGAAAGAGAATATTCACTGGCTGCAGTTCCACGACGGGATGCTGGAGTATGCCAACACGTTCGACCTGGTGGAAGAGGCCACCAAGATTATCCGCGTGTACCGGCCGGACGTGGTGATGTCGATCGATCCCGGCTCCGATTATGTGCGCTGGCACAAGACGGATCATCGAATGTCGGCTAACAATACCGTTGATGCCATCCGCGCGGCCGAATGGCATTTGTATTTTCCGAATCAACTACTGCACGATCATTTGCAGCCGTGGCATGTGCCCATCGAAGCCTACTTTTACGTGACGCCGCAGGATGCGAATTACTGGGTCAACATTGACTCGGTACTGGACACCAAGCTGCGCGCCGCCACGGCGCATGTGAGCCAATTCGACCCGTCGGTGCAAAAGTATCGCCCCGATTGGGACCCCAAGGATCTGGAAAAAACCAAGGATGGCCTGAGAGCCAGGGCAACCAAGAAAGACGGGCACGTTGTGGAGTCCTATCGCATCTCCGGGTCGTTCAACCAGCAGTAGACTCACGCTCCGTGCTGGCGGATCGGGAGACGGTTTCGCGCCAACCACGGCCAGCGCCGCCTTTACGGCATTGTCAACTTGGGCAGGCTGGTGGATCGCCTGCCTCGAAGCGACCTCCGCACGGCGTCCGGCCTAGAACTACCGCGCTTGCGACGAATCTCAAGAAACCACACGCGTTCGATGACGCGCTGGCGAGCGATTCGGCCTCACCAGCCTCTACAACGACAAGGGCGCGGCTCACCGGCCCTGGGAAAAATAGATTTCTATTTTGCAACCGACGTCTTTGCAACGTCACGAACCGGGTGGCCGACGTATATCTGCCTGGGCCGGGCGATCTTCTGCTCCGGATCGCGGATCAACTCTTCCCATTGCGCCAGCCATCCGGCCGTGCGGGGGATCGCGAACAGCACCGTGAACATTTCGGGTTTGAAACCCATCGCCTGGTAGATAATCCCGGAATAAAAATCGACGTTGGGATACAGCCTGCGCGTGATGAAATACTCATCTTCGAGCGCGATTCTCTCCAGCTCCAGAGCGATATCCAACTTAGGATTCCGGCCCGTGACCTCAAACACCTTTTCCGCGGTCCACTTGATGATCCGGGCGCGAGGATCGTAATTCTTATAAATCCTGTGCCCGAAACCCATCAGCTTCCCGTGGCCCTCTTTCACGCTCTTAATGAACGCTGGAATCCGGTCCTTTGTGCCGATCTCATCGAGCATGTGTAGCACTTCCTCATTCGCGCGTCCATGCAGAGGCCCGGCCAAGGCCGCTGCCGCGCCGGCGACCGAAAGGTAAGGATCGGTCTGCGCGCTGCCGATCGCGCGCATCGTGTTGGTGCTGCAATTCTGCTCGTGATCGGCGTGCAGGATAAATAGAATGTCCAGCGCGCGCGCCAGCACCGGGTTGGCCACATACTTCGGCTCCACCATCTTCCACATCATGTTGAGAAAATTTTCGGCGTAGCTCAGATCGTTATCCGGGTAGATGTAGGGATAGCCCAGGCTGTGCCTGTATGCGTACGCGGCCAGCGTTGGCATTTTGGCGATCAGACGCACGATTTGCAGCCGGCGCGATTCCGGGTCCATCACGTTCTTTGCGTCCGGATAAACCGTCGACAGGGCGGCCACCGAGCTGATCAGCATGCCCATCGGATGCGCATCATGCCGAAAGCCTTCCATGCCGTTTTTCGTGTACTCCGGAATCATGGTGTGATGCGTGATCGCCTTCACCCAGTCCCGCAGTTGATGCTCATCCGGCAGTTCGCCGAACACCAGCAGATAGGCGACCTCCAGAAAGGTGCAGCGCTCCGCCAGTTGCTCGATGGGATAACCGCGATAGCGGAGGATTCCTTTATCGCCGTCGATGAATGTCACCCGGCTCTGGCAGGACGCCGTGTTCAGGAATGCTGGGTCGTAACTCATCACTCCGAAGTCTTCCGGATCCTGCTTAATCTGTTTCAGGTCTTTCGCCCGGATATTCCCTTCGAACAGAGGGACTTCGTAGGACGTGCCCGTGCGGTTATCGGTAATGCTGAGGCTGTCTTTCTTCATGAGAGGCTCCTAATGCGCACATAACTTCTGGAAATGCTCGGCATGCGGTGTGCCAAAACTTAAGTGACAGAGAACATTGGATTTGCCCACAGCATCCGCGCGCCATTGGGTGAAGGCGCGCTAGTGGGTTAAACTGAAACCCAATGAACAGGCGGCAATTCGTGCAAGCCGGGCTCCTGGGGTTGCCGTTTCACGCCCGCGCCCAGACCGTTGTACGACCCAAAAACGTGCTGCTCCTGATGTCGGATCAGCATCGTCGCGATTGCCTGGGGATTGAAGGCAACCGCTTGGCGCGAACCCCGAATCTGGATGCGCTGGCCCGATCCGGAACCCGTTTTGGCGCGGCATATTGCTCGAATCCCGTTTGCACCCCGTCGCGCGCATCCCTGCTCACCGGCCTGTACACCCATCATCATCAAACCTGGGACAACGCGACGCCCTGGCCGTTTGAGCACAAAACCATCGCTCACTACTTCGGCCGTGCTGGGTACATGACCGCGCTGATCGGCAAAATGCACTTTGTCGACGCGCAGACGCACGGCTTCGATTACCGGCTCGATTTTAACGATTGGTATCAATACCTGGGCCCCAAGACCAAGCTTTACGCCGATGAACTGAGCCGCGCGAATTCGGGTTCCGGAATGCCCGAAATCGACGATCTTTGGCGTGACGAGGGCGATCCCTGGAGAGGCGCGCGCTCTCTCGATTCGCGAAAAGGTCCCGTCGCCGTCGGCCGCGCGTCTGAAATTCCGGAGCAGGATCATTTCGACAATTTCATCGCCCGCGAAACCGTACGTTTCCTGAAGAACCACGGCCGGCAACAGCCCTTTTTCGCGATTTGCTCCTGCCTGAAGCCGCACGATCCGTTCATGCCCGCGCGGCGATTTGCGGAGATGTTTCGCGCAGAAGACATGCCGCTTCCGCCCACCTGGGGCAAAGTGGATCCAGCGAAAGTCCCGGCCCAGATTCGTAACCTGATCCGTTTCAACGGTCCGACGCCCGAATTGAGCGATCCGATGCAAGCGAAACAGCGAATCGCCATGTACTACGCCAATCTGGCGCAGATGGACGATGCGCTGGGGCAAGTGTTCGCCGCCTTGCGCGAACTCGATCTGAAGAAAGATACGATCGTCCTCTATACGTCCGATCACGGCGAGTTGCTCGGCGATCACGGGCTGTGGCAAAAATTCCAGTTTTACGAAGGATCCTGCGGAGTTCCCCTTGTGATCCGCGCACCGGGCGTGACCACGATGGGATCGAAATGCCCGATGCCGGTCAGCCAGGTGCAACTGCTCCCGACGCTGGCCGAGCTGTGCGGCGTCCCTGTGCCTAAGCTCGACGCGCCCAGCATCGTCCCGCAGCTTCGCGACGTTATGGCCGTCCGCGATCAACCGGTGTTCGCCGAGTTCGACCTTCAAACACCTCGCGCGAAATATATGCTTCGGCGAGGCGATTTCAAGTACACCTTCCGTGTCGGCGATATGGCGGAACTCTACGACATGAAGCGCGATCCCGATGAGATGACCAATCTCGCCCTGCTTCCTGAGCAGGGCCAGCGCGTGGAACAAATGAAGCGGGAATTATTCGAGTGGTACAAACCGCCGGAGATGCGTTAATCGTGTCACCATGCCTCGACGGGCACAACCACGGTCATTATGGCGCGTGGGGCTCTCTTGTGCGTCCACAGGAGGTTGGCTCTCCAGAGACGGCTACTGCCGGCGATGTTACTTCAGGCGTGGCTTCGCCAGATGCCACCTCGCAAGATGCTGGTTTACCGGGTGCGACGTTACCGGCCACCGGGTCGCAAGAGGAAGCCACAAAAAACGCGGCAAACCCATGCCTGGCGTTGGCGCGCCTCCCTCCGGACCGCTGGGCGTTTGTTCGGCCTTGAGAAACGAGGCGTTAAATTAGGCTATAGTCCAACAAAGCAACCACGGACTGCAGAGTTCGAAATGAGGATTTGTGCCTTTAGATCAATGCCTCTTGAAAAAACGAGTAGGTCGCTGGCGATCGACCAGCCTCACGGGATTGGGATTGCTCCTGATCGTGCTTGCGCCCCGCGCCGCGCAGAGCCAGAATGGGTCCGGCCTGCCCGACTTGCCGCGCTTGAAAAACTACACCGCGCATCGAGTTTCCAGCGACAATCGCTATGTCGGGAGCAACGACGATAGCAAGCGCATCATGCCAGGCGAGACACTGGTCATGGCGGACCTGACCGGCCCGGGCGTCGTCGATCATATCTGGCTCACAGTAGCGGATAACGAGTATGCGTGGCCGCGGTTAGTGCGGTTGCGCGTCTACTACGATGGAATGAAGACGCCTAGCGTGGACGTGCCGCTGGGAGATTTCTTCGCCGTCGGGCACGGATACGACCGCAACGTCGATTCTCTGCCGATACGCGATACTTCCTACGGACGCGCCCGCAACAGCTATTGGTCGATGCCTTTCCGGAAGTCCTGCCGCATCACCGTCACCGATGAAGGCAAGCGGCCGGTGACGATGTTCTATTACCACGTCGATTGGCAGAAGCATCCCTCGCTGCCGCCGGACATCGCCTATTTTCACGGCTATTACCGGCAGGAACGGCCTGCCGTATCCGGCAAATATTACGAATTTCTCAACATCAAAGGTACGGGGCACTATGTCGGCACGGTCCTGAATGTGATTCAGGCGGGTATCGGTTGGTTCGGGGAAGGCGACGATCTCTTCTTCGTCGATGGGGCTACAAAGCCGCAGATCTATGGCACCGGGACAGAGGATTACCTGAGCGATGCCTGGGGTCTCCGTGTCTCTACCGGACCATGGAGCGGAACGCCAGTTGCCGAGGGCGAGCTCCTCGGAGCGCGTCTGTCAGGCTATCGCTGGCACGTCCCGGACCCGATTCCCTTCACAAAGTCGCTCTGGGCCGGTATCGAGCACGCTGGTTGGACGTACAACGATGACGGCAAGCCTCGCTCCAGCTTTGAGGAGCGGCCGGATTATTTTTCGAGCGCCGCGTTCTGGTACCAAACAGGTGTCAATGAAGATCTGCCTGAGCCTCCGTTTGGGGACGAACGTTTGCCGCTGGGAAACGCTTTACAGATCGCAGTGGAGGATTCCGTTGCCGATGTGAAAACAGTGAAGGGCAAGGTATCGGTGCAGCGTGAAGTGGACTGGGGCCGGGACCTGTTACTGTTTGAAGCCGAAGGGTCGGGCTCGCGCATCGATATCCCGTTCGACGTTCCCGCATCGGGACGCTACGAAATACTGGCGCGCGTCGCGCAAGCGCCGGACTATGGAAATTATTACGCCCTGCTTGATGGGAAGCTCATGAATCTGGATAATCGGGAAGCGCTCACATCGGAGATTCCCGCCAACGGTCCCGCGATCCTTCAGAACTATTTGCCGGAGGTTTATGTCGCCACCGAACATCCCCTCGGCTGGCTGCAACTGGCACAGGGCCGTCATACCTTGAGCTTCGTTTGTTCCGGCCGGGATGGGCGTTCCACCGGCTTCTTGCTCGGGATCAATGACTTGGTCCTGGAACATATTCTCCAAGACGCCAAGGTCGACTCGGCGCCGCAACCTGCCGGCGCAAGGGTGACTACGGAACCGGTTTATCGCGGGCGTCCGCTCTCGGATTACCGGAAACAACTAAAGGTCGCATCTGGAGCCAATCGCGCCGCTATTTTGAGAAGCATCGGGGGATTCCGTGAGGACGCCGCCGCTGCCGGCTCGGACGTGGCACAGATGCTCCTGGATCAGGATGCCGAAGTCCGGGCTGCGGCGGCATGGGCTTTTTCGCAGATGGGACCGGCTGGCGCGGTCGGCGTCCCGAACTTGGCCACCTGTTTAGCGGATACTGAGCCGCGGGTGCGCTCCCTTGCAGCGGTGGCGTTGCGATCCATCGGTCCGAAAGCAGTCAGCGCGGTTCCTGCCTTGGCTCGCGCATTGAGCGATGTCGAGCCGACCGTGCGCGCGCCGGCTGCGGACGCCCTAGGCCATATCGGCCCCGCGGCGAAAGCGGCGATCGGAGCGCTCACCGACAGGCTCAGGGTCCAGGGTGAAGTGATTTACGTCCTGCGCAGCGACGCGAGCGCATTGGGGGATATCGGGCCCGACGCCGCCGCGGCGCTGCCGGCCTTGCGGGAGCTGTTGAAGATCACCCGCGTCGCCGCAACCGCGGAGGAAGCCATTCTAAGAATCACCAGGCAACCCGTGCGGACTTGGTACTGAACCATTTGACGAGCGCTCCGCAAGCGCTCGCATCCGATGCTTATAGTCGGAAGAGATCCGCATGTGGCACGACTGGCGCAGCTTCGGCTGGTCGCTTTCGCAACTTGGCGTGCTCTACTTGACCCACACAGTCACGTACGCCGAGCTCACGTAAGTGCCCACTGTCAGCACCAAAGGCTGCGCTCCGGTGCTCAGGCCACTGGGGACTGTCGCGTTGACTTGCAGAACTCCGGCCACATCGCCGGGAGCCGCTCCTGCGTAACCGATCTGTGCGGGTACTCCGCCGATGGTGAGCGATACGGGCTGAACGGGGACGGGTAATGTGGGGCCATTGTTCACTTGCCCGTCGGATGACGCCGGGTTGTAGACGCCTTCGCCCGTAGCGTACAGCACGATCAACGATCCTGCCGGGGCCGCGGTCTGCTGCGTATTCAGCACCGCGCCCGATGAGGAGTAGTTGAGTATCGCGCCCTGTTTGCCGTCGGCCAGAGCAAAAATCCCTGGTGCAGCGGCGGCCACCGGGACGGTGAAGTCGGCGGATGCCTGACCTTGGTAGGTAGCCACGACGTGCGCCGACGCCTTGCCTGCGATTTCATAGGGAGCGACGACCGTGGTCTGTCCGCCTTGCACGTAGATCACGGGCGCGGGATAGCCGTCGAAGGTCACCTGTGTTTGGGCGACGGACGTCGCAACGGTTCCACTCGGGGTGAGCTGAATTCCCGTGAGCGTCGCAGGTCCCAGCCCGTTGCCGAACAGTGTGACAAGCTCGCCCGGCGCGACCGCACCTGTCAGGAAGGAAGCGGCATTCGTCACAGCGCCGATCTCCACCGGCGCGGGCGAAATCGTGATGGTTGCGGTCGCGCTGAGCGACGGATTGGCGATGCTGACGGCGGTCACTGTCACGGTTGCCGGAGCGGTCAGCGATGTGGGTGCCGTGTAATTGCCGTTCTGGTCCATCGAGCCGGTGTGCGGCGAAATCGACCATCTCATCTGGCCCGAAGTGAGGTTTGCGCTCTGCGCAGTGAACTGCGCCGTCCCGCTGACACCGAGTTTCGCCGTTGCGGGCGAGATGGTCAAGGTCGGCGGCGCCGTTGCGGTGGCTAAAGCGATGGTGCTGCCGTTAATCGTATTCGTCGTCGCGCTCACTTCGAGGTAATAGGTGGTTCCGGCTTGAACCGGGAACACGAACCCAACCGCCGAGGTCTGGAAAGTGGTCGAGCGAGGGTACGTGAAGCAGCCCAGTTCGCCAGCCTTCGTCACGTTGCCAAGCTTGTAAGCCGTCAACACGATGCCTCCACTGCCCGGCGTGTCGAGGCGGTAGCTCTGGCCCACGAAGTTCAGATAGCCGGAGAAGGTCGCGGTATAACTCCACCAGGTCGTTTGATAATCGGCCGAGCCCGTGCATGTGTGAACCGGGTCAGAGGCATCGGAGGTGTAGGTCTGCTCCGCCTGCAACGCTGCGTACGGGACGGAGCCGATGGGTGCTGCGTTGGCTAGCGTATCGTTCGGCGGCGCAATCGCGGCGCCCGGCTGCTGGGCCAGCGTCACCGTTTGTCCCTGCACGGTAAAGGTGCCACCCGCGCGCGAGTTCGTGTACGTATTTGGGCTCACTGTGAAATAAACATTACCAGGTCCTACTCCCGACCCCGGTGGTTGGAGTTGCACCCACCCGGTCACCACCTGCGCCACCCACGCGCACCCCGCTTGCGTATTCACGCTGACGGAATTGAGCGAGCCGGCCACGTCGATGCTCACATTGGTCGGCGAAACGGAATACGTGCAGGGCGCCGAAGCCGCCACGGTGCCCGCCAGTGCGCCTCCAAGTGGCGTGCGCCAAATGCCGCGTCCAAACGTGAATGCCCAAAGATAGGCCGCCCCGCTGCTGCGATCGATCCCCAAGGCGTTGATGATCGTCTGTGGAAATGCCGCACCGTCGTGCGCCCAACTCGCTCCGCCGTCGGTGGAAAGGAACACGCCCACGTCGGAACCCGCGTAGATCACCGCGGTCTGCGGATCGACGACGAGGCTGTTGACGGGGATGTCGGGAATACCCACGCCCCCGCCGTCGATGCCCGTCCAACTTCGGCCGCTGTCGACAGATTTGTAGACGTGATTATCGGTCGAAAGCGAATTGAAGGTCGAATATGCGATGAAAACCGTGTTCGGATCGGTGGGGCTTAAGGCGACCGCCGATATAAAACCTTTCCGGGGATTGCTTACCATCCATCCCGACGTGGCATTCGCGCTCAGAGCCGATTTCGTGGCGTAAACTGAGCCGGTCATGGAGCCGGCCACTACCCTTTGTGAATCGAGCGGCGAGACTCCGATTCGGGAGACGTATTGGATGGAGGGACTGATGCTCGCCCACGTGTTGCCCTGATCCTCCGATCTCCACAAGTACTGGCGGCCCACATAGATCCTGCGGGTTTCCGATGGGTCGAACACATAGGATCCATAAGCCAGGAGCATTTCATCGTTTAGGCTCCCCACGATGTTAAAGGGGTTTTGACCGCCCGCCGAATAACGAAAAATCTCGTTGGAACCGACTTCCAGGTAATAGGTGCTTGGATCGCTGCTGTCCCACCGTGAAGTCGAGCCGTCGCCTCCGGAAATGTTGACAGCCGGCTGCAAAGGGTTGCCGCGCCAGATGCCATTGTCCTGCGTGCCCCCCATGTACGTGCCCCCGAACCCGACCGTACCGTCGTAGAACTGCGTCGTGATGTAATTCGTGTTGAGCGGAGTCCAGGCGATCGCCGCGCCGGTGTAGCTGAAATCGTTGTTCCTGCACAGGGCGTTCTGTCCAGTGACCGTGGCTGCCTTGGAATTATTGGTCTGAAAGACCCCTCCATCGTTGACTACGTAGAGCGTCTGATTCGTGGTGCCGTTGTATCCCGGCGCGAACACCACCTTGTGTTGATCGGCGTGTATCCAGGCGCTCCCGAAGGTGTCCTGAAATCCCGCGATGCCCCAGTTGACGCCTGCATCATCAGAACGGAAGAGATCGACGCCGGCAACCCAAACCGTGTTGGGATTGCTGGGGTCCACGGCGATATCCAGGTTATAGTCGCCGAACCCCAGCTTCTGCGGATCACCATTCGGCCCCGAGCAACTGTAGATCGGGTAGTTCAACAGCAGCGTGTTAAGCAACACCGGGCTGGTATTGGAATCCTGTGCGGTCCAGGTTCCCGCGTCGCCGTTGGAGGTCGAGCGAAGCACGGCTTGGAGCGCGTTATTGTACACGTAGAACCCTCCGGTCAAGGTGCCTGTGCCGGCAACAAGCGCGTAAACGGTGCTCTGGCTCGATGGCGCGATCGCCAGGCCGATGCCGACGGGTCCATTCAGGCTCTCCACTTCCGTCCAGGAGCCCGTTCCCGCGGCGTCCGCATTGCGCCAGATCCCCCCCGGCATCGAGAACCCTCCGACGCAGCCCGCGAACAAATAGTCGGTGGACATATCGGTCCGGATCGCCAGATCCTGGCAACCTGGGTTTGACGCGTTGAACGCCACGGCCGGAGCCGCCAGCACGTTGTTCCAAGTGTTGCCGCCATCGAGGCTCCGAAAAACCCCTGTTCCGGTCGCAGCGTAGACGTGCTGCGGATTGCTGGAGCTCACGGCGATCTTGTTGACGTAATAAAAATCCGGCGCGGCGGCCTGCCGAGTCCAGGTCTTACCACCGTCGGTTGTCTTCAGGATTCCCAGACCTCTGATTCCCTCGTTGTTGGCGATGTAATTGGTGGTCCCTTCGCCCGTCCCAGCGTAGATGACGCTTGGATTGGTCGGGTCCATCGTCATGGTGCTGATGAACGCCAACTCGATGTTATCGGTTAGCGGGGTCCAGGACCCGCCGCCGTTAGTGCTTCCCCAGACGCCTCCCGATACACTCCCCATGTACATGATTTGCGGATTTGTGGGATGAATCAGCAGCGATCGTGTGCGCCCGGCGACGCCTCCGTTCAGGCCTACGTTGGTCCATCCGTTCAGACTGGTTGAGGCCGTGGTTAACGGCGTGCCGTCGGAGAGGGAAATCTGCGGCATCGCGAGACTCCTCCGATGCGCCTCAAGATATTTTTCCGGCTGAATGGCGCCGCCCACAGGCGCGCGCATCTGGCCGATGAGTTTTAGCATCTCCGGGCTTTCGCGTTCCGCTTCTTCCCCGGCGGTCTGATCCTGCCTGATCACCGGCGGCGAGGGCGCGGAAGCGACCCTTTTCGGGACCGTGCATGAGATCAGAAGCACGGCTGCCAGCACGACGGTTGTGACTCGCATCCCTGGATCTTATAACGGGAAATTTGTTTCGTGCGAGGCCCCCCAAAACCGCGGCACGCCATCGCGAGAGACAAGCCGGTCTCAAAAAGCGCCGTCCTCATTTGAACCTTAGAACGGGAGGAGGTTGCAGCCCCCATGCCCTGGGGAAGCACTCTTACGTGGAAAGCGCGCCTTCTGAGCGGCGCCAAATGCCAACGATTTCCAATCTCAGGCGCGGTCGGACCCCATCGGCTTCTTGGTACAGGCCCGGGCGTTCTCCCGCACTTTTGAGAAGGTGCGGTCGCCGGCTCCGATTCGCGTGATGCATGGCGCGCTCTCCGGAGACCTCATTAATGATCGAGGTCATTTGCTGCTGCGTATGCAGCGTCCGGTCTTCTTTCTCTTGTCCAATAGGATGCCTGAACAGGCACACAGCGTCGGGGGGTTCGCTGGGATACAGCGGTTTAGTCGAGCGCTTCGGGCACCAGCTCGATTTGGGTTTCGCCTGCCGCCTTCTTCTCGGCGTATTTCTTCACCCAAGCCTCGAAGCTGCGGCCATCGGCCATATCGCGTCCGCTGAACGACAGTTCTTCGATCTCCGATTGCTCGACGGTGACCTTGCGTCCGGCCTCGTTCTTCAGCATGATTCGCAGCCGCGCGGTGCCCGACTTGGGAGAGCCCTGGCGGTCGTAAACGTAACCTTCGATGGTGGAACCCGCCTTCATCTTCACGGTCACGTCGCCGCGATAGTCGAAAGCCTGTTCCACGCCCTCGGCCAGCGCGGTCCCCGCTGCCGCCCGACCCTGGAGCGTCTCCGATTTGCCGAGCGAATTTACGTCGATCTGCACAAGCGGCGACACCGGCGTTTCATCCTCAATCATGCGCAGCGCCTCTTCGTCCTTATAAGCCGGAAACAGCATGGACTTGATCGTCGCCACAATGCCTGGGATCGAAAACGTGTAATGAACCGCGGTCGCTTCGTAGCCTGAGTGCAACATGCAGTTGGCGCACTTCGGATTGCCCGACTCGTAGCCGTATTTTTCCCACTCGGTTGTGTCCAGCAACTCCTGATACGTGTCGGCGTAGCCATCCTGCTGCAGGTAACACGGACGCTGCCAGCCAAAGATGCTGTAAGCCGGCATGCCCCAAGGCGTGCACTCCAGGTTACGCTTGCCCATCAGGAACTCCAGAAACAACATCGACATGTTGAAGCGCCACTTGGGATCGCGATTGGAGAGCAGCTTGCGGAACATCTTTTGATTGATTTCGCGGCCGGTGAAATGCTGCTGGTCCGGGGCTTTGTCGTAGGAGTAGCCGGGCGAAACCATCATGCCCTCGACGCCCGCGTCCATCATCTCGGAAAAGAACTGCCGAACGGATTTGGAATCGATCCCGTCGAACAAGGTGGTGTTCGTGGTGACGCGGAAACCCTTGGCCACCGCCGCGCGGATCGCCTCCAGCGCAATATCGTAGCCGCCCTCTTTGCAGACGGAGAAATCATGGTGATCGCGGCTCCCATCCATGTGGACGGAAAACGAGAGGTACTTGCTCGGCTGGAACAGGTGCAGCTTTTCTTTGAGCAGCAGCGCATTAGTGCACATGTAGACATACTTCTTGCGAGCCACCAGCCCGGCCACGATCTCCGCGATCTTCGGATGCATCAGCGGTTCGCCGCCCGGAATCGCCACCGTCGGCACGCCCGTTTCTTCCACCGCCGCGAAGCACTGCTCCGGCGTCAGGTCCTGCTTCAGCACGTGGCCGGGATACTGAATCTTGCCGCAGCCTGCGCAAGCAAGGTTGCAACGGTACAGCGGCTCCAGCATCAGCACCAGCGGATAGCGCTTCCGCCCCTTCAACTTCTGCCGAATCACGTAGGTGGCGACCGTCCACATTTGAGAAACCGGAATGGGCATATCTACAGAATACACGAAAGCGAACTCGCCTTCGCGTTTGGTTGCTGCCACAATAGGAATAACCGAATGGCCAGCCCTTCCAATAGACGTGTTCCGCTCCAGGCCCGAAGCAACGAGACGGTCCACGCCATTTTGGATGCCGCGTCCACTCTGCTGGCCTCCGTCCCGTTCGACCAGATCACCACCAGCCGCATCGCCTCCACCGCCGACCTTTCCGTAGGCGCTCTGTACCGCTTTTACAACGATAAACAGGAGATTTTCGACGCCATCGCGGTCCGTGAGTTGAACGAATTTCGCGCCCAGATTGAAGCCGATTTCAGCGCGCGGCAACTGCTGTTCACGCCGCGCAAATCCCTGGACCGGATTCTCGACGCCTACGTCAGTTTTCTCGACGCGCGTCCGCATTTCCGCGCCCTTGCGTTCGGGCACCACATCAGCGACCGCACGCGCGAAGATCAGTCCGACCCCAACAGCGGACCCGGCGGAATCCTGGAAACGCTTCTGGTGACGAAATTCGGCATCCGGAGCACAAAGCGTCTGAAACTGCGGATCCGCATCGCCGCCGAGGCAGGGGACCGGCTGATCGACTACGCGTACCGCCAGCCCACTCCCGCCGCGCGCAAAGTGGTGCTCGACGAGCTAAAAGAGATGCTCGCGCTATACCTGCTACGGCTCTAGTATTCCCGCGTCTTCTTGACGCCCGGCTCGGGAACCGGATACTTGCCGTCGGGGCCCGCGCGCAGCGGCGACGGACCATCCAGCGTCAGTTTATCGACATCCGGCGCGAACTCGTGCTCGTGATTCATCATCTGGTCGAACGTCACGAGCTGGCCCGTATGCGCGGCCAGGCGGCCCATCGACGCCACCATGCTCGCCTCCGCGCCGCGCTTCACTTCGTTGTAAGGCTTGTCGTTGCGGATGGCGGCGATCAGGTCATCCCACTCCCAATCGTAGGGCGAGCGTTCCGGCTGCGGGAACTCCCACGCCAGATTCTCCGGCGCAGCTTCCGTCTGACCGTTCTGCCAGCGCGGCATGTTCTGTCCGCGGTAAATACGAGGGCGGCCCGGAGTGTGCCCATTGGTGGAAACAACGGCAGAGCCCTTCGAGCCGTGAATGTAACTGGCGAACTCGTTGTGCACGCCGGGCATGTTCCGACCATCGAAGAACAGGCGCGTGCCGTCCGCGTAGGTGTATTGCACCGAATAGACGTCGAAGTTCTGGTCCACTGAGTCCCCGCGATAGTGACGGCCGCCCACGGCCATCGCTTCCACCGGCCACGAACCCTTCATCCAGGAAAGTTCGTCGATCTGGTGAATGTAATAGTCACTGAAGACGCCGCCGCTGGCCCACAGAAACGCGTGGAACAGGCGGATCTGGTGCATCAGCTCAGAAGTGCCGGCGGGCGTGACCGGCGCGGTGCCTCCGCCCGATCCCATGCGGTAGCCGCGCATGGCAATGATGTCGCCGATCTGTCCGTCGCGCAGGCGGCTGAGCAGTTCCTGGCGCGCCCGGCAGTGGCGTACCATCAATCCGACGCCGACCTTCAGGTTCTTGCGGCTGGCCTCTTCGCCGAGCGCGATCATGCGGCGCGTTGTAGGGCCATCCACGGAGACGGGCTTCTCCATGAACACGTTCAGTCCGCGATCGATGGCGTAGCGGAAGTGTACCCAGCGGAACGCCGGCGGCGTTCCCAGGATGACGACGTCGCCCGGCTTCAGGCAGTCCATGGCCTGGCGGTAGCCGTCGAAGCCGATGAACTGGCGCTCCTGCGGCACGTCTACCTGGGAAGCGAAGCGGCCGCGCAGCCGTCCATGGCTATCGCTAAGCTTCTGCGGAAAAACGTCCGCCATGGCCACCAGTTGGATGGGCCCGTTCTTTATCCCGAGCGCGTTTTCCACGGCGCCCGTGCCGCGCCCGCCGCATCCTACCAGCGCGAGCTGAATTGTGTTGTTCTCCTGCGCGTGCACGTAGGGAAGAGTCAGTGCGGCCAGGGTGGAAGCCCCGGCGATGCGGCCGCTGTCTTTCAGGAAAGTGCGGCGCGACGTGGCGTCTATTGTTTCACTCATGCCAGTAAAATACTCCTTTTCAATCTCACAGTCCGAAGCAGAGAATATTGGGGCCGGCCGCAATGGCGATGTACTGTTTGCCGCCGGCGGTAAACGTCATCGCCCCAGCCTTCATGCGCACGTTGGTCTCGAACTTCCACAGCGTTTTGCCGCTGCGCTGATCGGCGGCGACGAAGCCTCCGTTTGGCTGCCCATAAAACAGCAGGCCCCCCGCGGTCGCGAGAACCCCTGTCCAGGTTTTCGCTCGCGCGGCGCCCGCCTGCGGCACCTCGAACACAATTTCACCCGTCTCGATATTCAGCGCCCGCAGAAATCGCTGGCCGGTCTGTTCGGGGTAGCCGATGGGTTTTCCGGTGCATTCTTCCAAGGCCAACAGGTAGTAAAGATGCGTCTCGGGCGAGTACGCGGTGGCATCCCAATTGGCCGCGTCGCTGGGACAGCCGTTGGGATCTTTGACCACCGGCCTGCCATCCGCATCAATGCGTTCCGCCCAATCCACGCGGCGCAGGAAGGGCTTCGCAAGCAGCAATTTGCCGTTGGTGCGATCGAGCACGTAGAAAAAGCCGTTGCGGTCGGCGTGAAGCAGTAGCTTGCGGGGCTGGCCGCGATAAACCGTGTCGACTAGGACATTCGGCTCCGTCGCGTCGCGATCTTCCAGATCGTGAGGCGTGAACTGATAGTGCCATTTGAGCTCGCCTGTGTGGGCGTTCAGCGCGAGGACGCAATCGGTGTACAAATTGTCGCCCGGACGGTCGCGGTCCTCGTCATCCGGCCATGGATTGCCGGTGGCCCAATACAGAGTGTCGGTGGAAGGATCGTAGGATCCGGTCAGCCAGGTGGAACCGCCTCCGGTCACCGGTTCGGGCCCTTTCCATGTCTCGCTGCCAGGCTCGCCGCGGCGAGGGATCGTCCAGCGGCGCCAGATCAGTTTGCCATCATCTGGTTTGAAGGCCGCGACAAACCCGCGAATGCCTTCATCGGCGCCGGCCACGCCCACGATCACCATATCGTTGACAATCAAGGGCGCGACGGTCCCGCCGTAGTGGTAGACCTTGTCCGGCGGGCCCATGGTGGTTTCCCACAGCAGTTTGCCGTCGGCGCGGTCCAGGGCCAGCAGATGCGCGTTGTCGGTGACGAAGAAGACCTTGTCACGTAAGATGGCCACTCCGCGGTTGGTACCGAGCTTCGAATCGCCCACTAGGCCGGGGGTTTGAGGACGCGAATAGCGCCACACCGGATTTCCAGTGAGAGCATCAAGTGCGATGACCTGGTTTGGGCCCGTCACATACAGCACTCCAGCGGCCGCCAGTGGAGTCACTTCCAGCCCGAAATAGGAGATCGGAAAGATCCACTTCAATTTGAGCGCCGCGACGTTTGCAGCGTTGATTTGGCTGAGCGCGCTGTATCGGTTTGCCGAAATACTTCCGTTGTAGGTGATCCAATCGCCGGGCTGCGGTTCGGGCCAGTTGATTTTCCCGGGAGAGCCCGCGGCCGCTGGAGGAGTAACAATCGTTTCAGAATTGAGTCCGCGAAGATAGCTCGTCAGAGCGTTGAGATCGGCCTCAGGCAGGTCCGCGAAAGAAGGCATGCCTGCGCCGGGATTGCCGCGCTTGAGATACTCCCGCAGTTGGTCGGGACTCTGCACCGCCACGCGCGGATTCATCGCGAGCCCGGGTCCCTTCGCTGTTCCGCGCGCGTCCTGACCATGGCAGCTTGTGCAGCGAACCGCGAACGGCTGTTGCGCGAACATGGACGAAGCGCAGAAGAAGAGTAATAGGATGAGGATCATTTTGCCTCCGGTTTCGTTCCTTTCACAGAGCCTCCGAAACCGAACGGATGCGGCCGGTAGTCGCCTACCAAGCCGACGTTGGCATTGGCCCGAATCTTCCGCTCCAAGCCGAGGGCCCAGTAGCAGGCGTTGACGAGCAGCCTGCGGTCCGCCTCCACCAGCAAATCCTCTGCGCTGCCCATGGTGGTGGTGAACACACGCGCGGGTTTACCGCTTTTTCCCGTATAGGTTTTCACCCAGGCTATCGGCATCATGGGATCGTTCAACTTCCCGGCCACCGGCGCGTCGTTTGGCGACATTCCCGACAGCACCTGGCCAAATACCAGAACTTTGCTGTCTTCCGGCAGCGGCAGACGGACCTCATATACATCCGTCTTACTCCAAAGTTCTCTGGGACGGATGCCTTTCAATACGGCGTTCTTGGTCTCCTGCGGATTGATCACGCCGAGCGTGCTTTGCACACCGTGCTCGCCGTGATGGTTGATCCAGGTTTCGCCTAGAACCCTGCGGCCGAAACCTCCATCGGGGTTGTTCCAACTGTAGTTCTTGTGCGTTGGACTCGTCTTGAGCGCAAAGGCGTGAGTGGCGGTGCGCAGGCCGATGATGGGCCGCCCGGACTCGACATAATCCACGATGTGTTTCATCTGACCGTCCGGCAAATCGCGAAAACGCGTGGCAATGATCATCAGATCGGCCGAATCCAGCGCTTCCAGGCCTGGGATGTTGTCCGCGCGATCCGGATTGATCGTTCCATCCTTGGGATCGATCGCGTATAAAACCGTGCATCGGAAGCCGTGATGCGTGGAGAGAATTTTCGCCAACTGCGGCATCAATTCCTCGGAGCGGTATTCTTCGTCACCACTGATCAGGACGATGTGCTTACGCGAGGGCTCAGTGTGAACTTGCCCCGCGACAGCAAACAGTAAGGCTAAACATACAGGAAAACGCACGTCTCAAACTATCACAGCTTTCGTGCGGAGCGTCCGCGTGGATGACCCGGCTTCAGATACTTGCCGACGGTTCGCGGAGAGACTCGAATGCCACGGTCTTTTCCGCGTACGGCACGTCGCTCATTCGCTGGAGACATGCAGTCAAGTCATCCCCGTGGCCTTGCTCCACGATTCTGCCGTGCTGCATCACCGCGACGCGATCACATAGGTTGGGGACCGTTGCCAGGTTATGTGTGATGTAGATCAGCGTCGTACCCCATTCCCGGTTGGCGACGCGCAAGCTGTGCAGCACCTCCCGCGCCGTCAGAGGATCAAGGGCACTGGTGGGCTCATCCGCAACGAGAATGGCCGGACGATGCAATAAGGATAGGGCTATGAGGACTCGCTGGGCTTGACCGATACTAATCTCCCGGGGGAAACGCCGCATGAATTCGCTCGTGGCAGGGAGGTCAAGGCGCGACAATCTTGAGAGTGTTTCCGCTCGCTGTTCGCGCCAAGGGACTTGGGAGTGAACCTCCCAGGCTTCGCGAAATTGAGTTTCCAGGCGAAGTGCCGGGTTCAAGGCGGAGCTAGCGCTTTGCAGCACCAACCCGATCTCTTTCCCTCTCAGTCTGCGTAGCTCGCGTTCTTTTGCTCCCACCAATTCACGCCCGCCCAAGCGGATGGAGCCTGTGGTCACTCCGTGGTGCCAGCCAATCAGTCCAAGGATTGCCAGCGCTAGGGTGCTCTTGCCAGAGCCGCTTTGGCCTACGATCGCGAGTGCTTGTCCCTCGAGGACGTTTAGACACACGCGATCGAGAATCACCTTTTCGCCGTACTTGACGCTAACGTCGATGGAGAGTAAGGAATTCAAGGTTTGTTCCTGACCGCCGTGTTTCCGTCCGATAGATAGATCTGTTCCACGTTCCAGAAGAGGCGGGGCCGCAACACCGACGGCGCGGCGTTCCCAAGTCTTGAGGAAACGGCTACCAGTGCATCCGGGTGCACGAGATAGATGATCGGTGCCTGGTCATGCACGATAGCCTGGAACCTGTCGATGAAAGGTTTTCGCTTCTTCGTATCACTGGTGGACGATTGCTCTCGCATGAGGCGGTCGATCTCGGCTTCCCATGATGTTTCAGGCGTTGACTGATGCGGATTCCAAACATGATCGGATGAGGAACTGAGCCACATGTTTAGCTGGTCGTTGGGGTCGAGGTGCGTTCCCGTGAGTCCGAGCAGGCATGCTTCATATTGAAAGCCGCGGCTGATGCGTTCGATCAGCGACGGCATATCCAGCATCACGATATTCAGTTTTATCCCGAGGCGTTGAAAGTCCTGCTGCAGCAGGGACGCCATTCTTGCCCGGTTGCGGTTGCCTGAATTTGTAATCAGAGAGAACTCGACAGGATTGCCCGCCGAATCCTTCAGCACGCCGCTCTCTTTTCGAAATCCAGCCGCCGCCAGTCTCCTCGAGGCCCCATCCGGGTCGAACGCGGGAGGTTTCAGGCGAGTGTCCACCCACGGCCGGGCGCTCGGCGAAAAGGGACCGGCAGCGGGTGTGGCCCGGCCATGGTAAACAAGTTTGACAATATCTTCTCGTTGCACGGCCTCCGAGAGCGCCAGACGGAAAGCGGCGGATTGGAACCACTTTTTCTTATACGCCGGAATCGGCGAAGTGGAGACCTGATTAAACCAGACCATTTCGCTGTCAAACGTCGGCCCTGCATCGATGGCGCCGTGTGAGGTCCCGAGTTGATCGAAAGAGTCGACATCCAGAGCGGACATCAGGTGCAGCTCTCCTCGCCGGAATCTGACCATCTCGATCTCCCGGTTCTGCTGAATCTCGATTCTCACCGCGTCGAGATACGGAAGCTGACGTCCCCCTTCGTCTTTCTTCCAGTAGTTTGGATTTCTCTTGAGCAGCAAAAAGGCTCCGCGTTTGTACTCGGAAAGCACGAATGGACCGAGCCCAGCTTTCTCCTGGAGCGGCGACCGTGACGAGAGAATCGGGATCGCGTCAAACAGCGCTTCCAGGCCGCCTACGGGATTGGGAAGCAGAAGGCTGACTTCACGCGGATTGAGAACCGCTACGACCGGCGCTCCTTTTTCCGGGCGAAGCTGATCGCCGGCGGGCACCTGGGTCTTAGGATCCAGAATGCGCCGCAGCGTATATGCGACGTCTTCCGCATCCAGTCGCGATCCGTCGGAGAAGCGCACGCCGGACCGCAGCGTGAACGAAATGCGACGTCCTCCCTCAGACACTGTCCACGATTCGGCGAGCTCCGGCTTCAACTCGAACGTCTTACGGTCGATGCGAACCAGCATCCCGCTGGTCAGGTAGCGGATCGCGTCCGAAGGCTCCTCGGTCACTTGCAAAGGATCCAGGGTTTTGGGATCGTCCGATAGCGCAAAATGAAGCTCCCCTCCGGTCTGAGCCAAGGCCTGACCCGCCAAGAGAGCAGCGTAAAGGAAAGGTGAGAAGCACCTCATGAGAACGCCCGTTCTTGCTTACCGGCAATGTGAAAGCTCAACGCCACTGTTAACAGCAAGCCGGCCGGTGCCAATATCCACGGGGCGCGGCTGATTGCGGCTGGGTTCGTCAGTTCAGAAAGCATCGATCCCCAGGATGGAAGCGGTTCACTGACGCCGAGTCCAAGAATTCCCAGATTCGCCTCAGCGAGGATAAAGATCGGCACCAGGAGAAAAAACTGGGCCATGGCCAGCGGCCACAGGTTTGGCAGGATCTGGATCGTGAGGCGCCGGCCTGAGGAGCATCCCAGCGCGCGCGCCTGCAATAAAAAAGTGGATCCAAGTAATGCCCGGCTCGCACCGCTGAGGACGCGGGCAGCCGCCGGCCAGCCAAGTGCGCCCATCAGGAGAAATGTCACAAGTACCGACGACAGGGGGCTGGTATTGAGGGGCAGCATGGCGCGGGCGATCAGTAATAGGAATAAGGTCGGCAGCGACAACATCAGATCGATAAACAGGTCGAGTGTGCGCGCCAGCAACGGCGTCGCCAAGCCGGCCGCCATGCCAATTACGAAGGCCAGGCCAACGGAAATCGTCGCTGCCGCGGGGGCGAGAAATAAAGATACGCGCGTACCATACAGGAGTCGAGACAGGCGATCCCTGCCCAATTCATCCACGCCTAACGGGAACCTGGCGCTGGGCGATTCTCCCGCATGATCGCGAAATTGATCGGCGTAACCCGCTGGAGCGATCCACGGCGCCGCCAGTGCGATCAAGTACACCAGTATCAGGAACGTCCAGGCGATGCGCGATGCCCATTTCATTCTCGCCAAGCCTTTTTTGAGTCCTTGATCGCGGATCCAACGGCATTCGCGGTAAACGCGACAAGGGTCAGCAACCATGTGATGGCCAGCAAGGGAGCAACATCGCGGCTAACGGCAGCCTTCCATGCCAGTTGTCCCAGTCCCGGACTGCCGCAGAGCGCTTCCGCGGGGATCGCCGTTCCCAGGGCGATCGTGACGGAAACCCCGAGCAGCGCGAGAAGCTCGGGCGCAGCCGGCATCACGCGGTGCAGCCAGAAAACGCGCCATGGATGGACGCCTCGCGCGAGGGCGCCGAGCACATGCGGACGTTGTTCGCTCGCGATCAGCATTTGGCGCGAATAGACGAACACCTTGGGCACAACTCCGGCCGCAATCACGCCGGTAGAGGGGAGTCCTATGAGGAAGAAGTACACGGCAATCAGTCCCGCCGGCAGACACAAAAGCAGTATGTTGGCTGCAATGAGCGGGATTTCGCAGGCTTTCCAGACCACCGTGAACGCGGCCAGCGGCAGCGCGATCATCCAAGCCAAACCCAGCCCGGCCGCGACGGTGCTTGCCGTCACGGGCCCGCGATCTATCAGCAACTGCCTGACGGTGGTGTTCAGACTCGATGAAGTGCCCAAATCCCCGCGCAGGGCGCCTTGGACATACGTCGAATAGGAACGCCAAAGGCTGACCGGTTCCGCCTGGTTCCGGATACTGGCTCGTCTGGCTTCGCTCAACGCCGGATCCAATTCCCGCTCGTCCACGCCGAATCCCGGGGCGAACCTGACCAGCATCAAAGTCAGGAATCCGCCGATCAGTAACCCCAGTCCCAGTCGCAAAAAGAAGAGCAAGATCGAACTGGACCGCATATCAAGTAATTTATCGGCTGACCGCCGCGGGCACTGTATACGCGGAGCTACTCAAGTGGGCTCCGACACCCTGTGTAGCTCCGCGCGCGGTCGCGAGCTTCCGCTTACAACTCAGTTTCTGTGCGTACATTCTGATGTCCGCTTCTCCGAGAAGTTCGTCCCCCGTGTCGCCATCCTCAGGCCAGGAAGCGACGCCAACACTGGCCGAAATCACGTTCTCTCCACAGACGGTTCGGCTCACCCTCGCCGCGAGGGCCGACAAAGCGAGGAGCTTGTCGTTCGCGGCATCGGCTCTTACCCCCGGAAGGACAAGGACAAATTCGTCTCCCCCGAAGCGCGCCGTCACGTCATAATCGCGGCAGAAATCAGACAACCCTTTTGCAAACTCCTGTAAGACTCTGTTTCCCGCGTTGTGCCCAAACCTGTCATTGACTTCTTTGAAATTATCCAGGTCGCAGACGATCAGAGTGAGGGGATCCCGCTCCCTTTGGCACCTGGAAATCTCGCGATTCAACCGGTCAAATAACGCGCGAGGATTGTTCAAGCCGGTAAGGTAATCCGTTGTTGCGGACTCTTCCATGGCACGATACTTCATCGCATTCTCGCAAGAGAGACCGATTTTTGAGCTGATCCCTGAAAGAATACGCAGGTGATCCGCTGTGAACCCGTCCGCGTCGGCGCGATAGAGCGACAGCACGCCCACATTCCCATCGAGACCGGCGAGAGGAACCGACAGCGCGGACCGAAGCAAGCTGAACTTGGTAGGGTTGTTCAGGTAGCCAGGCTCCACGGAGGGATTCCCATTGAGAATCGGCTTATTGTGCTCCGCAACCCACCCCGATAACCCCTGGCCGATGGGAATCCGCAGCGACGAGAATAACATGCGGTCCCGACCGTCAACATAGATCGGGACTAACACGTTATCTCTGCATTCGTAGAGGGCGATGGCGTCACAGGGGATCAACTGCGTCAGCCGCGAACTCAGGACCGAAAGCATCTCCTCCATGCCGAGTGAATTCCCCAGTTCGGAAATGAGTTCCAGCGTGTACTGCGCCTCACGGCCCGCCGCCGCAATTTGAGCACGGAAGTCGCCCTGCGGTTTATGGTTCTCCGCCGTTTCGAATCCAAGCGCGGGAGCGCTGCCATGTTCGATTCGTGCGCCGACAGACAGCCTCGACATCGGCTTGTGCAGCCGAATCGCTTCTTCCTCTAATTGGCGATAGCGCATCGCTAATACATCCACGACCCGGGGATCGTAACTCTTGCCGGATTCGCTCTGGACAATCGCCATCGCAGCATCAATGGGGAGGGCGCGCCGGTACTGTCGATCGGAGGCGAGAGCGTCCAGGCAGTCTACTGCGGAAAGGATGCGGGCGCTGAGGGGTATCTCTTCTCCCATGAGTCCGAGTGGATAGCCGCTGCCGTCCCATTTTTCGTGGTGGGCCTTGACGATGGGTGCTACCGGATAAGGGAAGTTCACTTGCTCTAGAATCTCGGCGCCCACGGTCGGATGAATTTTCATCTTTTCGAACTCTTGAGGCGTCAATTTGCCGGGCTTCGTGATGATGTGCTCCGGTATCGCCAACTTGCCGATGTCATGCAGCAGGGCCGCGGCCCGCAAAGCACTCAGTTCAACCTCGGTGAGGCCCATTTCCTTTCCGAGCTCAATCGCGTAATACTGAACGCGCCGGAGGTGATTGTGTGTCGTCTGATCCTTTGCCTCAATCGCCAACGCTAACGTCTCAATGGTGCGGATGTGAAGAGCATTCATCTCTTCGACGTGAGCCTTCTCCGCCTCCAACCGGCCGATGTACAGGCGATAGGAGCGGAATAGAACCCATGCAATTGGGACCGCCAGCATTGTCAGTTCCCAGCCAAAAGTAAGGTCGATCCAGTTGATCACGCATACGATGGGCACATTCAGGAGGTAATAGGGGAGCGCCCAAAAGTAGCATTCTCTCCAGATCGCGGTCACTTTCCGGCCTTCGGTTAACGAGATGGCGCACGCAACCAGGAAAGTATTGGTGACGAAATAGCCCACGGTGGCAAGCAGCAATTTCACCGGAAGGCTGCCTCCGAGGGTTTTGGCCAGGACCGAGCGGAAGCCTAAGTCGCCGACGGTGATCGCCATGGCGATCGCGGCGAGATTGAACAAGACTTGGTACCGCGCCGGCCGTTTTTTTGCGTGCCAATAGATTTGCACGAGCGTGGAACTGAGACCGAGGACAAGCGCGTCGCGCAGCCCTAACTCGACTAATCCTATGAGGATGAATAAGAAACTCACCGACATCGTGCCAGTGACGCCAGGGAGCTTCACTTTGAGACCCGCCGAGAAAAGCGCAAGCGCCAGGTAAAAAAGGAAACGAATGGAGAGGTCTTCAGAGGGCGGGACGAGGACATGCAGGGTAGCCAACAACCCGATGAAGGTGACCAATCCGACGAAGCCGCGTGTGAAAATGGGGAAAGTCCTCACCGTGCGCTCTCCTACCGCGCCCTGGTGTTCGTCCAACCTGCGCGCCTCGCTGTCTCGGCTTCCATGGCCAAAATAGCTCTGCAGCCCCAAACGGCAGTGGATGGCTGCGAATCAGCCGCACGCCAAACGCCAGGACCATCGGAAAAAGCGTTCGTGTCTGGCAGATTCCGGTTTAAGGGGACCCACGTGCTTCCACAACTCATATTCATCGTTTCAACCGTCCTCATGACGAGGCTCTTATCGGAAGAGTTCATAAGATTCATCTTTCTATTGCTCCCCTAGCAGAGTCAGGTTGCTGCTTTCGGTGCTGGTCGTGCCTGTTCCCCAGATGACGTTGGTTCCCCAAATCACGTTGCAGGCGCTGGTGGTACCCGTTCCCCAAATTACGTTTGTGCCCCAGATGACGTTGGTACCCCAGATCACGTTTGTGCCCCAGATGACATTGGTGCCCCAAATTACGTTCGTCCCCCAAATCACGTTCGATGCGTTCACCAGATTCACGGCCTTAGTAGAAGAGTTGAACGTTACCGTGGGCGATAAAGCTGTTCCCGAAGCTGGCGGCACATTGCTGTTGCCAAGTGCCGCCGCGGCGTTCAAATATCCCGCACCCACGGTGAACACGTCATAGTAGGTCGTATAACTGATATTTGTGCTCGCGTCGGTGGCGGTCGTCATCATCTGAGCCTGGGATATGCAGTTTTGGATCGCTGGACACGTGGCAGCGGGAAAAGTCTTGTCGGCCGTCATCATCAGACGCGCTTTTACCTGGTCTGGAGTCAGGTAGGGGTTCTGTTGCAGCAGCAACGCGGCCGTTCCGCTAACTGACGGAGCCGCCATGCTGGTGCCGCTGAGCTGGAAGTAGTAGCTGGTATAACCCGGTAGAATGGTCAGCAGGGACGAGGAAACGATGTTCTGCGGATATTGCTCAGCCAGCGTGCTTCCCGGTACCAAGTCCGAGAATATCCGGTTGCCGGGAGCCACCAGATCTGGCTTAACCACGTGATCCAAAAGCGTGGGGCCCTTGGAACTATAGGACGCCATCTTATCGTCCCAGCGCGACAGCGTGCCTTCTGTATTCATGGCACCCACGGTGATGACGTAAGGATCGTTTCCAGGCGCGGTGATCGTGCCATATCCGGCGGTACCGGCAGAGTTATTTCGGCCTTGATTCCCTGCCGCGACGACCACCACGATACCCGCCTTCCAAGCGGATTCCACCGCCTGGCAAAGAGGGTCGCTCGTATACGACGAGGTGACCGGCCGGCCGAGCGAGAGATTGATCACCTGAATGTTGAAGCGTGATTTCAGGGCGATGGCCCTCTGAATGGCAGCTATGACAGCGCTGTCCGTGCCCGAGCCATTCTGGTCAAGTACGCGAAGATTGATGATATTCACATTCGGCGCGAGGCCGCGGACGACATAATTGAAGCTGAACCCCGCCGAGTTTTTCCCGTTGCCGCCGACGATTCCCGCAACGTGGGTGCCGTGGCCGAAGGCGTCGTCCGTGCTGGAATCCCCTGGAACGAAGCTCTGGCTGTAAACCACACGGCTGCCGTTTTGAAGTGCGCCCAAGTCGTTGTTTAAATGGATTCCAGAGTCGATGACGGCGACACCCACCCCGGTCCCGTCATAAGCGGCTCTGGCCGTGGGTGAGGTCAGGCCAAGAGTTCCCATCCAACCGTAGTCTGGCGAGGTCAAGGCTGCCAGGGCGGCGGCCGTCGTCGTTGTGAAGTCCGTTGCCGCCAGTTTGTGATCTGGGCTGATGAGTTCAACCTCAGGATCATTGGCCAAATCGGCGAGCTCCTTTGCGTCGATCTCATATGCGATTCCGTTGACCAAGCCTAATGTGCCGAGATGCCGGCCACCTCGGCTCACCACCGCGTCGATGTTGCGCTGTTCCGGCGTGTGCTTGTACTGAATAAGAACGTTTACTCTTATTCCCAGATCTCTGTTTTGGAGTTCCGCGGAGAGTTTTGGGCGATGTTGCCCAAAGGCCACACAAGCGGTGGTTAGAAATGCAGCGACGATTAGCAATCGGTATCTCATGCAGAGTCACTTTCCCGTTCTCGTACTCCTTGAAGGCAGCACAGGAAAGCCGTTGAGAAGCACGTCTCTCGCCACTCTCAACAAAGCCGCAACGTATTGATTAGACAAGATGCTTTAGCTCCCTCGACGGACACGTACTAGACAAGGTGGCACTGGGGAAAGTTGAAGGAAGAATTAGACCGTTCGTACTAAGGCTGGCATCGTCATTTTTAAGTGCGCGATGGAAATGAGGAAGTTAAATCCTCAGGTTGCCCTCTGACCCGGACACTGAGGGTGGACTGCCGCGTTTATCTTCCATTGAGACAATTTGTCCCAATCGGATGCTGGACCTAGAGCTCGATCTGGCGATCGAGGGATCAGTGATCCTTAGGTGGCTCGTGACGCCGCCCTGGCTCGCGGACACCTCAACTTGCCGCGGCTCGCCGAAACGACATGAGCTATTGCACGATGGCCTGCATGACGGCGTTTTCGAAGTCCCGGTCCACTTGACGGTCCGGGTTGTCGGTCTGGATCATCATGATGCCGATCAACTTCTCCTTCGGGTCGACCCAGAAGTGAGTCCCGTAGGCACCGTCCCACCCGAAGCTGCCGTTCGAAACGCGGCGGCCAGCGGCGACCGGGTCGTTGACAACCTCAACGCTGAGACCAAAGCCTCGGCCCGGCGCCCGCCCAGGCAGGGTGTCGGGCACGAACACGGACGACATGAGTTCCACCGTCTTCGGGCTCAGTAACCGCTTGCCGTTCAGTTGTCCTCCGGCGGAGAGCATCAGCGCAAATTGAGCATACTCTTCCGCCGTGGACACAAGGCCGCCCGCGCCGGAGAAGTAGGTCTTACTCTGAAGACGATTGGGGTTTTCCGTCTTGGTCAACCGGCCTTCCGAGCGGTGATAGGCTCTCACGACGCTCGACCAGCGTTCGTCACCCGGATGAAAGGCCGTGGTCTTCATGCCGAGCGGCGTGAAGATGCGCTGTTTTAGGAACTGATCGAAGCTCATGCCCGACGCGACTTCGACAATGCGGCCGAGCGTGTCGAATCCAGCAAGGGCGCTGTAGGACCAACGTGACCCTGGCTGGAAATCGAGCGGGCTCGCGGCGAGTTTCGGCATCATGCCGGCCAGGGTTTCGTGGCCCACCATATCAATCAAACCCCGCAGTTCGTAACCACTGGCAGGCCCGCCGCTGGCGAGCCCGGACACGTGCGTCAGCAGATCCTGAACGGTGATTTCGCGCGTGGCCGGGATGGTGTAATACTTCGGCGTATCCGAGGCAGGAGTGTTCGGGAGGCGATCCAGAGAAACCGCAACCTTTGAACCTTTGAACTCCGGAATAAACTTTGAGACGGGATCGTTGAGACGCACTTTCCCTTCTTCAAGCAGCATCAGGATCGCGGCGCCGCAAATGGGCTTCGACATGGAGAAGACGCGGAACGTCGCGTCCTTCTGCATGGGCTTCTTTGCCTCCATGTCCATGAGACCTTGCGCGTCGAACCAGACAACCTGCCCGTTTCGCGCGACTACGGTGACGGAGCCGGAGACGTCATGCGCGTCGATGTGGCGTTGCATCGCGTCGTGGACGCGAGCGAGGCGTTCCCCGGAGAGTCCAACCGATTCGGGCTTCGCGCTCTGCGCGGCGAGGGGGAGGCCGACCAAGGCGATCAGATAGAGGCTCAGCTTGTACTGTAGGGGCATAGCTTAGGTAGTCTATCGCAGCTCGGCGTCCCCTATCGTGGCCGGTTTCTATTGTGCCAGTCTTGTGTACTCGCTCCGGGCATCTCGGAGAATGGGAATATCCTGGTCGGCATTTTTCCACAGCGCGAAAAAGGACTCATATTCGTGCCGGCTGGCTGCTCTATCGCCCTGGAGCGCGTAGGCCCGTGCCAGTCCGATATGCGCAAGCGGATAATAGGTCGAAATCGGAACGATGCCTTGGTTTTTTAAGATCTTCTGAAACTCCCTGGCGGCATCCGTTCCCATCTGAGCCGACAGATACGCTGACCCTCGGATGTAGGGCACCGTGAAGTCGCGGAGTTCAAACGGTGCAGAGTTGCGGAGCAAATCCACGGCACGCGCCGGTTGCCCGCGCTGGATCGCCACCTCTGCCCGAATCTTGGGAACGCTGACTTCATTGACGAGAGTGTCCAGCGGTTCTTCCCGAACGAGGTTGTCAGCCAGGGCTTCCGCCTGGGTCAGGTCGCCGACGCGCGCCAGAACCAGCGCGGCGTCGTCTGAAATCTTCCCGCCGGGGAGCGCCAAAGCCGCCACGGCTAGGGCCCTCGCCTCCTTGAAATTATGGAAATCCGCTTCCATTACTCCCTGCAAAACAACGGCAGCTGCGGCGTTGTCCGGAAATCCGTTCTTCCGAGCGACTTCGAAGGCCCGTCGCCACAGTTCGCGGGACTGGCGAACCTTCCCTTCAGTTGCGGCAGCTGACGCTTCATCCATCAGCGTTTCATGCTCAGTAGGCTTGCCGACGCCCCATTGCACCTCGCGCTCCATCGCCGCGGTATCACCTTCGGCGAAGGCGATTTGATAAAGAATACTGTGGATGCCCCAGCGTTCCAGGTGTTCGGCGATTGCCTCTCCGCAAATGGATTTGGATTCCGCGTAGCGAGTGGCACGTTTATAGGCTCTGGCTAATGTTTCATAGGGAAGTGCATGATTCGGATTCAATCGCACAGCTTCCCGTGCTACTTCGATGGCTTTTTCGTATTGGCCGATGTCCGTGTACTTGTTGCCAAGATTGTTGGCCGGTATCCAGTCGCGTGGGTACGCACTCCGCCACATTTCGTAGTTGGCGATCGCCTTGCCGCTCTCTCCGCTGACGTTCTCGTAATACCGGGCTGTCAGGTAAAGCCGCTCCCGCTCGCTGGTGCGCTCTCTCAGCTGGAACGCTTTTTCCAGATACTGCTTGGCCAAGCTGCTCTCGCTCAGGTTCGCGTAGACCGCTCCGAGCCGCCCATAGGCGAGGGTGAACTGGGGATCGAGCTCGCTTGCCCGTTTAAAGAGAGGAATGGATTCGGCGGTTTTGCCTTGCCGGCGAAGATCATCTCCCAGAGCAAACATCTTTAAAGCATCGAACGAAGCCGTCGTGGCCTGCTCGATCGGCGCGCTGAACTTCTGGATCGAGGCCAAAGACTCGCCCAGTTTTAGGCGAATCTTCGCGGTAGCGTCGTCCAGTGCCTGAAGCACCCGCTCCTTACTCTCCGCCTGGGCGGTAGCGCCCGTCAGTATCCGGCCCGTAGCGCAATTCACGGCCTCCAACGTCAGCACATAGCGGTTCCCGAACATGGCGATCGAGCCACTCAGCATGGCCTTATTCGCGTTGCGCTGGCAAATCTCGAGGCCAACCTGCTTGGTGATCGGCTCGTCCGGCGGACGTCGCATGTACTCCAGCGTCTGCCGAACAGTCGCGTCCGGCAGGACATTCAGGTAGGGAGACTGCCCGATTTCAACTTCGAGAACCTTCTTCAACGTTCCGTCAAAAGCCGGATCGCCGGTCCTGTTTTCAAAGTCTGTCAGGACGATGGAATCTTGCTCGGTGATCAGCGGAGGGGTGCGTCTAACCGCGAGCCAGATGCCGCCCGCCGCTGCCAGGATGACCGCGACAATCACCAGGAGCACTGGACGAGTGAGCCGGACGCGGGCCCTTGGGACGGATGGCGCGGAAGCAGGCAGCGGAGCTGGCCCTACCGCTGCCTCTGGGCTGCCGTAACTGACGGGAGCGACGAAGCGATAACCTAGCCGGGGCAGAGTCTCGATGTAGCGCGGGGCTTCGGCGGAGTCCCCCAGTGCTTCCCTCAGCTTCTTGATTGCGCTATTGAGGCTATGCTCGAAGTCGACGAAGGTTTCCGCAGACCACAGCCTGGTGCGAAACTCCTCGCGGGTGATCACTTCGCCTGGCCGCTCCAGCAACATCGCCAGAATCTTGAACGGCTGGCCAGGCACACGAATCAGCAACCCGTGCTTGCGGAGCTCGCCAGACGACAGCCTGGCCTCAAAGACGCCAAACCGCACCACCGATTTTGGGTTTTGCTCGGCCATCCAAACAGCCTCGGACCGGATTATCGTATCACCCTCGCTGGCTGGGCGGTCACCACCACAGATAAATTCAATGTTTCGAGCAAGCTGAACGGTTACCTAAAAATCCGATGCCAGCTATTGCCCGTTCGCAGGAACTGCGCTCATACTCGCCTCCGTTGCCGCCGAGAAAGCTTCGGCGCGGCCAATAAGGAGAATTGAGATGCGAAACGCTGCACGTCCGTCAGTGACCTTTCTAATAGGCGTCCTGAGTATTTTTGCAGGTGCCCAACCGGTGTGGGCAGGAACCTGCCCCGGAGGCTCGCCGAGTCCTTGTCCGCTTCAATATCACGGCGGGCCGTTCCTCGAAACCTTCTCGATTCAGCCCCTCTACTATGGCCAATGGACGGAGGCGGAGATCGATGCTCAGCAAACCTATCTCACCTATCTCGCGGAGTACATGTCGGGGAAGAACGCTCCCACTTTCCAGCAGCCGATGACGAGACAGTACGGCGTCGACCACGTAACGGTAGCAGCGCCGAAGACGGCAAACCGGTCGTTTGTATGCTCGGAGAGTTCGACGCCAACCTGTACCCTCACGCTCGCGAACGTCCTCCAGATCATCGCGGACAACCAGGCGAGCGGAAACATCCTACCCTTTGGACCCCACCGGCTGATTATTGTATTCCCTGGACTCGGCTTCAGCGCTTCCGGAGGGGGCTCGGTGTGCGGAAACGGGGGCGGATGCCACGGTTCTTTATCAACCTCGGAGTTCTGGGCAGTCGTCCCGCAGGCTCAGGAACAAGTCGTGATTGCTCATGAGGTCTTTGAGTCCGCGGCAGATCCGGCCATCAACCAGTTTCATGGCTGGGACGAAGCCGTCGATCAGTGTGACAGCGCGCCCAACATCTCCCTTCCGGCCTTCGGGAAAACCTTCCAGGTTCCTCCCACGACCGACAACACCAACGGCGGCGCTTGCTCCACCACCGCCTACACCAATCTCGGCGAATTGCAGGACTACGAAGTCACCCATGACCAATTCCTGACCGACTATAACAATCTGCTTTCGCAAGGTTGGCGGCTTTATATTCTTCAATCGTACGTTCTGAGCAACGGAGACGTGCGCTATAACGCCGTCTGGCGGCCGGGAGTTCAGACTGAGACGTTGTTACTGGGAGGAAGCTCCGAACAATTCCAGAGCCAGGAGAGCACGCTCTCCACGCAGGGCTGGAATCTGTACATCCTTCAGTCCTACGTCATCGCCAGCGGCCAGGTCCTTTACAACGCGGTGTGGCGGCCGGGCTCTCTGAAGGAGCAGGTGATGCCGGGAGTAACCCTTCAGCAATTCCAGAGCAGCTATGCCACGCTCAATTTGCAGAATTGGCGTCTGTACATTCTCCAGGCATACGTTACGAAAGGCGGCGAGGTGCTTTACAACGTCGTTGTGCACCCGGGCGACCTGGCCGAGGACGACTTCCAGGAAGCAGACAAGGTGGCGTACGAGAGCGAGTACAGTACCCTCTATTCGCAGGGTAGACGCCTGTACATTTTTCAATCGTTCCCTGGGCCCAGCCAGCAGCTTTTTAGCGCGGTCTGGCGGCCGGGAACTCACAGCGAAAAGACGCTCTACGGAGCCACCTACACGGATTACCGGAACGAATACAATCTGATCTACCCACAAGGTTGGCGCCTGTACGTGCTGAATACGTACGTACTCGCCAACGGCGAAGTGCGTTACGACGCGGTCTGGCGGCAAGGCACCGTCGATCGCCCCTTGTAAGAGGAGGGTCATTAAGATGTCGTCGCAATATCAGCCGTGGGCAAATCCCGATCCGCAGTCCGTTGTTGGCCTCAATTCGGCGATGGTCTACGGAGAAAACATTCAGTTCGCCACCGGCGTCAATCACCAGATTGCCGTGGGCAGTAACCTGCAGCTATGCATCAACCCCGGGACCCTGGTCGCGATGCTCGGCGGACCCGCATGCTCCTCTCTCTCCGATTTCTTCGGCGCCGGCGGATTGGGCGGGAACATGCAGTTCACCATCGGCACTAACACTCAGGTCAATTGGGGCCGCCAGTATCAGGTGAATATGGGCGGCGAAACGATCACCTACGATTCAAACCAGCAAACGGCGGCGTCGAAGACCCTCTGCGCCATCATCGGCGCGACCTGTATCGCTTATTCGATCGCGTATGGCGCTTGCCCGGATGAAGATGGCCGAGCGACCATCACGATTCTCTTCCAAATCACCATCGACACGCTTCTCACCGCCTTTATGGCGTACCAGGCGGTATTAAAGGCGGGCAGTCAGACCGCGCACGACATGATCAGATCCTTGTACGTGGCGGCGTCGGTCGAGCACTCGTCGAAATGGGAAAACGTAGGGGTAATAATCGCAGCGGCGATCACAGGCGTGATGGGGGCCGCCCTTACTCCCGTAGTCGCCATCGCAGTGGAGGAAGGCCACTTCGCGAGTCAACAGAGCCAGACGCAGAGTTCTTCTTAAAAAGATAATATATGAGCGACAATTTCAAATACCAGTGGAAGTGCCGGTCCACCCGGCAGCGTCCCGCGATGGAACAAGCCATTGTGAAGCGGAAAGAACTCCTTGGAGCGGGCTCGGGAGGAGATGCGGGGGATGGGTGTGAGACCCACTATACCGATGGGCACTACATGATTGGAGGCTCAAAGGTGTTCCTGACCGCCCTAGGCTCTGAAGGAGGCGACGCGGAGTCTCCGGTAATTTCGATTCTTGCTGGAACTGGATCTGCCCCCGATGGGTTAGTCAATGCGCGCGGAAGTCAAGGGGTGCGTATCACTTCGGGACCGCCGGGACAGCCGCCCTCGCAGAACAGGACCATTAACGGGTTGGATTTGCAAACGGGAGATGCGCAAGAGATCAACATCATGCGCGGATGGACCGAGCCGGCCGTTCAGTTGATTCAAATGAATCCCGGCCAGATCGTCATCGACGCAGGCCCTGGCACGCTAACTCTCCTCGCCGCCACAAGCATTTCCATAAAGGTAGCCGGCGGGACGAGTTCCATCAGTTTGACGCCCCTGGGGATCGTGATGCAGGGACCCGTGATCACACTAAATTAACACTCGTGAGGGAGTCGGCAAATGAGCAATGGACCGCTAATGAAGATCGAGACAGCAATGGCCGCGGAGATTTGCGCGCATTTCGATTTGCAGGACGAAGCAAAACCGCTGCTCCGAGACGGAATGAATCCGTATGACTTCGTAACCGCGCTGATCGAAAAGCAACAATATGTTGACGCTGTTCGGTTCATGGCCCACGCGCTTCCCGCTCGTGACGGAATCTGGTGGGGTTGTTTGTGCTTGCAGCACGCGTTTGGCAACGATCTAACGCCGCCCGATAGAGCTGCGGCGACAGTGGCTGCTCGATGGGTGATGCAGCCGACCGAGGAAAATCGGACGGCAGCGAAAGCTCCCGCGGATGCGGCGCCCCCTCCGTCGGGAGCTGGCGCCTTAGCGATGGCCGTGTTTCAGAGCGGCGGGAACGTTGCCCCCCCCGGTTTGCCGCTCATGCTGCCCGCACCGTTTGCCGCGGCGAAGTCCATCGCGTTGGCCGTCACGCTCGCCTCCATAAAGACAGAGCCGGTTAGGATCGCCAGGATGCAAAGATCCTACGTGGAACTCGCAATAGAAGTCGCTAAGGGCAGCCTGATATAGAAAATGGAGAACCCACTATGGGAATGCCCGCCGCGCGTGTAACAGATATGCACACCTGTCCGATGGTCACCGGAGTCGTACCGCACGTGGGAGGACCGATTCTTCCGCCCTGCTGCGTAACCGTGCGGATTGGCGGCTTGCCCGCCGCGCGAGTCACCGACATGGCCACCTGCGTTGGTCCGCCCGACATGATAGCCCTGGGCTCTCTGACGGTCTTCATGGGCGGCCTCCCGGCCGCGCGCATAGGAGACATGACCGCTCACGGCGGCATCGTTTCTTTGGGCTGTTATACCGTTTTGATTGGGCCATGACAGAGATTGGAAATGACAAGCATTCGAGTATGAGCGCACCATCGAGTTCCATCCCCTACGAAAAGCAATCCGAGGAGCAGACCCGGCGGGACTGCGGCGCGGCCTGCCTGAGCATGGTCTACCGGTCCTTCGGCAAGGCCATCCCGCAGGACGCCATCTGGCCGCTGATCGCCAAACAAAACCGCTTCGGCAGCATCGCGTCGACCACGCACCTGATGGCGCTGCACGCCATCGGCCAGGGGCTGAGCGCCGTGGCGTTCCAGGCCCGCCATCCGCTCCAGGTTTTGCGCCTGTGCCGCGATGCGGGCATTCTCGCCATCCTCAACCAGCGCCCCAGAGCGGAGGTTTCGACGGGCCACTACACGGTGCTGGCGGATCTCGACGATAAATATGTAGTCCTGCACGATCCGGCTCTAGGTCAATCCCGCCGCATGCCGCACGCGGAACTGATGCAGCTCTGGCAGCCCCAATCCTCCCCTTCGGAAATCCTGGGGAACGTCCTGATTGCAATTTCCGCCGGCCCTACGCCCATCCTCGCGTGCGAGTTCTGCCACACCGCGATCCCTCTCAAAGTTGATTGTCCGAAGTGCGGAAAGGCCGTCGGTCTCAGCCCGGCGCCGGCGCTCGGCTGCATCCGCGACGGCTGCATTGCCCGCATGTGGAGCTACATCGCCTGCCCGTCCTGCGACTTTATGTGGAGCTTCAATGATGCGGGAACCTCCACGGGAGATCTTCCTCGCACCGCCGCCAGAAGCGAGACATCCCGCCTGCCGCCCCTTCCGGATCTTGACGCGGCGTTCGCACAACTCGACCGGTTCTGCGCCCATATGCTCAGTGTTCCGCGCGGCGTGACCTTTTCCGATCTAAAGGCCCAGATCGAGTTTATCCAGGGCAGCAAGGATAAACTCCGTCTCGCGCAGGCCGAGGAACTCATCGGCATCAAGGCGCGCCTGGACGGGTTGGCCGCCGCCGCGGAGGAATCGAAGGAAAGGATCGAGGCGGATCGCAAAAAGGCGGAAGAGCGCAAGGCTCCACTACCACCGCTCGATGGAGACGCCCTCGGAGCCGCATTCCTAATGAACCTCGGCTTCCGGTAACCCTTCGGTGCGGGCAATCCCACGGAAGATCATCGGCGGGATACAATCGACCCCATGAAGATCGCTGCGTATTGCGCTTATCTCGCGGCGTGGCTGGTGTTCGCCATTGCGGCGGTAGTGGGTGCGCTGCCGCGGCTGCGCAGGCACGCCCCGGCGACCACGGTGATAACGGCGCCGGCGATCATCGGCACTCTGTTCCAGTTCCTCGCGGCTCTCGCGATTACCAGGTCCATGGCGAGTGGACCGCTGCACCCTGGCGCGTTTGAATTGGCCGGTGCGCTGGTGCTTGCGCCGCTCGGCGCGGGTTTATTTGTATGGGCCCTTAGATCCGAGCCGAGGGATGCTACTGAGAACACGTTAGTCACCGGAGGGGCGTATGCGTGGCTGCGTCACCCAATCTATCTTGCTTTTCTCGCGATGCTCGTGGCGACGGGCCTCCTCATTTCAGTCGGCGTCAAACTGATTCTGCCGGTTCTTCTTTACCTGGGTGGGTCGGAGTTGCGGATCGCCACAGAGGAAGATGAACTCGCCAGGAAGTTTCCCGAAGATTTTGCGCAGTACAGGAGTCGAACGCGGTGGCGTTATCTCCCAGGGTTAAGGTGAAAATTAAGGTCAAAGCTGAGCTCAAGTGATGATAAGATACTCTAGCCATGAACGGACTCGTCAAGCTGATCGCTGTTTCATGCTTGTGTTCCGCCGCAAGCATCAACTACACCTATGATGCCGCCGGGAGGCTCATCAAGGTCGACTATGGCAACGGCTCCGTCATCACGTATGTCTACGATAATGCGGGGAACCTAACATCGCGTTCGGTGCAAACCTCGCCCAGCGGAGCGCAAATCACTTCTGTGTCCACGGCATCCGGAGGGCCGGATATAGCGCAGAATACGTGGATTGTTATCAAAGGGTCTGCACTGGTGCCGGCGTCCACTCCGGCAAGCGGCGTGATTTGGAGCACGGCGCCGTCGTTCGCAAGCGGCTTACTCCCGACCCAACTCGGCGGTGTGAGCGTCACTGTCAACGGCAAGGCTGCCTACGTTTATTTTTATTGCAGTGCGGCGACAAGTACGGTCTGCACCAGTGATCAGATCAATGTGCTCACCCCGCTCGATACCACCACTGGACCTGTGCCCATTGTGGTAACCAGTGGAGCCGGGTCGAGCGCACCCTTCACCGCGAATATGAAGACCATCGCGCCGACGTTCCTGACATTTAATGCTCAAGGCTATGTCGCGGCCACGCATACGGACTTTACGCTGATTGGCCCGGCCACTCTCTATCCAGGCGCATCAACGCCTGCGAAAAAAGGCGAGACGATTATTGCCTATGCCGTGGGATTCGGGTTGCCGAACGGCACGATTACCGGAGGCTCTTCGACGCAGACCGGGTCGCTGCCCACGCTGCCGGTTTGCACCATCGGCGGAAATAACGCGCCTGTAGGTTTTGCGGGATTGATCAGTCCAGGGTTATACCAGCTAAATCTCGCTATTCCCACTTCTGCGACCAGCGGAGACAATCCGATCGGTTGCGCGTATAGCGGAACCTCGACGCCATCGGGCGCCTTAATTACGGTGCAGTGATGAAACAGAACAAACTCCGTCTCTTTGTGGCGATTTTGGTTCTGACCCTGGCGATGTTGTCCAGTTCCTGCACGGTGACATGGCAGGATGGGAACATAATCGTGACTTATCCGCTCTATGTGAACGGCTTTCCCGGAGCCTCCACAAGCTTTCAGATTGGCGTCGAAGGAAAGAGCATTTACAACGTCGCGACGATAAGTTGCAGCCTCCCCGGCGGGGCGGCTCAAATCGGACCTCAATTCGTCAGCCTTAACACTGGGACGACAACTTTCTTCAATGGAACTGTCAGCTTTCCCGGGCAGGCCAGCAGTGTTGTGAATTGCGGTGTCATCTATGGCCAGAACGGCGTCTCTGGATCTGACCAAGGGCCGTTCCCAATCAAATTTACGTATTCGACGATACCTCCGACAGTGGACGCGACCAACGCCGATTGGGCTGCCGATCCGATCTCCACGGCCACCGGTGAGCTCTATACGCCGACGCGGAGGATTCTATCGCTAGGTGGGCCGATCAGCGGCGGATTCAACTTCGAGCTCAATTATGCCTCCTTGCGGCTGGCAAACGGCGTCGCGACCCGCATCGGGAACAACTGGATGCACAACTTCGAGTGGCTCCTCTTGTTAAACGGGACGCAGGCGACGGTGACACGCATGGGCGGACGGCCGATTGTCTTCAATAAGTCCGGAAGCTCCTGGACGCTCGCGTATGCAGAGCAGTACGGGTATCAGCTGCTGAATGGCTCGAACGGCAGCTATACATTTTTGGATCCGCGAACGAACTTGATCTACACGTTTTCAGGAACGGGAACCACGCTCGGGAATACCAGCATTCAGGACCGCAATGGCAACACGCTGACGATCGCCCTGCCGAGCAACGGCACCAGCCAGGTGAGCGACGGTTTGGGGAGGAGCCTGACCATAACCTACGACTCCAATGGCAGTTTGATCAAAGTGGCGGATCAAACGGGGCGTTCCGTTTCGTTTACCTACGCGGGCGGCAACCTCACGCAGTTTACCGACGCCAACGGAAAGACGGAGAACTATGCGTACACGACCGCGGGCGTGGAGGTAGGGCTGCTGACTGCCGCGACGCTGCCTCTCGGGAACAAGCCACTGAGCCAGACCTGGGACCAGTTCGGCCGAGTCGCCACGCAGTCGGACAGCCGCGGCAATGTTGCGACGATGACCTACGATAAGCCGGTGGGGTCGGCGGCGTATCAGGATGCGCTGGGTAGCGTGATGACGGATACGAGCCAGAACTACTCGGATTTTCTCACCTACACTGATCCGGACAAGCAGACACTGCGCGTCACCTACGATGCCAACGGACACCGTAACACCGTGACGGACCGGTTGGGGAACAAGATCGCGGCGACGTTCGATCCGGCGTCCGGTTATCTGGCTTCGGTGACGGATGCGGCGGGCAACACGACGACCAATACCTGGCTGGCGCAGGCTTCGGGAGGCTTGACTTTTTACGTTTTGGCGAAGGTACAGTACGCCGACGGGACTTCGGTTTCCTATACGTACG
>Ga0209698_10000620_pt1 | contig 40580 bp, 31 predicted proteins | sample LitLauG_LLR_2012_FD_187203 | JGI IMG/M metagenome (GOLD analysis project Ga0209698, IMG submission 187203) | Freshwater sediment microbial communities from Pennsylvania, USA - Little Laurel Run_MetaG_LLR_2012 (SPAdes) (version 2) | ecosystem: Environmental > Aquatic > Freshwater > Creek >... | reverse complement strand
CCCATGCCCAGCGCGACATAGCGACCCGTCAAATCGAGGTTCAACGCCACGCAGCGCTGGTAGGTCGTCGAGCTGGCGCCGGCGGCGGTGGGGTCCATCCCGGCCACGGTTCTATTCTCGGGACTGACGCAATATCCGTCCATCTACCAGGTCAATTTGAAGCTCGCCGCCAGCACTCCGATCGGTGACGCCGAGCCGATTCAGATTCAGATGAACAATGTCACTACGACCGATCAACTGAAGATTGCGGTCACGAAATAAGGCCGGCGGCGAAGATCACGCTGCCATCGCCTGTGATCGCCGGTTGCGCCATGCGGAGCATTCCGTTTATCTTGGGTATTCCACTTTATGCCCACCAAGACACCCATCACAGTCGCGGATGGTGACGGAATCGGCCCGGAAATCATGCATGCCACGCTCCAGATCCTGGAGGCCGCCGGCGCCGCTCTCGAGATTGAGACCATTGAAATTGGAGAAAAGGTTTATCTGCGCGGCAACACATCCGGCATCGAACCGAGCTCCTGGCAGTCGCTTCTGCGAACCAAGGTTTTTCTGAAGGCCCCCATCACCACGCCGCAGGGCGGGGGGTACAAGAGCCTGAACGTCACCACCCGCAAGACTCTGGGACTATATGCGAATGTCCGGCCCTGCGTTTCCTACCATCCCTTCGTAGACACCAAACATCCCAACATGGACATCGTGGTGGTCCGCGAAAACGAGGAGGACCTGTACGCCGGAGTGGAATACCAGTTAAGCCCGGAAATGACTTCCGCGATCAAGCTCATTTCCCGGCCGGGCACGGAAAAAATTGTGCGCTACGCGTTCGAGTATGCGCGCCGCCACAACCGCAAGAAAGTCACCTGCTTTACCAAGGACAACATCCTCAAGATGACCGACGGTCTCTTCCATAAGATTTACGACGAGATCGCCGGGCAGTATCCCGACATTCAGAAGGAGCATTGGATTGTGGACATCGGGGCCGCCAAAATGGCCGACACTCCCGAAGCCTTCGACGTGATCGTGATGCCGAATCTCTACGGTGACGTGCTCTCCGACGTGGCGGCGCAGATTGCGGGCTCGGTGGGCCTGGCCGGATCGGCGAACATCGGGGACAACTGCTCGATGTTTGAGGCCATCCACGGCTCGGCGCCGCGGCGCGCGGGCCAGAATCTGGCTAACCCTTCCGGTCTGCTGCTGGGCGCGGTCCTGATGCTCGTCCACATCAACCAGCCGGACGCCGCCGAGCGCGTTCACAACGCATGGCTCCGCGCCATCGAGGACGGGGTTCACACCTACGACATCTTTGAAGAGGGCGTGAGCACGGAAAAAGTGGGCACCAAGGAATTCGCCGCAGCGGTGGTGGCGCGTCTGGGTCAGAAGCCCAACCGCTTGAAGCCGGTAAGCTACGCCAAATATCCGCCGCAGCCGCCCGCGGCGAGAAGCGCAGTGCCGGCTGCCGCCTCCGTAGCCATGGAACTCAAGGGAATCGATTTGATCATCCACTGGCCTTCCCGCAACGTAACCGAGTTGGCCTCCCTCATGAACCGGCACAACGGAGATGGCTTAGTGTTGCAGATGATCGATAACCGCGGCGTCAAAGTATGGCCCGAGGGACTGGCGGCGGCCGAAACGTTCTGCACCGGCAGTTTCCGCTGCCGGTTCCTGTCGGACGGCACCGCCGGCCGGGCCAACATGATCGGCTTGCTGGATCGCGTCAACCAGGCCGGCGTGGATATTGTGATGACCGCCTCGCTGCGCAGCTTTGACGGGATCGAGGGCTACTCGCTAGCCCAGGGAGAATAGGGGATGGCGGCGGGCGCTCTGGTCGCCGTAATCATGGGCAGTAAATCGGACTGGGAGGTCATGCGCCAGGCCGGCGAACTGCTCGCCAGGCTGGAAATTCCCCACGAGTGCCGTGTACTGTCGGCTCACCGGACGCCGGTCGAAACCGCGCAGTATGTCGGCCAGGCCGAAGGGCGGGGTATCGAGGTGATCATTGCCGCGGCGGGAGGCGCGGCCCACCTGGCGGGAGTGTGCGCCGCTCACACGCTGGTTCCAGTCCTGGGCGTGCCCATGGAGAGCGCTTCTCTTAAGGGCATGGATTCGCTTCTCTCCACGGTGCAGATGCCTGCCGGAATTCCGGTGGGGACTTTGGCCATTGGGGCCGCCGGGGCGCGCAACGCCGCGCTGCTGGCCGCGGCCATTCTGGCCAATAGCCGCCCGGAGCTGCGCGAGAAGCTGCGGCGCTTCCGCGAGGAACAGCGCGACAAAGTGCTGCGGGAGGTCCTCCCGTAAACAGAATGCCGCGGTGAAGCCTCCGCTAATCTTTCAGACGGGATACGGCCCTTTCCAGCGTTTCCCGGACGCTTTCCATGTGGGCGGCGTCCTGGTATTTCCCACGCGGCCAAAAGAACCCCTTCAGCCCGTCCTTCCGGCGCCGCGGCACCACGTGAATATGCAGATGCGGCACGCTCTGGCTGACCCGGTTGTTGATCGCCACAAACGTCCCCTCGGCGTTCAATCCTTCTTCGAGTGCCCGCGCGAGGAGTTGCGCTAAGGTGAACAGAGGTTCCACGGCGGCCCGCGGCAGATCCGTCAGCGTCTCCACATGGGCTTTGGGAATCAACAGGCAATGTCCCGGAAACAGGGGGCGGTCGTCGAGAAAGGCCAGTCCGTGCTCGTCTTCGAGAACGATACTTGCCGTCCGGCTGCGGGATGCGATCTGGCAGAACAGGCAGGTGGCGGATGTGGCGGACATGTCCCTATCTTGCATCGCCGACGCGCGTGCTATCATTAGGCGATATCCCCTGGAGGAGAATTCGATGGGCTCGCTGGGTTGGCAGGAGACGGTCGGCATTTTCATCCTGGCGTTGATCCTCTTCGGTCCCAAGAAACTGCCGGAGTTGGGGCGAACGCTGGGAAAGGCAATCACCGAATTCCGTCGCGCCTCGAGCGAACTGAAGTCAACGTTCGATCGGGAAATGAAGAACCTGGAGCAGGAAACAGCACCTATCAAACAGGCGGCTAGCGAGTATCAATACGATACTTACAATTATGACTACTCTTCGGGAACGCCGTACGATCACTCGTATGCCCCCGGAGAGTCCGAGTTTGCCGCCTCTCATCCGCAAATCACAAGCGCATCCGCACCTCAGGGCGCTGAATCGACATCGTCCGTTTCGCCGGAAGGCACAGTGGCCTACGGTGTAAAAACGGAGACCGTGAACGGAGCAGCGGGCGAGCTCGGGGAAAAGATCCCCGAACATGCCGCCACTCCGGCCAGTGCGGCTCCGGTTCCCAACGCGACGGAACACAAAGCCTAAGGAATGGATTCAGCGGAAGATCAGACGGGGGGTGCGACTCCCCCAGCCATCGGCGTGTCTCCGGAAAGCGCCGGCGGTAACTCGCGGGCTCTCGGCACGGATGCGGAGAACCTTCCGGTTCCTTCGGCCGGCGGAGGCAGGAGGCCACCGCCTCCGCCCCCTCCCCCCAGCGATGGCGGGGACGAGGACGAGGATGGCATGCTCCGCATGTCCTTCCTCGAGCATTTGGAAGAGCTCCGCTCGCGCCTGATCAAATGCCTGGTCGGAATCGCGGTGGCTTTCTTCGTCAGCCTGACCTTCGCGAGCCCCTTGTGGACCATCGTCTCACGCCCGGCGGTGGCCGCCCTGAAAACCCTCGGCTACCCACCAGAACTGGTACAAATCACCCCGATGGAAGCTTTCAATACGATCTGGGTGAAGTTGCCCATCCTGTGCGCCGTGTTTATCGCCTCGCCGTGGGTTCTGTACCAGGTCTGGGCGTTCATTTCCCCCGGCCTGTATCGCCGCGAGCGGCGTTGGGCAGTACCCTTCATCCTTTGCACCGCGGGGTTGTTTATCGCAGGCGGGTTCTTCGCCTACTTTGTTGCTTTTCGCTATGGTCTGACCTTCCTTCTGAGTATTGGTCAGGGTAATTACGTCCGGCCGATGGTTTCCATCTCCGAATACAGCGACATGTTTGTCAACGTGATTCTGGGGGTCGGATTAGTATTTGAGCTGCCGGTGCTGATATTCTTTCTTACATTACTTAGAATCGTCAATCCGGCATTCTTACTCAAGCATACCCGCTATGCCATCCTGATCATCTTCATCATCGCCGCAGTGGTGACGCCGACTCCCGACATCTTCAACATGATGTTATTCGCGACTCCGATGTGCATGTTGTTTTTCGTCGGTATTTTCGCCAGTCACCTTCTGGTGCTGAGCCGCCAGGGCCGCCGGTTCCCGTGGCGCAAAACACTAACTATCACCCTGGTCATATTAGTCCTACTAGCAGGAGTGCTATACATTGCCATTACTAAATATGGCGTTCGCGTGGTACCTCACTGGCCATTTCTCCAGCGTTGAGGAAATTTTTTATAGAATCGAGTACCGGGCCCGATGTAACATCAGTTAAGCGCCCGATAAGACGGGTGAGACTTGATGTTGAGTGGCAATGGACCTGTACAAAACGATTCAAGATTTATACGCCGAGAAAGAGAAACTGGAGCGCGTGATCGCCTCGTTAGAGGAACTGCAGTTAGCGGGCGGAAGTGTTCCCGCCGATTTGGCTAAAGGCGGAAATCGTCGCGGCCGAAAATCCATGGACGCCAAGGAGCGCCAGGAGGTCTCGGAGCGTATGAAAAAGTATTGGGCCAATCGGCGCAAGAAGCGCAGCGAATAAACGGCCGCGACCGGGTAGCTCCTATCTGATATAGTAAATTTGTCGGTGCCATGGGCGGCTAGCTCAGCTGGGAGAGCGCTGCGTTCGCAATGCAGAGGTCGGGGGTTCGATCCCCCCGCCGTCCACCAATGCTCCTTAGAAACGCACGTAGTTTCCGCGGTCACTTCATGAAGCTTACATTTTGGGGCGCGGCGGGCGCCGTCACCGGATCGATGCACCTGGTGGAAGCCGCCGGCAAACGCGTCCTGCTCGATTGCGGACTCAATCAGGGACGCAGAAAAGAGAGCGATTTCAAAAACCGTCATCTGCCCTTCCCGGGGTCCTCGATCGACGCCGTCATTCTTTCCCACGCGCACATCGATCACAGCGGGAACCTGCCGACGCTGGTGAAGAGCGGCTTCGCCGGTCCGATTTACACGACACCCGCTACCAGCGATCTCTGCAACTGGATGTTGCGCGACACGGCCCATATCCAGGAAAAAGACGCGGAGTTTCTGAACAAGCGGCTCGCAAAACGAAAGTCGTCGGGCTTGGACAATGGTATGGTCGAGCCGCTCTACACGATGGAAGACGCCGAGCGCACGCTGCCGCTGTTCCGCCCTGTAAATTATTACACCCGCTGCGACCTCGCTCCGCAGATCAGCTATCACGCCTACGACGCGGGGCACATCCTCGGGTCGTCTTGTATCGTATTCGAGCATGCCGCGGGGGATCGGCCGGTCCGGCTCACCTTCTCCGGCGACGTCGGCCGTCCCCACCTGCCGATCCTCCGCGACCCCGACCGCCCGGAGCCTAGCGAGTACCTGATCCTGGAGAGCACCTATGGAGGCCGGTTCCATAAAGATGCGGCCCACGTGATCAATAAACTGGCCAACGTGGTAACGCGTACCGCGGCACGCGGCGGGCGCATCATCGTGCCGGCGTTTGCCGTGGGACGCACGCAACAACTCGTGTTGCTGCTGCACCAGCTCACGACCGAAAAACGCATTCCCGGCATCCCGATCTTCGTCGACAGTCCCCTGGCGGTGAATGTGACGGCTGTTCATCGGGCTCACCCGGAATGCTTCGACGAACAGACGCGGGAGTATCTGGTCCACGGCGAAGATCCTTTCGGCTTCCAACGGCTGCAATACATTCGCGAGGCCGCGGAATCCAAGAAGCTCAACGATCTCCACGGACCCTTCGTGGTGATTTCGGCTTCCGGGATGTGCGAGCAGGGCCGCATCCTGCATCACTTGCGAAACAATATCGAGGACCCCCGCAACACGGTGCTCATCACCGGCTTTCAGGCGCAGGATACGCTCGGCCGGAAGTTAGTGGAAAAATGGCCGGAGGTGCGGATTTTCGGAGAGCCCATGCGCGTGCGGGCCGAGATATCGAGCCTCGACGAACTTAGCGGTCACGCCGATCAGGGCGAACTGATGCGGTGGATCGAGCCTCTGGCGCCCTCCCTTCGGCGGGTCTTTCTGGTGCACGGGGAACCCCAGCAGTCTGCGGCACTGGCCCATTTGCTCCATACCGAGTATGGGTTGGACGTTACCGTCCCCGCCCCGGGGGAATCGTTCGAGATAGAATAGTGGAAACCGGAACAGGCCGCCGATCCATCTATACTGTAGGAGTAGAAGGAGTATCTACGTGAGCCCCACATCACCTTACATGGAGCCCCAGCCCGATCGCTCGGGCCTGAAAACCGCGCTCGTCGCCGGAGCGCTAATCGCCCTGGTGGCCGCCAACGTTTATTTGTATGTTCAGTTAGATCATGTGCGCACGGACCTGGCGAAGACGCGTGAGTCCATGACGACGGAACTGGCCAACCTGCGGGATGCCTCTTCGGTGACCACCGCCTCGCAGACTCGCCATCTGGACACCCTCAAAGAAGAGCTGGAGAATGCGCGCAACCAGGCGCGCTCGCTGTCCAGCCAGGCGAAAGCCGAAGCCTTGGCCCATACCGAGCAGCTCGCCAAGCAGTTGGAAGCCGAGCAGGCCAAAGCACAGCAGCAGATCAACAACGAGATTAGTGGTGTCAAGCAGGCTGCCGACAGTGCCGCTCAAAACCTGACCGCCAAGATCACCGATGTCTCCAGCGACGTGGGCGGCGTGAAAACCCAGGTGGCCTCCACCCAAGCCGAATTACAGAAGACCATCTCCCAACTGAAATCCGTCCAGGGCGATCTGGGCGTCGCCAGCGGCTTGATCGCGACCAACGGCAATGAACTGAATGCGCTGAAACGGTTAGGCGAGCGCAACTATTTCGAATTCAAGCTGGGCAGAACCAAAGATCGCCAGCGCGTCGGCGATGTGACCTTGTTACTCAAGAAGACGGATCCCAAGAAGAACAAGTACACCGTCGAGGTGATGGCCGACGATAAACTGACGGAGAAGAAGGACAAAAACATCAACGAGCCGGTGCAGTTCTACACCGCCAAGGCCAAGCAGCCTTACGAACTGGTAGTCAACCAGGTCCAAAAAGACCAGATTGTCGGCTACCTCGCCACTCCAAAAGAGCAAGTCGCGCGGTAAGGCCGGGCCACTCCTTTTTAGCGGCTCCCGTTACCGCCACTGCGCCAGGCGTTGATCAGTCCCTGCAATTTCTCCTCGGTAATCAGTTGCGCCGCGGCGAGCCGGGTAATTTTCTCACCGATGAGTCGCGTCCGTTTTCTCTGATTCCTGGCCTCGATCACGCTCAGGTGGACCGCGCGGCGCAAGTCCCTGCGGATCGCATCGTGGTCCGCCTTGGCCTTCGCAGCGGACCGGCGGCCAGGTCGGCATCGTGAGCGGCGGGGGCCTCCGCAGCCGCCTGCCGGGTCGCGGCCAGGTCGGCATCGCGTTTGGCGGCCGCCTCCGCCATTTCCTCCAGGAGGCGCTCGACCCGATCTAACCGCGAACTGCCGTTCTCATCCGCCATTTCACTCTCCGGCCTCGGTCACGGCACGGCGCCCATACCCACTATGCAATTAGCATAGCAACCCGCAGCCGGCGAACGCTCCCCAGCCATGGCCGCGTGGCCACGGGAAACTCTTGAGATCTCTATACCCTGATGGGGACTAAAGAAAGGAGATCGGAACGCCGATAAAGCCACTAGAGTCCTTCTAAGGACATCAAGAGGAAACGTGCACACGCTTGCCGTTTGTGAGACAGAACCGATTGCCATCGCGGGGCTTCGCAACCTGCTGGCACCCTCCGCCGACTTCCGGATTGTAGCCGCCGAGACCTCCCTCGAAGACGCCCGAACGGCAGTCGGCGAACTGTCACCGGCGCTTTTGTTGGTGGATAAAGCCTTCGGTATCCATCCCGTGATGGAGTGTCTGCAGCGCCTGCGCGAGTCGGATTCCCCCACGTCGGCGATTGTTTGGGGCGTTTCGTTGTCGGAAGCCGAAACGCTGCGTTTTCTCCAGGCGGGCGCCGCGGGAGTGGTCCGGAAAACCGCACCCCTCCCGGTGCTTCTTCACTGCCTGCATACGGTGGCCTCCGGCGGCATTTGGATGGAACAGGATGGCGGTGAAAACCGGAACCTGCTGCGCGCCGATCGCTCCGTACTGACGGTCCGCGAGATGCAGGTGCGGGAACTGGTCGAACGCGGCCTCAAGAATAAGGACATCGGAATCGCCCTCGGGATTCGTACCGGAACCGTTAAAATCCATCTGAAACACATCTTCGAGAAAACCGGCATTCACGGGCGTTATGGCGTGGCGATCTCGGGCCTGAAAGAAAAGGGCCTGCTGGCTTCGGCCGTGATGGACGTTATGTAGCCGCACGGATCATGGTGAGGTTCTAAATAGTGATATCCTAATCGTTTGACTCCAAAAGCTCCGACTCGCCTGATGCTGATTCTGGTTGCGGCATCCGCCGCAGCGGCGCAGCCCTCCCCGCTCCTCGACGCTCTCTCGCAGGAACTCAACCGCAACTACACCGTCCTCCGGCAAAAGGCCGAACCTCCCGCGTACTTCTTAAGCTACGAGATCACCGAGCAGGAATATCGCAGCATCACGGGGACCCTGGGAACGGTAGAGGGCAGCAGTAACGGCAAGAATCGTATTCTCGATGTGTCGGTGCGGGTAGGCAATGCCAAGCTGGACAACTACCACCGGGTGCGCGGGGAACGCGTGCAGTTTACTTCGGGCGCATTGATTTCCTACGAGGACAACGTCAACGCCATTAAGCGCCGGTTGTGGCTGGACACCGATCGCGCTTACCGCAGCGCCGCCGAACGGTTGATCCGAATTAAAACCAACACTCAGGTGAAGGTGGCCGAGGAGGACGACTCCGACGATTTCTCCCACGAGGAAGCGGCTACGTTTCAGCAGGCGCCCCCCCGGCTGCAGTTCGATGAAGCGGCCTGGAGCGAGCGCGTCCGCAACCTTTCCGCGCGCTTTCAGAACTACTCCGGAATTCTCACTTCGCACATCACGGTAAGCGGGGAGACCGACACGCGCTATTTCGTCAATACAGAAGGCGCGCGCATCCAGCACGGCCGCGGTTACGCGCGCGTCGTGATTAACGCGGCGGCCAAAGCCGTGGATGGCACTGACCTGTCGACCAGTGAGACCTTCGAGGCCGTCGATGCCTCCGGCCTGCCGAAGGACGACGTCCTGATCAGCGCTGTGGACCGCGTGGCTAAGGACCTCACCGCTCTTCTGCGCGCCCCCGAAGCCGAGCCGTTCGTAGGACCGGCGATATTCTCCGGCCGCGCCGCCGGCGTCTTCTTCCACGAAATCTTCGGCCATCGGGTGGAAGGGCACCGCCAGAAAGATGAAAGCGAAGGCCAGACTTTCACCAAGAGCGTGGGAACCCAGGTTCTGCCCGATTTCCTGTCGGTGGTGTTTGACCCGACCCAAAAGAAAATCGGCAACATCGATTTAAACGGATGGTACGACTACGACGATGAGGGCGTCAAAGCCCGTCCCGTAGTTGCGGTTGAGAAGGGAGTTCTGAAAACCTTCCTGATGTCGCGCTCCCCCATCCGCGGCTTCGATCAGTCCAATGGCCACGGCCGCCGCCAGCCGGGACTGGAAGTGGTTTCGCGGCAGTCCAATCTCATCGTGCATTCGTCCAAAGCCGTATCGGATTCCCAACTGCGCCAGATGCTGCTCGACGAAATCAAGCGCCAAAACAAGCCTTACGGCCTCTTCTTCCGCGACATTACGGGAGGCTTCACCACCACCGCGCGGGCCGGCCTACAGGCTTTTAAAGTGATTCCCGTGGTCGTTTATCGCGTCTACGCCGATGGCCGGCCCGATGAACTGGTGCGTGGCACCGATATCGTGGGCACCCCGTTGGCGAGTTTCTCCAAAATCCTGGCCACCTCCGACAAGCCGGAAGTTTTCAACGGCTACTGTGGCGCCGAGTCGGGCAGCGTGCCGGTCTCCGCGGTATCGCCGGCGATCCTGGTTTCGGAGATCGAAATCGAGAAGAAGGCGAAATCGCAGGATCGTCCCCCGCTGCTGCCCATCCCGTTTGACACCGAAGTCCCCGGGAGCACGAAGTGAAACCCTGGTTGTTGGCGGCCGCCGTCTTGGGCGTCGCGCTGGCGGTTAGCGCCCAGGCGCCCGCAGCCGATCCCTTGATCCGGGCCATGCACGAGGAGATCGATCGCTCGCTCAAACTCAACGTCCCCAACCTCGAAACCCCCTACTTCATCGAATACCTGATGGACGAGAGCGAAAGCTTCACGGTCTCGGCCACGCTGGGCGGTCTCACATCCCGCCGGCGCGATAAGTTCCGCAATCTCGACGTCAACGTTCGCGTGGGCGACTATAAGTTCGACAACACCAATTACGTGGGCAGCGATTTTACGTTCGGTTCGCGCTACGACCTCGAGCGTTTTCCCCTGGACAACGCCTATCCCGTTTTGCGGCGTTATCTCTGGCTCGCGACCGACACTGCCTACAAGTCGGCGATCGAAGCCATCGCCCGGAAACGCGCCGCGCTGCGCAACCTGACGGTCAATGAGCAGCTCAATGATTTTGCCCACGCGGAGCCGGTGCACGTCATTCGCGACTTTCCCAAGCTGGTGCTGGATGAAACGGCTTGGGCCAATCGCGTTCGGACGCTGTCCGCCATTTTCGACCGCTACCCCGAGGTGGAGGCGTCCGCAGTCGAGTTCAACGTGGGGGAGGGCGGCTACTACCTGGTAAATTCGGAAGGCTCGGAAGTGCGCGTGCCCGATCGCACCGCCTATGTGAGAGCGCGCGCGGTGGGCCAGGCCCCCGACGGGATGAGTGTGCGCGATGCGGCGGTGTTCCAGGCGGCGGACGCAGCCGGCCTGGCGGGCGATGCCGAGTTGACGCGCGGCATCCAGACGCTGGCTCAGAGTGTGGTGGCCCTGGCTCACGCTCCCAAAGGCGAAGATTACAGTGGTCCAGTGTTGTTTGAAGGGATCGCCGGTCCCCAGGTCTTTGCGGAGGTTCTGGGCAGAAACCTGAATATGGTGCGGCGTCCGGTGATGGAACCGGGACGTGGCGGATCAGTCCCTACCAGCGAGTTGGATGGCCGGATCGGCGCGCGCGTGCTGCCTGAATCGTTCGATGTCACGGACGACCCCACGCAAAAAGAGTGGCGCGGGCGGCCCCTGTTCGGCAGCTTCGAAGTGGATCGCGAAGGCGTCGTCCCCAAACCTTTGCACCTGATCGAAAAGGGAGTTTTGAAAGGCTATCTGTTGACCCGGCAGCCGGTCCGCGGCTTCGAGGGCTCCAACGGCCGCGCCCGCATGCCGGGCTCGTTCGGGGCCGCCACTCCGGGCGTCAGTAACCTATTTGTCCGATCGGCGGAAACATCCCCCGTCGCGGATCTGAGGAAAAAGCTGCTGGAATTGATCGCCGCCCGCGGTAAGCCCTATGGCATCGTGGTACGCAAGATGGACTTCCCTTCCTCCGCCTCGGTCGATGAGGCACGGCGGTTGCTGTCGGGGTCGCAATCGGGAGGTTCGCACCCCGTGAGCATCCCGATCCTGATTTACCGGTTGTATCCCGATGGCCGCGAGGAACTGTTGCGCGGCCTCCGGTTCCGGGGGTTCAACGCACGCTCTCTGAAAGACATTATCGCGGCCGGGGACGACCTCACCACGTTCGAATTTATGGACAACAACGCGCCCTTTGCGCTCATGGGGGGCGCCGGTTACGTTTCCAATGCCACGGTGATCGCGCCTTCCATTCTGATCGACGACCTGGAACTGCATCCCGGCGAGGATGAACAGCCCAGGCTTCCGGTCGTCCCGGCGCCTGAATTGGTCCACTAGGGGTCTGCCGTGCTGCGGCTTCTCGGCCGGTACATCCTCCGCGAAGTTTTTTCGAGCGCGGCATTGGGCACCTTCCTTGCTACCTTCGTCATTTTCCTGCAGAACGTCGACAAGCTGTTTGACGTGCTGGTCCGCGGTAATGTCAATGCGAAGACGGTGGTCACTCTGTTCGCTCTGGCGGTTCCCCCGGTGCTTCCGCTGACCATTCCGTTCGGAATGCTGGTGGGCATTCTTATAGGGCTGGGCCGCATGGCGAGCGACGGCGAAATCATCGCCATGCGCGCCGGGGGAGTCTCGAGCCGCAAAGTGATCCCCCCGGTCCTGCTGTTCGCCGCCCTGGCTGCGGGGCTGGCGGCCTACGCCTCGTTGCGCCTCACGCCCATCTCGTACCGGGAAAGCGACCGGATCATCAACGAATTGATTGCCACGCGGCTTTCGGCGGAAATCCAGCCTCGTGTGTTCACCGAGGATTTTCCTAATATCATCCTCTACGTAGGCGACGTACGGCCGGGCGATCCCGTCCTATGGCGCAACGTCTTCATGGCTGACGTGACCTTGCCCGAACACCGTTCCAGCGGCATGCGGGAGAAAGCCGAAGGCCCCTTAATCACGGTTGCCCGCGAGGCCGTTGCCGTTTCGGATCCGGTGCACAACCGCATTCAGCTCTCGCTGCGCGACGCCTCCACCTACGAAATGAGCAAAGACCTGCTGGCGCACGATATCACTTTCCCGCGGGGCGAGCAGGCTCTCGACGCGGCGCCGCCTGAGCCCGTGAAGATCCAGCCGTTTAAGGCGATGAACACGCGCGAACTCCTGCGCTACTCCGGAGGGGACTGGATCGAAGCGCGGGTCGAGCTGCATCGGCGTTTCGCCTTGCCGGTGGGCTGCCTCATGCTGGCACTAGTGGGGATCCCGCTGGGACTCGCCACGCGCAAGGGCGGCAAAGCTGCCGGCTATGTCATCGGCGTTTTCCTGGCGTTCTTCTGCTATCACCTCTCGTCGATCTCCCTGATCGGGATGGCGAAGCAGCGGGCCCTCCCCGTCCCGGTAGCCATCTGGCTGCCCGACGTGGTTTTCGGCATCGCCGGAGTCATCTTCCTGGTGCGCATGGAGAGCCCCGGCGACCGCGACTTGCTGGGGGCGATTCGAGCGGCCTTTACGCGTTGGATCCCGGAGCGCCCGCCTCAACCCGGCCGCCGCCTGGCGCTGCTCCCCCAACTCGTCGATACCTATATCCTTTCCAACTTTCTGTTCTACTTCTTGCTGTGGCTTGCCAGCCTGGTATCCATGACGCTGATTTACAACTTCTTCGAATTGATCGGCGACATGATTCGCAACCACATTCCCCTGCTGAAGATGTTCACCTACCTGTTCTTCCTCTCGCCAACCCTGATCTATACCAGCCTGCCCATCAGCGTGCTGCTGGCGGTGCTCGGAGCCTTCGGCGTGATGACCAAACAAAATGAGGTCACCGCCTTCAAAGCCTGCGGTGTGAGTCTGTTTCGCCTGGCCCTGCCGGTGTTTGTCGCCAGTGTTCTGTTCACCGGCGCCCTGTTTGCATTCGATTTCTACTACGTCCCGGGCGCCAATCGAAAACAGGACGCGCTGCGCGATGAGATCAAGGGGCGCGCCACGCAGACCTACTTGAACCCCAACCGCAAGTGGATCTGGGGGGCCAACTCCCGGATCTACTACTACAAATATTTCGAGCCCAATGAGAAGATGATGGCCGGCGTCTACGTGTTTGAGCTGGAGCCGAACACCTTTCACCTGACGCGCGAGATTTATGCAGACCGCGCGCACTGGAATTCCTCGTTGAAAACATGGGTCTTCGAGAATGGCTGGAACAGCGATTTTCAAGGGCCGCAGCGGCTCTCCACCCACAGTTTCGGAGGGCAGACTTTTCCGGAGCTGACCGAGGATCCTAATTACTTCCTCAAAGAGGCCTTGCAGGACAAGCAGATGAATTTTTTGCAACTGGACCGCTACATTCGCGATCTCCAGCAAAGCGGTTTCGACACGATCCGGCTCCAGGTACAGTTCCACCGGAAATTCTCAGCGCCGCTGTTCGCCATGATCATGGCGCTGATGGCTGTGCCGTTTGCCTTCCTGGTGGGCAACCGGGGGGCCATGACTGGCGTGGGCGTGAGCATCGCCATCGCCATTGTGTACTGGGGGATCAATATTCTGTTCGAGAAAATCGGCAACGTGAACCAACTGCCGCCAGCCATGGCGGCGTGGTCACCGGATGCCGTGTTCTCGCTGGCCAGCCTCTACCTTCTGATCCGTATGCGAAGCTGACGCCGGACGGGCGGAAAAGTTTGTGCCACCAACCCTAATGATGGAAGGCGTGCCTCAGCCTGCCTGCCAGTTTCAACAGTCCCAACTCGGCTTCCGATCCGGCGTGGCGAGGCGGTTCCGTGGCAACCGTCGAAAGATGCCGTTTCACCAGCTCTTCGGTGAGAAGCTTCTGGGCGGGAAGGATGAACGAGATCTTGTTCTTAGCCGCGTCCAACAGCTCCGCCTCGCTCATGGAGGCGTAATACATTCGCAAGGCCTGCTCTTGAGTCCGCATCATGGTCTAACCCTTCATAGCCAGAAGCCCGAAGTAGACGAGGAGAAGAGCCAGGAACATGAGTAGCGCCCCTGCGGTGAGAAAGGCGCTTTCAATCGTCGTGTGGATCAATTCCCCATAATGGTGGGTTCGATGACGAAACTCGCCAAACATGGCTAAACCTCCTATGCCAATGGCGGCCAATTCTCCACCTTCATTGTACTCCCAAAGTGACAAACAGATCTGAAGCGATAGAACCGATTCGCCCGCCCATTGGGGCATTTTGCGCATTGCAGCCGGCGTAATCGAACCGGGCCGGGGGATTGGCAGAGTCCGCCGGCCCGTTTCCGCTGCCGGCCACTATTCGGAGGTGCATATCTGATTTGGCCTGTGGATTGCTTAGATCCACAACAGTTGGGGTATAGGAGATTCGATGATGGTGACTTCCACTTGCCGGTTAGACCCACACAAGCCGGGCCGGCACGCCGAAATGCTGGAGACGGGGCTGCGGCGGTTGGTCGTGGGCCAGGACGAAGCGATCGCCAAGATCGTCGATCTTTACCAGATGTACATGACGGGAATGAGCTCGGCGGGGCGTCCCATCGGTAACGTTCTGTTTCTCGGGCCCACGGGATCGGGCAAAACACGCATCGTCGAGGCGACTGCGGAAAGCCTGTTTGGAAGCGCCGATGCCGTGGTCAAGATCAACTGTGCGGAATATCAACACAGCCACGAGGTGGCCAAACTGATCGGCGCCCCTCCCGGATACCTAGGTCACCGCGAGACTCACCCTATACTCAGCCAGGAAGTGCTCAACCGCTCGCATACCGAGACGACCAAACTCAGCCTGGTGCTCTTCGATGAAATCGAGAAAGCCAGCGACTCCTTTTGGAACCTGCTTCTGGGTATTTTGGATAAAGCCAGCCTGGTGCTCGGTGACAACCGCCAGACGGATTTCTCGCGTTGCCTGATCTTCATGACGAGTAATCTGGGCGCCAACGAGATGCAGGGCCTGGTGAGGCCGCGCTGGGGTTTCGGAACCACCCCCAGAGCCGAAGACGGGGCCCAGGAACTTGCCGGCAAGTTATCGCGCGTGGGAGTGGAAGCCGCGCGGAAAAAATTCACGCCGGAATTCATCAACCGGCTCGATGCGATGGTGGTCTTCAATGCCCTGGGCGAAGCGGAGTTGCGGCAGATCGCCGAAATCGAGTTGCGGCGAGTGCAGGAACGGATACTGGCCAGCAAAGCTGCGCCCTTCGTATTCCACCTGACCGCCGCGGCGGTCGATCAATTGCTGGCGGAGGGCACGGATGCCCGCTACGGAGCGCGCCATCTCCGGCGCGCCATCGATCGTTTGCTGGTCCGGCCGATCTCCAACCTGCTGGCGACCGAACAGGTGCGGCCGGGCGATTGCCTCCTGGTCGATTCCGAGACGAATTGCCCGGAGATGAAGTTTTGCCGGGAAGCCGAAGCATTATCGCCCGCCGCCATGGCCCGCATGGCGCGCTTGCCGTTCGCCGAAGAGACGCCCCCGGTCGCCGCGCACCCGGAGTTCCGCCTCGTGCGCCGTCTGCGCGCCAGCATGAATTCGTAAGCGGCTACGGCGCCGCACACTTAGCGGAGGGGCACGGGTTGATGCGCTCCATCGCGACGGGGAGTTAGTCAACCCAACGGGAGCTTGCGATAATAGAAAATTCGACTCCCGTACTTTCATGGATCGTCTTCGCGCCGCCGCCTTCAATTTCGAGCTGGAGCCGCACCGGCCCACTCTCGATCGGCTGTTCGATGTGGCAGCCGCCCTCTTCTGGGAGAAGGGCTACGCGGCCACCAGCACCCGGGAAATTGCCGCTGCCGTGGGCATCCAGCAGGCCTCCCTCTACTACCACATCCCCAGCAAGGAGGACCTCCTCTATCAACTCTGTGTCTCTTCCCTGGAGCCGCTTTTGGCTGAGGTGCAGTCCGCCCTTAGCGGAGTCGCTCATCCCCTGAATCGGATTCGCGTCCTCGCCCGCGCTCATCTCGCCACGCTGCTGAAATATCAGAGACGCCACGTCACCATGATGACCGAGTTGCGGGCGCTTTCCGGCCGCCATCGCGCGGAAGTGGTGGCTCTGCGCGACCGCTACGCGGAACTGGTCCGTTCGCTCCTCGAAGACGCGCAGGCGGCGGCGTTGGTCCGCACAGATATCCCCGCGCAGTATCTCAATCTCGCTTTGCTCAATATTCTCAACTGGGCCGTGCTCTGGTTTCGCGGCAATCAAGCCCTCTCGGCGGACCAGCTGGCCGACCTCTTCGTCATGGTTTATCTCCAGGGGGCAGCCACCTCGCCACCGCGGGCTTCCCTCGCGCTGCCCGATTTCGGAACACAGCGCCGCAAAACCGTGCAGAGAACCCAGAAGTCGCACAACGCATTGCCGCCATCCACCTCCGAGCGGCTGCTCGACGCGGCTGCCGAGCTTTTTGCCTGCCACGGCTACGCCGCCACCAGCACGCGCCAGATCGCCGGCGTCCTGGGCATTCAGAAGGCTTCGCTCTATTACCACATCGGGAGCAAAGAGGACCTGCTCTACGCCATTTGTAATTCGTCGCTGGAACAGATCCGGAGCGACGTGGAAAGGGCTCTCGCGAAGGAGGAGGATCCCATTCAAAGAGCGGCCGTGCTGGTCCGCACGCACATCGAGAGTATGCTCCGCGATCAAAACCGGCATACCGCGGCGCTGGCCGAGATGCACGCACTTTCCCCCGCTCGCCTGGCGCAAGTCCTGCGGCTTCGCGATGCCTACGAGGAGGTCGTACGTTCCGTCTTGAAAGATGCCCAGAGCGCGGGGGCGTTGCGCTGCGACGTGCCGATCAAGTATCTCTGCCTGATCCTGCTGGGGCTCATGAACCGCGTGGAAGTCTGGTTCCGTCCGAGTGGCGCCTTGTCCCCCGCTCAATTGGGCCAATTGCTGGCGGTGATCTTTCTCAGCGGCGCGGCGCAGCCCGGCGCCGAGTGTCAGCCGTGAGCACGCTGACGCTCGTGAGGCACGGCCAGTCCCGATCGTTCGAGCGGGAAGAGGGCGTATTGTCCCCGCTCGGTGAAGCTCAGGCCGCGAGGCTGGCCCGCTACTGGCTTGCGCATGCAATTCGCTTCGACGAGGTTTACACCGGCTCCCTCGTAAGGCACACACAAACCGAGCAGGTGGTTGCCGGGTGTTTCCGCCAGGCTGGGGAACCCTGGCCCGCCGCCGTGCGGAATCCGGCATGGGATGAATACGACGTAACCGGCGTACTGGCTGGTTACGTGCCCCGGGACAGCCGATTGGCGGCTTTGGCGGAACAATGCGAGCGGGCCCGAGGCGCACCGGAAGAACACCGCAAATTCCATCGTTTGCTCGAAGCCGCGATGCTCCGCTGGCTGGAAGAAAAAGGGGAGATCGAAGGCATGGAGTCCTGGCCGACATTCCGCACTCGCGTCTTGAGTGCGATCCGCGGTCTGATGGCGGGGCCGTCCGGCCGCCGTGTGGTGGTCTTCACCTCCGGCGGTCCCATAGGCTTCAGCGTGCACTTTGCGCTTCAGGCCCCCTCGCGTAGCTTTTTGGACGTCAACTGGCGCATCCGCAACGGCTCAGTGAGCGAATTCATCTTCGACCGCGACCGGTTCGCTCTCGACGCGTTCAATGCCATTGCGCATCTCGACGACCTGGACCTGCGAACCTTCCGCTAACTAACTTCCCATCGCTCCCGCAAATGATGAAAACGCGCACGGCGTCCGGCACCGAACCGCGACCGTCAGGGAGCGACTGGGATCTTCCGGACGTCGAGAAACATGTAGGTGACCACCGCCACGCCCACCTCCCGCCGCTGCCCGTCTTTCAGATCCACCTGGCTGATGCACAGCGTGGACCCCATTCGCAGGAAGCGTGCCCGCGCCAGCAAACGGCCTTCGACAACCGGGCGGAAGTAGTTGATCTTGAATTCGACCGTGGTTGCCGTCCGCTTGCCTCCGAAGTGATGGTACAGTGAGCAGCCCACCACCGTATCGGCGAGACTCGCCGCCACGCCTCCGTGCAGGACCCCGGCGCTGTTCAGCAATTCTTCCCGCACCCGGCACTGCAGCGTGAGTCCGTCCGGATGCACGCGCGCCAATTCGAATCCGAGCAACCGGTTGAAGCCCATGGCGGCGAGGAAATCGCGGGTTTGTCGAGCCGTAGCTTTAGGATGGTGCAAGCCTGTTGATTTTAGCATTGTTGCGCGCCCGCGCAGCCTGAACATATGATAGGCAGCGGAGGTCTTCTGCCATGTGGCGTACTCTTTCGATGATCGTCTTACTCGTGTCTGCGGCTGTTCTGATCTTTGCCCAGGCGCCCGCCACCGCGCCGCCCAAGGCTCCGACGGACGTCCAGCCCGGCAGCATCACCTACGAGGAGATCTCTTACCCTTACCCCGTTCAGTTTCTCCCGCTGACGCTGTACGGCCAGGACGTACGCATGGCTTACATGGATGTGCCGCCCGCCGGCCAACCCAACGGCCGCACCGTAGTCCTGTTCCACGGTATGAACTTCGGTGGGTTTTACTTCAGCGGGCCCATCGAGGTGCTGCGCAAAGAAGGCTTCCGCGTCATCGTGCCCGACCAGATCGGCTTTGGGCGCTCTTCGAAGCCCATCATCCCGTATAACTTTCACGACATGGCGCTCAACAGCCGCAAGCTCCTGCAGTCTCTCGGCATCAACCGGGTGGCGGTCGTAGGGCACTCGATGGGGGGTATGTTGACCGCGCGCTTCGCCGCCTCTTATCCGGACATGGTGGAGCGCGCCGTGATTTACAATCCAATCGGCTTGACCGACGTGCGCTATGAGACCCCCTGGCGCACCGCCGACGATGACTACAAAGCCACCATGGCGCAGAACCGGGACCAGCTCTATCAAGGCTTCTACGCGACTATCCGCCGCTACTTCCCCACGCCCGGCGCCTGGAAGCCCGAGTACGAGAACTATGTGCGCATTCTCTACGCGCCCACTCTCAGCGCCGACTGGCCGCGGCTGGCCATGGTCCGCGCGCTTTACCGGCAGATGCCCTACCTCGATCCGGTGGTCTACGACTGGGCGAAGATCAAGGCGAGAACCCTGGTGCTCGGCGGCGACAAGGATGGCGAGAACTTTCCCGCTTTGGCCTGGCACATCGCCGAGACCATTCCCGGCGGCGAGTTAGTGCTCATCCCCGACGGCGGGCACGTCCCGCATCTGCAAATGCCCGAAATCTTTCATAGGGAGCTTCTGAAGTTCCTGAAGTCGGATCTGTCGGCGCCGCCGGTGAAGTCCACCGGCAGCGCCCATTGAAGGTTTCCTACACCTCCGCGGACGCGGGTTACCTGAGCCGGCGGCGGCTTCGACGGCACGCCCGCGTCCTGCACTTGTGGGCCATGGGCGTCGGCGCCGTCATCTCGGGCGACTTCTTCGGCTGGAATTACGGCATGGCGGCGGGCGGCTTCGGCGGCCTGCTCCTTGCTCTCCTGGTGATGACCGCCATGTACCTGGGCCTGTGTTTCTCCATCGCCGAGATGTCCCCGGCTCTGCCGCATGCCGGCGGGGCGTACTCGTTTGCCCGCACCGCCATGGGCCCCTGGGGTGGCTATATCACGGGGTTGGCGGAAAACATGGAGTACATTCTCACGCCCGCGGTGATCGTGGTCGGAATCGGCGGCTATCTGAGCGCCATCTTTGGCAGTGCTCCCGTGTGGGAACCGTTGTGGTGGCTCGCCTGTTATGCGCTGTTCGTGGCACTCAACGCCTGGGGCGTGGAAATGTCGTTCCATGTGTCCTTGGTGGTGACGATCGTCGCGTTGGGGGTGCTGGTGGTGTTCTGGGCCGGGGCCGCCCCACACGTCGACCTGGCGCGCTGGGCGACGCCTTATTTCCCACGGGGCGCCCACCGCGGCGTAGCGGCGTTTGCCGAGCTGCCGTTCGCGCTCTGGCTCTATCTGGGCATCGAGCAACTGCCGCTGGCGGCCGAAGAAAGTCACGATCCCCGCCAGGATATGCCCCGCGGCATCCTGTACGCGCTGCTCACGTTGATTGGCATCTCGTTTCTGACGGTAGTGCTCAGTTCCGGCATCGCGCCTGGCGCAGCCAAGGTCGCGCTTTCCAGTGAGCCGCTGTTCCTCGGATTCCAGGCCATCTTCGGAGAGGGCTTGCGTGCGCGCGCCCTGGCCTTACTGGCCTGCACGGGGCTCATCGCCAGTTTCCATACCATCATCTTTGCCTATGGACGACAGATTTATTCCCTCTCGCGAGCCGGTTACTTCCCCACCTCGCTTTCGGTAACTCACGGCGCGCGGCAAACGCCGCAGCGCGCGCTGCTGGCCGGTTCGGCCTTGGGATTTGCCGTGGCGCTGGCCATCCACCTCGCCCCACAAGGCAGCCCCGTGGGTGCCGTGCTGCTCAATATGGCCGTGTTCGGCGCGGTGCTGGCTTACATTTTGCAGATGGCGTCCTTTATTCTGCTTCGCCTGCGATTTCCCCGGATCCCTCGGCCCTATGTAAGCCCACTGGGAGTCACGGGCGCCGCCTTGGCTGGGGTCATCGCGCTGGTGACGCTCGTAACGCTGTTCCGCAACCCCGACTACAACAGAGGGGTGATCGGCGCGGCCGTGTGGTTCCTCCTGGGGATCGGGTATTATGCGGCCTATGCCCGCCGGCGCCTGGTAATGGCGCCCGAGGAAGAGGCGGCCTTCGCGCACCGCCGGCAAGCTTCGCCATGAACCTGCGGGAATTGTTGGCCAAGGCCTCGCCGGCCCGCTCGGGCGACGAATTGGCTGGTCTCGCGGCAGCCAATGCCGAAGAGCGCGTCCGCGCCCAAATGAAATTGGCCGACACGCCCCTGCGCCAGTTTTTGCGGGAGCCGGTCATCCCGTATGAGGCGGACGAAGTCACTCGTCTGATTTGCGATTCGCACGACGCCGGAGCCTTCGCGCCAGTGGCGCACCTGACGGTGGGCGAATTCCGCGACTGGCTGCTCTCCGAACAGGCCAGCGGCGACCGCTTGAAGTCTTTGGCGCCGGGCCTGACCCCGGAAATGGTGGCGGCCGTTTCCAAGCTCATGCGCCTCCAGGACCTGGTCGGCGTCGCCGCCCGGCGCCGTGTGGTGACGCGCTTTCGCTCCACCCTCGGATTGCCGGGCCGCCTCTCCACACGGCTGCAGCCGAATCATCCTACCGACGACCTGAAAGGGGTCGCCGCCAGCATTCTGGACGGTCTCTCCTACGGCAATGGCGACGCGGTCATCGGCGTGAACCCCGTCGCCGACAACCCCGCCCGCGTGGAAGCCCTGTTGCGCCTGCTCGACCGGATTCGCGAGCACTACGAGATCCCCACACAGATCTGCGTGCTGGCCCACGTGACCACCCAGATGCGGGCCCTCGAACGCGGCGCTCCGGTGGACCTGGTATTTCAGTCCGTGGCCGGAACCGAAGCGGCCAACGGATCCTTCGGCGTGAACCTGGCGCTGCTCGATGAAGCCTGGCAGGCGGCTAAGGAGCTGAAGCGCGGTGAGCACGTGATGTACTTCGAGACCGGACAAGGCAGCGCCCTTTCGGCGAACGCGCATCACGGTGTGGACCAGCAGACCTGCGAAGCGCGGGCCTACGCAGTGGCCCGCCGCTACCAACCCCTGCTGGTGAACACCGTGGTTGGTTTCATCGGGCCGGAGTACCTGTACGATGGAAAGCAGATTGTGCGCGCCGGCCTGGAAGACCACTTTTGCGGCAAGCTGATGGGATTGCCCATGGGATGCGACATCTGCTACACCAATCACGCCGAGGCCGACCAGGACGACATGGACGCGCTGCTGACGCTGCTGGGCGTGGCCGGCTGCAACTACATCATGGGCGTTCCCGGCGCCGACGACGTGATGCTGCACTACCAGAGCACCAGTTTTCACGATGCCTTGTATGTACGTTCGGTGCTGGGCCTGAAGCCCGCCCCCGAATTCGAAGCGTGGCTGGAGCGCCACCCGCGCCTGTTGCCCGAAACATGGCTCTTGACCTGAGATCGTTCACTCCGGCGCGTGTGGGCTTGGGCCGCACCGGCCATAGCCTGCCGACGGCGGAGCTTCTGCGCTTCCAGTTGGACCACGCCCGCGCCCGCGATGCCGTTTACGAGGAACTCGATCCGATGGCGTTGGGCTTGCCGCACATCCTGCTGCGCAGCGAGGCGGCCGATCGCGGAACCTACCTGCGCCGCCCGGACCGCGGGCGAGCGTTGAGCACGGAATCGCGAGCACGCCTCGAGAAAGGTTCTTACGATGGCGCCATCGCCGTGGTGGACGGCCTGTCGGCGCGTGCGGTTCACCATCACGCCGCGCCCCTGCTGCAGGAGTTGCTGCCCCGCCTGGCCGCGGAGGATTGGCGCATGGCCCCGCTCACGGTGGTGTTCGGAGGGCGGGTAGCCATCGGCGACGAAATCGGCCAACGGCTCGGAGCCCGACTCGTGGCCGTCCTGATCGGAGAACGGCCGGGCTTGAGTTCCCCCGACAGCTTGGGCGTCTACCTCACGTGGGACCCGCACCCGGGCCGCGCCGACGCCGAGCGCAACTGCATTTCCAACATCCGGACCGAGGGCATGAGTTATCGGATCGCGGCCCACACGCTGTATTTCCTGATGCGCGAAGCCCGCGCGCGAAAGTTGACCGGCGTGGCGCTGAAGGAAGACGCCCCGCTGTTGGATCCGTATTAGGAGCGCCCTCGGCAGTCAGGGGGCTGAATTCGCGGGCCTCGCGAAATCTCGCCGTCTGAGGAATCGCCAGGAACACCGAGGGACACGCACGTAGGATGCCGCGGCGCCCATCGTGGCTTATCGGCTGCATTACAATACCCTCCGAGGACAATAAAATGAGATTCCTGAGTTTGCTCACGACTGCGCTTTCCTTTTTCACGGGTTTTGTTTGGGCGCAGCTTGCGCAGCCGCCGGCCGGAGTATCGGAAGGTGTCCTGAAGGAACTGACGAACGCTTGCCCGGCGAATCCCCGACTTGCCAATCTGGAAGCCTCGTCCGTATGGTCGGGCTGGGGCGGAGCGGGAAACGCCCGCTTTCAGACCAGGGCCGCCGCTGGTCTCACGTCAACCGATGTGCCCAAACTCGGTCTCAAGTGGGCCTTTGGACTTCCCGGCGGTACCAGCATGTATTCCCAACCCTCGGTGGCGTTCGGCCGAGTCTTCGTTGGGAATGACAACGGTTTCGTGTATTCGCTGGACGCCAAGACTGGATGCCTTTACTGGGCCTACCAAGCTGATATGTTTGGCCGGTTCGCTCCCATCGCCGCGCCGATCTCCGGCCACGCGGGGACTCGGTACGCAATCTTCTTCGTTACTCGCTCCACCACGGCCTACGCCCTCGATGCGCATGACGGCAAACTGCTCTGGAAAACGCAGGTCAGGGCCGGACTGAACAACTTGAGTGCCACGGCTGCCTATCATGACGGGCGGCTTTATGTGCCGATGTCCGGCACGGAAACGCTGGTCGGGGCGGATCTCAACTATGAGTGCTGCCAATCCCGCGGAGGGGTGGCCGCGTTAGATGCCAACACCGGCAAGGTGCTGTGGCGCACGCAAAGCATTCAAGAGCCGCTGCGCCAACTGGGCGAAAACGCGAACGGGAAGCAGCGGTGGGGGCCCGCGGGAGCCTCGGTGTGGAACACGCCCACCGTCGATGCCAAGCGCGGACTCATCTACGCCGGTACGGGTAACAGCTTCGGACGAATCGCGGCAGCGACCAGCGATTCCATCCTGGCCCTTCGCATGGAGGACGGCAAGATGATGTGGCATCATCAGGAGTTCCAAGACGACGCGTTCATGGCGCGTTGCCAGGCGACCAACGGCGCCGACGCCAATTGCCCGGAGAAGCTAGGGCCGGACTACGACTTCGGGGGTTCGTCGGCGATTCTGCAAACCGTCAACGGCAAGGACATCCTGTTGGCCGCGGGGAAGGGCGGTGTGGCGATCGCGCTGGATCCCGACCAGGAAGGCAAGCTCCTGTGGCGGACGCAATTGTGGGAAGGTCAGGCGCCGTCGGCTTCTGGTTTAGTCGTCTGGGGAGGCGCGGCAGATGGAGCCCATGTCTACTATCCGTTGCAGCAGCCCGGCGGTGGATTGAAGGCACTTGACATCAAAACCGGCACGGTGGAATGGAATGCCGCCATCCACGCTGACCGGCGCGGGCAGGCAGGTCCGGCCAGTGCGATCCCGGGAGTCGTGTTCACGGGCGGATGGGATGGGATCCTGCGCGCCGTGGATGCCGACGGCAAGGTCATCTGGTCGTTCCATGCCGTACGGGATTTTGAAACCGTTAACCACGTTCCTGCGAAGGGAGGATCGTTCGGTTCGGCTGGTCCAGTGATCGTTGGCGGCATGGTCTTCAGCACGTCCGGATACCCGGGCACCCTACGCGGCACACCAGGGAATGTCCTGCTCGCGTTCGGAGTGCAATGACAGCACGGGTTAACGACTACCGGCTGAACCTGTCAACCGTAAAGGAGGAAAAACGAGGGCGGCACTCACCGGCTCACCGCCCCGCCTTTAACCTTGCCAGCAACTCTTTAACCGGCTCGGCATCCGGCCGAACCCTGAGCGCAACTTCGAGGTGTGCAATCGCCTCGGCCCGCCGGCCCATCCGCGCCAGCGCGGCGGCCAGGTCGTAGTGTACTTCGGCCGAAGCCGGATTGATTCGCAAGGCCGCCTGATATTCCGCCAATGCCTCCGGCATGCGTCCGGCCATCTCCGCCAGCAGGAGCCCCAGGTTGGCGTGCGCTTCCAGGTAATCGGGCCGCAGCCGCAAGGTCTCACGGTATTCGGCAATTGCCTCGGCCTGCCGCCCGGGCACGTCGGAGAGCAACGCGGCGAGTGCAAAATGCGCTTCCGCCAGATTCGGATTCAGCCGCAACGCGGTTCGAAATTCGGCCAGCACCTGGGCGACGCCGCCTGGCATGTGCGATAGAGAGACCGCGAGGTTCATGTGCGCCACGGCGTTATCGGGGCGCAGACGGATCGCCTCCCGTTGCTCGCGGATCGCATCTTCGACTCGCCCCATCTCGTCGAGCACGACGCCAAAGTTGAGGAGAGCTTCCGGGTAGTCGGGACGGATTGTCAGCGCCTTCTCGAAGTGCGTCGCCGCCGTGGCCAGCCGGTCCGGATCGCGCGCGAGCGCCAAAGCGAGATCGTTCTCGGCTTGGGCTGAACGCGGATCGAGCCGAAGCGCCTGTTCGAACTGGGCGATGGCTTCGGTGACGTTCCCCGGTTGAAGCAGCAACAAGGCGTTACCGAGATTCACGCGCACTTCCGGCGTATCGGAGCCCGCGCTGATCGCAGCCTGAAACTCCCGCACGGCTTCCGGCGCGCGGCCCGGAATGGCTGCCAGCGCGACGCCGAGATCGTAGTGTGCGGCGGCAAAGTCCGGATCGATGCGCAAGGCCTTCTGGAGATGGTCCAACGCTTCCGCTTCGCGACCGGGAACTTGCCGGAGCGTGTTGCCCAGGCTCGTTTCCGCTTCCACAATGTTCGGCTCGATACGCAGTGCCGCTTCGTACTCGGCGATGGCGTCCGACACACGTCCCGGCAGCTTGGCGTAGAGACCGCCCAGATTGTTGTGCGCCATCCAGCACTCCGGATTGCGCGCGAGGGTTTGGCGATACAAGGTTTCTGCGTCGCGATACTGGCGGGTCTGCTGGAACGTGAGGGCCGCAAGAGCAAGCGGCACAACCGCGAGAGCCTGTTTCGGCACGCGCTGTGCGGCAGCGAGTGCCGCGCACAGCGCCACGATCAGCCCCGGAGCCGCGAGGTACTGAAAATGATCGGCTACAAACGAGTAGCGGAACGGGAAGACATTCACGAATCCCAGTGCCGGAAACAGCATTCCGGCAAAGAGCAGCAGCGCCGCCAGCGGCCCGCGATTTCGCCGCGCATACCAAGCCAGCCCGGCCGCTACCATAAGGGTCCCGGCCGGAAACAGCCACTGCCACCACACGCCGGCGTCGACCTTCCAGCGCGGATAGATGAATGACAAGTCTGCCGGCCACACCAGCTTCACTGCGTAAAACCACAGTGCGCGTCCGGCGATCAGGAATCGGCCGGCGAGCGGAATGTCGAACACCGCGCCGTGCGCCCCGATGTATACGCGCTCCACGTACGCGGTAAACACGCCCGCCGCCGCACCCATCGCGAGCCAGGGAGAGAGCGGCGCCGCGTCTTCTTTCCAGCGCAGGGCGCCGCGACGCCACCATAGGATAACGAGCAGCGCCGCCGGCAAAGTCGCCGCCACGGTCTTAGCCGCCAGCGCCGCGAGGAACAACGCCAGAGCCAGCAGATAGTCGAGCCGGCGTCGAGATTCATCGAACTTCAGGTACACGAGCGCGGCACTCAGGCACAATACACCAGAGAGAGTGCTCTTCTGTTCCGAGATCCACGCCACAGCTTCCACGCACACCGGATGCAAGGCGAAGAGGAAACCCGCGAGCCATGCGCCGGGCAGGGCCAAGCGCTTGGCTAGAAGCACTACCAGACACGCCGACACTGCGTGCAGGAGGATGTTGACGACGTGATAACCGGCCGTCGCATCGCCCCACAGGCGATGCTCCAGCCAGAATGCGGTGTGCAGCAAGGGATAGTACTGCTGCGTCGCGCCGAGTTTGAACCAGATGCGCCCCAGGCCGCTCAGCGACTGCAGCGCGGGCCGCGTGATGTGCGCGTCGTCGTCCCACAGCAAGCCTCCGGTGACGGCCGGGAGGTAAGCGACGACCGTCATCCCGACCAGGACGAGGTAAGGTACGAGTTCGGAGATTCGGAAGGCGGGCCGGGCAGCGGAGATTACCGGAGCGGTTGCGGCAATCGCCCCAGCCGCCCGCGAACTTGTCCTGCGTTTGCCAGACACCCGAGCCGTAATTCCAGTCTTGGCCTTCCGCATCGGGCTATTGTAGATCCAACCGGCTCGCTCGTGCCGGTGGACCGAAGGAGCCTCCGGCTGCGGCGGGCTCGGGCAGCGTGCTGGTCCTCCCCGGAGAGGCGTCAGAAGACGAACTTACCTACAAGCTGGATAATGCGCGGATCGCCGCTGCTGGCCAATCCGTGTGTGCCGCTAATATCGGTCGTAATTTTACCGAACAGCGGGTTGTTCAGATTCTGAAGCGTGGCGGTTGGGGCCATGCCGTTCAGTAGATTGGGAAGATTAAAGGCCTCCGCGCGAACCTGGAACGTCATCTTTTCCCGTATCGGAAAGGTTCGCGAAAACGCCATGTTGAGTTGGATGATGTGCGGACCGGCAATATCATTTTGAGGGAGATTTCCGTAGGTTCCCAGGGCCGGAATGGCGAATGCGCCCGGATTCAGCCACTGACTCACCCCTTGGTTGGCGGGATAGATGCTCTGTGGCAAAACCAAATTCCCCACCTCGCTAGTCGCGTTGGTTAGAGCCCGATCGGTGCCGGCGAGAATCGTGAAGTACTGAGCGGAAAGGTAGTTGAAGATGGGAGCAATCTGCCAATTGCTGCCGAGGATCCGGGCCCATTTGTTGGAGAACCTCGGCGTGGTAGCCAACAGGTTCAGAATGAAATTCTGGCGCACGTCGATGCCGACGCAGTTATTCCGGTACGCTCTGCGGTTGCCGGGTATGGCCGCAACCCCGGCTACGCTGGTCTGCTGATCCTGCACGTCGCTGATGCAATGCGACCAGGTATAGGTCCCGGTAAACGCCAGGCCTTTATTCAGCCGCTTCTGAACGGAAAGAGCCAGCCCATCGTAGGTTCCCGTACCGCCCACATCCTGGTAACTGACACCGGCGAATTTACCGCCCTGCGCTGGATTTTGCAGCGTGAGGATGCGCCGTGCCTCATAGTTGGTGGTCGTCGAGCATACGGGGTAGGTGGTTGTGACGAGCTGGCCACCCGCGTTGTTGGGAAGCGTGCAGGAACCCAGGCCCATAAATACCGCAGGATTCAGAAGATTCGAACTGTCGAGGTGAATCTGACTGCTCCCGATATAGCTCGCCGTAATTAGCCAGTTGGTCCCCACCTGCCTCTGGATATTGAGGTTCCATTGATTCGTGTAAGGCGCCTTGTAGTTCTGCAGTTGTTCGATGGTGAAGGTGCTTTGAGGATAAAAAGGCGCACTCGGGGAGGCCGCGCCGATGCCGCCGGTGGCCTGCAGAAAGGGTAACGGGTTGCCGCCGGGATAGCTTGCCCACGGATTGTTAATGTTCGCGTTGTTGATGGAGATGTTGTTGCCGAACGGGGCATATTGATGCATGAAGGTGGAGTAGAACATATGGTTCCGGTCTCCGTACATGCCGTAGGCGGCGCGAATCGAAGTCTTGCCGTCTCCCAACGGATCCCACACCAAGCCTACGCGGGGAAAGAACTTAGTCCATTGATCACAGTTGAGGCTCTTGCCGCAGCCATACTGGGCGTCGGCGGGAAATACCAGGCCCGGAGGCGCATTCTTAAAAGTCGTGCTCTGCACGCTTTGTTGGTACAAAGAATCGTCGAAATGAGAATACGACCCGAATTTGTTCCAGGGGGCAGTATACGGCTCCCAACGCAGTCCATAGTTCAGTGTTAGGCGCGGAGAAAGCTTCCAGGAGTCCTGAGCATAGAGCGCCATGTAATATTGCCGGTCATAGAAGCCGTATCGGAGGCCCTGGGTGAAAGTAACCGAGTTCCCCGTGAGCAGGTCCGCCATGCCCAAGCCAGTAAGGGTGCCGTCAAACGCCATCGATCCAACGGCAACCAGACCGGACCAGTAATTCAGTTCCTGGAAATAAAAGCTTCCTCCCAATCCAATCTGATGGTTTCCCTTCACCCAACTGAAATCGTCCGATATCGAGGGATTCGGCCCATTGTGGGAAGCGCCCGGCACAGCGGCCCCGCCGCCGATTATGAACCCACCGCCACCCGAGACAGTCATGTTCACCACATTGCCACCGGCCTGAGTAAAATTCTGCGCACCGAAGGTCGCGATGTTTCCGTAATTATCGGGGATCTTTACAATGTTGGTGCGACTCGCCGCAACGCGTATAGAGTTGACCTTATTGGGTCCGTACAAAAACGTGCCGCCCAAGGCAAGCTGATAGTCCAGATCGTTCACGGCAAAGGTGTTGATCGAAAGCGGGTTCACGCCATCGTAGGTGGAGGGCACCGTCAGATGCGCACCCACGAAGCGTCCGAAGAAAGTTTTCGTCGCGCTCCTCTGATAATCGATTCTCGGTACATACAACTGCTCCCCTTGGCCGTTGACATAGCCGTACGTCGCCGCGCCACAGGCATTGGTCGCCGCCGGCAGTGTCTTGGCAAGATTGAGCGCCACGGGACTCAGCCGGGCCGGCGAGATCTGGTTGTTGACAAAGCCAAACGAGGAGTTGAGTGTGATTGACTTACCGTTATTGCAGGCCGGGGAAGCGAAGGCGGTGAAGTCTCCACCGAGCATCGCCGGCGTGGGCACGAAGGCGGGATACGTGACAGGAGTCGAAACCTGCTTCGTTTCCTGAAATCCGAAAAAGAAGAAGAGCTTGTCCTTGAATCGCGGCAGGACCGGCCCGCCCACAGTTCCGCCGTACTGGTTGCGATGCAGCGTGTCTCGCGCCGCGGCGAAAAAATCGCGCGCGTCGAGATCGCCGTTTCGGATGAACTCGAACAGATCGCCGTGGTATCCGTTCGTGCCCGACTTGGTGACCGCATTGACCGTAGCGCCTGCGTGAAAACCGTATTGCGCGGGCACAGCGCTGGTTTCCACTTTGAATTCCTGCAAAGCATCGGGGAAGGGCATTGGCAACGCCAGATTGCCATAGGGATCCTGATAATTGGCTCCATCCAGGTTGTACATTGTCCCGTTCCCCTGCCCGCCCGCCACGGAGACTACGATGGTCGGGTAATTCCGAACCTGGTTGATGGCGCCATTGCCCGGATAGGTCGCCATCCCTGCAAGAAAGACCAGTTCGATTGGGTTGCGGCCATTGAGGGGCATCTCGGCCACACGCTGATTGTCCACCACGCTTCCAATGCTAGTGGTGTGGGTTTCGACCAGCAGGCCGTTGGCTTCAACGGTGACCTGTTCACTCACCGAGCCCACCCGCAGCGGGACGTCGATAACGCTGCTGCTGGCGACCTGCAAGACAATGCCCGACTGGACGTACTTGGCGAAGCCTGGTTTGGAAACCTCGATCATCCAAGGGCCGATCGGCAAGTTTGGCAAGACAAAACTGCCGTCGGTTCCGCTCATCACAGTGCGGGATGCGCCCGTTGCGGTTTGCGTTGCTTTGATGTTGGCTCCGGGAACCGCCAGCCCGCTCTCATCTTTTACCGAGCCGGTGATTTGGGCCGTATTAGCCTGTCCCCATATCGAAGCACAGGCGCCTAGAATACACAGCAACGCCCCCAGTAGAGCCCTCATTTGCGTTTCTCACTCTCTAGAATTCAGGCGGTTTCAGCGTAGACGTCCGGAATATATATCACAGAAATCAGCTTTCTGCAAGTCCAAAATCTCCGTGACGGCAAAAATCTCTGGATGTTGCGGATATTAGACTCTGGATGTCGTCTGGACGTCCCAGGGATTGACACCGACAAACCCGGGTGATAGCATCGCCGCCAACGATGAAAAAGATCTTCCTCGTAGCTGGCGTTGCGTTCCTGAGCTGCTGGATCGGCTCCGGTCCCGCGGCAGGGCAGTCCACGTCCCGACAGGGCACGCCGGAACGCGCGCCCGCAACAGCAGCCACTGCGCCAGCCGCTGCGTCGGCGCAGGCGGAACGCGCGGTTCTCGATCAGTACTGCGTAGTGTGCCATAACGAGAAACTAAAGACCGCTAATTTCTCGCTTCAAAAATTGGATCTCGCCGCCGTGGGAGACAACCCGGAGTTGTGGGAAAAGGTGGTTCGCAAACTTCGGGCCGGCCTCATGCCCCCGCCGGGCGTGCGGCGGCCGCCGTTGGCTCAATACGAAGGACTCCGGGATTATCTGGAGGCGGAAATCGATCGTAAAGCCGCAGGCCGCACGAATCCCGGATCGATCGTACTCCATCGCCTCAACCGAACCGAATACACCAACGTCATCCGTGACCTTCTGGCTCTCGATATCGATGCCACCACGCTTCTGCCGCCGGACGACTCGGCGAGAGGCTTTGATAACATCGCGGGCTCGTTGACCATCTCTCCGACACTGCTGGAAGCCTACATGACGGCGGCCACACGGATCGCGCGCATGGCGGTTGGCTACTGGAAAACGCCGACGGAAGCGGCCTATATTTCATCCGCGGACGCCTCGCAGAATCAGCAACTCGAGGGTCTACCGTTTGGCACCCGCGGCGGAATGTTGGTGCGCCACAGCTTCCCGGCCGACGGCGAATACAAGTTTACGATGAAGAACTTGGGAATCGGTCATTTTATTCCGGGCGAGCAGCTGATCCTCCTCATTGACGGTGAGAAGGTGCATCAGTTCACGTACACGGGCATGGGTTTGGCTTCCGGAAATGACGCGGCAACCGACGGGGCCTTGGAAGCGACCATCCCGGTGAGAGCCGGGACGCGTAAGGTGGGGGCTACCTTTCTCGCGGACTACCGGCCAAGCCTTGATTTGATTAATCAATACGAGCGAAAATCGCTTGAGAATAACGCGATCCCGCAATTGCAGTATCACCCGGCGATAGGCCTTTTGAAGATTGAAGGACCCTTCCAGGCGGCGCGTCCGGCGGACTCGCGAAGCATTCGCAAGGTCTTCACATGCCAGCCCGCAACGGCCAGCCAAGAGGAAGCCTGCGCCAAAGAAATTCTTTCCACGCTGTCGCGGCGCGCCTTTCGGCGTCCCACCACTCCGCAGGATCAGGAGTGGTGGATGGGCTTTTACCTGCAAGGCCGGCGGGAGGGTACCTTTAGCGACGGCATCGAACTTGCGCTCCGGCGAATCCTGGCCAGCCCCCAATTTCTGGTGCGGGCCGAAAAAGAACCTCCGAACGTGGCTGTGGGTCAACCGTACCACATTAGCGACCTCGAACTGGCGTCTCGATTGTCCTTTTTCCTCTGGAGCAGCATCCCGGACGACGAACTGATCAATCTGGCCGGCCAGGGGAAACTTCACAATCCCAGCGTGCTCGAACAACAGGTACGGCGGATGCTCACCGATCCTCGCTCGCAGGCCCTGGTGGAGAATTTTGGCGATCAAGTGCTGTACTTGCGGAACCTGCCGGCGACCTCGCCCGATGGGGTGTTTTATCCCAATTGGGACGATGAGCTGCGAAAGAGTTTCCGGCGCGAGACGGAACTGCTGTTTGAAACGGTTATACGGGAGGATCGCAACATCGTTGATCTGTTAACCGCGAACTACACTTTTCTCAATGAGCGGCTTGCCAAGCACTACGGCATCCCGGATATTTACGGATCGCAATTTCGCCGCGTGACGCTTGGGCCGGAATTGGACTACCGTCGTGGGCTGCTCGGGCAAGGGAGTTTTCTGTCGGTCACGTGGGTTCAAAATTTCCGGACATCCCCCGTGAAGCGGGGCGTGTGGGTGCTGGAAAACATTCTCGGCACACCCCCTCCGGAGCCTCCCCCTAACGTTCCGCCGCTCGAGGATACCAAGGGCGGACCTGAGAAAATTCTCACCTTGCGGGAGCAGATGACGATGCACCGGAAGAATGAGCCGTGCGCGAGTTGTCATAAGCTCATGGACCCGATTGGTTTTGCGTTGGAAAACTTTGACGCCGATGCTTCGTGGCGAACCAAGCAGGGGGGTGAAGGGGGAGTTCCGATCGATGCCTCCTCTGAGCTGTGGGATGGCACGAAGGTCAAAGGCCCCGTTGAGCTGCGGCAGGCGCTCTTGCACTATTCGCCCCAGTTTGTGCGGATGATCACCGAGAAGCTGATGACTTATGGTTTGGGCCGCGGGGTTGAATACTACGACATGCCCGTAATCCGTTCGATTGTTCATGGGGCTGATAACAATCACGATAAGTTCTCGTCGCTTCTGATGGGCGTAATCAAGAGCGCTCCTTTTCAGATGAGAACGAAATTGGGAGACAGTAAGAACTGACGAGCAACAATAGGTTGCTATGCTTGCGTAGGAGACCAGAATAAGATGTTCATCACCAAGAAGCACATTCCTCGCCGCACTTTCTTGCACGGTGTTGGCGTGACATTCGCTTTGCCTCTGCTGGATTCCATGGTCCCCGCTCAAACGCCGTTGGGCCGGACGGCAGCAGGCGTGAGACGCTTTGTTGGGATCTGGCATCCGCATGGCGCGGCGCCAGGGTATTGGAGCCCCCTTCAAGAAGGGTCCAACTTCGAGTTCTCGTTCATCACGAAACCGCTGGAGCCATTCCGGAACCGCGTGGTGCTCATCACAGGCCTCGATGCGACGGATGCCATGGCTACCGCCGACGAACCGGGCGGCGACCATGCGCGCGGCGCTGTGTTGTTGTCCGGTGTCCGCCCGCGGCGAAATGCCGTGAGTCCGTATCTGGGCGTCACAGTCGATCAATTGATCGCGAACAAATATGGCCGGGACACCATCCTGTCGTCGATTCAACTCGGGGTAGAGGACGTCGGAAATTTCGGCAACTGCAATTGGGGGTACAGTTGCGCGTACACGAACTCCATCTCATGGACTTCGCCCACACAGCCCCTACCTACGGAAGTCAATCCGCGGGTGGCCTTCGAACGTTTGTTCGGCGATGGAGCGAGCGCACAGGAGCGGCTGGCTGGACGAAAGCAGAATTCCAGCATCCTGGATTCCGTTACGCACGAGATTGCTTATTTCAAGACGAACCTCGGTGGGGACGATCGGAGCCGGATCGACACCTATTTTGACAACATTCGGGAAATTGAACGGCGGATCAACATAGCGATGTCCAGATCCGTGAGTGAACCGAACGGAGAGATCCCGTTCGGCGTGCCGGAGAACAAGCACGTGCATTACCGGTTGATGTACGACTTGATGGCGCTGGCTTTCGAGGGAGACATCACGCGCTCGGCCACGCTCATGTTAGGACGCGATCTTACCGGCACCAGTTTCCCGGAATCCGGCTTCACTGGGGGCTGGCATGGAACGTCGCACCATGGCGATAAGCCGGGCAATATCGCCGACTACTCGAAGATAAACCGCTATCACGTGCAGAACCTGGCGTACTTCGCCGACAAGCTCAAGAAAATTCCCGACGGCGACGGCACCGTTCTGGACCATGTGCTCATATACAAAGGGAGCAACATGGGCAATTCGCATCGACACGCGCACGAGAAAGTGCCAGTGATCCTCGTTGGTGGTATTGACGGCACTTTCAAGGGAAATCGTCACATTGTGTTTCCGGATAACACGCAGAGGGCGTCCAACCTCTTATTGAGCATCCTCCATCAGTTCGGCATTGAACGGGAGAGTTTCGGCTCGAGCACTGGACCTCTACCGATTGCGTAAGGCGGCAGCGGTCTCTCTCGGATGATCGCGGAAGCGGAGGAACGAAGGAGAACCACCGATGAAGTCGAGACACGAACGGGCGACGTCGTTTCTGGTCCTAGCAGGCTTGTTGTTGGCTGGTGCTATTCCGATGCCTGCGCAAATTGGACGAAGACCGGCTCGCCCGCAAGTGATACGGCCCGACGGTCCGGTATGGCAAGTCATCCGCAAGAACTGCACGGCCTGCCACGGCATCGATGATTATGCCTTTTTTGCGCTGGACAGAGCCGGATGGCAGGCAACACTCGAAAGCAAGCATAAGACTGACGGAATTGTTCTTTCGGACCAGGACCGGGATACTCTCCTCGATTGGCTAGTGTCCAAATTCGGCCCGGGAACGAAGCCATTTCCGCGAACGTACATCCCCCCGGAAATCACCACATTCTTTTCTGACCCCGAAGCCAGGAGACTCCTCAATCGGGCCTGCACGACATGTCACGGAATCGAACGGGTCGAAACCTCGCGGAATCCCGAGGAGCGGTGGCGCGTCATCCTGGTAGACATGAGAGAACGGGGGGCTCAGCTTGCCGATGAGGAACTGGAGCGCTTGACCGAGTGGTTAGGCCGGGTCTGGGGTACGAACCAGGACAAGTGAGCCACGGCACGGAAATGGTAGAAATCACGTACAAATTTCTGAGTCTCTTCGCAGCACAGTCAAGGGGGAACCCATGTCTATGAGACGGGTAATCGAGTGCGGTACGTTCATTTTGCTGTCGGCCACCGGTTTCCTTAGCGCAGGCACGAGTGATGTGGCCGATGCGGCCATGAAGGGAAATAAGGAAGCTGTTCGTGTGTTGCTGGAACAGAAAGCGAATGTCAATGGGCCACAGGTTGATGGTACGACGGCTTTGCATTGGGCGGTGAGCAAGGACGACCTGGAAATCACAAAAATGCTGATCCGGGCCGGCGCAAATCTGTCGGCGTCGACCAACGGAGGCGCCACACCGCTGCAGCTTGCGGCCCTGAACGGGAACGCGGCCATGATGGAAATCCTCATCACGGCCGGGGCGGACCCGAATGCCCTGCTGACGAAATTCGGGGACACCGCACTCATGATAGCGTCGCGCACCGGGAAGACCGACGGCATAAAGGTCCTCTTGGATCATGGAGCGCAAGTAAACGCCAGGGAGACCTGGGGGGGTACGACTCCCTTGATGTGGGCCGTTTCCGAACACCATCCGGCTGCCGTCAAGATGCTCCTCGAACACGGGGCCGACGTCAATGCCCGTTCGTATTTTGTGCCGGCAGCGACCGGCCGTGGCTTTGAAGGAAGCACACCCGTGGCGCCCAAGCCTGATCAAGCCCCTGAGGAGCATGCGGGTGGCATGTTAACGCCATTGATGTTTGCGGCACGGGAGGGCGATCTCGAATCCGGGCGCCTTTTAGTGGCGGCCGGAGCGGATTTAAACGCCACCTGCGGCGATGGGAAAGACGCGCTCAGCCTTTCCATCTTTGATGGCCATTACGAATTCGCATCATTTTTGGTCGATCACCATGCGAAGGTGAATCAGGCCGATTTCCAGGGGTTCACTCCCCTGTTCTGGGCGGTGGATCGCCGCAACATGGAAACGGCGCCGAATTTTCCCTGGATGGTCACGATCGATCCTCTTCCCCTGATCCAGAACCTTCTGGCCGCCGGCGCCAACCCAAATGCAGTGGCGAATAACACGCCAAGGGCCCGGATGCGCGAGGGGTCGCCGCGGATCGTATTCGCTACGGCCATCATGCGCGCGGCATGGTCGGGCGACCTGGAAGTGGTCAAGCTCCTGCTGTCTCGCGGCGCCGATCCTCACATCATATCCAAAGACCGGGAGACCACCCTGATGGCGGCCGCGGGAACCGGGTTCATCCCCGGTTATCACAGGACCAGGCCCGCCGCCGAAAGGCTGGAAGTCATCAAACTGCTGGTGCAGATCGGCGAAGATGTGAACGCGGCAGATAATTATGGCATCACTCCGCTCATGGTCGCTGCCAACATCGGAGAAGTCCCGATCATCAAGTACCTGATTGATCAGGGTGCGGACCTGGGAGCCTACGACCTGGGTAAGAAGAATGACGGCTCCTTCGGCGCGAGCGTTGAGCCCCTGATGCCGATTGATTATGCGATCGGAGTAGGCACGTTCCGGCCGAACAACGCGATCGTGTTCAATGAAGACGCGGTAAAACTGATGACCCAGGAGATGCAAAAGAGGAGTATTAGACACACCACTTCAGAGTGCACCTTGAGAGGATTCACCTGTTCCTCCGCCAATGTCGATCCCAAGACTGCGACACCGGCGGAAATCGCCAGAGCGAGAAAGATCCAAACCGGAAACCAGGTGGACGGGATCACCGGAGGGCTGGCGGTTCAGGATAAGGATAAGGACAAGGAAAAAGGTAGCGGCAAGTAATAGTTGCTTGACGAGCTTGTCCGACTGAGCGTGAAAGCACGCGGATGTCAGTTTCTGGTTCCTGAGCCGGAGGACAAGAACGTTCCGGTACGTCGCTATTCGTATCTGAGCGCCACGGTGGGATCCACCGCGACGGCTCGGCGGGTGGGGATGAAGCAGGCCAGCAGCGCGATCAGGGCCAGTGCCAGTGAGACTGCCGTGAACGTCACCGGATCGGTGGCGGTGACCCCGACTAACGCCGACTTGATGACGCGGGTCAACGCAAAGGAGCCCGCCAGGCCGATTGCGAGCCCGATCGAGATCACGATCAGGGCTTCGCGCGCGACCAGCGCCAGCACATCGGGGACGCCTGCTCCCAGCGCCATGCGGATGCCGATTTCGCGGGTGCGCTCCGCTACGGAATGGGCCATCACGCCGTAGATGCCAACCGCGGCCAACACCGCGGCGATTCCTCCAAAGATGCCGAGTAACAGGATGTACATGCGGATGTATTGGACCTGGCGGTCGAGATAGGCTTCCACCGTGCGGATCTCTCCCGCGGGCTTGTTGGAATCGATGTCGGCCACGGCGCGGCGCACGGCGGGGACGATACTCATGGGATCGCCGGCGGTACGCAGCACAAAATACATGCCCGAACGATCGAACCAATAGGGGCCCATCCAGCGCGGGGTCTGCTGTGTGTAGGGAACGTAGACCACCGCCGTCTGCTTGTCCTGCAGGCGATTGAGCGTGGTATCACCGGCCACGGCAATGATCTGGCGGGGTTTTTCATCGGGCACGAAATCGAGTGTCAGGCGCTGGCCGACCGGATCTTCATTGGGGAAGAAGCGACGGGCCAGCGTCTGATTGATGATGATGACCGAGGGCGCGGCGGCGGTGTCCTGCACGCTGATGTCGCGGCCCCGCAGGAGCGGAATTTTCATGGTGGCGAAGAAATTCGCGGTGACGGCGAAATAGCTCGCGGTTTGTCCCTGCTCCTGAGAACTGTCATCGGAGGCGCTGCTGGGCGGGGGCGCGGGACGTCCTTCAATGAGGAAGGGCATGTTGATGCCGTTGCCGGTCAGGGGAGGCCGGGTGGTGGCGGCAGCCGAAAGGACGCCGGGGAGATTCTGCATGCGCTCGAAGACGCGCTGGAACGTGAGGGTAGTCAAAGGGCTGACGTCCCACAGGCCGAGACCGCGGTAACGGCCAAACGGTTTGATGGTTTCGCCCTGCGGGAAACGGAAATCGAAGGTCAGGAGCCCCTTGGGATCGGCGCCCAGATCCTTCTTTTGCACGCGCACGAAACTGTTGATCATGAGGCCCGCGCCGATCAGCAATACCAGCGCGAGGGCGATCTGGAACGTGACTAGGGCACTGCGGAGGCGCTGGCGGACGACGGAATCGGTGCCGCCGCGGCCGGACTCCTTCAGCGAATTGACCAGGTCGGGCCTGGAGGCCTGAATCGCGGGAACGATGCCGAAGATGATGGCTGTAACAATGACGATCAGGGCGGTGAAGCCCAAGACGCGGGCGTCAAGCGTCAGGTCGTTGATGCGGGGGAAATTCGGCGGGGCCGCGGCGATGAAGGCTTTCAGTCCCGCCCAGGACAGAAAAATACCTAGGATCCCTCCAAGGAGCGAGAGCGGAAAGCTCTCGGTGAGCAGTTGGCGGACGATGCGCCAGCGGTCCGCGCCGAGGGCGGTGCGGATGGCTACTTCGGTGCGGCGCGAGGCCGCGCGGGCGAGCAACAGGCCCGCCACATTGGCGCAGCCGATGAGCAGCACGAAGGCGACGGCACCCTGTAGGATCAGCAAGGGTGAGCGCAGGTTGCCATAGGCGGCCTCTTGCAGCGACTGGAGCCAGACGCCTCTCCCCTGATTCCGCTCCGGGTCGCCCGAGGCGAGCTGCGCGGCCAGCGTATCCATTTCAGCCTGAGCCTGCCGCAGGGAAACTCCCGGTTTGAGACGCCCGATGGCAATGAGAAAGCCCTGTTTGCTCTGCTGCTGCAAGCGCCGAATGGGTTGGGGCGCCCAGTAGTCGACGTCGTCGCCAAAGAAGGAGAAGTCTGCCGGGAGCACGCCAATGACAGTCACGGGGGCTTTGTCCAGGATCAAAGTCTTGCCAAGGACGTTGCGGTCGCCGCTGAAGTGGCGCTGCCAGAAGCGGTGACTGATGAGGATAACCGGGGCGGGGTCATCGACGGGGTCTTCCGCGTCTGTGAAAACGCGGCCCAGCTCGGGTTTCACCCCGATCACCCGGAACATGGAGGGGGTGAAAGTCTCTCCCTGGATGCGCTCGGCAGGGGCGCCATTCTGCTCGGCGCCGAGGTTGCGCTGGTCGCCATTGAAGGCGCCCAGGGCCTCGAAGGAGCGGGCCTTATCGCGGAAGGTGAAATAGCTGGAGACGTTGACGGCGCCGCGCTGATCCTTATGTTGGAGGGGAACGGACCAGGCCACCATTAATTTGTCCGGCTCGGGAAAGCCCAGCGGACGCAGCAGGGTGGTGTTGATCAGGCTAAAGATGACGGTGTTTGCGCCGATCCCCAAAGCTAACGAGAGCGAAGCCACGGCGGTAAAACCGGGCTTCCTGGCCAGCATTCGGATGCCGTACAGCACATCCTGCGAGAGAGACGTCACATCCACCTCCAACGGACCGCTGGTCCGGCCTCGATCTTGGGCAAGGTAAAGCACATCCCAATCTTGCCGTGCCCTGTTTTCGATATAGACGATAGATGGCGGGAGAAGTTCCGGGTTTGTTGAATTAAGAGCGGGTGCGGCGGTAAGGGACAGCTATTCCAAATTCAGCACCTGTACCTCGCCCAGGCCCAGTTGGCGAACACCGGATTCGATTTTGGCGCGGTCGCCGACTACCACCCACATGAGATGGTCGGGTTGGACCACGGAGCCGGCAGCCTTCGCGATGTCGGCTAAACTCAACTCACGGACCTTGGAAGCATAGGTCTCGTAGTAGTTGTCGGGCAGATCGTATTGGACCAACTCTTCGATCGAGGCGGCCACCTGGCCGATGGTCTCGCGGGAGCCGGGCAGGCGCAGGGTCTCACTGGCCTTGACTTGCGTCAGTTCAGGCTCGGTAGCGGGACGGGAGCCGCGAATTCCCTGCAGCTCCTTGGACAACTCGGCCAGCGATTCCATCGTCTTGTCGGTCTGCACGGGCGCGTAGACGAGGAACGGGCGCTGGCCGCGCGCGTCGAGCAGAAGGGTCTGGGCGCCGTAGGCCCAGTGCTTATCCTCGCGGAGATTGAGGT